>Ga0157370_10004542_pt1 | contig 15899 bp, 15 predicted proteins | sample C35metaG_FD_113463 | JGI IMG/M metagenome (GOLD analysis project Ga0157370, IMG submission 113463) | Corn rhizosphere microbial communities from Kellogg Biological Station, Michigan, USA - C3-5 metaG | ecosystem: Host-associated > Plants > Roots > Rhizosphere > Soil | place: USA: Michigan...
CGACGTGGTCGACAAGCTCGCCGCGACCGAACCCGACGTCATCTATGCCGCTGTCTACTTCCCCGAGGGCGGGCTGATCGCCAAGGAGATGCAGCAGGGCAAGGTGAAGGCACAGTGCGTCGCCGATTACGCCTCATACGACACCGGCTTCGTCGAAACCGCGGGCGTCGCCGCGGCTCGGTCCTGCCCGGTGGTCGGGGTACCGGCGCCACAGGACTTCACCGGTGCCGGCGCCAGGGTCAGCGAGTACGAAGAAGAGTTCGGCCAGAAGCCGGGCACCTGGAGCCCCTATACCTACGACTCGCTCAACTTCCTCGCCGACGGCGCGAAGAAGGCAGGTGGCACCGCGCCAGGCAAGCTCACCAAGGCGCTCGATGCGGTCGAGGGCTGGAAGGGCTGGACCGGCTCGGTGACGATCGACCCGGCCAACGGCAACCGCCAGCCCGCCACCGTGGTGATCGTCGACACCGACAAGGACGGACAGCTCCATGTCGACGAGGACTGGGCCAAAGCGGTTGGCGCTCCGTACACGGGATAGACACCACTGCGGTCGGAGAATGAGGAAAGGCTCACACCGTCGGGCCTGGGGATTGCCGGCCGGGGTCCCCGACGCGCGCGCTGAGCTGGACGATCGGGATCGTCCGGTTCGCGTCGGCCGCTTCGCGACGGTAGGTGGCGTAGGGCGCGAAGACACGGTCGGCGAGCGCCCAGAGCCTCTGACGCTCGGCCTCGTCGCCAACGACGACCGCCCGCATGGGAATGCCGCCGAAGGTGACCTCCGGGTCGGCCTGGAGGTTGTGAAACCACGCCGGATGGCTTGGTAGGCCGAGCTTCGAAGCGACGATCGTCACCCGGTCTCCATCGTGGAAGTAGATGACCGCGTTGCGCCGCAGCGCGCCGCTCTTCGCGCCCCGCGTTTCGAGCAGAGCGGTGGGCATGACGAGACCCATCCCAAGCCGGCCGCGAGTCGCGCGCATCAGATACGGATCGACCTTCCAGACCAGGTGGACCGACATGAACCTTCCCAACCGGGTGTTGGCAAGCGCGGCATAGACGCGGCCGAACAGACCGGGCGGCTGAGAGGGGTCCACATACTCGAGCCGGGCAGCCATCGGAGTCAGGTCGAGGCCGCGTTAAACCAACGCCTGCAGTCGAGCCCGCCTTCCCAATCCCGCTAGCGGCATCTCGAAACGGTCGCCCGACTTGGCCATTCGCTCACCCTAATCGCAACTGGAGGACCTCGCGAGCCCCGCTCAGCTTCGAGCAAGGGCCCAGCCCGGGCCTGGGCCTGGGCCCCGGAACTTCTTGTGGGCGACGTCAGACTCGGGCGAGCGCGCGGCGGCTCGCGTTTCGACTCCATAGGGACCCGCAAGATCTTCGTCGAGCATCACCTGGCGTCCTCGGACAACCAGGATCCTGGTTTCGATCGCGGGCCCCGCGACAATCCCACAGCTCCGCCTTTCCCGCCGAGTTGGCCATGCCGGCATGATGGCAACGGTCGGATGCCCTTGCCTACATCGGGGAGACAGGATTTGAACCTGCGACCGCTCGGCCCCCAGCCGAGTGCGCTACCAGACTGCGCCACTCCCCGTGGCTGCTTCGCATTCTGACGGATTCCGGCAAACTGTCGAGGCGCCGTGGGTCGCTCGTGGAGAGCGCTCGCCCGCGCGGCGGTAGCTCAACGGTAGAGCCTCAGCCTTCCAAGCTGATGACGCGGGTTCGATTCCCGTCCGCCGCTTGCCTCGCAGAGGTCACCTGTCTCCGATGCGCTTCCGCGAGCACCCATGCGTGGACTGCGGAGAGGGCGATCCGCTCGTCCTGGAGTTCGACCATCTCCCCGAAAAACAGTTCGGCATGGGCAAAGGCCTCCGCGAACGGCATGGAAGACGTCCTCGCCGAGATCGAGAAGTGCGATGTCGTTTGCGCCAACTGCCATCGGCGCCGGACGGATCGTCGAGGTGACTTCATTCGTTCGGTGGTGCTTGCCGATACGTCGGGGGGTGCATCCAACAGGGACCAGACAGGCCATCCGTCTTGTCAGCCTTGCCGTCCTTGTGGCCGTTGGCCTCACGGGCTGCGGCGGGTCTAACACCGGATCGAGGGGCGTCGCCGCCGGCTCCTCCCCGCTCGTCAACTGGCCGCTCTTCGGCCGCGTCCCCGAGCGGACGCACTACCTGCCCGACGAAGGGCGGGATCTCGACCCGCCGCTGCGCGAAGCGTGGTCGATCAACGCGCACGCGTTGATCGAGTTCCCGCCGGCGCTCGCCCGCGGCGTCGCCTACGTCGCCAACAAGTACGGAGACGTGCGGGCGGTGCGGCTGCGCGACCACGAGGTGCTCTGGGAACGGGTCACCGAGCATCGCCTGACCGGGCCGCCGACCTTTGTCACCGCGCCCGTCTATCACCGGGGCCGGGTCTTCCTCGCCTTCCTCGACGGCGACCTGGTCGCGGTCGACGCGGCCACCGGCAAGACGGCCTGGAAGCGCAACTTGCACGCCCACCTCGAATCCTCGCCACTGGCAGTCAACGGCGACCTCTTCCTCGGCGACGACAAGACGAACCTCGTCTCGCTACGCGCATCCGACGGCAAGGTCCGTTGGCAGTTCAACTCGCCCGGCGCGATCAAAGCTAGCCCGAGCTATGACGACGGCCGCGTCTACGTCGCCGATTACCAGTCGGCGATGTTCTGCGCAGATGCCGACAGCGGCAAGCTCCTCTGGCGGACCAACACGAGCAAGGTGGCGCCGTTCGGCGACGGCGGCTTCTACTCCTCGCCGGCGGTCGCGTTCGGCCGCGTCTACGCGGCCCGCGACGACGGCACCGTCTACGCATTCGACGAGAAGACCGGCAAGGTCGACTGGTTCTTCCCGACGCACAACTTCATCTACGGCTCGCCCGCCGTCGCTCGCGTGCCCGGCACGCCGCCCAGCGTCTACATCGGCGGCTACGACGAGCACCTCTACGCGCTCGACGCGCGTAGCGGCAGGCAGCGCTGGCGCTTCGCCGTCGGCGGGCCGGTACCCGGCACCTCGACCGTGATCGGCCACACCGTCTACACCTCGAGCTTCAAGACCCGGGCGACGATCGGGGTCGACGCGCGCAGCGGCAAGAAGACCTTCTTCCTGCACCAGGCGGGCTACACCCCGGTCGTCTCCGACGGCCGCCGCCTCTTCGCGATCGGCTACTACGAGCTGATCGGGCTGGAACCGATGCCGCGCTGAGCGACCTACCGACCCTCTCACGTTTCCCGACGTACGCTCGTTGAGTGGATGTGGAGAGGCAAGATCTCGACTTTCAGGTCGGCGGCGACGCCTGCGCGGCCTGGCTCTACCCCGCAGCGGGCGGTGCAACGGTAGCGCCGGTCATCGTCATGGCCCACGGCCTCTCGGGCACCCGTCGCGACCGGCTCGGCCCATTCGCGGAGCGCTTCGCGGAGGCGGGAATCGCCGCCCTCCTCTTCGACCACCGAGGCTTCGGCGACAGCGGCGGCGAGCCCGACCTCTTCCATCCCACCCGCCAGCTCGAGGACTGGCGCGCGGCAATCGCCTTCGCCCGCTCGCTTCCGGGCGTCGATCCCCATCGCGTCGCCACCTTCGGCTCGTCGATGGGTGGCGGCAACGCACTCGCCGCCGCCGCGGACGATCCACGAATTGCCGCGGCGATCAGCCAGGTCCCTTTTCTCGACATATGGCGCCAAGCCCATCGCTCCTCGCCCCTGGTCACCGCAAAAGCGGTGTTTGCGGCCGTCATGGGACGTCACCTGCCGGCGGTCGGACAGCCAGACGAGGCGGCGTTCGTCAATGCGCCCGGCAGCGAGGAGGGCTGGCGCCACGTCGTCGCAATCGGTGACGACTCGCGCTGGCGCAACCGGGCCTCGGTCCGCTGGCTGCTCGGCCGTCCGTTTCGCCCGGCCCGCCACGCGGCCAAGCTGCACTGTCCCTGGCTCGCCTGCGTCGGCGAGGCCGATCAGGTCGCCAAGCCGGGACCGGCGATCGCCGCGGTTCGGCGCGCGCCGCAAGGCGAGCTGCGCACCTACCCTGGCGTCGACCACTTCGACATCTACGACGGCCCGCAGCACGAGGCTGTCGTGGCCGACGAGGTCGAGTTCCTGCGCCGTCACCTCCTCCAGCGCCGCATCATGAAGCTTTGAAATCGTTCACCAAGCGTCGACGAAGCGCCGGCCACGCTCGGGCCCGGCGTGCGATGAGGCCGCAGTCAGGGTCGAGGCGATCAGCGAGCGGGTCTGGGCGGGGTCGATCACGTCGTCGAGCTCGAAGAGGGTCGCCGCGTTGATCGCCTTCGCATTGTCCTCAGCGGCGGCGGTCAGGTCACGGACGCGTTGCTCGCGCTCCCCCTCGTCCTCGATCGCCTCCAGCTCCCTGCGCAGCGCCAGCCTCACAGCACCCTCCAGCCCCATCGGCCCGAGGTGGGCCGATGGCCAGGCCACGGTCAGCAGGGGCTCGTGCAGGCTGCCGCCGGCCATCGCCTGCGCGCCGAGGCCGTAGCCACGGCGCAGGATCACGGCGACCAGCGGCACGCGCAGCGCGGCGCCGCCGACCAGCAGTCGCGACGCGTGCCGGACCAGCCCCGTCGCCTCGGCCTCGCGGCCGACCATGAACCCGGGGGTATCGACCAGCGAGACGACCGGCAGGCCGAACGCGTCGCAGAGCTGCAGGAAGCGCGCCGCCTTGTCGGACGCGTCGCTCGTGATCGCGCCGGCCATGTGCATAGAGTCGTTGGCGAGGAAGCCGAGCGGCCGGCCCTCGATCCGCCCCAGCGCCGTCACCATCTCCGGCGCGAAGCGCTCGCGCAAAAAGGTGACCGAGCCGGTGTCGGCGAGCGTCTCGATTACCGGACCGACCGGGTAGGCACGGCGCTCGCGCTCGGGGACGATCTCGCGCAGGCAAGCCTGGTCGGGCTCTGCGCCGGGCGGAGTCGGTCCCTGGAAGTAGGCGAGCAGGCGCTTCGTGGCGGCAACGGCCGCCTCCTCGTCGGCGACGGCCAAGTCGACGACTCCGTTACGCGTCTGCATCTCCAACGGGCCGACCTCGTCGGGATCGACATTGCCCAGGCCACCGCCCTCGATCATCGCCGGGCCGCCCATCCCGAGCGAGACGTTCTCCGTGGCGACGATCAGGTCCGAGCACCCGGCGAGCACGGCGTTGCCGGCGAAGCAGCGGCCCGCGAGGACGGCGATCCGCGGCACCAGGCCCGACAGCCGCGCCCAGAGCGCGAATGCGCGGGTATCGAGGGCGGAGACGACGGGATAGTCGGTGTCGCCAGGCCGACCGCCGCCGCCCTCGGCGAAGAGCACCGTCGGCAGCCGCATCCGCTCGATCAGCTCGAAGAGGCGGTCCTTCTTGCGGTGGCCCAGCGCGCCCTGCGTGCCGGCGAGAACCGTGTAGTCGTAGGAGAGCACCGCGCAGGCGCCGCGCTCGCCGAAAAGCTCGCCGTTGATCCGCGCGGTGCCCCCGATCAGGCCGTCGGCCGGGGTGCGCTCGATCAGATCCTCGAGCTCGCGGCGCCCCCGCTGCGCGGCGATCGCGAAGCGTCCGTACTCGACCAGAGAGCCGGTATCGACCAGGTCTTCGATGTTCTCCCGCGCGGTCCGACCGCCGGCTTGGTGGCGCCGCGCAACCGCATCGGGCCGCGCCCCGTCGCGGGTCAACGCCTCGCGTCGCCGCAGCTCGACGAGGTCGCCCCTCTCCTCTCCCCCTTTTCGCTCCTCCTCCGGCACGCGACGGATGTTCCCAGAGCGGCCGGCACGCGGCGAGGCGCAGGCGGGCAAAGCGACGGGGGAGCCGGGATTCGAACCCGGATTCACGGTTTTGGAGACCGTGCGCATAGCCGTTAACTCACTCCCCCGGGCAGATCGATTCTATGCGGGCGGAGGGACTCGAACCCCCACGCTCTTTCGAGCACCGGCCCCTAAAACCGGGGCGTCTACCAGTTCCGCCACGCCCGCACGCAGCCCGATTGTAGATGGCGAAAAGAAGGCCTCCGTCCGAACCGATATCTATTGTCTGCAGGAGTGCTCGAAACGAATTCGGAGCTGAGGACTGCGGTCCTATCGGGAATTCCTAGTCGTCGAGAGCGTCGTGCGGTGCGGCTGCACGGACGACGAGATCGCCGTCCACAGCGATGGCACGCGCATCGTCGCCACCGAGCGCAAGGGCTCTTGTGTCAGGCGAGCGCCTCGCTACGCCTTCAGCAACAAATCCGAGATAAGACGAGCTCGTCGGCCCGAAGCGATAACTGCCCAACCGGCGCTTAACGAGCGGCCAATGCCGCATCGTCGCTCATAGATTCTATGATCGTTGGCGTGGCGGTAGGAGAGGTAACGCCGGGCTACGAGCTCTGGCACCCGAATCGGGAGAAGGCCGACGTGATCACGACCAGGTTCGTGGTCGCTTTTCTGATGCTCGCGACGGCCGTGATCGCGGCGCTGGTGACGATCGGTGGCTTCTCGCTGCTCAGCGGCGGTGGCGCGATGGGCATCCTCTGCCTGATCTTCGCCGCGCTCTACGCCTTCTTCTCCTATCTCGTCGCCCGCCGCTGGAGTCGCGGCATCCTGCCGGTCGCCGCCTCGCTCTCGACGATCCTGGCGATCTTCTGCGCGGTCGGCGCCAACAGCTGGTTCGCCCGCGACAAGGCGGGCTTCGAAGATGCCCTGATCCCGGTGTCGCTGATCGGCCTGCTGGTGATCATCCTGATGCTGCTTCAGATCCTCTTGGTCGTCGCCTGCTTCTACGGCTTCAGCCAGGACTGGCACGTCGAGGAGGAGCGCCCGATCGGCTCCGGCGAGGACTACGGCGCCGGCGCCCGATCAGGCCCCGACGCTCCCCAGCCCGCCTAGTAGTAGGTCCTGGCGGCGCCGGACCAAGCGGGGCAAGTACGCCGCGAGGCCAAATAGCAGCGCTATTTGGCCGACTGAGGACGCCGCACCGCGCAGCGTACGGCGTCGCCAGCGATGCCGGAGGTGGGACTCGAACCCACAAGCCCGCAAGGGCAATCGATTTTGAGTCGATCGCGTATGCCAATTCCGCCACTCCGGCGCCGGCCGAACGATAGACCGCAATTGCGGTCGGGGTTTGTGCCGCATGGAGGATGAAGCTCGACCGCGCGCCAGGGGTTCCGCATTAGACTCGCGCGGGATGAGGGTCCACCACCTCAACTGCGGCTCGCTCTGCCCACACGGGAGGCGCCTGATGAACGGCGATGGCGGCTTGCTGGAAAAGGGACATGTCGTCTGCCACTGCCTGGCGATCGAGACCGGCGAGGGCCTGGTCCTGGTCGACACCGGCTTCGGCATGGAGGACGCGCGCAACCCACGCCAGCTCGGCGCCCTCTTCGGCCTGATGAACGCCGAACCCCGAACCGAGACCACGGCGCTGAAGCAGCTCGAGTCGCTTGGCTTCGGCGCTACCGATGTGCGCCGGATCGTCGTCACCCATCTCGACCCCGATCACTCCGGCGGGCTGCCCGACTTCCCCCAGGCCGAGGTGCACGTCCTCTCGACCGAGCTCGACGCCGCTCTGCACCCCGTGCTCAAGGACAAGCTGCGCTATCTCGGCGTCCACTGGCAGCACGGGCCGAGCTGGGTGAGCCACGACGCCGATGGCGACGACTGGTTCGGCTTCGAGAGCGTCCGCATCCTGCCTGGCCTCGACGCCGAAGTGCTGCTGATCCCGCTCTTCGGTCACTCGCGCGGCCACACCGGGGTGGCGCTGCGGACCGGTGACAGCTGGCTGCTGCACTGCGGCGACGCCTACTTCAACCACGGCGAGGTCGAGACGCCGCCGAGCTGCCCGCCGGGACTGCGTCTCTTCCAGAACCTCAACGCCGCCGACGGCCGGGCCCGCAAGCGCAACCGCGACCGCCTGCGCGAGCTCGCCGCCCGCCACGGCGAGGAGATCACGCTGCTCTGCTCCCACGATCCGCATGAGCTCGAACGCGAGCAGGCCAGGGCCGCCACCGCGAACGCGACCGGGTGAGCGCCGCGACCCCCGAAAAGCTCTGGGAGCCGCCGGCCGAGCTGGTCGAGCGGGCGCGGATGACCGAGTACATGCGCTGGCTGGCCGCCGAGCGCGGACTCGAGCTCGGCGGCTACGACGAGCTGTGGCACTGGTCGGTCGAGGACGTCGAGGGCTTCTGGGCCTCGATCTGGGACTTCTTCGAGGTGCAGGCCGACGGCGGCTATGACCGCGTGCTGGGCCGGCGGGAGATGCCTGGGGCCGAGTGGTTCGCGGGCGCCCGCCTCAACTACGCCGAGCATGTCTTCGCCGGGGTGGAGGACGACGAGCTCGCAATTTTTCACGCCTCGGAGCTGCGCGAGCTCGACGAGCTGAGCTGGGGAGAGCTACGCGCCCGGGTCGCGGCGGTCGCCGCCGGCCTGCGCGGGCTCGGGGTCGAGCGCGGCGACCGCGTCGTCGCCTACCTGCCCAACATCCCGGAGGCGATCGTCGCCTTCCTCGCCACCGCCTCGATCGGCGCCGTCTGGTCGAGCTGCTCTCCCGACTTTGGTCCCGCCAGCGTGGTCGACCGCTTCGCCCAGATCGAGCCCAAGGTGCTCTTCGCCGTCGACGGCTACCGCTATGGCGGCAAGGACTTCGACCGTCGCGGCGTCCTCGCAGAGCTGCAGGCTGCGATGCCGAGCCTGCAGCGCACGGTCGTCCTCCCCTACCTCGATCCGGCACCCGACCTCTCCTCGCTCAACGGCGCGGTGACCTGGGAGGAGCTGCTCGCCACCGGCGAGGGGGCTGAGCTCGCCTTCGAGCGCGTCCCCTTCGACCATCCGCTCTGGATCCTCTACTCGTCGGGCACGACCGGCCTGCCGAAAGCGATCGTCCAGGGCCAGGGCGGGATCCTGCTCGAGCACCTGAAGAAGCTCCACCTCCACGTCGACGCCCACCCCGGCGACCGCCTCTTCTGGTTCACGACGACCGGCTGGATGATGTGGAACTTCCTCGTCTCGGGACTGCTGACCCCGGCGGCGATCGTCCTCTACGACGGCAGCCCCGGCCAGCCCGACATGAGCGTGCTCTGGGATCTCGCGGACCGCGCAAGGGTGACCATGTTCGGCACCAGCGCGTCCTACATCGCCGCCTGCATGAAGGACGGGGTCGAGCCGGCGGCGGGGCGTGACCTCAGCCGCCTGAAGGCGCTCGGCTCGACCGGCTCCCCCCTCTCTCCCGAGGCCTTCGACTGGATCTACGAGCAGCTGGGCGCCGACACCTGGCTCTTCTCGACCAGTGGCGGCACCGACCTCTGTACCGCCTTCGTCGGCGGCACGCCGCTGCTGCCCGTCTACCGCGGCGAGCTGCAGGCGCGGGCACTCGGCGCCGCCGTCGAGGCCTGGGACGAGGACGGCAACGCGGTGATCGACGAGGTCGGCGAGCTGGTCGTCACCGAGCCGATGCCCTCGATGCCCGTCTACTTCTGGGGAGACGCCGACGGCAGCCGCTACCGGGCAAGCTACTTCGAGCAGTACCCGGGCGTCTGGCGCCACGGCGACTGGATCGAAATCACCTCGCGCGGAACCGCCGTCATCTACGGCCGCTCGGACTCGACCATCAACCGCTCCGGCATCCGCATGGGCACGAGCGAGATCTACCGCGCCGTGCTCGGCATCGACGCGGTCGTCGACGCGCTGGTCGTCGACATCCCCCGTCCCGGCACCGAGGGCTGGATGCCGCTCTTCGTCGTGCTGCGCGAGGGGACCGCACTCGACGACGAGCTGCGCCGCGAGATCGCCCGCCGCGTGCGCGAGACCTGCTCGCCGCGCCACGTCCCCGACGAGGTCTTCGCGATCGCCGAGGTGCCGCGCACGCTCAGCGGCAAGGTTCTCGAGGTGCCGGTCAAGCGGATCCTGACGGGCACCCCGCCGGAGAAGGCGGCCAGCCGCGACTCGCTCGCCAACCCCGCGGCGCTCGACTATTTCGTCGAGCTGGCCGGCTCGCTCGACCCCACCGCCTGACGGCTGGTCATCTGTACCCCTATACGGGGGTGCAAGTGACGGCCGACTACGCCGGCGTGATGGGGTTGCGGCGCTCGGCGAAGAAGCGGCCCTTGCTCGCGGCGTAGGCGAAGCGGCGGATGACCTCCGCGCGCAGGTCCTCGGGCTGAACCACCGCGTCGACGACCATCTCCGATGCGAGGTGGAGGATGTCGATGTCGGCCGCGTACTCCTCGCGTTTGCGGGCGACGAACTCGGCCCGCTCGCCCTCGTCGCCGATCGCCTGGATCTGGTTGTAGAAGACGGCGTTGATCGCCGCCTCGGGCCCCATCACCGCGATCGAGGCGCTGGGCAGGGCGATGCAGCAGTCGGGCTCGAAGGCCGGGCCCGCCATCGCGTAGAGGCCGGCGCCGTAGGCCTTGCGGATGATGACGCTGAGCTTGGGCACGGTCGCTTCGGACACGGCGCTGATCATCTTCGCTCCGTGGCGGATGATCCCCTGGCGCTCGACCGCGGTACCGATCATGAAGCCCGGCACATCGGCGAGGAAGAGCAGCGGGACGTTGAAGGCGTTGCAGGTCTGGATGAAGCGGGCCGCCTTGTCGGCCGAGTCGACGAAGAGCACACCGCCTTTCTGGCGCGGCTGGTTGGCGACGAGGCCGACGACGCGCCCGTCGAGCCGCCCGTAGCCGACGATCAGCTCTTTCGCCCAGCGCTTGTGGACTTCGAGGAACGAATCGGCGTCGAGCAGGACATCGAGCACCTCGCGCATGTCGAAAGGCTGGTTCTCGTCGGCGGGGACGATCGCGGCGATCGGCGAATCGGAGGCCGGTGCGGCCGGCTCAACCGCGGGCGGCTGCTCGCGCCAGTTGCCCGGCATGAAGGAGAGATAGCGCTTGGCGAGGTCGATCGCCTCCTCGTCGCTCTTTACCAGGAAGTGACCGCAGCCGGAGACGCCGGTGTGCATCTTCGCCCCCCCCATCTCCTCCAACGTCACCTTCTCGCCGATCACCATCTCGGCCATCCGTGGCGAGCCCAGGTACATCGAGGCGTTGCCCTCACGCATGATCACCACGTCGCAGAAGGCGGGGATGTAGGCACCGCCCGCGGCGCTCGGCCCGAACAGCAGGCACACCTGCGGCACCTGGCCGGAGAGCCGCACCTCGTTGTGGAAGATGCGGCCGGCACCGCGCCGGCCCGGGAACATCTGCACCTGGTCGGTGATCCGGGCTCCGGCGGAATCGACCAGGTAGACCATCGGCAGCTGCAGCGAGAGCGCCCGCTCCTGAATGCGGAGGATCTTCTCGACCGTCTTCGGCCCCCACGAGCCAGCCTTCACGGTCGGGTCGTTGGCCATCAGCGCGACGCGGCGGCCGTCGATCGTGGCGAGCCCGGTGACGACGCCGTCGGCGCCCAGACCCTCCTCGTTCCAGTTGGCCAGCAGCGCCTCCTCGGCGAAGGAGGCCTCGTCGACCAGACGCTCGACCCGCTCGCGCACGGGCAGCTTGCCCTGTTCGGCGGTCTTCTCGTGGTGGCGCTGGGGCCCGCCGGCCAGCGCCGCCTCCAGTGCCTTGGCGAACTCGGTCACAGGTTGGAGCCTATTCGGCTAACCGCGATGCCACTCGACCGGCCCCGCGGTCAGGACGTGAGCGCCGAGCGGGCGGCCGAGCGCCTCCTGGGCGGCGCGGGCGGCCTCGATCAGCTGCGACAGGTCGACGCCAGCCACGATCCCCATCTCGTGCAGCATCGAGACGACGTCCTCGCTGGAGACGTTGCCGGTCGCCCCGGGCGGCACGGGGCAGCCGCCCAGCTCGCCGAAGCTCGACTCGAAGGAGTCGACGCCCTGCTCGAGCGCGGCCAGCACGTTGGCGAGGCCCTGGCCGCGCGTGTTGTGGAAGTGCCCGGTCAGCTCGACCCCGCCGAGCCGCTCCCGTGCCGCGGCGAAGAACTCGCCGACCTGCACCGGGTTGGCCATCCCGGTCGTGTCGCCGAAGCCGATCTCCTCGCAGCCGGCGGCGACGAGCCGCTCGGCGATCGCGAAGACGCGCTCCGGCGGCACCTCGCCCTCGTACGGGCAGCCAAAGGAGGTCGAGATCACCCCCTCGCAGCGCAGCCCCGCCTCGCGGGCGTCCGCCAGCGTCCGCTCCAGCCCGGCCAGAGACTCCTCGATCGTGCGGTTGACGTTCCTGCGGTTGTGGGTCTCCGAGGCGGAGACGAAGACGTTGATCTCGTCGAAGCGGTCGCGCAGCCCGAGCGCTCGCTCCAGCCCGCGCTCGTTGGGGATCAGGATCGAGAAGGAGACGCCGTCGCGGCGCTGGACCGTGGCCAAGACCTCCTCCGCGTCGGACAGCTGCGGAATCACGTCGGGTCGCACGAAGGAGGTCACCTCGAGCCGTTGCAGGCCGCTGCCGGAGAGCATGTCGATCAGCCGCACCTTCTCGGCGGTGGGAATCGTCTCCGGCTCGTTCTGGAAGCCGTCACGGGGCCCGACCTCGCGGATACGGACGCTGCTCGGCAGTTCGGTCACGGCTCAAGCTTAGGCATTGCCCCATCGTCGAGCCGCCTCAGGCGATTGACCACAGCGAGCAGCGTGAAGCGCACGTACCCGGCTTCGAAGCGAACTTGCGCATGCGTGAAGCGAAGTGGCGTGAAGCCGGCGGCAAGGTGGGCTTGGTCACGCCGTCTATCCGTCGCCTGCTGGGCCGGCGTCCGGTGATAGCGCAGCCCGTCGGTCTCCACAACAAGCTTCAGATCGGGCCAGAGGAAATCAACCCTGAAGCCGTTCAAACGCCGCTGGGTGAGTGGCATCGGGAGGCCGGCCTCTCCCACCAAGCGTAGGAACAGCCGCTCCAGCTCCGAGTCGGTGAGGCGGAAGGCGCGCTCGCTCAACAGCTCCCGCAATCGCCCGACTCCCCGTTTGCCGGGGTGCAGCGCGAGGGCGTCGAGCAGGGCTTCGGGGTCGATCAAACCCAGTCGGTCGGCGTCGTTCACCGCACGCTCGAGGTCGCTTCGATCAAGGTGCAGGGCGATGTCGATGAGGGTGCGAACCAGCGAGGTCACGGGGACGCCGTTCCGCGTCACGACTTCGGTACTCCTCAAGTTGGGACGCCGATAGACGAGCACCCCGCCATGCCGACGCAGCGTGGAAACCGGAACCGATACCTCGATCGCCCCCTGTCGCTCCCTCTCGACCCCCCAGAGGGCAGCGGCGCTTCCGTAGCTGAGCGCGGCTCCCGAGCCACAACCAAGGACCGCTGCCATCCACCGGCCATGGCGACTGAGCTCCGGGCGACCGACGGCGTAGACGCCACGCTCAACCGGGTGCAGCCGCCCCCTCTCGATTCGATGCTGCACCGCCTGGGCGCTCAGCCCCAGGGCAAGAAGCTGCCGCCGGGCGACAACTCCATGCTGCGCGGTCGCAAGACCCCAGACCTCCCGACCCAACTTCTGTCGCTTTGATGACCCCATAGGGTCATAAAGGCGACAGATACGTCGATTCTCCCCCCTGGGGCACCGACGCGGTCGTTACTCGTTGAGCTGGTTGGCGCCGATTACGCGGCGCTGCTCTCCATCATCCCGGCCATCCCCGGCGTCGAGAGGACGCCCGTTCCGATCGTGCCGCCGACGTCGGTGACCTGCGGCGCCGCGACCGTGAACTCGTCGCTGCGCTCGATCCCGGGCGCGAGAGTCGACTCCGCCTCGGCCATCAGACCATTCCGAGGCCGCCGCTGACACCCAGGGTCTCGCCCGTGACGTAGCTGGCGTCGTCCGAAGCCAGGAAGGCAACCGCGGCGGCGACCTCGTCCGGCTGGCCGAGGCGCTTCATCTGAGTGCCCTCTTTCATGTTCTCGATCAGCTTTTCACCGATCTCGCCGAACTCCTTGGCGCCCATAAGCAACGGCGTCTCGATCGGACCGGGGGCGATCGAGTTGGCGGTGATCCCGTAGCGGGCGTTCTCGCGCGCGATCGCCTTCATGAAGGCGACGATGCCGCCCTTGGCCGCCGAGTAGACGGCGGATCCCTTGGAGCCAACCCGGCCCGCCTCGGAGGAGAGGCTGACGATGCGGCCGTAGCCGGCCTGCTGCATCCCCGGCAGCGCCGCGTGGGTGCAGTTGAGCGTGCCGCCGAGGTTTACCGCGAGCACCTTCTGCCACTGCTCGGGCGTCGTGTAGGTGAAGAAGCCGAACTCATCCGTGCCGGCGTTGTTGACGAGGATGGCGAGCGTCCCGATCGCCTCCACAGCCGCCCGGGCCGAGTCGAGGTCGGTCACGTCGAGCGCCAGCGAATGTCCGTTGACCTCGCCGGCGATGCGCTCGGCGCCCTCGCTATCGATGTCGCCGACCCAGACCTCGGCTCCCTCGGCGGCGAGCCGCGCCGCGATCGCCGCGCCGATTCCGCTCGCGCCACCGGTCACGAGCGCCTTTCGTCCCTCCAGCCTCATAGGCCGCGCAGCATAGACTGGCGCGCCTGTGAGCGATCTCGAACCGATCCCGATCGTCGGCGGCACCGGCGCCCTCGGCGCCGGCCTCGCGCTGCGCTGGGCAAAGGCGGGGCGAGCGGTCGTGCTCGGCTCGCGCTCGGCCGAGCGGGCCGAGGAGGCGGCGGCGAAGCTGCGCGACGCCGTGCCCGGCGCCGAGGTCGAGGGGCTGCTCAACGAGGAGGCCTCGAGGCGGGCCGAGGTCGTCTTCCTCACTGTCCCCTTCCGCGCCCAGTCCGAGAACCTCAACAACCTGCGCGAAGCACTGCAGCCCGGTCAGATTTTGGTCGACTGCACCGTCCCCCTCGCCGCCGCGGTGAGCGGCAAAGCGACCCGGACCCTCGGCGTCTGGCAGGGGTCGGCGGCGCAACAGGCGCAGGAGATGGTGCCGGACGGGGTCACGGTGGTCGCGGCCCTGCACACCGTCGGCGCACCCAGCCTGGCCGACCCCGAGGCCGAGCTGGACGAGGACGTGCTGGTCTGCGGCGACCGCAAGGCCGACAAGGCTCGAGTCGCCCGCCTGATCGAGCTGATCCCCGGCCTGCGCCCGGTCAACGCCGGCCCGCTGGAGACCGCGCGGATCGTCGAGCAGCTGACGCCGCTGCTGATCTCGGTCAACGTCCGCTACAAGACCCACGCCGGGATCAAGCTGACCGGGTTGCCCGAGGGCGACCACTGGGCGTGAGGCGGAAGTCGCGGCGATGAGGGTCGCGCTGCTCGCCGGCGGCACCGGCGGCGCCAAACTCGCCGCCGGCATGCAGGAGGAGATCGGCGCCGATCTGGCGGTGATCGCCAACACCGCCGACGACGTCGAGGTGCTCGGCGTCCACGTCTCCCCCGACCCCGACCTGGTCACCTACTGGCTCAGCGGCGAGATCGACGCCGAGCGCGGCTGGGGGATCCGCGACGACAGCTTCACCGTCTTCGAGCGGCTCTCCCGGCTGGGCGCGCCGGACTGGTTCAGCCTCTCGGATCGCGACCTCGCCGCCTGCCTCTACCGGCGCCAATTCATCGAGGAGGGCGGGCGGCAGACGGATGCCCAAGCGCAGATCTCGCGCGGGCTGGGCGTGGCGGCCCGGGTGCTGCCGATGAGCGACGCGCCGGTGCGGACCAAGGTGCTGACCGAGGCCGGCCTGCGCGGCCTGCAGGAGTACCTGATCCTCGACGGCGGTGCCGTCGAGGTGCATGGCGTCGAGCTGGAGGGGATCGCCGCGGCGAAACCGACGGCAGAGGTGCTGGCGGCGCTGAAGGATGCGGAGGCGATCGTGATCGGGCCGTCGAACCCGGTGATCTCGATCGGCCCGATGCTCGCGGTGCCCGGGCTGCGCGAGGCGCTGGTGGCCGCGGCCGCGCCGGTGGTGGCCGTCTCGCCGCTGGTCGGCGGCGAGGTGCTCAAGGGCCCGACCGAGGCGTTCATGGACCACGCGGGCGCGCCCCTGTCGGCGGACGGCATCGCGGGGATCTACG
>Ga0157370_10004545_pt1 | contig 15890 bp, 10 predicted proteins | sample C35metaG_FD_113463 | JGI IMG/M metagenome (GOLD analysis project Ga0157370, IMG submission 113463) | Corn rhizosphere microbial communities from Kellogg Biological Station, Michigan, USA - C3-5 metaG | ecosystem: Host-associated > Plants > Roots > Rhizosphere > Soil | place: USA: Michigan...
AAGACGCGACGATGCCCGCGAGGCCATTCATCGCTGTAGACCGCGACCCAGGGCCCGCCTCTGAGCGGTGGTGCGAGCACGGGTCCCTCGATCGCCACGACCGGCACGCGAGAGCCCACGATGGCTGTCTCGGCTCCGCCATGCTTCACGGTCAGCCGGTGCCGGATGGCCGTCGGCGCCGTGGTACCGAAATCAACGGTCAGATACAGCACCGTTTGCGCCTGTGCCGCCAGGACGCTGTCACCGTTCTTCAAGGCGGTGCGGGTGCCTAGCGCCTTCTGTTCCAGATGCAGGAAGGGCTTCCCGCCGGCGTCCAGGATATCGAGTGCGGTGAGCTCCACGGGCACATCGGAAATGTTGGTGACATGGAGCTCGTACACCAGGCGCTGCTGCCCCATGACCTTGGCCGGACGGGGCGGATTTCCGACGTGCATCTCCACGGCGGGCTCGTGCGCAGATGTCCGCCAGCCGACCAGGGCGAGTCCCAGGATCAGGAGGACGGCCGTGGCAATATTTCGAATGTTCATGCTGAAAGCGCTCGGAAGTCGCGTACCGGCCAGGAAGATACGCCGGTTGGTGTCATGCCCATATTCTGGGCATGACGGCAAAGTCGGTACCGGTTTGGAAACCAAAGTGTGTGCGGCCGATAGGTGTTAGGTACGCACTTTGCTGACCACCGGATGGCTAAGTCTGTGCATGGCTAATCAAAACAATCACTTAGGTTGGCGCGACTGACTCATATGGTTGCAGTTTGATCACTAGAGTGTGTACTAGCGCGAACGTTGAGCGTAAAGCGCGGGCAGGCGGCTGTGTCACATGTTCCAATAGGTAGTCGCCACAGAAACCAACAGTGAGATCGCCGACCGAATGTATCGTCCGACTTTCTTTATCTCGTCCACGATCTACGACTTTCGTGATCTTCGGTCTGCCCTAAAGTTCTACCTTGAAGAGCAAGGCTGCAAGGTACTAGCGTCGGAGTTCAACGATTTTGAGAAGCCTATAGACAAGCACTCATACGAAGCTTGCCTAGAGGCTATACGCTCAGCCGACTATTTCGTTCTACTCATAGGATCACGGGCTGGCGGGTGGTATGACCAAGTCGACCAAATTTCTATCACTCAGCGGGAGTATCGCGAGGCGTACAAAATGCATGTGGCCGGCAAGCTTAAGCTTGTTAACTTCGTCCGATCTGAAGTTTGGCAGGCCAAGGAGGACCGACGCGAGCTTGCCAAGTATCTTGAGACCTTGAGCTTGGAGTCTTCTACTCGTAGCGCCATCGCCAACTACAGCGGAAAGACAGCCGTAAACGCGGACTTTCTGATCAAGTTCATTGAGGAAGTAAGTCGGAACGAAGAGACGAAACGCGCGGTTCAAGGCAACGGGCACGCCCCCTCAGGTAACTGGATTCACATATTCCATGGGTTCCGCGACATTGTTGATGTTCTCAATGGTCAAGTCTTTGCCTCAATCCCGGTAGAAGACATGACTGTTCGGAGATTGCTGCGTCGGGAGCTGCGTGAATTTGTGGGCCAGTGCCTCGTCAAATTTAAACAGGACGTTTATTCACCTAGGTTTTCCATCGACCGATTTCATGAAGAGTATCCAATCACGCTTGAAGGAAGGAACCACGAATTCACAACGGTAGGTGTCAAGCGATGGGACGCCATCTCAACGTTCGCGATGCATCTGCTGGCCTGCCAACTCCACACAGTAGTGCTTCCGCAAGTGCTGTCGCGTCCTACGTTTCTTGAGTTTGATCTCGACACAGATTCGTATAAAGAGACGCCAGTGCATAACGCACTGGTTCGACTTCAGGGGGAGATTCGTCGCTTCAATCAATCGAACACCTCGGAAAACTTGGCAGTTGTTTTCCAGCATACCCCCAAGAGGCGCCCTACTCGAGTGGAATCAGTTGAGATCGAAACCGTAAAGCTCGCTGGTCTTCTTCACTTGCTTGATAGATGGTCGAACGTTCTGGATCTTTCCGTGGCCATTCTGAAACACTTGGATGGTGAGCCATTCGAGCTCCCTAGTCTCAGGCCCGACTCGCCCGTTCGCGGTATGCAGGAGGAGCTAGATGCTGAGAGGCCCTCTGAGGAAGACATCAGTTCTTTTGTGTGCAGCCACAAGTGATGGCTGAACTTGGAATCTAGGAGGCGCGATGTCAGCACTGCTTACCTGGCTGGAAACGGCCAAGACCAATATTCTGCCGGCGGCTATTGTGTCACTTGTGGTATCTGCGTTCGTTACTTGGGCGGCAAAGTGCTGGGAGACACGTGACACCGCCGAGATCGCCTATCGTTACGAACAGCGCAAGAAACAGCACGAGGTCATTGGCCGGCACTACGGGCGACTCATCGCCGCAGCGAACACGCTGGGTTATCGCATGTGGAATCTGTACACAAATGGCGCGTGTGGCTGGCTGACAAGAGGGTGTGACGGTGAACGCGATGGCTACTACTTCAAGAGCACGGCCTATCGCCTAATGCATTTTTTTGCTCTGGTGCGAAGCACCGAAAAGGAGGCCATTCTTCTGGACGGGCGCATAGCAAGTCCGAAAGACTACCTGTTCCTCAATTACATTGAGGCCTTCCATTGGGTCATGACGGACACGGCGTTGTTCAAGGGGTTGCCATACAACCACGCGACCCAAGGTGATCATTTTTTTGCCGATGAGTTTCGGCGCTATTGTGAGCTCTGCAACCCTAGCGAAGAGTCGTTGACATTTGACGGCTTTTCGACGGGGCCCTACGTCAACCCGGAGCTGTCGCCTGTATTAGGGTTCCTGGACGGGCTTGCCCGCGAGGAACCGCGCCTTCGCTGGGACAGGTTGATCGCTCTTCATCTGTTGCTCCAAGCATTCCTTAACGACTTTGGCTATCGGCGTCAGCACGCGAGCAAGCGACGTTTTGACGAGATTGCCGCCCAAGTTCGGAACCCGAAGATTCTAGCCAATCTTGAGCATTGGCTTCCTCGGCATGAACTGGGGAGAAAAGGCGGTACTCGGCTCGTGGCACAAGCCATTAAGCGCCTAAACCCGCAACGCGAACCAACCGTCGTGGCAGCCGGGTCCGTATGAGGGCGCCGGCCTTCCGCGCCAAGTAAATAGCTCACCAACAAGGAAACCACATGTTCTCGTTGCTTTATCCAGAGGCCATGTTTCTTGTGCGCGACTTGGCTATTGGGTTGATTCCTATTTGGCTAAGGGACGACCCAATTCCAAAAATAATTGTGAAAGCGTCGAAAGAGACCATCTTGGCAGCGAAAATGTGCCAGGGGTTCTCAATATACCTAATCCCTTATGCTGTTGATGAAATCCAATCGCATGGATTCATCGCGGCCTTTTTCGACAATGAAGACGAGCCGTTAACAGCGGGCGGAGCCATAATGAAGGAGCTTGGGGCAGAGGAGTTCCGTAAAGCATTTCTTTCGGAAGTCATTGACGTGCACTTCTTCGACGAACTAAATCGAGAGATGCTTGGATATCGTGCAAGAACAACTATAAGCAAAGAGTATAGGGAAATTCTTACTGAAGAGAGGTTTCCAAGCCTGGAAGGACTGAACCAAGGCGCCGTTGTAGACCGCCTTGTCCACTGGTTCGGGCTGCGAAACTCAGAAGATGACGCAAAAGCCATAGTCGTAAAGTTCGAGAATAGCCTTATTCCCGAGAATATAGCGTACATAGATGCCACGCTAGAGTCCAACGCATTTCATGGCGGTAGTGGCGTAACCAGTACTCATCTCGAGCGCCAAGAGCCAGGTAAATTTCAGGAGATCGACATTATCCATCTTCTGCAGCGCACGTTTGCGCCGCAGCACATATTCTGGGCTCCATTAAGAGTCCGTGACAGAGAGGAAATAGCTGATATCATTGTTTCTACGGAAAAAAGCATCCTCATCATTCAGGCGAAAGATAGCCCGAACATTGAACGCATATTGAAAGCATCGATTGATCGCAAAAGAAAAAAGGCAGTATCTTCAATCGAGAACGCCATAAAACAGGCGCGCGGAGCAATTGGATATCTCAGAAAGCAGTCTCCAATGCCAGCCATCATTAACGGGGATGAGATAATCTTACAGTGGGAAGAGAAAGATATTTACTCTCTATTGATAGTAAAGGAGCTTTTTGACGATGACTATGATGTCTATACTCCTCCGATGCTTAAGCTGGCACATGATACAGGCATCCCGTGCATAGCACTTTCGTACAGCGAACTTCATCAATACACCAATCATCTAAGAGGGGATGACGCTTTTTTTGGGGCGTACATGCGAGTTTTCATGCAGGGGTATGAAACAGGAGTGTTTCCTCGCCTGCGCCTCCGGCACCCTAATGATTCCGATGATTAGGGCGATTTCTCTGCCACGGTAATCCCCTCACTTTTTACTGACTGCAAAAGTGGAGCTATGGACTGCCCCCGGAATCGTAAGCACTTCCCGCCTATGATTGGACTGCTCCGGAGATGACGGCACTTCCTTCTTTCGTTCCTAAATATGCATTTCGATGCCGGCGGGATCTCGCCCGCATGGTACTTCCCAGCAAGTGGGCTGCGTCAGTGATCCAGTTAGCCGGTGAACATTTCGCTGGCGTCGGGGTCATCTGCAATTGCATCTGGCTCGAAAAGCTCGGTAGGTAGGAGTCCTAATCGAATAAGAGTCATTTGCCACCATCGCTCTACGGAGTGGAGGAGCGCCATCAGGTCAATGTTAGCGCCGGGGAAAACGACACGAAATGTGGTTACCGCTTGCGGTTCTTTGCCAACGATGAACTCGATGGGCGAATTGACGGTCATGAAACCGTCGATCCGATGCTTCTCGAGAATTGCCCTGTGCTTGAAGGCTGTCGCTATTTGGTGGCATGAATACAGCAATGGGTCTTTACGAAGATACGATGTGAACTCTTGTTCGTTCCTGGTGCCCAGCTTTTCCTTCGCAACTGCCCATGCATTGCTTTCCGTTAGCTCAACGCAGACCCAGTCGCCCAGATGCCATGCGGTGGTGGCTGCATTAATTGCAAAGTACGCGGCGGCCTGCATGTCCTCTTGGGACTGAATGAGCGAATATGCTCGTCCAAACTCCCACCGTAGCTTTTGCAGCATGTGCGCCGCAGACTGGATATGAAACGTTCGGTCCGTTGCCGAAATCTTACCCATGGATCATTGCCGGTGACATGTCCAGCCTAAGTCGGATTGGGTAGGCAGCTCGCCCATATTCAGGACGAGTACGCCCATGCCAGAGACGGTAAACATGGAGTCCAGATAGACGGTTTATACCATCATCATTGCACAGCCCCGACTAAGCTCGTCCTCCGTTCCGCGCCACCGGCCGAAAGTTCTGACAACGCTGCCACATCAAGACCGAAGCACAGCGAATTGGGCGCGTGTTGTTTCACCATCGGGGTCTTGGCACTTACGATGTGCGTACGTCCGGATATCAGCGCGACCGGCCATCGACTCCAACCGGCTCCGACCGCGGGGCGACAGCAGTACGAGCGATCCTTCACCCCAGATGACATCATCTTCGACGTCGACAGGCCCACCGTCGCGCCACCACATCGATCGTGCCATGACGGCTCCGTACTTATCGACGTAGGTCCATGCTTTATCGATGTTCAGTCGCCACTCCAGCAAGTCGGCCCAATACGGGCAGATGATGAGCCGCGCCTCTGGCACGCGCGGGTTCCAGCCAGCGGTTAGCCGGGCCAGCATCGTGGCGGCGGGCTCTCGGTATTGCGGCAAGGGTTCATCGATCCACAAAACACGACCCAGTGATTTAATTACGTCGAATGCCTCGTCGACCTGCTCAACAGGCAAGCGATGGGCACGCATGCGCATCATTTCGAATCGGAGACGATGCCGCATCACGTGGAATCTTGCCGTCTCGCCGAGCAAGAACTCCTCACCGGTATGTCCCGGGATGGTGTCCTCCTCGACGCCGGCGAGCCATTCGTCTTCTGGCGCGTTCCATCGCGCCCGCTCCAGGCTCGGCCGGCGAATAAACGAGGGCCGGACTACGGGTGGCTGCATCCAGGCGAGATCGTCGCCGTGACCAAGGAAATGGAGCAGTGGGACTTCGGCGTCCTCGGGGATCCTACCGGCATGGAAAAGTTCGCCTGTGACATGGCGAAGCGCACGTGCCGCGACGACAATATGCGGGTGCCTATAGGGCATCTTCATGTCCAGGCTTCTGAGCTCGGCCATCAGCGATTTCGTAGCCTTCTCCCCGAAGCGCTCAAGGCCTCCCCACTTCCGGATGAGCATGTGGCAACGCTCACGGATGTGGCCCACGGACACGCCGCTAGCCTGACTGAGCAGGGTGATCTGCGGCTCGAAGGCGTAGGTCCAGCCCAACGCTTCCTCCACCCGCATAGGACCACCCAGGGCGGCCACCAGCTTCGGTGGCGTGAACTCGTTCGCATCGGCGATGGCTAGTGAGTAAAAGGGGGCCAGCTCAGCCCCCATCGCGGGTGTTGCAAGGCCCCACGACGCGGCGAGCGCACACGCAGGCCAGGCGACGGCGAAGTCCGGATGCTGACAGAGCTCCCGGATGTCGTCCGTGAAGTGCGCGGCAGCCTCAGGCGAGGGATCCAGCAAGAGCAGTCGCATCGCCTCGACAGGACCGTCCTCGCCGCTGGCGACAAGGCTGCGCAGAAAGCTCGCATAGACATCCCATGCGCCGATGGCCCGAAGCCTCCTGGCAACCATGTGTACGTGGCGCGTCACCTCGTTAACCGAAAAGCCAATGGCTTTGCTCAAGAGGCTTGCGATGGCCTCATCGTCGCTAACCTCGTCAGCGCCCTCGACGCTGTAAGGGCTGCCTAGCGCACACTCGCGAGTCGTCGAAAGCTGCTCAGCCAGACAGTCCCATATCGCCGGCCAGTCTGGCGTCGCGGTCAACACCAGCAGGATGTCGTCGCTGGCAGAAAGAAGCGATTGCGTTGACTCCCGGCCGACAGCGAGGGAGGCCACTAACGCATCGTAAGCTTCGGCATGGATGCTCTCTCCGTCCAGCTCGAGCTTGCAGCGGAAGTAACGCAGCATGCCCCGTGCGCCCCACGATCCCCAGCTTGGCGGCTCATCAGTTTCGCCATGAAACGTCGCTAGCAGGTCGCGTGCATTTGCATGGTTTCCACTCGCCAGTTCCAGCTCGATCAAGGCAAAACGACTACGTGTGTTCTGCCGGATAGAGTCCCACTTAAAGAACAGTTCCCGCGCCAGTGGCAGGTCGGCCCCGGGAGCCAAGCGTGCGTATGCATAGGCTGCTGTGTAACCAACCTCACCGGTCGCTGCTTTCTGATCAAGCGCGGTCTTCAGTATCGCGAGGTGACCGATATCGTCGAACTCACTTGGGGTGTATGAATGCCGTGGCGGGGTCGTGTCAATTGCCCAGCGCGCGTAGGCTTCCTCGACCTGTGGCGTACACACGCCGCGCCGCTCGGCTGCGTCTCTGAGTTGAGCCATCAACCCATGGCGAACATCCGCACGTGACTCGGACGAGATCGCGGCTAGGAGGATTTGGATAACCTGTATGGTGTCGGTATCGCCGGCGGCCGCGACAACCGTTCGCACAAAGGCGCCCAAGCGCGACTCGCTGTAATAGGGCTCTGCGTAGTACGGCAGGGTCAGCTCAGTCCACACGATAGCCGCGGTGACGGCCATCGGCGGCCGCCGCGTGACGAGCCCAATCATGAGTGCATCCACCAGAAGCGGCCACGCGATAAGGCCGTCGGTACCCAGGCGCTGTGCCACCATCCAACCGGTTGTCGCGTCGGACAGCATGGCTTCCTCGATGATCCGGCCCGCGATCCGATACGCAGAATCGCGACCTTCCGTCTGCAGCATGCCCTCGGCTTGCCGTGCGAGAAGGACGGTGCGGTCCTGCCGTCGCTCTGGGTTCATCGCGTTCGCGGCGCGCAAAATGTCCACCCACAGAGCGTATTGCGGGTCCTTCTTTGCGGGCAGCGCATTCCCGAGCGATTGGCGCGGGATCTCCGCCATGAGTTCTCGCGCCCGGGGTATGTTACCCACCTTCGCAAACGACGAGGCGAGGGCTGCAAGGCCCTGGATCTGTCCTGCCGGAGTCGACTCCAACAGCTGTCCGACGAGAGGCTCCAGTCGCGACGACGCCTCGGCCGTGTCACTGGTCAGGTCATGGATCTTCATCGCCACGATCCGTCTTAAGTGCGCGCGCTCGCTATTGTTAGAGTTCTTTTGCGAGAAAGCCTGGTCAATCTCACCGATGGTCTCGTTGAACTCGGCCTCACCGCGCAAGCCGGCTGCCTCGATGACGGCTTCAAGCATGACCGGTGATGCTGTCAGCACCTTGTGGAGCTGAAAGTATTCGTCTGGCACGCTGGGGGCGGCGCGCTCTATGAAGGTGACCAGCGCCCGCGCCGCGCGAGACACCTCGCCAGCATGCACCGACGAGGCATCGCGACGGCAGCGACCAAGGAGACTGCCGATGGTCGATGCGTGCGTGTATAGCGCTCGGTAAATAGGCAATGGCGTTTGAGTAGAGGGGGGCGGCGTCTCGCCGATGAACGCGGTCAGTTCAGCGTGCGCGAGGATGGCACCCACCGTATGATCGACGATTGAGGTGTCCGACGTGGCGCCTTCATCTTCGAACCGAGGGACGACTAGGCCTGGGTAGATGGAACGGGCCAGCTCCAGGCGTCCGTGTGTGGTCGCTAACTGCGCGGCCGATCGCTTCAAGAAGTTCGGGACGAGAGTGAATGCATCGAGAGCGACCGCCTGCGTGATCCACTCGATCGCCAGGCCATTGCGACCCTGATCGCGAGAACTCATCGCCGATCGGATGAGAACCTCTGCCGACAGAAGTTCGCCGAGCCCCAACGCACTACAGACAGTTAGAGGCTCGGCACTAACTTCCCACGCAATGATCGCAAGCGCTGATTCGGCGCGAAGCGTTTCCGCAAATTCGTCCAATTCTTCCCGGGACAACCCCATCGCATCCTGTCGACTCGGCTGAGTCACACGCGCGATCGAATGAAGGACCTGGTCGATGCCGCGGAAGTGAACGACCCGACGAGCCCACTCTCGCAACTCCCCCAGATGAAGACCGTGGCTTTCGGACACGCCACTCAGCAGATCCTGAATCGGCTCCAGGCTATCAAAGAGCGTGCGTGCCCTCGGTATGTCCCCTGCCTCCAGCAAGGCGTCGACTACGAGGTAGCCGTTGCCCGGGACCTGGTCGATAAACGACACGGCGGCATCCAAGTCACCAAGGTCCAGGAGCGCATCAGCCACGGAGGCGGAGTCTTCTAGCGCACCCCAGCGTCGGTTGACCTCTTCATGGATGAGAAGCAAACGGACCACAGTGGTTGGGTCGGGTACGTGTCGAGCAGCGACGAAGGCTAGGCGGAGATCAGCGCGTAATTCGTCATAGGTACGAAACTCGAACAGTTGTTCCCGGAAGCGCTCGGCCGTGGCCAGAGCAAGGACCTCCACGTGGTCGCCTGCTCGCGCTCGATAGCGAAGCTCGAGCCAGTGCTGAACTGACCCTGGAGGGCTGACGTGCGCGAGACCCGCGAGATCACGATAGATCGTCGCGCTATAGCCTGCATCCACGCTACCCAGGCGCAGCTTGGGCTGTTCGAGGAGGTATAGCCTGAAGCTGTTGTGGAAGGTGGTCCAACCCCGCGAGCCTCTGCTGAGCAGGTGACCCGTCGCCTTCAGGGCTTTCTCGATCGCCTGTTCCGGCACCGCTTGTACGAGCAGTTCAAGCGGCATCGGCGCCTCAGCGCGAGCCAAATAGTCCAGTACGAGCCTCGCATCGGTGTCGTCGCATATCTCTCGCCATGCGGAGCGATACACCACCTGCACGTCACCGTCGAATTCAAACCCTCCATCTAGCAGGCGCTGCCGGATGTCGTCATCCGCATCGCGTAGCGCCTCGATGAGGTAGCGGGTGACCAGGGGATGGCCCTTCGACAGGTGGAATATGTTGTCCCGGTCCACCTCGGGGTCCAATCCAAGGATATTGGCGATGCGATGTACCGCTTCGCGCGTTAGCGGGTGAGCGTCAACGCGTCGGGCGGCCGATCCGGCCTGGTCCTGTACGGCGGGCTTGATGTCGGCCAGATCCAGCCGCTGGGTGCCCAAAACGAAGATCACGCCGTCCGGGATGGCTTGCGGGAGCGGGAGCTCGGCAAGAAAGGCGTGTTGGGGTCTATCTTCGCGTGGTACGTGATCCAGTCCGTCGATGACGATCAGCGTACGAACGCCCTGACCTTGGAATCGCTCACCCGCCTGCTGGAGCAGCGCATTGAACTGCGCTCGACGCTCGTACAATGACTCGTCGCAAAAGCGCACTCCCTGCAGCCCGGTGGCCTTGAGATACGTGTTGACGTCGTCAAAGAAGTCCTCCGCCTCGCCGCGGCCCACACCTTGCGCGGCGCCGGGCACGTAGGCGAGATAACGGACCAAGAGCAGGTCAGTCTCGGCCTCGAGCGCCGACTGGAGCAGCGTCGACTTGCCGGCACCTGGTGGCCCCACAAGGCTGACGTAGCCGCTTCGTGCGTCGTTGATGGCCTCTCGCAGCTCGCCCTCGGTCACCGGATTGCGCTGGACGTAGGCGCCGACAGGGAACTGGTGGACGTGGCGCGCAACGGCGCCGTCGCGCCATCCAAGCTCGCGAAGCAAATCCTCGCGACTCCATCGGTCCTTGTCACGTTCGTCGGCAACCAAGCGGGGCAGCAAATCGGCGATCTTGGCGATGAGGTGTGGCGCCGCCGCCGTCAGTCGATGGGGTGGCAAGAAGTCGGCAGAGGCGCCGTGCACGATTTTCAACGCAGAAAGGAAGTCGCCGAACTGCTCATTGTCCAGCCCGCTTCGCTCGCGGAGCGCTTGAATCCACGAGTGCCACGATGTCGCCAGCCACTCGGCCAGGGACCTATCAGGATGCGATTCGAATTCGGTGAGGAACGCCTCACTGTGCGTCGATTCATCGTTCGCAAGTGTGTCGCTCGACGAGGGGAAATTGTTCGTGACCAGGCAGACTTCCGCTTTCCGCATCGGGTGGCTGCGCTTCAGTGACTGCCAGGCAGCAATGAGTGGGGCGAGCAGGCCGTCTGCGCCGAGCAGCCAAGTCTGGAGCCGAAACTCACCCGGAAGCCGCGAACTCTTGAACTGATTTCCGACCACCCGTCCTGGCAGTCCAAGTACCCAGTCATCGGCGATGCCCGCGCTTCGGTCTGCGACACCGATCCATTCCAGTTCATTTCGCTCCAGCGCGGCATAAATCGCCGCTGCCGCAGAATCGTACTGGCGTCTGTAACCGCGCTGCGCACGCCTTTCCCCTTCGCCCGGTGGTGTCGACGGCGTGGCGTTGGTTCCATGGTGGGTCAAGACGGAGCTCCTAATCCCTGTCAGGTGATCAGAATCTAACCCGCATATCTTACGACGTGCAGGACGGAGATTTGATCGCAGGCCCAGCGCAGACACTGGTACATATAACGCGCGCGGCGTGTAGTGGCATGACGAAGGCGTCGACTGAATCGACCAGGCCTCCCTGGAGACTTGTGTGGCCTCGGTTCCAATGCCTTTGGGCCGGCCTTACCGTGAGGCTGGCGATTCTCTTACTGTCGACTCCCCGTATTCTTGAGCCCCATATCTAAAGCCACTTAGGCTTTCTCAGAACATCGTCTGTCGCTCGCGTCCAGGAATGCAAAATTAATGGTTTGCATCACCATACGAGCAGCGGCCGCATAGCAACTGGCGCCCACGCCGAAGAACAAGAAGATGAGAAACGCCGCGGAGATGCGGAAAGTTGCCTCATGTTTCAGTGGCTCAGGAATTTCGGTCTCAAAAATCCAGTGCGATGTTGCCCAGACGAGGCCTCCCCAGTACACACCGAGCATCCAGCCGATGCGTGTGATTCGCTGCATCCAGACAGCATTCATGGTGGCTACGCCGGACTGGAGGAGCTTGATAGATGCTTCGTCCGGGGCGATGGATCTGATGTGGCTAGCCAACTGTGCGATCTGTGGAGGACGGATGCTCAGGCGTGTAGAGCGGCTCGGCAGGCGAAAAATCACTGAACCCGTTGCCAAGAGGGCCGCCACTATCCAGCCTTGAGAGGATCGAAGGTCAGCAGTGGATGGCCCCCCAGTCGCCCACGCGATGGCAAGGAGGCCCCCCCACCAAACGGGCACGAGGGCGGCGGCGAAGGTAAACGTTGCAAGCCTTTCTTGCAGGCCAGCCAGGATGAACCATGGTACATGCACGATGGCATCTAACGTGGACTCTGCATGTCGCCACCGCGTCTTGAGGCGGCCTCCGATAACTAGCCGCTCAGCTTCTCTGACAACTGACACTGTTTCTTCAAAAATAGACATTAACCATCCTTGTGCAAATGTCAGCGGGCAGCGCAGCTGCCGCCTCTAGATTTGACGGGCTTTGTGAGCGTTTTCAGCCTACGGTGTTGACATCAGCCAGCCGCTTGGCGGCTAGCGGCTAGCCCTTGAGTTTACTTGTAGAGAGCGGGGCTTCTGTTCCGTCGGGGTGAGTCACCACCAACTCGCCGTCCTTATCAGTCCCGACCGTTGATCGACCTGCAGCATGGGCTCGCTTGACGGCATCCTGGACTGCCGCAGTAGCGACTCTCTCCAACTCTTCGAGGCTGGCCGTCTTCAGGTACCGGATGTATGGGTGCATGCGCTAGCTCTCTCCCATCGGAAAAATTCAAGTGCTCGGTGGAACGATTGATCAGCTGACTTTGGTGCCTTCACTAATTGGCCAGGGTTCGGCGAGGGGCAACGCTGCCATGCATCGATGCCGACCTCCCCGCGAGGAGAGTCGAACGCTTGGCACCGCTCGTTGAGCTCGTTGCCGGGCGGGTCTGATTCTAACCCTCCTGCTACTCGATTCTTCTTCAGGGCTGAGGTAGTTCTGTGCTGGTCTTCGAATGACAAATATATTTATATCAGTCAATGAGTTATGTTAATTTTCGGCACTTGCGGACGCGCCGTGGCTGTGCCACGTTTTAGCCTGAACGCAGGCCTTTCCCTTCCAGTGTTCGCTGCTCGCCACCATGCTTCTACGCGACAGAGCACGACTAACCGGGAAACTGAAGCCAGGTAGGTGCTCCGGATGATCGCGACCTCGAACGCCCATGCGGATATCGACAGCTACCTGCCGCGCGTTCCGATCCTCACCGCGGCAGAAACAGCTCGGGTGCTCGGCTACCCCTCGACCGGTGCCCTTGCAAAGGCTAGGCAGTCCGGTCGACTCCCGATCGAAATGTTTCAGGTCCCTGGGCGTCGCGGGTGGTTCGCTGCCACGTCGGTGGTGCGATCGTGGCTCCAGGCAGTGATGTCCGGTGATGGACGGATCCCGGATTCAACAGAGGAGAACCACCCATGAGCGGATAGCGCAATGTCGGGCGCTATAAACGTTCGAGCCCCGCGTGGACTAGACGCAGGGCTCGGATGCGAAGGCGAAGTTTTTGAGATCCTCGCTTCCCCTTCTTTGTAGTGCCTTCCCCGGAGCACGTCAAGTCCTTTCACCGCAGTGCGGTGATGAGTTGATCCCGCGTGTTCGGAATTCCGGCGGTCATGTCTGGCCGCGACACAGTCACGAAGCTGTTCGATTCCCTCATGGACAAGAAGCTGAGAAGCGAAGCTGGTGAACGGCGTGATCAATTGAGGAGAGAGCGAACGGAGCTCATTGCCGAAGCGAATCTCGCGGCAAAAAGCGCAGATCACCTCACATACATGCATGAAGCTGCGAACGACGCAGAGCCAGAGCCGGATAAGGCTCGTGTCTGGGGTGACCCCACTAGCTCGATCGCCCCTTTCCTGACAGAGGCAGGTGAACCATGAAGATCAATCCGATCATCCTCCATCCAGCATTTACGCAGGCCCGAGAGGCCCTTGCACGAGCATTAGTCACGGACATGCCGGGACAATTAATTTTTGTTGTCGGCTTGTCTGGAGCAGGTAAGTCTGAAATTAGATATGCAGCCATGCAGGCGTTCGCAGGAAGCCCCGAACTTTGGGCGCCAGGGAAGCTCCCCGTCATTGCGTTACGGGCTGCCGCAACCGATCGGTCTAGCTTCAGCTCGAAAGAGTTTATGACCCGCTTCTATCTTGAGTTGCTGGAGCCAAATCTTGGTTGGCTGGCAGAGCGATCAGGCATCCAAGACCCAGATCTAGGGCATCTACTTTCAGAGGCTCGATTGACAAGCCCTTTCTGGAAGGAGTTGCGTCACAAAAGCCCGGAGCATCAGCTGCGAGGGTACGGGAGCCGGCGCGATCGAGCTACAGCCCGGCTGGGCCGAGATAACCAAGCCGGAAAACTTCCGCTGCCCGACCTCGGTCCTGGGCGTGATCAATGCGGTGCGTGCGCCGGGCGACGGTCTCGTCCAGACCCGTGGCCGCACTGCGACTGTGGATGGGCAAGAGCAGTCCGTGGTCGGCACAGTCAACATTTTCATCCTGCCAAGCGACGATCAGAGGACCGCTCGTCTCGGTGCAGTACGGGCATGGCTGGCCGCGCAGACTGGCGACGATCTATGGACAAGTGACATGCGCGATGGCGATGTTCGCTTGCTGGTCCTTGTGCATCGCATGGCCGCCAAGCGTCTCGGTTTTGATTCGCTCTACTCCGCACTAAACGATCGTGCGCCTCAAAGCCTGAGCGAAGGCATTTCTGACGGCTCAGCTTGGCCTCTCCGACCATTCGTTCAGCAACTGCTTCCGCTGATCGTCGCTTCGCGCGCCGGAGATCAGTTCACGATCATGTCGATCCTTCGTGCAGATAGTCCCTGTCTGGAACCGGAACGGTTGCGCGGGCAGGCCGTGGCACCCGTCCTCGCTGCCCTTCAACACGCAGTCGAGCAACTGGCGGTGCTGCTGGGCGATGGGTCAGCAGCTACGGTCCGTGAAGTCCTCCAGCACGTCCGAGATGCCGAACTGGTTGCGCTTGACGATCGTTTCGCCGTGCACCTTATGGACGACCCGATCGACGATGGGTCGGAAGGGTTTCGCAATGTAGCAGCGTTTCTTGAATGCAATGTCGGTGACCTTTGGGGGCACCGTAGATATATCCTCGAAGAGTCGCCGTTCGCGACCCATCACGGCGTCAAGGGCGCGCAGTTCGAGCGCGTGCTAGTGGTGCTCGACGATGAGGAAGCCTCCTACAACCAATACTCCTACGGTAAATATCTCGGCTACACGCCACTGTCTGACGCCGACGAAGCGAATATCGCCGAGGGGAAGGAGTCGGTCCTCGACCGCACGAGGCGGCTGTTTTACGTCTGCTGCTCTCGTGCGGCGAAGGACTTGGCGGTCGTGCTGTTCGCCGCCGACGTGGTGGCGGCACGAGCTGCCGTGGTCAAGGCCAACCTGTTTCCGGACGCTTCGCATCACGGAATTGAGCAGCTCGGCTAAATCACCCAAGCACTAGCTCGAGTTACCCGACCGGCCTTCAGCGGATCGTACCGTTGCAAGAGCGGTTTCCTGATCATCCAGCGGCGCAGCGTCTGCTCGCGGCAAGAGTGGACGTTGCGCCTAGCCATTGAATGACCGAAACGGGCATGAGCGGTCTCTCGCTTTGTCGATAACTTGCTCAAGGGCTTCGGAGCCAGGCCCTTTGGGGCGTCATTGTGGTCGTCTGACACCAATGTTTGTACACCGCACCTGACACCAATGTTTGTACAACCTGCACAAACATTGGTGTCATGCCCAATTCCAGGATGGCCGAAGCATGACTTCAGGCCCATGTGCTAGTGTTAAGTTCGCACTATGATTCACTCAACTACAAGCGGTAGTGCAGGTGAGCAAAGTGGACGATAGCGTCAGCCAGTTGAAGAAGTTCCAGAAGGAGCTTTCCAGCGGCACCGTGTCGCTGGTGCTGCTGGCGGTGCTGGGG
>Ga0157370_10004550_pt1 | contig 15874 bp, 15 predicted proteins | sample C35metaG_FD_113463 | JGI IMG/M metagenome (GOLD analysis project Ga0157370, IMG submission 113463) | Corn rhizosphere microbial communities from Kellogg Biological Station, Michigan, USA - C3-5 metaG | ecosystem: Host-associated > Plants > Roots > Rhizosphere > Soil | place: USA: Michigan...
CTGGGATTCCGTAAACTTGATTCTTTTCATATTGCCAATTAAAATTAATAGTTTTTCTAATAGCCTCGCTGCGCTCGGTCTAGAATTCTACTTTTAACTGGTCTGAATTTTGGGAAGTGCACAATTGAATCTGTTTCTTTGATCTGTTCTTCCAACTGGGCAAACAGGCTCTCCGATAATTTCATAAGCTTCATAAGTATTCACATTTAGGTAAATAAATTGGGCAGTAACCAAATCGGAGCTGGCATGAGAAAAAAATGGTTGGTTAAAATAAAAACGTATTTAGAGCGTTACATCCTTGTATCCATTTCCGACAGGACAATAATAGTCTGCTTAGAGCTGCAAAGATTTGATTTCGATCACAATCGACAGCTTATGCTAAATTATCTAAATGAAGAAGCCGATTTACTCGAAACTTTAGGCCTCATTGTGCCCCTACCTACCCCCTTTCAACAGCGCGTAAAACAGGAAGCAATCATTCAAACCTTTAACAGAAAACATTTACTGCTCAGGCCAGGAGAAACGGCCAGAAGATTGTACTTTATCCGTAGTGGATTCCTGCGTTCGTACTTTATAGATGATCAGGGAAAAGAATGTACGACATGCTTTATGAGAAAGGGGGATTTAATGATATCAGCCCACAGTTTTTTCACCCAAAAACCTGCCCAGGAATATATTGAGGTGCTGCAGGACTGTAAACTGCAATCTTTGAGCTGGAATGAACTTAATGCCTATTATGCAGATTTTCCACAAGGGAATTTGCTGGGAAGAATCGTTACCCAAAAGTTCTACATGTTAAGTGAAAAAAGGTCAATGCTGCTCTGCACGCACGCCCCAGAACTTAAGTTGAAACAACTGCTCGAGCAATATCCCGATATCGAGCAACAGACCACCTTAACCAACATCGCCAGTTACCTCGGCATCAGCAGGGAAACACTGAGCCGCATCAGATCAAGAAATGCGAGAATGTGCGTCCAGTCACAAAACCGTACAAATTTTATTTCCAAATTTGATATATAAAAGGGTTATTGCAATTCAAATATAGCTTGGGAAAGACCTATGTATTTTGCGAAAGGACTCGCATATATGGCGGTTTTGGTGATTATATTTAGAAACCTAGAATATGTTAATCAGACGGCAAAGAAAATGGGATTATATTTTACTATAATCCCATAGTATTCAATATTACACTTTAGAATATAAATCTTAAAAAGAGTTGATAGCTACCGCCACGATAAAAACATTCTCTCCCAATCAGTTTAATCGTGCTTTTTCAAAACAGTTATCAAAAAAAATCTGGATGAATATGTCCTTTCATAATCAATATGGAAGGTTATATAACAAGACGTAGTTGTGAACAAGAAAACGCTATTACTCTAGCTTGTTAGAATAAAACGCCAATTTTAATTGCAAATGATTCCACATTGTACTTAATAGGTCCATTTGTAAAATATTGATGATCGAAACCTAAACTTGGCACCAAAACAAAACTTTTTCCCAGGGTAAATTTATGACCTGCTCCGACATTAATAAGAAAGCCTTCTCTGAAGTTATCATCAATTTTAATAGATGGACCAACTATGCCATAGAAAAAGAAACCACTTCTAGCGTTTTTCAGATAATACCTGGCGTCGGCAGTTAGGTTAAAAGTGTTGTAAAATCCATATAAATCTGTATCAACGCCATCAAGACCAATTCCTAAACCCAAGCTTAATTTTGGATTGATGAACACGCCATTAGTTGTCCGGATACTCCGAATATTGGCAGAAGAACTCAATTTACTTCCTAAAACATTAATTTTTGCGCTACCTGGATATATACCAAACTCGGTAACATTAAAATAACCTTTTTCCTGCTTTGTTCTAAAATTCTGCTGTGCGTATAATTTTCCTGTACATAGAATTAATAAAAAAATGTAAATAACCTGTCTGTTCATCAGTGAGTTGTTTTTGTTAAATGTTCTTATCTTTTAATTGTTTTTTCTTAAGTAGGTTACATCAAAGCGGCCTTCACTAACATTTACCTTATTCCCCTGACTATCTTCTGCTGTAAACCAAAATATCCCTGCCACAAAGGAGTCTGTAACTTTAAGAATCGTTATTGTACCCTCATATGCAGTAAATATGTTTAGGCTGCTCCCTTTTTCTTCTTTATAGGAAGCCATGAAATTTCCTTTGACCCTATTATTTATAAGAAAGGAATCGCCAGCTTTAAGGCCATTTATATTTAAGGCGCTTACGCCCACCGATTTTTTTACCCCATTATCCTGACGCCTACCCTCAACCCTAAATATGTATTTTTCACTCCCAACTGGTACTGCTTCCGATCCTACTTCTATTAATTTACTGTAAGTTAAACTTAATGCGGCCTCGTCGCCAAAAGTAGTTCCGACTGTTGTCCTAATTGGAGTAAAGAGGAACCCATTAACATAGCATCCAAAATTATTGTTACCCTGAGCAGTTTGAGGCGGAAGCGTTTCTTGTTTCTTACATGTAAACAGCATCAGCATGCAACTGACAATCAATATATTTTTTTTCACATTCATAAATTTATTTTGATTCCAACATATCTTATTTGCTGATCATCTCAATAGCATACTCCAACTGGGTATCCTTTTCTGTATCTACTAATTTAATATTTTTGGCTGGCAAGATCCCCTTACCCTCAAAATTGTCGCGGTTTTTATGAATTATGGAGGCAGAACTCAACCTTACCTGCATAAATTCACCAACATTAAAAGAACCTGCATTATATAGCGATCTTTGAAAAGCAATCATTCCTGACGCTCCAAACGACTGCTGGCCAATTATTTTAGTTTCCTGCTGTTCACCGGGAATTAACTGGTATCAATCTGAATTTTGATACTTTCAGATTAGTCTGGTATTCCGCACCTTTTGGTGATAGCGTAATCAGTCCCTTTCGGTATTTCCTCATTACGATGAGTCACACACAGTTTTCTCTCTTAATCTTATTCAACTTTGCTCGATGGGGTTCCAGACTGGACTTACGGTTAACACCTTTTAAGCCAAGCTTTACATAGATATGATCGTCAGGCCACATCCATGTGGGTTATGCTTTCATCCCGATACCTGGGAGATTGGAATCGCACCAATACAGAACTACAGTTAAACGCATCACTGCGTTCTACACTTTCCTGCTATCCCAGCAGTTCCGGTGTAAACGAATCGCAGACCAAAATTGGGGAAGAACCAGTGTCATTGAAATATGCACGTATATGAAGTTAAGAAGAAAATTGCCTATGCGGATGGCCGTCTGAATGACGCACTTAAGATCGTGGCCAAAGAAGAAGGTATTACAAAACCTCTAAAGCCCCACGGTTCCCGAGATGCTTTTGGTGAGGCAGCCGGGGAGAATAAATATGTGCAGATGCTACAGCTTTATAGGCACGAAAGCATAACGACAACTGTAATCTACCAAAACAATTTTCTTCACAAACAAACTGATGATGCTTTGGACCCTGTCTTAGGCTCATGAAGGTTTTATGGTAAGACTCTGCAAACAATTGTCGATAATTGAAAGTCAGTTTAATTAGATTAGTTTTTGAAAAAAACATTTATTGTTAGTCACAAAAAAATTACCTTTGCGCATGATAATTTTTAAAGAATATGCGCTCTTTCCCTATTGACAGGCAGCTAGACAAAATGGATTGCGGACCAGCTTGTCTGAAGATGATTTCCAAATTTTATGGTAAGTTTTATTCACTACAATATTTACGAGATAAGTGTGGAGTAACCAAAGAAGGAGTATCTCTATTAGATTTAAGTCATGCTGCTGAAAGTATTGGTTTGAGAACCTTGTCTTTTAAGTGTTCTATAGAGGACTTGATTGCAAAAGTTCCTATGCCTGTTATAATCCATTGGAATAATAGCCACTTTATAGTCGTCTATAAGATAAAGGTAAAAAAAAATATTCTTGATAGTGTCGTTTATGTTTCCGATCCTGCTAAAGGACATCTAACATATAAAGCTTCCGAGTTTGTATCTAAATGGTATAAGCGAAAAGAGGAAATGGGTTTATTGATAGCATTAGAGCCGCAAGCTGATTTTTATCAGAGAGAAGCCGATGAGAAGATCGAAAGACAAAAAACACTAGAAAACTTTTTGGCTTATTTCTCACCTTATAAAAAAAGCTTTGTAAACCTGTTTATTGTGATGTTGCTCGTAACAATCCTACAAGGCTTTCTTCCTTTTATATCTAAGGCAGTGATCGATGTAGGTATTCAAACCCACGATGTCAGTTTCATCAACATGGTGCTTATTGCAAATATTGCAATCATTATAAGTGTCTTATTATCCAATATGGTAAGGGACTGGATATTGCTTCACGTAACATCTCGTGTGAACATAGCATTGATATCAGATTACTTGATCAAATTGATGCAGCTTCCTATTACATTTTTCGAGAACAAAATGGCCGGCGACATTTTGCAACGAGCTAATGATCACGAAAGGATTAGAAGTTTCATCATGAACAATTCCCTAAACATGATTTTCTCAACATTGACATTTGCTGTATTCGGAGTGATTCTGTTGATATATAATAAAGTAATATTCTTCATATTTCTTGCAGGGAGCACTATCTACGTTTTATGGGTTTTTGCTTTTTTAAGTATCAGAAAAAAACTAGACTGGGAATATTTTGAATTAGTTTCTAAAAACCAGAGTTATTGGGTGGAAACAATTTCCAGTATACAGGATATAAAAATCAATAATTACGAAAGGCAGAAGCGATGGAAATGGGAAAACATCCAAGCTAGGTTATATAAAGTGAATTTGAGGGTTTTAAATATCACTAATACACAAAATTCAGGTGCTCAATTCATCGATTCTCTAAAAAATCTATTTATAACTTTTTACTGTGCGAAAGCGGTTATTGCTGGGGAAATTACATTTGGTGTTATGATATCTACTCAGTTTATAATTGGTATGCTCAATGGGCCAGTAGTTCAATTCATACAATTTATAATTTCATTTCAATTTGCCCAGATTAGCTTTTTGAGATTAAATGAGATTCATCAATTACGGGATGAGCATGAAAACGTAGGCAATAATCATCTTTCTCTCCCTGAGAATAAAGATTTATATATTAAGAATGTGGCATTTCAATACAGTTCAAATTCCAGCCTGGTCTTGAGAGGAATAAATATGATTATCCCAGAAGGAAAAATCACGGCAATCGTTGGCGATAGTGGAAGTGGGAAATCGACATTACTTAAACTTTTGCTGCGGTTATACAAGCCTTCTTATGGAGATATTTTGATTGGTGATATGAATATAAATAATATCAGTCTAAAACAGTGGAGGGAAAAATGCGGTGCCGTGATGCAGGATGGAAAAATATTCAATGATACAATCATTAATAATATCGTATTGGATGACGAAACGATTAATTACGATAAGCTAAAAAAAGCCGTGAATACGGCAAATATTGCTCAAGAGATAGAAAAGTTGCCGTTGGGATATCAAACAATGATGGGAGAACAAGGTAGGGGATTAAGCGGTGGACAAAAGCAAAGAATATTAATTGCAAGAGCATTATACAAAGACCCCGATTATTTATTTTTTGATGAAGCCACAAATTCGTTAGACACTATAAATGAGCAGAAAATAGTGAACGCGCTGGATGATGTATTTAAAGAAAAAACGGTAATTGTTGTTGCACACAGACTCAGCACAATAAGGAAAGCTGACCAGATAATCGTGATGCAAGATGGAGGAATTGTTGAAATGGGAAATCATGATACTTTGATGCTTAGAAAATCTAAATACTTTGCACTTGTTCAATCACAAACAAATTTAAAAAATACGTTGATTGATTAAATCGACCAAAATATCTAATGGAAAACAATAATAAAAATGAATTTAAAATTCCTGAAAGAACAGAAGAAGTCCGTCACATCATTGACAGGATGCCGACAAATTTCGGTTATTACGTCACAGGAATTGTCGCATTGATCTTTTTCTTGCTGTTGATTTTCGGGTGGCTAATAAGATACCCAGATGTGGTAAAAGGGCAGGTTACGATTAATTCCAGTATTTCTCCGATCAAACTGATGGCAGGTGCTAATGGGAAATTGAAATTAACACCTCTGGGAAATAAAAATCAAGTGACGGAGGGCCAGATCATAGCTTACGTGGAAAACCCAACTAATCCTATAAATGTCCTTCTAATAGACAGCTTATTGAAGATATATAACCCAGGTTCTTACGATATAATGGAAATTCAAAAAAAACTTCCGACTACTTTTTCACTTGGGGAGTTAAATACTAAATATTACACCTTTGTAAGTAGCGTTCGGGAAATGATAAATTACAAAAAAGATAGGCTTCTAGATAAACAACAAGCTGGATATAGTAAGATCTTGGCTGAACAAACGACAGCAATCGCCAATGCAAAAAGTCGAGTAGAAATGGGTTGGAATTCTTTAAAGTATGCTCATAAATTTTATACTAGAGATTCATTATTGTTTACCAAGAAAGTGATAAGTGAAGCTGAGCTAGATAAAAGCCAAATGACATTCAATGCAAGTAAGGATAATTATCAGAGTTACCTAAATAATTTGATAAGTGCTAGACAACAAGCGCAAACAACTCAAAGCAGGATGCAAGAGATCGAGGTTCAAAACCCGGAAAAAGAGAAAGAAGTTATGGCCTCGGTCATATCGTCATATAACGACCTTGTTGATAATATAAAGAATTGGGAACAGAAATATGTTTTAAAGGCTCCTTTTACTGGACACGTCCAATTTTTGAAGTTCTGGACCAACAATCAATACGTTCAGGCAGGTGAGCCAGTCTTTACTGTAGTGCCAAAAAACGACCGGGCCATAGGACAAGTAACCTTGCCGATCACCGGTGCAGGTAAAGTAAAGGTTGGACAAGAAACAATTGTTAAATTGGATGATTACCCATTTAATGAATATGGTTCCATTAAGGGTTTTGTTAAATCAATATCGCTAACCACCAACACGACCAGAACTGATAAGGGAGACGTAGACAACTATTTAGTGTTACTTGATTTTCCCCAGCAATTAACGACGAATTATGGCTCTAAATTGGATTTTAAATTCGAGTCGAAAGGAAGCGCTGAAATCATAACAAATGATAGGAGACTTATTGAAAGATTGTTTGATAATTTAAAATACGTTACAAAATGAGAGTGCTTATAAGCTGTATATTTATATTTTTTTTTAAAATAAGTTTTGGACAGGATTTCCAATACTTAGATATTCCCACCTTAAAAGTAGAAGATTTCAAGGGTGCAAAATCGACAAATTCAATTGAAAATGAAGCTGCGTTTACAACGTGGAGCGTTTTTTATAATATCAAACAGGTTAAAAAATTAGACTATAAGAGCAGTTTCGTGACTTACAATTTCACCATTTTAATGAGAAAAGAACTTTCATGGATAGATAAAAAATTACTGAAAGACCAAAAACAACTGGATAAAATACTTGATCATGAACGTGGGCACCTGATACTCGCGTACGCCTTAGCGAATGGCTTAAGAAAACGAATGAATAAGGTTTATTATGGCGACTATAATAAACAATCCAGTATCATCTTTAACGACCTCTTTGAAAAAGTTAAGGCATTGCAGGTTAAGTATGATCTCGAAACTGATCACAGCAACAATAGGATCGAACAGAAAGAATGGAATTCAAGACTTAAAAAACTTCTATTGAATCCCACTTTCTAATATTTAGACCAATTGCATATTTGCTTTTATACCCAGGCACCAAAATATAATTTATTATAAATTAACATGAATACTATGGGGCTGATAATTATCAGTACCATTATAAAGAAAGCAATAAATTTTCCTTTAAAAGTATCATAATGTTCTATGTCTTTAAATTTATCGTAGATAGATTTATATCGTTTTTTATAATAAAATAAAAGATACGTAATCAGCGCGGCAGAAATAAAATATATTGTTTTGCTCGGAGCACGGTGAGTCCTAAAATAGGTTGGATCTTTCAAGAGATAGATCGCATATGCTATGCTGATCAAAATGGAGAACGTAGCTACACAAAATATACCGAAAACTGTTAAGGGTGGTATATCATTTTTATATTTCCCGTGTTTATAGTATGAGTTATATACTATATAAAAAAGTCTATCAATCATTTTCAAATATAAGAAATGGTGCTATTAACACTGCTGCAAATAGCACCAATTTTAATTAGCCATTTCCTGCTCTACTTGGTCGTCCACCTCCTGAGGTATTAGGCGTGGTTGGATCTGTTGAAATAGGAGGATTGTTTGCATCTCCAGTATTTCTAGTTGGCCTTGTCGTGCTGATTGATTGGGCTTCTGAAGATTCGATTGCTGTTTTGATGACCATCCAACCTAATGAAACAGAAATCCCTACAACATTTGATTTGATAAATAATGAACCCACGTTAACGGTTGCGTCTGCAAGATTCATATAATTAAAGTCTCCTCCATCTGCGATATCATCAATAACCTTGCCTACACTCTCAGCAGCTGCCCATATTCCTAATGCCTTACCGGCAGCATCCAATATTGCTATCCCCTTAATTTGTTTAATATCGTCATAAAGATTTTTGAAAGTTTCTACCGGTGTCGTCTCAAAAATATTTTTGGCAATGCTTCTGGCATCTAAAGGTAAATTACCGAGCCTCGCCATATCTAACGTTGTGTATGCTTCGTTAGATGCAAGTCCAGCTGTAATTGCTGTCCCCAATGTATCTCGCCAATTTAGTTGGTTTGGGTCTGAACTATTGGGACGAGGAGTAGATCCTGCTCCACCACTAGTTCCGCCCCCGCCGCCTTGATCACCATATCCCGGATTGCCCGAATCAGACCATCCACCGCCCCAATAAGGATTTCCGTGAGGCGTGGTATTACCATTTGGTGTTCCTTGATCATAACTTCCACCACCAGGAGTTATTCTAATTTCTGGTAAGTTAAAAGGATTATTTGGAGTTCCCCAGCCGCCGTAATTCCCCCAGCCGTCGCTGTAGCCGCCCCATCCACCTTTTGTTGATTGTTTTACAGATGTTTCCAGTTCGGGAAAAGAGAGTTTTAGATTTTCTAAGTTTTTCATTTCAATGTTTATTTTTTGTAACAAAAATATTGAAGTTATTTACATTTGCAAAAAATAAAAGATCAAATATGGAGGATATTCAGGCTGACTTAGTTTATTTTGTTAAAGAAAAATTTCCAGACGCTTATGCTGCTTTCTTAACTGGCAGTATGGTTGACGGATTTGCAAATCATGAGTCAGATTATGACGTATATATAATAACGCATACTCGAGATTTTGTATTTAGTGAATCATTTGTGGATAAAGGTAGGAAGTTGCAAGCTATACATTTGCCATTAAGCAAGGTAGATGAAATTTTAGCACTTGATGCTTGCACAAGAACGGGTATACACCTTGGATGCTTCTCTAAAGCGTTAATATTAATTGATACGGACGACTATTTATCAAGCCTGATTGAACATTGTAAAAAGTTATTTCTTGAAGGGCCTACTGAATGTTCTGTGCAGGAATTAACTCTACTTAAGGTAAATTGTCTGAATTTGCTATCTGATCTAGCGGGAAATGATCGCGATGAAGAAAAAGTTATGATCAGTTATGAACTTTATAAATCTTTTATTCGGTTTTACCTTAATTATCATCGGCAGTGGAATAGTGTAAATAAACATCTCGCTAGGCAAATGAAAAATGCAAACCAGAACCTATCACAAAAGCTGCTGTCGGCGATGAAGCAATTTCATAAATCTTTTGAGCCTAAACCTTTGTTGAATTTGATAAACAAAGAAATCCAATTAGTAGGCGATATCGATAGCGGATACACGCACTACTCTGGACTAATTAATGTGAAGTCAGATTATGTAGTTATTAATGTATATGGCATAACAGATTTTCATGATGCGCTCAAATCATTAGCTGAAAATATTAGACCTTTGATCTCTGATAATATACTATCGGCTTTTGCTTTTCGCACGCGACCTTTAGGGGACGACAATATGATTGAAGAAGGCTTATATGTTGTTGTGCAAGTAGATAGCAAAGAATTTGCGAACGAATATTTGATTCCACGATTGAATAGTTTATTTTCAGCTGGCAAAATACATGAGTTTAAATTTCATTATCCTGTGAACTTTGATTTCTCAGTTGCTTTAGGTGGTGAAGAATTGTTAAGACCCATTTTCAAAATTTTTAACATTATATCAAATAAATTTTCCTCAAACTTAGAGGGGGCAAACTATTCTATCTTTTATTCCATAGAATTAAGTAAACTTATCAAAAAGGCTTTCTTTGGAAATGATTTAGATATGTGGTATCAATTTTTAGAGTTTGTAAATTTGGCATGGTTATCCAGAGGCTACGATAATAAAAAAAGCCATACTGTTAATCAAATTATTGACGCAAAGCAACGACTGATAAACAGATTTTCATATCAGTATAGTAGTCAGAAAATGGGCTTGCAGGGTTTGTTACAAAATGAAATTGAGGCTGATGAAAGTAAGCAAATATTAAGGGAATTAACAAAACTACGACCGATAATACTTAAAAAAAAAATAGTTCGATCATATCAGCAACATCCTGTGAATGCACAGTCCAAAAAAATAATGCTTGCCGAGTGGGTTATTTATAAAAATATATTAGATATCGCTTTGGGTATGTTACTTTTAAATGAGGGTGAAAAATCGTACATCATATATATTTTAAAACAGCAAGCTGAATATAATGTGCACAATTAGTAAAAATTAATGCCGATCAAATATAATAGTCTGATAATTATAACGACTTGTGGGTTATAAATAGCTGTTTAGAGCTGCATTCTTTATTACCGACTACAAAACGGATCGCAGACCAAAATTGGGGAGAACCAGTATTACCCAAATACACAATAAACTTAATGAATGCTAAAAAACAACCTTCAAGATTCGCAGTTAAAGGAAAGATATTTCAGTGAAAAGTATTATAACCTGCAAGAAACGATAACTGATACCAGTGTTAATAAAGTATCCGGGATAATATTGATTAAATGGTCTATTAAGAGTTAAAGAATGGACGTTTAAAAAAACAATTATAAGATCACTCATTAAGTTATGATTCCACACATAACAAAATGCTTAACCATTTTCTTAAAATTCAAGTTATAAGGATTGAAACGTTGAACCGCATAAGGTCAAAAAAGGCAAGAAGGTGCGATGGGTCGCTAAATCGATCAAATTCTTTTGGTAATTTTAACTAGATTCCAAAAAATGAGAAATTAAATTTTAAAATTGTTTTTTGGAAGCAACTTGCTTTTAAAACTTCAATAGTTCACAGGGATTAACGTCCAATCCCTTTGCTAGATCCAGTAAAGATAACAATGTGGGGTTTATTTTACCGTCAACATATCTTTTTATGTCACTATGTTCAATGTTACAATTAGCAGCAATTTTCCTATAAGAAAGCTTTTTAGCCTTTTTAATTTTTTCTAGGTTTCTACCAAATAAAAGTAAAGTTTCGGAAGATGTATCCTTCATGCTATATTCCTTTCAAGAAAGGTCTTAGAAAAAAAGGCATAAAATGTTGTGTTTAAACACAACATTTGTTATATTTGATTAATAATTAAGGTATTAAAAGAGTCTCGCTTGCTAAATTTCGACAAATGCATCTGAAGAGACAATAGATTAATGCCTATGGCGATATTTTTGTGTATTTTCGTACACACTGTAGCGCTATGGGCTCTATTGTAACCGTTTCAGAGGCCGTCGAAAGCCTAGCAAGCCGGTAGGTAGAGCCCGCTATAGTGCATCCTATATTAAAAGACTCGTACAATCTATACGGGTATGAATAGAAAATTAAAAGTGGTAATTCAAAAACAACATACTTTATGCTGTTGTCTTACTGCTTATTTCTTTTTTTCTTCGCACAAGCCTCAGTCTTGCTATCCCTTTAACAGATTATATGCCCTCAAGCCAAAGAATCCGGTATAGCCCCAGCCGTTTCCTGCCTCGTCAATAATTTACTTGAGTATTGGTTATAATGATGCAAAAGAGGCAGGAATTTTAAGATTACAGCTTATCTAGTACTACAATCTAAACCATATTACCTTGCCTAACGCATTCCATATTCTCCTCGCACTAATCATCTGCGCCCCAGAGTAAGATATTACCAGGCGGGCCAACCATGCTTGTTCGGTTAAGGATCAATATTTCCACATGGTGCCCGACCTGGTTTCTTCAACCGCTTAACCTGCGGATCTTACAATTATTCAACTAACTACAAAATCATGAAAAAAACCATAATATTTATTGGTCTGGCATTGCTATGCCAAAATTTCCGCGCATTTGCGCAGTCGATCCTAAGACCAGAAGCAATACAAATAGGTTCTCCAGTCCCAGATGAAGTTTTATTGAACATCTTTGGGCAAGGTAATCCCCCATTAAAAATAAGCAGCTTAAAAGGCAAAGTAATTATCATGGACTTTTGGGCAAGCTGGTGTTCACCCTGCCTAGCAGCGTTCCCCAAAAACGAGCTCTTGCAAGAAAAATTTTTAGAGGAGGTCCAGTTCATCAACGTGGGTTACGAATCCCTGCAAACCGTTAACAAAACATATACTTCAAAATATGGAAACAAAAAAAGTGGCTTCATCTGGATCGCTGGTGATAAGCGTTTTGTTAAAATGTTTCCGCATACCTATCTCCCACACTACTTATGGATTGATAAAAACGGCATTTATAGGGCTGCAACTGAAGGGAATGATTTAACGGAGCAAAACATTCAAAATGCGATAGCGGGAGATTTTAGCAAGCTCAGGCAAAAAACAGATAAAGCGATGAATCTTGAAAAGAAGGTTGGTGCAACAGGCCAAGTTTTGTTTTCGAGCACTTTAGGCGGCTATGTCGAAGGCGGAGAAGCTGTGTCCAGAACTTTACCACCTGATAGTCTACATGGCCCGAGGGCAGAAATTTTAAACTACAGCCTCTATGGCCTATACCTGAAAGCTTATCAAAATATAGAATTTTTCAATAGGAAGAACACCCAGCTCGAGATTGCGGACTCAAGTGGGTTTACCAGCAAGCTGAGGGGACGAGACTACCTGGATTGGCTAGCAGATGGACATGGATATAATTGGAGGGTTCAGGTTCCTACGGGCGCTAACCTATATCTATATATGCAGGCCCAGCTTGCACTGATGTTTCCCCAATACCACGCCAGTGTCGAGTTAAGGAACAAAGAATCCTGGGTGCTCATCAGAACATCCAAAAATGATAAGATTGCCAGCAAAGGCGGCAAGCCTGCCAATAGCTTTAGTGCTAACAGCATTGAACTAGTAAATGTTCCCATACGTGCATTGCTCAATCCTTTGAAGGTTAAATTCATGAGTAAGTCAGATCTATTTCTTGTAGATCAGACTGGATATTCCGGAACTGTGGACATGAGTGTTAGCGCAGATCTTTCCAAGATGGAAGAGATCAATAAAGCCCTTGCTGCATATGACTTACAGTTCATCAAAAAAGTTGTGCCAAACAAACTTTTAATCATCAGAGAGCTAAAGGATTTAAAAGAAGGTGGAACAAACAATAAAACAGATTCTGGTTTGCATGAAAGGAGGAACAAATCATGAAAACAGCTATTCTTTTGAGCTTTTTGTTATTTTTTTCTTGCAGCGTATGGGCGCAAGAAAAAATTAAGGGGATGGTTACCGATGGAAAGATACCTGTGTCCAGAGCCAACATTAATGTTCCCGCATTAAAAATCAGCACCATCAGCGATAGTTTAGGAAAGTTTGAACTGAACCTACCCATTGGAAGTCACGAGCTGGTGGTTTCGCACCTCTCTTTCCAACACAAAGAGATAAAGCTTAATGTACCCACAGCAAAGTTCCTAACAATCACATTAAATCCATTGCCAAACCAACTGGAAGACATCACTATCGTAAACACTGGCTTTCAGAAATTACCCAGAGAACGGTCTGCGGGCTCATTTGCCACGTTGAATGAAAAGCAGTTAAACCGAAGGGTTAGTGCTGACCTTGTCAGCAGACTCGAAGATGCTGTGCCAGGACTAGTAATCAACCGTTCCGGCACCCGGGCACAGAACCAGACACAGATCAGTGTCAGGGGGCAAAGTACCCTGTTTGCCAGAACGGAGCCCCTGATCATATTGGACAATTTCCAGTATGAGGGCGATGTTTCCACCATTAATCCCAATGATATTGAAAGTATCACGATTTTAAAGGATGCATCGGCTGCCTCGATCTGGGGCGCCAGGAGCGGCAATGGTGTAATTGTGATTACAAGTAAAACCGGGAGAAAAAACACGCCATTGAATATCCAGTTCAATTCTAATTTTACGACTGGTGAAAGGCCGGATTGGTTTTACCAGAGCCGGATGAATTCGGGTGATTTTCTTGCTATCGAAAGCGCACTGTTTGCAAGAGGATTCTATACAAACAGCGAAAATTCAGTTCTCAAAACGGCACTAACACCAGCCATTGAGCTATTGATTGCGAAAAGAGATGGCAAAATTAGTGCGGCGGATGCGGATGCGCAGCTTGAGGCACTAAAAGGCTATGATATCAGAAGTGAAGTTTCAAATACCCTTTACCAGCGTCCCATCAATTCGCAGCAATCTTTGGCCATCAGCGGCGGGACGGCACATCAGCAATACTATCTTTCAGCAGGACTGGACGATAACCGGGACTTTTTGAAAAACAATAGCACCCTTCGAAAAACGATACAAGCCAGATCAAGCTGGAATTTCCTGGCTGACCGGGTTACTTTTGATGCAGGCATTAACTTTACCCGGCAAGGTACTGACAACCCAAATACAGGAATTTCTATGGCGGAAGGGATCAACGCCTATCCTTATGCCAGATTGCTTGATGATGATGGCAATCCTCTCGCAGTCAATATAGGCTATCGAAATGAGTTCAAAAATGATGCTTATTCCAGAGGGCTCCTGGACTGGAACTACAGGCCATTGGATGAACTGGAAGCGATAAGCAGTAACCGGAACTTACAGGACCTGAGGCTAAATTTTGGATTGAGTGCAAAGCTTTTTTCCGGATTAACAGCCAGCGTGCTATACCAGTATAATAACATTCGTAATAATAACCTTAAAAACCAGACAGCGGGTAGTTATTATACAAGGAATACGATAAACAACCTCAGCCAAATTAATGCCGATGGCTCGATTACCAGGCCAATTCCATTAGGCGCAATCATTGATGGTATGAACGGAGAAAGTACCGTTTCGAACATCCGTGGGCAGCTGAGTTACACCAAGAAAATCGGTATGCACAGCATCAGCGCTTTTGGCGGCATTGAAGAGCGTAAACAGGACGACCGGCTGAATACCTTCCGCTATTACGGATATGATGAATCCCATGCGAACTATCAGCCTGTAGATTACTTCACAGCGTTTAAAAGGTATGTAAATCCAGGAGCTACAGCTACGATTTCCTATCTGGACGGCGAACAGCGTTTAGCCGACCGCAGCCGGAGTTACTTTTCCAATGTAGGTTATACGCTTTTAGACCGGTATACTTTAAATGCAAGTCTACGCCTTGACCAGAGCAATATATTCGGAGTATCGACAAATCAAAAAGGAGTTCCCCTGTGGTCAATCGGTGCAGTATGGGAAATCAACGGGGAAAGGTTTTATAGTGGCAGAGCCGGAAATGGCATCAATAATCTACTACCACTGCTGCGCTTGAGGATGAGTTACGGGTACACGGGCAATGTAGATAAAACACTTTCAGCCTACACCACTGCAAGCTATAACAATGGTACAGGGAACATTAACAACAGCAACACACGCTTGCCTTATGCAACAATCGACAATCCCCCGAATGAACAGTTAAGGTGGGAACGCA
>Ga0157370_10004552_pt1 | contig 15867 bp, 9 predicted proteins | sample C35metaG_FD_113463 | JGI IMG/M metagenome (GOLD analysis project Ga0157370, IMG submission 113463) | Corn rhizosphere microbial communities from Kellogg Biological Station, Michigan, USA - C3-5 metaG | ecosystem: Host-associated > Plants > Roots > Rhizosphere > Soil | place: USA: Michigan...
CTCTATAATCGCTCTATAATCGCTCTATAATCGCTCTATAATCGCTCTATAATCGCTCTATAATCGCTCTATAATCGCTCTATAATCGACTATAAAGTCCTCTTTCTGCCGGTTGAAGGGCTACCTCAATTTCAGCTGTCCTCAAGTTCCACCGTGGAATTTTTCGAGCTTATTCAGAAAACCACACAGGTGCAGATAACGCTGTTTCGTTAAATGGCACCGTCATCCAAGCCCACACCCCGGTGGGCTTTGTGGGTGCTGGACGCCAGAGTGGTGGGGGATGGTCCACCACAGCACTCGATACCTAAATACACCGCTCGACCAACGAGGTAGCCTTTGATGTTGGCGCCGACGCCGAATTGACCCAAGTGTGACGCACGCTTGACCCACCTCCAAATCTGCACAAATGCAGAAGTCAATAGTTCGCGAGGAACATACTCGGTCAGTGACATCTCGCCACTGGGCCAATTCAGTGTCGGCGCCAACACTCCGAACAACACCTTCAAACCCAAGTGCACTCAGATTAAGTTCATCGACGAAAACGTTGACCACCCGCACTGGATTTTTTTCGACAACGTAATCGTCCATGCGCTCCGGCAGCAAGGTGAGCTACGTCCGAGCCTCCCCTTAAATGAAATGCTTCTGATCGTCCCACCATGATCTAGACGATCAGAAGTTAGGGCAATCGCAGACGTTTTCACACAGCCTGGGTCGGAAGCTGCCCGCCGTATTACACTCCTACCAGTTATCAGTTGAGGAGCTAAAAACGAGGTTAAATGTACCTATCCCCATTTTTTTTGCTTGCTCTTCAATACGGCCAGCCTGTAGGACATCGTGCTTAGTCGGAAAGTGGCGTAAAAGGAAGTGAGCGTTTTTTCTAACGCGTTCGGGCACTTCTGTGTCGAGAGCAAGTTCCGTCAGGAAAGCGTGAGTTTGTGCGACGGACCTGGTCCGTTCAAATGGCATCGTCATTTAAGCCTCCACACGTTTAGATCGTCAGTCATAGACAACGCGGCCAGATTCAGTCGCCTATTTTCGCAAGTCTAGTCCTGCTAAAGAAGTTTCTACAGCTGTCGATTTATCTTCAATACCCGAGGCAGGAGCCGTATTCGGTCATTCCGCAGGTACAGATCTGTGCGGGGTGCGGCAGGTAACTGCCGTCCCTGCCGCGACCGGATGAAATACAATAATAGCTTCTAGCCGGTAGAAAATCTTAATGAGCGAAGTTTCTTGGCGACGAATGCTCCGCCTTACCTCCTTTAACTACCGGCAGCAATGAAAAGAAAACTTTTCTTTAAGAGCTCAAAGCGGTGGTAAGGACAAAGATTCTTTACTTAAGGTTCTGCTGTGTTGACGCCGACGCGGTATTGACCCAGCTGCCGAGATGGCACTGTCCCGGTCCGACTCCTCGCGAACGGTTTCCTGTTCTAAATTGCCGATTTTGAGGTGCTCAGTCTTGCATCGGTATGTGGGTCAAATCGGCGTCAGCGCCTCCCCCCCCGGTCTGCTGGCGCCAACAAATCTATACAGCCGCTGATATCATGCTCGCCAGACCTGCAGGAAGGTGGCTCAACATGCCTGTCCCCCGAATCCCGTTCGAAATAACGGAGAATCTCGACACTGAGCAAGCAATCAGCGAATACCTGTCTCCAATCCTGGCTGACGGTAATACCGACGAACTGATACGCGCCCTCAATCACGTGGTGAAGGTTCGCGGAATGACGCAGATTGCAAAAGACTCAGGCATCAATCGCGCCCGCTTGTACAAAGCATTAGCGCTAGGTGCCAAGCCCAGTTTTCACACCGTGGTGAAGGTGATGCGTGCGATGGGGGTCGTGCTCCGAGCACGGCCAGTACCCACCTGAGCAAAGGTAAGCTCGATGCACCCTGTCTGGCACCCGCAGAAACAGTAGGGGTGAAAACATTCATCGGTATCGCTAAGTAATCCCGCCGCCAGCCGCGACTAATCGCGTTCGATACATCACAGGCTTCAACATTTTGAGACGCCCGTGACGCCCTTCCGCTCCTATCTCCAATGCAGCCTTTCGCCACAAATCACACGGACGATGTGCGCACACGGGGTGATATTCCCCACTGCGATGGCATCCGCTCGACGCCCCCCTTGCTTGAGTCCCTTCAAACCCTTTGAGCATCACACGGGGTGCCCGACTAACTCAAAACCCCACAGCCGTCCAGATCACCGACACAAAGCAAACTGCAGGGAATCGCCCGCTTACTGGCCTCGTATCGCGGCGTGGACGCTCAACTAAACACCGGCCAACCAACCCCTTGCCCTATAACGAAACGACACCGGCATACTTTTTCTCCGTATCGTATTATTGTACGTAGCAAGTGCCGTTGGCTGCGGCGAGAACAGCCGCGATACATGGCCGCCCGACAAATCGTGAAAAAGTAGGTTGAGGTTATAGCGGCTGAAAGCATTAAAGCGCACGGTCCATAGCCCCAAACAATCGCTGGCGTCCCCTCAATGATACCCAAAACGCGCCACTTAAGCCGATAAACGGTCATCACCCGGGATAACGCTCAATTATCCCGCGTGAATAAGCTTTATAAACAAGCGTTCGATCAGAAGCTTTGTACGCTGTAATTACATGCAACGTAATACAGGGCGAAAAAGTAGGGGATCACATGGCTCGCGAAGGCATCAACAAGCAATTGGTGCAACAAGCCAAAACGGCGCTGCTGGCCCAAGGCAAGCGCCCGACCATCGAAGCAGTGCGCATTGCGCTGGGCAACACCGGATCCAAAACCACGATTTCCCACTACCTCAAAGAACTCGAAGAAAAACCCAAACCCACGCTTGAGCGTCTCAGCGAGCCGCTGGCGAAGTTGGTATTTGGTTTGAGTGAACAACTGCAAGCCGAAAGCGAGGAGCAATCAATCAAGGCTCAAGCGCAATTTTCCTTGGAAAAAGCCCAGCTGGAATCACAGTTGCATAGAACGCAGAAACAATTAGAGGAACAGCAAGACCACAAGGAGAACTTGGAGGCACGTCTGCTCAACGAGCAACAACAACGACAAGAAGCTACGGCCAAAGTTACCAAACAGACTTCCGATTTAGTTCTCGCACAACAACGTATTGAAGAGTTAACCAGACAGCTGCAGGAACAACACACGCAGATCGCGATACTTAACAATGAACGGCAGCATGCCGATGAAATTTTTAAACAGTTTCGTCAAGTACTCCAGGAGGAACACGACACCCTGTTACGGCAACACGCACAACAAGTCACCCAGCTGTCTGAAGAACTACACCACAATTTCGAGAAACTCTCGATTACGCAAAAAGAGCTGATTGAGCTGCATCGCGAGAATGCTCGACTCCTGCAGCAACTCAGCACTCGGCACTCGGCACTCGGCACTCGGCAAAAATTTAATGAATGAACAATAACCACGGCCTGCCTATAACTGCAGTTCAAGCAACTTGGCAAGCTGGCTAAGCCACCAGTAAAGTTTGGTAATTTTCATTCGAGTATGTTCCGGCCGTTGCTGAAGTTATTCAGCAGACGGGCAACCCACAGCCCCCCTGTAGCGCAATGCCTCTTGGCCATGACGATTTCTTCCCCGGGAACGTTCCCTTCCCCTCAGGGCTTAACTTTCAAGAGATAGGGACTGCATCGACATAGGAATGGCCTCATAACCGCCTAGTCACCGCCGGAAAATGAGACGAACCAGGTTGGATTCAAAAGTCGAGTGGTATTGACCTGCATTTCACCCTGCATCGAGGCCCTTTCAACTCGTGCTATCACTCTCCCCCGAAGTGTCAACACTTAGGAGCTCGAGGGAGTACGTATCAAAACCATGTCAATTTACCAGCAAAAGTTAATTACTTTCTATACAGCGATCTTAACTAATTGTATTTATTATATAATTCCGTACGTCGCGAACAAAAATTGATAAGGGATACAGGCGTAAAATCATATGTACGCAGTCGATTTCACGTTTTTCAGTGGCTCAACTGATCGATGACTAAAAGGCCAGATAACCCGAAGCTCAATAAATATCGAGTTCGTCTTCGGCGGACTAAGGTGATTACTACATGGCAGGTCGGATATAGCCGGAAGCACTAATGCCCTTGTGGACATACAAAGCGCCTCGACCAATAAAAACTCCGATCTGTATGCCATCCGTTGTCGCAGGGGTGGCGCCGTCAGAACATTAGAGGAGTGTCGCAAGATGATCATCACGTCCAAGGAAATGAACCTCGAGAATGGTCCCGCGCGGTGTTCCCCCCGGCGGCGGCGCCAAAATTTCATCGTGGACTTTCCGTCCCTCAAAAATCGCCATTCTGTGGAGTGTGATTCGATACTTGAATCCGCGTACTGCATTTGGTTAGAGCATGACCCAACGGTAGCAAAGTACTACGCGCAACCTCACACGTTCACCTGGACAGACGAAACTCAACGCTATCGCTATACCCCGGATTTCCTCGTGGTGCTGACGAACGGGGATAGTTACTTCTCTGAGGTCAAGCTCGATTTCACTAAACAAAGGACGAGTCGACTGGCGACGCTGGAGAGCTTTCGGGCACTCTGCTTTCAGGAAGGGTGGACCTTGACATGCCACGACCAGCGGAGTCTCACCGGGCCACCCAGTTTTCATAACTTACAGGTGCTTTACAGTCGATCAAGTACTTGGAACGAGCAGCGGCAAATGCATTTCTACCATTACGTGCAACACCGTCATTGGCCGACGACGCTCGGCGATCTGGTCCAAGACAGTGCCGCACCAACCATCGGCACGATTTGCTACAACCTGTTCACAGGACAATTGAGCGCCGATTTGAGCCAACCTTTGACGTTGCACCTCATGGTTGATTGGAAGGCGCCTCATGAGTGAGCAACCGGAAGCACCTACCGTCGGGAGTCAATACATTGTCCATGGCCGAACCATGGAGGTCATTCATGTGGATGAGGAGCTGGTGACGCTAAGGGACTTGGAGCGAACGTACACTCGCGCCCTAGCAGTCGACGCCATGATGTCCGAGTTGTCTCATCACACCATCGTGCTATTTGCCCGCCCGCCGGGTGCGGGCTCCAAAGCATTGGCTTTCCTTTTCCCAGACGATCCCCAGGTGATTGCAGCGCAACGAAAGTATCGTTACGTCGATGCCGCACTTAAGCAATTTGGTGGCCCCCTACCTATAGAAGCAACTCAAGCACTGATTGATCGCCTCAGCGCTGAGATGAGCGACTCTTCACCGCCCTCCTACAACTCTCTGTACAAATGGCTCAAATACTACAAAGAGCACAACTTCGACCGATTTTGCTTACTGAAGGACAAAAGTGTTGCGCCGCGCGGGAAACGACTGGCTGCAGATGTTGAAGCCATCACCCGCGAAATAATCGATCAAGAATACGAACAAACTACACCACCTACCCGACCGATAACGATATATAGACTTATTGATGGTCAGATCACATTGATGAATCGTCTCCGCGCAGGTTACTCGACTCTGTTGCTCAAGCCCCCCTCGCTTTCAACAATCCAGAGAAGGCTAAGAAAACTTTGTCAGTTCACTAGCGATACTAAGCGTTACGGCTCAGACTATGCTAAGAAAAAGCACCATTCAAGTAAACTGAGCATGGAACCTGATGAGGTGTTGGATCTTGCCGAGATCGATTCCCACCTCGTTGACATTGTTATCATCGACAATCAGGGAAAATCATTAGGAAAAATCCTATGGTGGACAGTCATTCTTGAGATTAAGACTCGAATGATCATCGGCTGGGAACTTTCAACAACGTATCCTTGCGCAGAAAAAACAATTCGTGCATTAAAAAATGCATTAAGGGCTGTACCCGGAGAGGAATATCTTCGCGGTAAGCCCATCCGTTTACGCAGTGACAACGGCTCTGAATTCGTAAATGCGATAATTAGATACTTTTTGGATCGATTGAATATTACGTATGACAGACCTCCGCCTTATACCCCCAATGCACGTCCGGATATTGAGCGCTTTTTCAGGACGTTTGAACTGTGGCTACATGAACAGGCTGGTAGCACGATGTCTACTCCTGCAGAATGTCAATACTATAACTCGGAAAGCGAAGCGGCATTTACCGAAGAGAGTATGAATCGGCACGTCGAGGATTGGCTAGAGAACGTATATCATCAAAGGAAACATAGCGCATTAAATATGCCGCCAGCGATAGCTTGGGAGCGGGCAATGAAAAATGGGCTACCACCAGAAAAATTCTCCGAAGAGGACCTAGATAAACTGTGTCGAGTTATCCAACCAGGAAAGATCAGCGCTGCAGGACGAGTCAATTTCCTATGCTTAAGTTGGTACGGTCCAGATCTACAAGAAATTCGCTCACGACTGAAAAAAGGGCAACCCGCAATTTGCTATTACAACCCCTTGGATTTAGGTGAAATATGGGTCGCCCACCCAAATGATACGCGTAACCCTGTACGTGCGTCTGGTACCAACCCCCAGTACCAAAACGGACTCACCCTGACAGAGCATAAGTTATTACATCAACAGTATCTTGACGCGGGGCGAAAATTCGACAACAGCGAGGCCAATGTCGCCCTATGGCGGCTTCGACAGCGTATGGTCCAAGAATACGAAGCGTCTCGACATTTACGCACAACCAAGCCGAATAATAAAACCAAACTCGATCTCTTTGTCGATAACGTAACCAATACCGCCATATCGGAGGACAAGCCGATTATCGAAGGCGAGATCCCTACCTTCAAGGTAGACCAATTATGAATATATCCCCTAACGGTATCAACATTGATGAAGCGTTAGAAGCTCTGGCGGCCTGTACGGTCTGGTATCCAGATTATCGGGAAGCAATGCGGGTCATTTCTAAATGTATAGACACTACGCGCCACCGTAAAGACCCCTCATCAGCCATGTTGATCGGCCCGACGGGGGTTGGTAAAACCAGACTGTGTCGCATGATTGAAAAGGATCTTGGCCCGACTCAACAGGCTCGGAACTCCGAATGCGACAAAAAAACATGGCCTTGTGTTTATATAGAGTTGCCGGAATCCGCCACAATAAGAAACTTATCCGTGGTCATGGCGAAAGTACTCGGCGGAAACCCCACCGACAATCAAAGTGTTGTTATTTTAGAAGACTTTATCATCCAAAGACTTGTTACGATAGAGGCAAAACTTGTGATTTTGGATGACTTTCACCATGTAGCTGAGAAGGGTTTAACAAAAACCAAGAGCTCACTGTGCAACTGGATCATTAAACTTTTGAACAGATCGGGAGTTGCCTTTTTAATATCGGGATCGTCCAGCGCAGAAGAAACAATAGATTTAGTTGAGGAGTTAAGCGACCGTTTTCCCTATCGCGCTAAACTGCAGCCACTCCCAATGGCTGATAAAGCATCGACTTCTGTGCTTCTGGGTGTATTGGCGGGCTTAGAAAAAGAGATGATAAAACTTGGGCACTTGAAAGAATACACTCACTTAACTGACCCCACTCCTTACAAGGCCATTTACCTCGCCACTCGAGGGAATTTTAGGCGATTAAGCGATTTGCTGCATGATAGTTTCGAAATCGCGCTCCTAAGAGGGGACTACACCCTGAAAATCAGCGATTTCGCAGAGGCTGCTGCAGACTTGGCATTCTGTTGTTGCCCAAACTACTTCCTCATGTCGCATTATCAGCTGAACTTTGCATTGAAGTTTCAAACCAACAAATCTAGTGAGACTGCGAAGAAATGAACGCTATTTGTTATGTAGGTATCCCACAAAAATGGGAAAGTCCTAAAGGGGTTATGATGCGAACTGCATTTTACAATGGTTATTCCACTGTTGCCGCTATGTGCGCGGCCCTAAAGGTTCCTCTTTATGGAGATGCGCTTGAAATATTAACGGAGCAATCATCACTGCTCACTAGCTTAACCATGGAAGCGCCGGATATCGCACAGTTGCTCTTGGCAAACAGTTATACGGTGAATAATCCGGATGCTTCGCTCTGGATCATCGATGCGGTCACTCTTCATCGCTCGCAGTTTTCACGCCACTTTATGTACTGCCCAGAATGTTTACGCAACAAACTCATTACGGTTTTCCAAGACATACGGGATTTACCTGTTTGCCCGCTTCATGCAACACGGATAATTACGCACTGCCCTCAATGTCATATGCGAGAACATTGGACCAAGGCCAATCTATTTTTTTGCAAATGCGGCTCTGATAGACGAAATACTAAATGTGAAAGCGGCGCAATATTTGAAGAGGAACGGCTAGAAATATTCGGTCCAGACGCTGACATCCGCGACCTTTCATACATGACATACGTTGCACAAACTTGTGAAAAGATTTGGACCTCAAGAAAATCCACCGAAGATAAAAACTCATGCTTGCTTGAAGACGCCATTCGAAAGCATGCGATAAAAATGATTAGAGCACAGCTTGTAAAATACCCCGGATTCACGCGATTGATGCATCTTTCACCCTGGCGCTCTAGCCACCCCCTGCTAGTAGCACTTTCAAATGAAATCCCTCAAGAACCAGATACTTTCAATGAAAAATGCAAGACCGGACTTTGCTGTGCGGATCTCGAACTGACATTATCTCAGGCAATATATCCATTCAACAATCGAAAACAACTATCAAAAGAAGGTACTTTCATTTCCAGCAACTTTACAATAAACCGACACGGAAAAAGCATGCCGTATTATCATTGCAACACCCCTATTTGCCATCTAATAAGAGTTACAAACCAGCAACTACCGCCACTCAAAATTGAGAAAAATACACTGGAAGAGCAAATTGACCTTATTAATATTTCCACACAATACGCCGCCTTGCTACTTCACTGCAGCAGACGTACAACCTTAATGCTAACCAGGCTAGGATACTTGAAACTCGCACCGACTAAATCAGGAAAGGGAAAATCCGTGCTAATCACTAGGAAATCAATAGAACATTTCAATAACACTTATATCTTAATTAGGGAAATCTCACAGCAGCTAAACACGACACCTATACATATCATTCGCGCACTTGATAGGCTAGGCTTCGAAAATGACCACGACGAGCCAGCTCCGTGTTTCTATAAAAAATCTAAAATTTCTTCCATAATTGATGAATTGATAGACGAAGTACAAAATCCTTCGCGACACTCTAACAAAGAACCATTAGAAGAAACACCAGAAGAACCACCAGAAGAACCAATTGATTTTATTTGGTTATCTACACAATACGCCGCTCTACTACTTCACTGTAGCAGTCACACAGTTCTAGAACTAGCCACGCTAGGATACTTAAAGCGATCAATCAGCAAATCAGGAAAACGAACAGTGTCATTAATTAGCAAAAGCTCAATAGAAACCTTCAACAACTCTTATATTTTAGTTAGTGAAATCTCTCAGCAGCTAAACACAACACCTATACATATCATTCGTGCACTTGATAGGCTAGGATTCGAAAATGGCCATGACGAACTAGACCAACATTTCTATGAACAATCTAATATTAACTCCATTTGGGATGAACTGGTAGACGAAGTTAAAAACCCTTCGTGTTGTGCTCCAAGAGCCTGCCGTCAGCTTATAACAAAGCCACTAATCATATCCCCCCCATTACAAAAGCGCCCACCCAAGTAACGATCAACCTCCGAAATATATCGACCCATTACCAAACAATTGATTCACCGAAAATAAACAGCTACTATCCCAATACATCGCCACATACCACAACCCAAATCCAGCCAACAAATTAACTCATTATAAAAAGTCCCTTTGGGCGCCCCAGATAGTCACAGTTTATTCAACCCACTCTATTAACGCACTCGTCAAAAACAATGTCCACCAGGCTAAACAGGCTTCCCAAATCTAACTAAATTGCATATTAACTGCACGCGACAGCAATGCCTTCCAAAGCATTTTGTAGTCGAAGGCGTGAATCTCACCCCATCAGTAAAACCAACTCGGTCAATCCACTCTATGCATCCATAGACCGAGAATAGGTTTCGCCTCTGTGAATAATTTTTATCGTCAATTGACCGCAGCTATATTTCTTTTAATATCTAATGCGATTTAATTTTATCTTCTGATGCCTCAATGGCTGTAACCTCTTGATTTCTTGTGATGCGATTTTATTTTCAGATGATCAACGAAGTCAGCGTGTAATCCTCAATCGATACTAGGCTCCATCAACCGGGGCATCTCGCTTCGGGACTTTGGAGATCGATATGACTACTCAGAACCTCAGCGGCAAAGTGGCTTTGATTCAAGGCGGATCTCGGGGTATCGGCGCAGCCATCGTCAAACGCCTGGCCGCTGAAGGCGCGGCAGTTGCCTTCACCTACGTCAGCTCCACGGTCAAAGCCGAAGAACTGCAAAACAGCATCACCGCCAACGGCGGCAAAGCCCTGGCCATCAAAGCGGACAGCGCCGACGCCGAGGCCATTCGCAACGCTGTGAGCGCTACCGTCAAAGCCTTCGGTCGCCTGGACATCCTGGTCAACAACGCCGGCGTGCTGGCCGTTGCCCCCCTGGAAGACTTCAAGCTCGAAGACTTCGACCAGACCCTCGCCATCAACGTGCGTAGCGTATTCATCGCCACCCAGGCCGCCGCCCAACACATGACTGAAGGCGGTCGCATCATCAACATCGGCAGCACCAACGCTGACCGCATGCCCTTCGCCGGTGGCGGCCCGTACGCCATGAGCAAGGCAGCGCTGGTCGGCTTGACCAAAGGGCTGGCCCGCGACCTCGGCCCACGCGGTATCACCATCAACAACGTGCAGCCCGGCCCGGTCGACACCGACATGAACCCCGCCGACGGTGACTTCGCCGAAAGCCTGATCCCGATGATGGCAGTGGGTCGTTATGGCAAAGCCGAAGAAATTGCCAGCTTCGTTGCCTACCTCGTCAGTCCAGAAGCCGGCTACATCACCGGTGCCAGCCTGACCATCGACGGTGGTTTCGGCGCCTGACCCTCGGCTTGATCAAAACAAAAACGCCGGCAACCCTGATCAGGTTGCCGGCGTTTTTTGTTTATCGCTTCAGGTCCATTCCAGGGCCGGCAAACCACACGCGCTCGGCGTGAAGGCTTTCAGCGAACGAAGAATGCCATCGGCATGTGCGTATTTTTCGTCAGCCATGGCCGCGTCCGGGATCGCAATAGCAGTCATCCCCGCCGCCTTCGCCGCAGTGACCCCGAACGGCGAATCTTCAAACACCAGGCAGTCCTCAGGCGCAACACCCAGGCGGCGCGCCGCCGTGAGGAAGATATCCGGTGCCGGCTTGGCTGCACCTACTTCCGGGTCATCGGCCGTCACGATGAAATCGAACAGCGCAAACCAGTCACGGTGCAACGTGGTTTTCTGGCCGAACGACTGGCTCGAAGAACTGGTACCGACTGCGATCGGAATACGGTTGGCCTTCAAGTGCCGAACCAGCTCCTGCGCACCGGGCATCGCCAGCGCCGTAGGAAAACGCTCACGCATCAGCGGCTCGCGGATCACCAGGAACTCTTCGGCGGTGATCGGCAGATCAAGCGCCTCGACCACGTACCGCGCCAGATCACCCGCCCCACGCCCGATGATGTTCTGCTTGATGCTCCAGTCGAACACCCGGCCGTAACGCGCGGCAATCAGGGACGTGACCTCGGTATAAATGCCCTCGGTGTCCAGCAGCAAACCGTCCATGTCGAAAATCACAGCCTTGATCGGGCCGAACGTGTTGAGCGGTGCATTCATCGCATCTGATCCGTTTTCAAATGACACCTCAGAGACGGCTCAGGTACGGCCGGGTCCGTGATCGATTAAAGGATTCAGCAGCATAGCGAGCGCGGCTGACGTTGGGCAACGGGCAATGCCTGGCCATTACAAAAAGTGCTCGTCGTCATTTAGCGAATCCTCCTACATAAAACGCCTCCTTTCCCGACTTCTTTACCCGTTGATCCCAAGCAAAGTCTCGCGCTCATCTTGATCTGCGCGAGGGACTGCGAATGTTCGTACCTGACAAGGTACTGGCCTTGAATAACGCCATCGGCTTGCTGGTGGTCGCCGCCATGGACCCCAAACAGCCGAACGTCGAGGCGCTGCTCGCTGACTTTCGGCTCTGTCTCAACGATTACGACGCGTGGGCCGAGAGTTTCTGGACTGGCAAGGCACTGGAGATCGAGCAGGTATTCAAGGTCGGCAACGATGTCCGGCTGATCGCACCGAAGCACTCCACTGCGCCCGTCAGTTCAACCGTCGGCGCATGCCCGGCCAGCGGCCCGTTGACACTGGTGCACATGTTCGAGGCCGCGCGATTCGTCCCCATTGGCAATACGCCGGTGACACTGGAACCGTTGAACCCGGACGGAACATTTGGCGAGCCGGTTCACCACCAGATCGGCCCCAGCGGCATCCTGGAGGTCCCCAAGTGCGAGCGCGGTCAACGTTACCGCATCACCTTCTTTCCAAACGTTTCCACCGAACACGTCAAAGCGCTGTACGCCTCTTATCAAAGCGTCATCGGCGAACTGGAAGGTTGGTTGCGCAACGAATGGACGACTGAATTCGAACCTTCCTGGGTCGAGTTCGCCGAGGCGGGTTTCATCAAGCGCTACGGCCTGCTGCAACAGGCTGACTGGCGAGGCTTCGAGAATGCGCTGAACGGTTTGTGGGACGACGTGAAGCAGATATACGAGCTGATCGCGGACCTGCAAGCCAACAGCCAAAAGCTCCTTGAGTACCTGACCGAGACCGAACTTGAAACACTGCTGAAGGCCTCGGCGGAGTCGATCGCCAATCTGCTGCTGATGCTGAGTGACGAGCCGTTGATGTTCATTCATCTCGCGGCGTTTACCAGCTGGGTGCGGATGCTGCCGCCACATCACGCTGCAGAGGTTGTGGCGGAAATTCGCACAGGCATTTTGATCGGTTTTCTCCTGGCGCGATTTACCGGCACCAAAGGACTGAAACTCGGCATCAGTGCCAAGGTGCTGAACAAGCTCAAATCGGAACGGGCGCGCAAATGGCTGGCTGCCGCGAGTTTGCGGCTGGCCGCTCAATCCGACCTGACGCCCCATGCGGAGGTATTCAAACCCCTTGCGGTCAACGCCCGCACTGCTGCGCTGAACCCCGCGCCTACGCTGCCATTACAGATAAGTGCCGGCTCTGCGCCCATAACGCAGGTGGAAAATCCGCTCGCCATCGCTCGCAAAAAATCCGCAGCCACCACCCGCCTCAGCCGTCACGAACACCGTGACGACGCCTCCGAACAGGCGAAAAACCCCAATGGCGACAGCGCCGACTGCGGGCCGCTGACCTGTACGAACGGTTGCCCGGTGTCGATGGTCACCGGCGAAGAGTTGCTGACCCTGGAGGATGGTTCGCTCAATGGCTTGCTGCCCTTTGCGTTCACCCGGTTGTACCGAACCAGCGCGGTGGAAATCGATTGCGGGCTGGGCTGGGGCTGGAGTCATTCGCTGGCGCATCGGCTGGAGCTGGACGCTGAACACGTCGTCTGGATCGACCATGAAAACCGCCGTACGACGTTTCCGCTGCCCAGCCAGGAACGCCCGGCCATCCATAACAGTCTGTCGCGGGCCGCGATTTATCTCGGGGATCAGCCAGAGGAATTAGTGCTCGCATTGGCTGGCGAGACGGTGCGGTTTTATCACTTTCGCACTGGGCGGCTGACCACGATCAGCAATGCCTACAACAACCGGGTGCACATCACCCGCGATCGTCAGGATCGCATTCAGCGCCTCGACAACGGTGCAGGCCGTTCGCTGCTGTTGCGCTACGAGCGCCGGCACATCGTTGCCGTCGAGTATCAATCGTTTCATCCCGCCGACACTGCGGATGACGCCTGGCGTACAGAGCAAACGCTGATTTCCTACCGCTACGACGCCCGCCAGCGACTGATCGAAGCGACCAATGCCGCCGGTGAAAGCGAGCGGTACGACTACGACGACCACCACGTGATTCTCCAGCGGCAACTCGCCGGCGGGGCAAGTTTCTTTTGGGAGTGGGAACGGTCGGGCAAAGCGGCCCGATGCATTCGGCACTGGGCGACGTTTTCGCAGATGGATACACGCTATGCCTGGGACGACAACGGTGGCGTGCGGGTTAAAAGCGTCGATGGCAGCGAAGAAGCCTACGTCCATGACGATACGGCGCGGTTGGTGCGTCGGGTTGAGCCAGAGTGTGCCGAGTATCTCAAGACTTATGACCACAAGGGTCATCTGATTGCCGAACAGGGGCCGCTGGGAGCGATCACTCAATACCGCTACGACGAGATCGGGCGGCTGATTGCGCTGATTCCACCTGAAGATGAGCCAACGTCCTACGAATACCGCAACGGTTTCCTGCATGCGTGCTCTCGCGGTAAAGCCGTATGGAAATATCAACGCAATGCTCAAGGCGATGTCACCGAGGCCATCGATCCCGATGGCCAAACCACCCATTACCACTACGACACCCAAGGACGGCTGCTCTCGATTCGTTTTCCGGACAGCAGTCGCCAGGTTTTCGTTCGGGATGCACTTGGGCAACTGATCGAAGAAACCCTGCCGGACGGCGGTCAGCGGCGGTTTTCCTACGATGTTCTGGGACGGAAAATAACCTTTCAGGACGAATTCGGCGCTGTCACTCACTACCAACGGGACGCCGTTGGCCGACTGATCCAGACAACTCTTCCTACTGGCGCCAGTCGAGCCTTCAGTTACAACGCCTACGGCAAGATCACTGCCGAACGGGATGAACTGGGTCGTGTCACGCGTTTTGAGTACGACGATGACTTGCACCTGGTCAGCCGCCGGATCAACCCCGACGGCACACACCTGCGTTACCGCTATGACAACGCACGGCTGCTGCTGACCGACATCGAGAACGAGTCCGGTGAACGTTATCGACTGGACTACACCGCCAGTGGATTGGTCCGACAGCAAACCGGTTTTGATGGTCGACGCACGGCGTATGCCTACGACCTGAATGGCCATTTACTGGAGAAAACCGAGTACGGCGATGACGGCTCGAAGCTGATTACGCGCTACCAGCGGGACTCGGCCGGTCGGTTGCTGATCAAAACCCTGCCTGACGGCACCAAGGTTGAATATTGCTACGACAGCCTCGGTCGGCTGGTCAGCGTCGACGACAGCCAAGACCACCCACTGGAGTTCGAATACGACACCCAGAACCGCCTGATCACTGAACACCAGAGTTGGGCCACGTTGCGTTATGGCTACGATGCCTGCGGCCGGCTCAATCACCTGCGCCTGCCGGACAACAGCAAACTCAGCTACCACCGCGCCAAAGGTGGCGCGCTGACCGCCATCGACCTTAACGGCACACGCCTCACAAGCCACACCTCCCGATTCGGTCGCGAGTTACAACGCCAGCAAGGCCTGTTGCGCAGTCAGTACGACCACGACGAACAAGGCCGCCTGAAAGCCCACGCTGTCAGCCAACACCAACAGTCGCTGTATCGGCGCGACTACACCTACACCGCCAACGGCAATCTCGACAACATCGCAGACACCCGTCATGGCCAACGCAACTACCAATACGACCCTCTCAACCGCCTGATCCGGGTCCGTCACTCGCGCGATCAACAACCCGAAAGCTTCGCCCACGACCCCGCCGGCAACCTGTTGATGCAGGACCGACCCGGCCCGGCAGCCGTCAAAGGCAATCGTCTGTCGATGCAAGGCGACCGTCACTTCGACTACGACGCCTTCGGCAACCTGATCCGCGAACGCCGCGGCACCGCGCAAAAACTCGTCACTGAATACCGCTACGACTGCCAGCACCGGCTCATCGGCGTCACGCTGCCCAATGGCACTTGCGCGACCTACCGCTACGACGCCTTCGGCCGCCGCATCCGCAAAACCGTCGACGGCAAAACCACCGAGTTTTTCTGGCAAGGCGAC
>Ga0157370_10004554_pt1 | contig 15864 bp, 26 predicted proteins | sample C35metaG_FD_113463 | JGI IMG/M metagenome (GOLD analysis project Ga0157370, IMG submission 113463) | Corn rhizosphere microbial communities from Kellogg Biological Station, Michigan, USA - C3-5 metaG | ecosystem: Host-associated > Plants > Roots > Rhizosphere > Soil | place: USA: Michigan...
GCTTCCTTCTCTCCCCGACTCGTCCAGACAAAAACCGAAACTGACGGAAGCGGGGAAAATCGCCGGTTACTCGATCGATCCTCGGACAATCGAGACTGACGAGATCCATGCACTCGACGCGAACCAGCTCTTCCTACTCCACGCCTCGGGTAAGACCCCAGCCGACGATGTCCCGGCCGCCGCATGGATGCACGCCGAGGATTGCGCGAGCGGGTTCGGTCAGGAATGCGACTGTAAGCCGACATGGGTCGACCGGCGACCTGGCGGCCGCGATGCGGGACAGCCGCGAACATGGGGCGAAGAATGAGCGGCGGGACGTGGGAAGCCATGACCACAGCCGAGCGGCTCGACCGGACCGCCCTCGCCGCCGAGGCCGCCGTGCTCTCCGGTAGCTTCAGGCACGAGGCCGAGCTGATCCGAGGCATTGACCCGATCGGCGCGCGTCGCTGCTACGACCTATCCCGCGCGCTCGAACGTTACGCGTTCGTGCTCGACGACCTCACCCTCACCCCCGATGTCTCTCAGGTGCGCGGCATCGTCGAAGCGGCCGACCTCGTGCGGCAGCAGCTCGAAGGCTCTCGTCGCTTCCTACGGGCGGCCGCCGCCGTGGATGAGTACCTCACGCGCGCAGCGGCGAGGCGGCGATGACGGCCGCGCAGCGCTGGACGGCCGTCGTGAAGCCGGAGGTCACGCAGCGCGTCCTGGCCCTCCGCGACCGCGAGGACGTCGTCGCCCGATTCTGGTCGTATGTCGACCTCGGCTTCGAGGGGACCGACTGCCACGTCTGGACCGGCGCACTCAGCGACGAGGGCTATGGGACGTTCGCCCTCCCTCGGGACCGGCAGCGGAAGCGGGTCGTCCGCGCTCACCGCATCGCGTGGCTCTGGAAGCATGGGGAGATCCCAGAGGACCGCCCCTTCCTCGATCACTCGCTCGAATGTGTCGGCCGCTTTTGCGTCAACGTCCAGCACCTCGACCCGGTCGACAATGACGAGAACATGCGCCGTATGCTGCTCGGTCCCATGATCGGCAACGGCCCCCAGAGGGTCCGCCGCGAGGTCGAGCTGCTTGCCCGCGAGGCCCGCCGCGCAGCCGGGGAGATCGGCATATGGTGAACGCGCTCTCCGAGCTGGGAGGGGTCGCCCTCTACCTCGCCGTGATCCTCGCCCTCACCGGCATATCCGAGCTGATCCGATACGCTCGACGCAAGTCACACCAAAGAAAGGAAGTCAAGCCATGAGTGTCAAGCTGATCATCATCGCCGAGACGAAGGAAGCGGGCGAGGCCCGGTATCCGAACGCGGCCGCGATCGTCACCCCGCGCAGCCCCCAGGCCGCGCGAGGCATGACCGGGAAGGTGGTCGTCATGGGCGCGATGCGCGATCACGACAAGCTCGACGAGCTGCTCGCCGAGGTCAAGCCGTGTGACCCCTCGCTGCTTCTCCCGACGCACGCGCAGATCGAGACGACGAAGAGTCTCGCGCCGAAGGGTCGACAGATCGGCGACCCGGTCGAGACGGAGGGCGAGAAGTGAGCGACCCCGTCGAGACGCCCGAACCCTGCCCCGCCACCTACAAGGGCGTGCCGTGCTCGCAGGAAGCGGGCCACGACGGCGACTGGCACACCGACGTGAACGGCACGCCGTTCCATAACGACGAGAGGGACTGACGATGAGCGCGTCGGGGACGATCACACTTCGGCATGGGCCGGGGTCGTGGCGCGACCCCGACGCGCCCGTCGAGAAGTGGGGCGGCCGGAAGGCGATCGAGTACGTACAGCGGACCCTCGCCGAGTACGGCGACATCTGCATCAATTGCGGCATACCCGGCTCGAACTCGGCCGACCACGTCATACCGCGATCACAGGGCGGGGCGGTCTATGATCTAGCCAACCTCGGTCCCTCGCATCGCGGGTGTAACTACTCGCGACAGGCGAAGCCGCTACGATCAGTCGAGATACCCATCGAGAACGGAATGTCATGCTTCACCTGATTTGGATGCTCCCCGGCTTCGGCCTCGGCGTGGCCGCGTGCCTCGTCTCGATGGGTGCCACGCGCAGCCGCCGCCACGAGGCGCGCAAGCGCGTCACGGTGCCGCCGCCGCTCATCGGTCCGCGTGGCGGGGCGGGCGACTCCGGGGCGGCGAAGCGATGAGCGACGATCAGGCGGCCGCGTTCGCGGATGCCCTCTTCGACGTCCCTCGGCCGCCGTCGACGACAGCCGTGCATGACGCCTACGCGAAGGCCGTCGAGCAGCTCCGCTCTCAGGGCGTGCTCACCGCGATCCACGAAGGGCTCGCCGCGAACCTGCTCCGCCTCGGGACCATTATCGACAATGAGCGCAAGGGCTACGCCGTAGCGCACGCGACAGGCCAGGCTCACGACATCATGAAGACCCTTCTCGGCCTCGCCCCCGAGCAGACCGCCGACGAGTTTGTCGACATCATGAAGCGACTCGAAGAGTCCCTCCCCAAGTCGGGACCGCCGACACTGTGACTCTCGCGCAGCTCGAAGACGTCAAGCCCTCCACAGATTCACTGTGGGAGGGCTTCACGTATGCGACGCCGCGCAACCATGACCGGCAGACGCACGGGACCGGGATCGCCGTCATCGCCGAGGCGATCCACCGTCCCGGTATGCCCTGGCAGCGGGAGGTGTGGGACGTCGCCGGGGAGGTCGACAGCTTCGGGAATCTCGTCTACGAGATCATCCTCGTGACCGTCCCGCGACAGTCGGGGAAGACGACCCTCTTCGGCCCCGTCCAGATCCATCGCGCTCTGACCCTCCCGAGCTGCAAGACCTTCTACACCGCACAGACAGGCCAGGCCGCACGCGCCCGCTTCAACGATCTCTACAACCTGATCGACGGGTCCGCCCTGAAGTCTCGCGTCCTCCGCCGCCGCTCGGCCGGTGACGAGGCTCTCATCTGGCCTACCGGCTCGCAGAATAAGATCTTCGCCCCGGTCGAGTCCGCCCTGCACGGCGAGACTCCCCCCCTCGTCGGCATGGATGAGATATGGGAATTCGACGAGCTGCTCGGCGACGCGCTGCTCGAAGGCGCGATCATCCCCGCGCAGATCACCCTCGCCGGTAAGCGGCAAGTGTGGCTCATGTCGACGGCCGGGACCGCCGAGTCTGTCTTCATGAAGAAATGGGTCGAGCGCGGCCGGAAGAATGAGATCGCCCGCGCCGAGGGGAAGGCCGTCCCGTACCCCAAGCTCGCCTACTTCGAGGCGTCGCTACGCCCCGGTGACGACCCCTACGACCCCGCCGCGATCGCTCGCTTCCACCCCGCCGTGGGACACACACAGACCGTCGACGACCTTCTCGCGATTGCCACGGGCGGCGGCGAGAACGGCGAGGGCGTGTCGCGTGCGACGTGGCTCCGCGCTTTCTGCAACGTCTGGACCGAGACGAGCGAACCCCTGATCCCCGTCGAAGCGTGGGACGCGATGGGTAACTCCACGATCGGCGCTCTCCGCTCCGAGATCGCCGTCTCGTGGGAGGTCGCACCCGATAACGACATGGGCGCGATCCTCGCCTCGTGGCGCGTCGACGGCGTCCCCCATACCCGCATCCTGCACGCCGCGCCCGGTACACAGTGGATGGAAGATCTACTCGTCCGCATCCATGACGAGTGGAACCCACGCGCCTTCGGGGCCGACGACGGCGGACCGACACGACGGATCTCCGACCGGCTTCGCCTTCGCCTCGGGGCCGAGGCCGTCGAGACGCTCGGACCGAAAGACTTCGGCGTCGCGTGCGATACGTGGATCACCTCGGCGCGCGATCACGGCGAGCTAGTGCACGACGGGTCGAAGACGCTCCGAGCGGGCATCGCTCACTCAGTCCTCGTCCGCCGTGGCGAGATGACGCGCTTCAGCCGCGCCGAGGCGACCGGACCACAGGCGTGTGCGGTGATCGCCTCGGCCGCCGCCCTGTGGCTCTGGGACCACACCGAAGAGGCGCAGCCCCTCGTCACCGGCTACATGTCGTGACACTCAGTCCCACGCCGGCCTGACACTCAGTCTCATAACCGAATATCACGACACGCCGAGAATGTGCGGCGTATCTCCACAGTCAGTAATGGAAGGTGACAGGCATGGCAGGAATCATCCAGAGGATCGGCGCGAGCTTCGGTCTTTACCCCGCTTCACCGTGGGCGGATAGCTCACACCTCGGTGTCGTCCAAGGTCTTCTCGGCCTCGCCGACGATCTCGACCTGCACGTCTCCCGCGATAAGGCGATGGATCTCTCGCCGATCGCGAAGGGCCGTCGCGTGCTCGTGACCAACGTGGCGCAGCTCTCGCTCGTGAACCGGAAGGGCAACCAGCCCGCCCCGTTCACCATGCCCTACCTCGAACAGCCGGAAGAGGGCGTGCCTCTCGCGACAACTCTCACCTGGACGATCGACGCGCTTCTCTTCCACCCGCGCACATGGTGGATCGTCCAGCGTCGCGACTCGGCAGGCTGGCCCGCTCGGGGCGGCGTGAAGCTGCTCGCCCGCAAGGATGCCGAGATCGACACGGAGGGCCGCCTCGTCGGCGCGTGGGGCGAGAAGATCTCCGACACCGACCCGTCGGCTCGCTACCGGACGCGCGACGTCCTGCAATTCGACTCACCCGACGGCGGTCTTCTGAAGGAAGCGCACGGCACGATCAAGCGGGCGCTCATCCTGAACGCGGCCGCATCGCTCGCCGAGGGCAACCCGGTCCCCTCGCTCGTCCTCTCGAATGAGAATGGGCCGACCCTCGAAGGCCCGCAGATCCGCGCGCTGCTCGAAGATTGGATGAAGGCGCGTAAGACCTACGGCGCGGGCTACGTCGGCAAGGGCATCAAGGCGACTGCCGTCGAGCTGGGAGAAGGACAGCTTCTCATCCAGGGTCGTAAGCAGATGGATCTCGAACTCGCCCGCCACGTCGGCGCGCCCGCATGGGCGCTCGACGTCGCGCTCGAAGGGTCGTCGCTGAACTACTCGAACCGTAGCTCTCGCGCGTGGGAGCTGATCGACCTCTACCTCTCCACATATCTGACGCCGATCGCTGCTAGGCTCTCCATGCCCGACGCGACCCCGCTCGGATGGAAGACCGGCTTCGACCTCGAAGAACTCACCCGCGCCGACATGAAGACCCGCTTCGAGACTTACGCGATCGGCATGGATAAGGGATTCATCGATCAGGCGTGGATCGAAGCACAGGAGCGACAGTCGCTCAAACTCGGAACCTCCGAAGGGAACGCAGCATGAACCGGACGCAGATCCTCGCCGACTTCCGGGCGGGCAAGATCACACACGCCGAGTACCGTCGGCGTCTGAACTCACTCCCCGGTATCCGCCTCGGCATGGCCCCCATGCCGGTCGAGATCTTCGCCGCCGACGCATCCGTCGACCCGGCGAAGCGCACGATCACCGGCCTGATCACGGTCTTCGGCGTCGAGTCCTCGGACGGCCGGATCATCGAGCCGGGCGCGTTCGTGGAAGTCCGCGACCCGCTCGACCGGGTGAAGCTGCTCGTCGATCACAATCACTCGGACGTGCGCGGTTACATGACCGCTCTCGACATCACCCCGACCGAAGCCCGCGCGACGTTCCACGTCCCCGAGGACCGTGACGGACTCGGCGACGCGGCCCTCGAAACGGCGACCCTGAAGCTGAAGAACGGCCTCTCGATCGGCGCGGCCGCGAAGGCGGGCGGCTATTTCTGGGACGAGAACGACGTCCTCCACTTCACCGCATTGGAACTCTTCGAGACGTCCCTCTGCGGCATCCCCGCTTTCCAAGACGCACAGGTCGAGGAAGTAGCAGCGCACCTCGCGCACAAACGAAAGGAAGCACCCGTGAACCGTGAGCAGATCGAGGCAGCATTCGCGGCCGGTCAGATCACCGCCGAGCAGCGCGACGCTGCTCTCTCCACCCTGACGGCCGTCGAGGCAAGCGCGGCTCCCGTCCAGATCGCCGCGCCCGCCGCACCGGTCGCGGCCGCCGTGTCGCAGATCCCGACCGCTCCGGGCGTGGTCGTCCCCGCCGAGTACGCAGCCGGTCCCCAGAACACGAACGCGCAGCCGACCGAGAACGCCTACGCGGCCGACCGGCCGACGAGCTTCGCCGAGCTGAAGCGGGAGATCTCGCGCTTCGCCAAGGCGGGCGACCGTGACGGCCTCGTCCGCTACGTGAACGCCGAACTCGGCAAGGTCGGTGTCGAGCAGATCGACGACGACTCGAACGCCTTCCTTCGCCCCGACTTCGAGGGCGAGCTGTGGGGGGCTAACACCGAGGGTCGCCCGTGGATCGACAGCTTCGGCGGCGCAGCGGCTCTCACCTCGGACAAGATCGAGGGATGGCGCTGGGCGCGCTCCGACGAGTACACCGGAACCGGTGACGACGTCGAGGCCCGCGCCGAGATCTACGAGGGCAACTTCGCCGAGGTGCCGACCGGCACGCGCAAGCTTGTCAAGGTCGAGGCTCCCATCGATCAGTGGGGCGTGGGACTGAAGGTCGACAACATGCCTCTCGACCTCGGCTCGCCGGATCTCGTGGACTCCCTCTTCCGCCTGATCGCGCTCGACTACGACAAGGACTCGGATGCACGCATCCGTGCTCTCGTCCTCGCGGCCGCGACGCAGCCGACCACGGCCGACGGCGCGGATGCGGGAACCGACCCCGACCCGGTGATTGACTCGTCCGTGCTCGGCGCGCTGACGGGGACCGTGCTCGCCCTGAAGCGCATCGGCGCGAAGCTCGATCAGGTGTGGCTCTCGGAGGACGTCTTCACCGACTTCTCTGAGCTGACGGTCGCGCAGCTCCCGGCGTGGATCGCGAACCAGCTCGGTTTCGTGGATCTCTCCGACGGCTCCGCACAGGTGTCGTCCGCCCTCCGGATGGAGATCGACTTCGGTCTTCCGGCCGGTACGCTGATCGGCTACGACAAGCGCGCCGCGACCGTCAAGGAGAAGAAGGACATCAAGCTCCGGGCGCTCGACATCGCGCACCGGGCGACCGACATCGGGTTCTTCTCGTATGGCGGTCTGCTCGTGAAGGACGCCCGCGCGATCCACCGTCGCACGATCGCCTGAGAACGACCACGGGCGGGCGTACCCAGCCGCGCCCGCCCGTGGTGCCACCCTCCCCATTGTGGGAATCGTCAACAAACCAGTCTCGAGCTCGGCCGCCGGCTGAGGGAGAACCTACAAACGAAGGGGCCGGAATGCCGGATCTTACCTGGCCGAACTCGGACGCAGCGCGCACCGACTACAACATCGTGGCCACGAACGCGCAGCTCGCGACCGCCCGCGAAGAGTGCCTCCGCGCCGTCGGCCTCTCGCTGCTCACCGCCGTCCCGCCCTCCGCATCCTTCCGCGAGGGCGTCGCCATGCAAGCCCTCGCCAATCAGCAGAGCACACAGGCCGATCAGACTGACTGGACGGCGGGCGAACAGAACGGCGTCCGCCTCTACCCCATGTCTAAGCAGATCCGCGCCAAGCTGATTGTCCCCGATCCCGACGGCGACGACCCCGGCGTCGATCGCGGTCTGATCCGATCCCTGATCGGCTGACGCCATGAGCACACGATCAGAGGTCGCTGACAAGATCCGCGCCGAAGCCCCCGACGAGTGGGACGTGCACGACGTTCCCCTTCGCCTTCGCAGCTTCACCGACGCGACGAAGCTCGTCGCGATCGTCGTCGAGCAGCGCGGCCTCGTCGCATCCCCCTTCAGCTCCGACGGCGTCGAGATCCCCGTCGAAGTCAACCTCTCGGTCTGGGTGATCGTCGACGCCTCGCGAGGCGAAGGGGCCGACGTCATCGAAGACCGGCTCGAAGACGCGGCCGAGCAGCTCATCCGAATCTTCGAACCGCTCGCCGAATCGGTCTGGGACGGGACCGCCGAGCGCACGTCATACGACGAGCAGAAGCCCGCCTATCAGTTCCCCCTCCGGTTCACCGGAACTATCACACAGGAAGAGGTATAGCAACATGGTTGTAGTCGCGAACAAGGCGAAGATCCCGAAGCGATGGAAGCTCGAAGTCGAGGTCGGGGCAGACGTCCCCAAGGCCGAATTCCAGGGCCACACGTCGGCGATCGAGTGGCCGTCGTCGCAGCAGGCCGTCACCTGGCGAGGCGGCGACGACAACGTCATCACCGACGTGGCCGATCAGGATCAGGTCTGCAACATCACTGTGGCGCAGGATCTCACGGACGGCTCTCTCTACCGGGTGATGTACGATCACCAGGGCAAGAAAGCGACCCTCACCTACGAGCCTGAGTACGGCGGCCCCTTCGCCGTGTCGGCTGAGATCACGCTCATGCGGCCGCCGCTGCTCACCAACCGGGGCGGCGCGATCATCGAGCACACGGTCGCGGTCCCCTCGACCGTCCCCACGGTCGTCACCCCCGGCGGAGAGTAGGGGCAGCCGTGCCGATCGACGTTCGGAAGTCCCCCGAGATTCAGGCAGCGATCCTGACACTACGGTCTGCCGAACGCTCGATCCGCCTCGGGATGAACCGCGAGGCGCGAGGCGCAGCGAACCCGCTCTGGCGAGCCGCCGTTAACTCTCGGATCGATACGAACCTAGAGAGGCGGATCGTCGGGGCGGGTGTCCGTGCCACGGCATCCGACCGAGGCGTGACACTCTTCGCCGCGACGTCGACGAGGCCGCTATCTGGCGGCCTCGTCCCGTCCTACGAGTGGCAAGCCGCCGAGTTCGGGGCCGACCCCAAGATCGTCCAGGCTCGCCGGGGCAGCACTTCCTACCCGCTCTGGGTCAACCGTCAATGGCAGCAGCGTCACTCGCGCGGCATGGTCGCTATGGCGGCCGCATCCGAGACGGGGACGAAGATCGTCGCTCTCTGGGTGACGACCATAATCGACTACCTCCGGGAGATCCCCGAGGCCGAGATCACACCGAGGTAACCATGCCGATCAAGATCGACTTTCTCGCCAACGTGCGAGACTTCATCCGAGGGACGAAGAACGTCGAAGAGTCCCTCGACGACGTCGCCGACTCTCTCGACGACGTCGCCCGCGATGGGGACCGGGCGACCGAGAAGCTCGAAGACAGCTTCCGGGATCTCTCCCGCCGCGCACGCGACACGACCCGCGACGTCGACGACCTCGGCGACAAGGGCAAGACGAGCTTCCGCAAGCTCGGCGACACGGGCGAAGAGGTGTCGGGCGAGCTGAAGCAGAACCTCGGCGAGACGTTCTCGTCTTTCCGTGGCGACCTCGAAGACCTCCCCCAGATCGCGCAGGACGTCCTCGGCGGTCTGGCCGGATCGTTCGGCGGCCTCGCGACCTCGATCGGCCTCGCAGCCGGGGCGGCCGGGATCGGTCTTCTCATCGCCGCATTCCAGACTCTCGCCGAGCAGGAAGAGGCACGCAAGGAGCGCGTCGGCGAATGGGCCGGTCGCTACATCGAAGCAGCCGGTCAGATCAAGGGCGCACTTGCAAGCCTCGCCGCCGTGGAAGACATCTACACCGATCAGGAGAAGTACGACAAGGCGGCACAGGCGGCCAAAGATTGGGGCGTCGACGTCTCGGTCGCGGTCAACGCTATGGCGGGCGACGCGACCGCACTAGAGATCGCGCAGCAGAGCCTCGCCGACCGTACAGACAAGCTGAACAAAGCTCTCGAAACGACCGTCGTCAATGCCGACGGCACGACACAGGGTTTCGCCGATATCCAAGCCGAGGTATCGCGAGGGGCCGACACCATGTCGGCCCTCACCGGCGAGATGGAAGAGGGCCAGGCCCGCGCCGAGAGTTACGCCGAGTCGCTCGGGCAGCTCGCCGTGTCGACCGGCGTCGCCACGGGCAAGGTCGACGACCTCGGGAACAAGATCTACGCACTCCCCGACGGGACCGAGGTCGTCGTCGACGCGGTCACGGGAAAGGCTTACCAGAACCTCGACGCCGTCGAGAACAAGGCGAAGCAGGTCGACGGCACGAAGGCTACCCTCCGAGTCGAAGCGTGGGATAACGCCTCGGCGCAGGTCGACCGGATCATTCAGCGCAATAACGGCAAGCGCATCCGCATTGACGCATTCGTGCGTCAGGGCGGCAAGGACTACACGGGATAAGGTGACAGCATGGCAACCATCACGGCGGGGACGACGACGATCACCCCGGCTCTCATCCTGAACTCGGATCGCACGCGCGAGGCCGGTAACGTGCTCATTGAACCGATCGACTCCCCCGAGCCCTACGTGTCATTGGCCGCGTCGAAGACCCCGACGCAGCAACTCACCGCCCTCTTCCTCACCCGCGCCGAAGGTCAGGCGGCGCTCGATCTCGTAAGCTCCGGCCGCGTCCTGGACATCGTCACCGACTCGATCGAGTTCTCGTGTGTCAAGTCCGGCGCGGCGACACTCGATCGCGCCTCGGAGAACCGGGCACGATGGATCCTGACGGTAGAGGTGCGTGAGCTGTGATCGATGTCCAGACCGCGACGGCGACCGTCGGGGAAAGCGACGCCGACGTCGAGCGCGTCGAACTCATCCTCGACCGGACCTGGAACCCCTACGGGCAGGGGTCGATCGTCCTCGCGGGACTCTTCCCCGACCTCGACCCCGACGCTCTCCCCGAGCCGCGCGTCCGCCTCGCGATCATCCAGCGCTTCTACGACGGCCTGACCGCCGACGAGATCGCGGCGCAGCTCGCCCCTCAGACCGCCGCGCAGATCCAGGCGGGGCCGTGGGTCGGGGGAACGGCCGAGGCGATCGCCGATCGCTACCGTGAGCACCTCAACGGCGAGGCGATGCCCTCGCGAAAGCTCATGGCGGATCTCACGATCCGCGACGTCGAACTCGACCTCGAAACACACACGACCACGGTCGAAGTCGCCACGGACGATATCAAGCTCTGGGATGCCGCCCTCGTCTCGACCACCCCCGAGCCGTTCGCCTCGACGAGTGTCCGCGCGATCGTCTCGTCGATCATCGCCCGCGTGGGTGCCACGCTCGAACCGGGCACGGCAGACGGCGCCCTCGAAGCGGCGCCCATTCTCACCCCCGGTCAGTCTTACCGTGACTTCCTTACCCCGCTGCTTCAGCTCGCAGGACTTCGGCTCTACGCGACCGAGAATCGCACCTGGCGACTCGTACTCGCCGACGAGGTAGCCGAGGCGTCGATCGCCCTCTCGACCGCGTCGGACGTGAGCGGCGCGCGACCGAAGCTCGACCGCGAGAATGGCGGCTTCGACAGTGTCGTCATCGAGTACCGGTCGACGAACTCGGCGGGCGCGACCGTCATCCGATACGACGTGGCGGGTCCGCCACGCCCTCGAAAGACAAGCCGTCTCGTATACGAGGACACCCCCTACCCTGGCCCCGGCGCAGCAGCCGTCGTCCTGGCCCGCCTCCGGCTCCGCCGTCGAGAGATCCCCGTCGACGCGGCCGCGAACTACAACACCCGCCCCGGCATGGGGGTAACCTTCAACTCGGCCGCCCTCGCGCAGCAGAGCGGCCGTGTCGCCCGCGTGGTCTTCGCATATCCGGCTCGGACCATGCGGGCGGACCTCTACGACCTCGAACAGATCAGCAGTCGAAGCGTGAGGGCGATCCCCGTCGGGATCAAAACGAACCAGCTTCCCGGTACGACCAACCAACTCAACCCAGGAGATATGTGACATGGCAGCAGGAGACGCCGCGGCCGCCGCGGGAATGACGATCTACACAGGCAACGAGGACGCGAACAAGCTCTGGGTCCGCGATAACGAGATCCTCGACGAAGTTGCGAAGGATCGCACGGCAAAGCGTTCGATCCTTCGCGGCGGCACGGGCGCAGATTCGGCGACCGGGGCACTCGCCGCACTCGGTGCACTACCGGCCGCCGACGTGCTCGTGTCGACGTCCGGCGCGTCGATCGCGAACAAGGTCCCACGCTACGACTCGTCCGGCCGCATCGCCGGGGCGACCCCGACCGCCGCGAACCACCTCGCCCCCAAGTCGTATGTCGATCAGGTCGCCGGGAGCAGCGGCTTCAACGTCGGCACGGTCACGGGACAGATCTACCTCCCGAACTCATTCGCCGCGACGTCGGGCTACAACGTCTGCTACATCAACGGCGACGGCCGGATCTCGCGTAACGCCTCGTCCCTCCGATTCAAGAAGTTTGTCTCGGAGATCGACCCCCTCGACATGGGCGATGTCTTCCCCAAGCTCGCCCGATTCAAGATGCGATCGCAGAACGGCTCACGCTCCGACGAGACGTGGCGCTTCGGCCACATCGCCGAGTGGCTGCACGAAGACCAATACCTTCAGAAATTCGTCATCTATGAGACGGAAGAGGACGGCTACACGCTCGCTCTCGACGCCTTCGGGCAGCCGATCCCCATGTCGATCGACTTTATCGCCCTCTCGCTCGTCCAGGCGGCCGTACTGAAGGCGCTGCACGACGAGCAGAGCGCGCGGATCGCCTCGCTCGAAGCCCGAATCGAAGCACTCGAAGGGAAGGCCGCCTAATGGCTACTACCCCGCACGGCATTTACCAGTACACCGGCCTCGAAACTGGGGCACCGGGTAAAGACTTCATGAACCTTCTCGGCGACTCGGTCGAGTCCGCGTTCGTGGCCGTCGACGCACAGATCGCGGCGATCGAAGAGCAGACCGATAGCGGCTGGGTACTCATCACGACCATCCCTACGGGATGGACGGCCACTCCGGGGCACCCGCCCCGAGTCCGCCGCGTCGGCGACCGTGTCGACCTCGCGGGCGCGGTCACGCGCACGACGACGGCCGGTCCTATCGGTAACCTCTGCACGATCCCCGAAGGCTTCCGCATCGCCGGGGCGTACCTCGGGACGACGTTTATCTCGACCGTGGTTCAGTCGAACGGGACTCCCACGAACCTTACGCTCACCGGCACATCGCACCAGATCGGGACCGTGTATGGCACGCTCGGCTCGGGTGTCGTCGTCCCCCTCGTCGGAAGCTGGTACGTCAATTGACCCCCCTCGCCAATCACCCCGGCGCATGGCTTCGAGCCGACGCGGCCGCGCAGCTCGACCTCTTCGAGCTGCATCACGGCGTCATCGATCTCGAATCGGCAGGACGCACCGAGGCCGATCAGAAAGAGCTGATCCGACGATGGGACGAGGGCGGGAAGTATAACCGCCCGCCCTACCTCTTCGAGCCGAAACGGCCTTGGTACGAGTCGACGCACGTCTACGACGGCGGGATCGCGGTCGACACGTCCTCGATTCAGAAGATGCTCGACCACGCCGAGCCCTACGGCTTCTATCGCCGATACGACTGGGACAAGCCACACTTCGAGTTCGACCCCGCCCGCGTCAAGATCCGCCCCTCGACCCCATCACCCCTCCCGCCCCTACCCGAAGGAAAGACAATGAACGATATCAAGCAGATCCACTACAAGAACTCGAGCGGTCGTATCGCCGGTCGCGCGATCATCGTCCCCGGCACGTCCTACGCCGTCCCCTGGACCGAGTCCGGGTCGACCTACGCGAACGCACTCGGCACGGAATGGAAGACGGGGAACAGCGTCGAGCTGACGAAGAGCCTCTTCGACGCCTTCATCGCCGGGGCGGCTCGCATGACGCCGTCGACGCTGACGATTCAGGTCGTCGATGCCGACGAGTCGTGAGCGTGGCCGAGGAAACGTCGATCGAGATCCTCGCGACTCAGGTGTCATTCCTCCGAGAAGACATCCGGGATCTCGCGAAGAAAGTCGACGAGTCGAACGACTCGAAGGTCAGTCACCGGGAATGGTCGCAGCGTAACGACCACGTCAACACCCGACTCGGTGGCCTCGGCCGAGAGGTAGGCGACCTACGATCGGAGATCCGCGCCAAGTCCGCCCCGTGGTGGTCAGTCAGTGCGCTTGTCGTCTCGATCGTCGCCGTCGGCTGGAATGTAATCAACCCCTGAAGAGAAAAGAGGCAAGACCATGACAGATGACACTCAGTCTCAGGCCGGCATGGAACCGAGTCCCACGCGCGCCGAGTACCGCGAAGGCTATCTCGGCGAGTTCGTGACGGCCGACCCTGCCCCCGAGCCGTTCCTGAACCTGGCGACGAGGCGCGTCCTCTACATCGTCGGCCTGGCGGCTCTCGTGGTCGCTCCGACCGTCGGCGTGAACTTCCCCGAGTACGCACAGGCGATCGAGACGGCGGGCAACCTCTTGGGCGCAGCAGCGCTCGGGACCGCCCTCGCCAATCCGACCCGCTAACGGCCTCTCGATGCCGCTCACGCCCCGACACTCGGGGGTGGGCGGCATCGTCAATTAACCGTCAACCAAGAGTTGACAAGACGGGATCGTAAACCTAAGGTTGACGCTATGACGAACAAACAAAACGGCAGAGTCGCCCGAGCGCTGATCGCACGACTGATCGCCTCCGGGTGGATCGCTCCCGGTGAGTACCGAATCGAACGCACGTATGCCGGACGCGAGCAGCGCAGCGAAGGCGCATGGTCGTGGTATCTCGTGCATGCCGACAGTGGTGTCGAGGCATTCGTCGGCTCACAGTGGTCGGCCACCGAATGCCTCGCGGCAGATGACGAGCACTTCGCGGCGATCGTCTGCGGGCACCAGTGAGCCGCCGCCGTGGCAGCGTCGAGACGTCAGAGTATCTCGGCGCTGCTCGGCGATTCATCCGGGCCGCTGGACGCCGCGTGGCCGAGGCTGACGAGATCGAGCTAGCCGAGCTGATCGCCCTCGAAGGCGTACTCGCCGAGGCGATCCAAGGGGCGATCGACGGGCAGCGGGAGAGAGGGAGATCATGGTCGGATATCGCATCCGCTACGGGCAAGACACGACAGGCAGCATTCAAGAGATGGAGCAGGACATGACAGTCGACACGCGAACACTCATCGCGACAGCCCTCGTGATGGATCTCGACGAGATCCGCCGAGGCAACCTGACCGACGAGAGGCGGCAGCGCGTCGCGAACTACGCGGCCGAGCTGGGCGTCTCGATCCACCTTGCAGACGGTTACGTCTGTGAGTGCGAGCAGACGGAGGATCATCACGCATGTGTCCCCGGATGCCGCCACCGATGCCCTGAGTGCCGCTTGGGGCTGGGAACGCATCTGCCGTGCGACCCCCAGTGCGAGGTCAAGCATGACAAGGCGGCATCGTGAGCTTCGAGGCTATGGCGATTGCCCTGCATCATTCGAGGGCGAAGGGCTCAACCAAGCTCGTGCTACTCGGCATCGCGAACCACGACGGCGACGGGGGATCATGGCCCGCGATCTCGACCCTCGCGCGTTACGCGGGCGTCGGTGCCTCACAGGCTCAACGTTGCGTGACGAAGCTCGTCGAGCTGGGAGAGATCCGTCGCCACGTCCAGCAAGGCGGGACCTGGGATATGGAGGACTGGAAGCGTCCCAACCGCTACGACTTCCTGCTCACCTGCCCTGACGACTGCGACCGGACGAAGAACCATCGCACGGTCAGACGCTCGGCCGTCGCCCTCCCGACGTTCGGCGATCAGCTCCCCTCGACCGAGGGTGAATCGAGTGATGCCGAGCCTGTGCATAACCCTGTTAGTAACCCTGTGGATAAGCCAGGCCGAAGGGGTAGCACACACACACCCCCCCGCATGGGTGCGGGGGGACCGGGTCGCATGGGTGCGACCCAAACCAATCCCTCTAACCAACCTCTCAACACTCATAGATCATCTAGCGTTATCGCGCGCGAGGCACTCGCGTGCGGACATGAAGCGATCGATGACCGTCACTGCATCGTCGGATGCAAGCCGAAGGGATAAGACCATGAACACCTACGAACTCGTGAGCGCGACAGACCCGCTCGCCCTGATCATCTGCTCGATCATCCTCGCCCTGCTCTCGATCACGATCTCGATCGTGATCCTCGTCGAGCAGCGTCGAGTTTTTAAGCGCCGCCGATCGGGACAC
>Ga0157370_10004556_pt1 | contig 15864 bp, 11 predicted proteins | sample C35metaG_FD_113463 | JGI IMG/M metagenome (GOLD analysis project Ga0157370, IMG submission 113463) | Corn rhizosphere microbial communities from Kellogg Biological Station, Michigan, USA - C3-5 metaG | ecosystem: Host-associated > Plants > Roots > Rhizosphere > Soil | place: USA: Michigan...
CACGATGGAGATCCATCACACCAAGCACCATCAGGCGTACGTCAACAATCTCAACGCGGCGATCGACAAGGCGCCCGAGCTCAAGAACAAGTCGCTCGACGAGTTGATGCGCGGCATCAACTCCGTGCCCGAGGCCGTGCGCACCGCCGTCCGCAACAACGGCGGCGGCCACTGGAACCACTCGATGTTCTGGGAGTTGATGGGCGCGAACAAGGGCGGCGAGCCCAAAGGCAAGCTCGCCGACGCCATCGCGAAGGCGTTCGGTGACTTCAGCAAGTTCAAAGAACAGTTTGCCGCCGCCGGCGGCAGCCGCTTCGGCTCGGGCTGGGCGTGGTTGATCAACGACGGCGGCAAGCTGTCGATCACGAGCACACCGAACCAGGACAACCCGCTCATGGACGGCAAGACGCCGATCCTCGGACTCGACGTCTGGGAGCACGCGTACTACCTCAAGTACCAGAACCGCCGTCCCGATTACATCGCCGCGTGGTGGAATGTGGTGAACTGGGACGCGGTCGCCGAGCGACTGCGTTAACCGGAGAACACCACTCCGCCACGCATCACGAAGCGCACTCGTCGAAGGGCTGTGATGTCCTTCGACGGGTCGCCGTCGACGGCGATGAGGTCGGCGTCGTAGCCCGGTGCCGCGACGCCGAGGCTTCGTCCGAGTCCGAGCGCCTGGGCGGTGACGGACGTCGCCGAGGTGATGGCGTCCATCGCCGGCTGGCCGGCGCGGACGCGGCAAATGAGCTCTTCGGCGTTGCGCCCGTGTGCGAGCGCCACCGCGTCCGTCCCGAAGATGATCGTGAGTCCAGGCGTGCGGAGCGCCTGCCGGAACATCTCTGTCGCGACCGGAATCGCTTTGGCCAAGGCGTCGAATGCTTGTTCCGTGAAGCCCGACTTCGTGTAGACGTCGCGGTGGTCGATGTAGTTCTGGAAGACGAGACAGACCTGCGGATCGAAGATCGTCCCGTGCTGCGCCATCAGGGCGAGCTCGGCGCTGGTCGCGAACGTGCCATGCTCGATCTCCGTGCATCCGGCGAGCGTCGCGGCGCGCACGCTCGCGGCGCTGATCGCGTGCACGACGGAGCGCAGCCCCTGGGCCTTCGCCTCGCCGCAGATCGCGGCGAGCTGCTCGTCCGACAGCGTCTGTGCGCCCCCGGCGCCGAGCCCGGATGATGCGAAGAGTTTAATGACGTCGGCGCCGCGAGCCTTGAGCGCGCGCACGACGGCGCGGAGGGAATCGGGCGAGAGCCGGCGGTCATTGATCTGCGTGATGGACGTGAGGATCCGCGGCCCCGCGATCTGCCACCGTGACACCGCGTCGCGCAGGTCGATGTCTTCCGGACCACCCACGCTCTGAATCGTCGTGAACCCGGCCGCGAGCGTCGCGTAAAGATTGCCTGCGCGCGCGAGCGCCGACTGCGCCGGCGTGTCTTCGTCGCGTGGCGTGTGCAGCGCACCCTCCCGGTTGATGTACCATCCCGGATGCACGTGCGCATCGATGAGACCGGGCAAGAGCGTCGCAGATCCCAGGTCGTATGTTGCGCCGCGGCCCCGAACGCCGGCGTTCGCGTCGACGCGCTCGATGCGACCGGACCGGACGGTGACGAGCACGTCGTCGAGCGCGTGCCCGCGGCCGTCGATGAGGCGGGCAGCGTGGATCGTGATGGCGATGTCGTCCGGCGCCTGGATCGGCCCGTTCTGGGCCGCGACGGGCACGACCGCGAATGGCGAGATGGCAAGGGCCAATGCCGCGAGCCGACTGAGCGTCTGCATGATGTGGAGGGCGAGGGGTCGCACCAACCTGCGCGATCGGCACCGATTCTGCCACTCTCGAGGCGACATCGGATACCGCGGCCAACGCCGCTTGAAACGGAGGGAAAATGACTCGAGCTCGCATTTCATTCCTCGGCTGCGCGGCGATGGCAATCGTCGCCTGTGCGCACCCGGGGACGCAAGTGGCGTCTGGCAACGTCGCGATCGACTCACTCAGCGCGACGCGCACCGCCATCCTTCGCGTCCAGAACAACTATTCGCAGGAGGTCCGCGTCTACAGCGTGATCGGCGGGCAGTTGAACTACATCGCCAAGGCGATGCCTGGAGAGACGCGCAACTTCGTGCTCGATCCGAACCTGTTCCCGAACAGCGACATCTCCTTCGAGACCCGCGCCGCCGACGGATCGGACAAGATCCGAGTCGGGCCGCTCAGCGTCAACAAGGGTGAAACGATCGAGCTGGTCGTCCCGGCCACACTCGCGCAGGCGCGCGCCACCATTCACAAGTCCACGCCATAGTACGTCGCGGAACGTGGGCGAGCGTGAATGTATATTGTTCCGCGCTCGCCCAGCCGGCCGAGGTGAGCATGACCACGCCTCGATCCCGGCGACATGACGCTCAGCGGGTCCATCATCCTTCTGTTCCTCGTCGCGGCGGCGGTGGCGCTGGCCGCGCGGCGCCTCCGCGTACCGTACACGGTCGCGCTGGTGGTGGCAGGGCTTCTCCTCGGCGCGTCGCCGCTGCTGCACCCGCCCACCCTGACGAAGGAGCTGCTGTTCGCGGTTTTTCTTCCCGGACTCCTGTTCGAGGCCGCGTTTCATCTCGAGGCCGAGGAATTTTGGCGCAACCGCGTGACGATTTTCTCGCTCGCGCTGCCCGCCGTCGCCCTCGCCACGTTGCTCACGGCGGCCATCCTGGTGTCCGCGCTGCGGCTGGCCGGGCTCGCCCTCGCGTGGGGCCCGGCGTTCGTGTTCGCCACCCTGATCGCGGCCACCGACCCGATCGCCGTCGTCTCGCTGGTGCGCACGCTCGGGGCGCCGATTCGCCTCGGCGTCCTCATCGAGGGTGAGAGTTTGCTCAACGACGGCACGGCGGCTGTGTCGTTCGCCGCGGCCGTCGGCTACGTGTTGGGAACGCAACCTGACGCGGCCTCGCTCGCGTTCGAATTCTTTTTCGCCATCGGGGCCGGGGTCGTGATCGGCGGCCTCGCCGGCCTCGCGACGCGACGCCTTCTCGCCTGGCTCGACGACGCGATGATCATGATCACGGTCACCTCGGCCGCGGCCTACGGGGCGTTCCTCGTCGCCGACACCGTGGGTGCGTCCGGCGTCATCGCCGCCGTCACCGCGGGGTTGCTGAGCGGGACGCATGCCTCGCAGCGCGCCCTCGCGCCCTCGACGCGCGCGACACTACAAAGCTTCTGGCAGTACGTCGGCTTCGCGCTCAACTCGCTGGTCTTTCTGCTGATCGGGTTTCAGGCGCGCGTGTCGGAATTGTTCCACGCCTGGCGGCCAATCCTCATTGCCTACGTCGTCGTGGCGGCCGTCCGCGTGATCGTCACCTACGCCATCGTCAGGATCATGCCGAAGCGCGAACGGCTGCCTCGGGGGTGGACGGCGGTGCTCGCCTGGAGCGGCCTCCGCGGCAGCCTCTCGATGGTGCTGGCGCTGAGCCTACCCGCCGCGATGCCGCAACGCGACATGATCATCGACATGACGGTCGGCGTGGTGATGTTGTCGATCCTCGTGCAGGGGATGACCGTGTCGCCACTGATGCGCTGGCTCAGGCTGGAGACGGTAGAAGCGTAGCGCGCGCTTGCCCGGGCGGCCTTGCCCGGCCGAGGAGCACAACTCGCGCTCCTCCGTTGTGATCCGCGTCATCTGCGTCCTCCGCGTTCCTTCCTGTTGTGGCCTGCCTGGCGCATCCAGACTCGATCGCCATTTGAGCCGCTCGCAACAGCCGCTCCAGCCGGCCATAACGGTGAGGAGTGCGGATTGGAACGGATCTGACGGAGTCAAACGGATCCGCTCCGTGCGCCAGGAGAATGCGTTCAGCGAGAGCGTTTGCTTTGGCGGCTTCGGTGACGCGTTCGCGCGTTTTTCGCGCGCGTGCTGCGGAAATCCGCCCGGGCGCGCCCCATTTTTCCACGAGCTCGCACGTCTCCGACTACTGCGCCGCCTCGCCCTCGAGGTAGGTGTAGCCCTCGAGCCCGGCCACGTAGTCGGCAATGAACGTGTTTGCCTCCTGCCGGCTGATGTGCTTCGCGGCGGCCACTTTTCGGCGAAAGGTCTGCAGCAGATCCGACGCGCGGAATTGGACGTAGTTGAGCACTTCGGTCACCGTGTCGCCGTGCACGAGATCGGTCACCTCGTACCCACCGTTCTGGGCGAGCCGAATGTGCACGGCGTTCGTGTCGCCGAACAGGTTGTGGAGGTCGCCGAGGATTTCCTGGTAGGCCCCGGTGAGGAACACGCCGAGCATGTAGGGCTCGCCGTCGCGGAACTCGTGGAGCTCGAGACTCGGGTTCCCGGACTTGTCGCCGACGAACCGGTCGATCTTGCCGTCGGAGTCGCACGTCACGTCCTGAAGGCTGCCGCGACGGGTCGGCTCTTCATCGAGCCGGTGGATCGGCATGATCGGAAAGAGCTGGTCGATCGCCCAGCTGTCGGGAAGCGACTGAAAGAGCGAGAAGTTGCAGAAGTAGCGGTCGACGAGCGTCGCGTCCAAGTCGGCGACGATGTCCTCGAACGCGTCGCGATGTCGCTCGATGCTCTTCGAGAGCACGTTGACCGTGGCGAAGTAGATCTGTTCGGCCAGGGCGCGCTCGCGGAGCGAGAAGACGCCGCTGTTGAACATCTCCTGTGCGCGCTCCTTGTCGAACGTGAGGTCGTGGAAGATCTCGCGCACGCGCCGGCGGGTGATGTTCTTGCGCGATGCGTCGCGATAATCGGCCAGCATCTCGCGCAACAGTTGGTGATCGTCCTCGCCGAGCTCCGGGACGGGCCGGTCGGACTGCGATTCGACGTCGATCACCTTGATCAGCAGCAGCGCGTGGTGCGCGGTGAGCGCGCGCCCCGACTCGCTGATGATGTGCGGCATCGGGATCTCGTGCTCTCGGCACGCCTCGGCCAGGGTGTACACGACGTCGTTCGCGTACTCCTGGAGCGAATAGTTGACGCTCGCGTCGGACGTCGAGTTGGTCCCGTCGTAGTCGACGCCAAGGCCGCCGCCGACGTCCACGTGTGTGATGTCGAGCCCTAGGTTCCGCAGCTCCACATAGAAGCGCGTGAGCTCCGTGAGCCCGAGCTTGATGAAGCGGATGTCGGTGATCTGCGAGCCGAGGTGGAAGTGAATCAACTTCACGATGTCCAGCCGGTCCGCGGCCCGCAGCTTGTCGACGGCCTGCATGAGCTGCGCGGAGTTCAAGCCGAATTTGGACTTCTCACCGCCGCTCTCCTTCCATCGGCCGAATCCGCGCGAGGCCAGCTTGATCCGTACACCGGCCGTCGGCGTGACGCCCATCTCGTCGGCGACCTGAAGGAGCACGTCGATCTCGCTCAACTGCTCGATCACGATGTAGACCTGATGCCCGAGTTTCTGCCCCATGAGGGCGAGGCGCATGAACTCCTCGTCCTTGTAGCCGTTGCAGATGATCATGTGCTCGGTGTTCTCGGCCAGTCCGAGGATGGCCTGGAGCTCGGGCTTGCTGCCGCACTCGAGACCGACGCGATGCGCCTTACCGAACTCGACGATCTCCTCGACGACATGGCGCTGCTGATTGACCTTGATCGGATAGACCGTCGTGTAGCCGCCGGTGTAGTTGAACTCCTCGCGCGCCTGCTCGAAGCGCGTCGTCAGGTGCTCGATGCGCGAGCGGAGAATGTCGGAGAAGCGCAGGAGTACCGGGAGCGCGATTCCCTGCTCTTCGAGGTCGTTCGTGATCTCGTACAGGTCGACGACGTGCTCCGGTCGCTCGCGGTCGGGGCGAACGATCACATGGCCGCGCTCGTTGATGTCGAAGAATCCCGCGCCCCAGCCTTCGATGTTGTACAGCGCACGCGCGGCGTCGATCGACCACGTCGTGCCGCTCGCGGCCGACTCAGCGTCGGCGATGTGAGTAGCCATGGGGAGAAGTTAATCGCCGCTTCATGGATATAGCAGCTCGATACTCCACTGCTCGCCCGACCGAACGTAGCGATGTCTGACGTGCAGCCGGCTCGGCATGCTCTTCCAGAATTCGATCCGCTCGGGCACGATGCGAAAGCCCGACCAGTGCGGCGGCCGCGGCACGGGACCGCCGGCGAACCGCTGCTCCATCTCGGAGACGCGCGCGTCGAGATCGGCGGCGCTGCGCATCGGGCGGCTCTGGATCGACGCCCACGCGCCGATCTGGCTGCCGCGCGCGCGCGACGCGAAGTAGGCATCCGCTTCGGCGTCGCTCACGCGGCCGGCGCGGCCTTCGACGCGCACTTGCTCCTCGAGCGGCTGCCAGTGAAAGCACATCGCGGCGCGCGGCGCGGCGAGAAGCTCACGCCCCTTCCGACTCTCGAAATTCGTGTAAAAGACGAACCCGCGCTCGTCGACGTGCTTGAGCAGAACGATGCGCACGCTGGGCTGTCCGGACGCGTCGACGGTACCGAGCGCGAAGGCGGTGGGCTCGGGCAGCCGATCGCGTGGAATTTGCTTCGCCCGCTCGAGCGCCGCCTGAAAGCGCGCGATCGGATCCACTGGCCCGGGATTCGTCATCCGATGGCGCGTTTGTAGAAGCTCCGCATCCCCAGTTTCCAAAAGAACACCGAGATGATCACCAGCGCGATCCCGACGACAGGCAACGGCATGTGCGGAACGTCTGGCGTGAGCGCGCCCCGCATGCCCTCGGCGATGTAGACCATCGGATTCACGAGGACGACGTATTTCATGATCGGTACGGCGTCGAGTCCCCGCCATGGATAGTAGGCGCAGCCGAAGAACAACATGGGTGCGATGATCACGCTGAACATGAGCCCAATCTGCTGCGGCGCGATCGCCGTTCCAAGCCACATCCCGAGAGACGAAAACGCGAACGAGCCGAGCACCACGATCGCGACCAGCTCGCCGACGTGTGAGAACGTGAAGCCCGATATCGGGCCCATCACCAGGCGCGCGAGCGGCAACACGAAGGCAGCGGCAATCACCCCTTGCAGCATACCGGCGACGATCTTCTCTCCGGCGATGAGCTGTGTGGAGACCGGGGCGAGCAACCGATCCTCGATCTCTTTGGTCCAACCGAAGTCCTGCACCATGGGCAGCGCGACCGATTGGATCGCCGACAGGCTCAAACTGACGGCGAGAATGCCGGGGAGCAGCGCCGTCTGGTAGCCGGCCTGGACGAAGTTCATCTTCGGCAGCAGATAGCCGAACACGACGACAAAGAGAAGCGGCTGCATCGTCGTCCGGACGAGGAAGAACACGATCTCCTTGCGCGCGACGCGGACGTCGCGCCGCAGAAGCGCCAGAAACACCGAGGACGCGCGGACACGATGCGACTGCGAATGCGTGATGGCTGGCGGCGCGGTTGCGGTCGCGGTCAATCGAGCTTCCTCCCGGTGCGTGAGACGAAGAGCGTTTCGAGGCTCGGCTCGGTGAGGCTGATATTGGTCACGGACACGCCCCGATCTTCTGTGGTCTGAATGACCGGAGAGATGACGCGGCCGCCGCGATCGCTGAACACACGCAGGAGCTGCCCTTGCGCCTCGACGCGCAGGACGCCGTCCACCGCGCGGACGGCGTCGATCACGGCGCTCGCGTCGCCGCTGAGCGACATCTCGACGAGTGTGCCGCCCGGCGCGCGCTCCTTGAGCGCTTCGGGCGTGTCGAGCTCGAGCAGTTGCCCGCGGTCGACGATCGCGATGCGGTCGCAGAGCTTGTCGGCCTCCTCCATGTAGTGCGTCGTCATGACGATCGTGCGCCCGTCGGCGTGCAGCTCGCGCAGAATGTCCCAGAGCGAGAGACGCGTCTGCGGGTCGAGGCCAACCGTCGGCTCGTCGAGGAAGATGACTTGCGGCTCATGGATGAGCGCGCGCGCGATCATCAGTCGCTGCTGCTGCCCACCCGACATCTCGTCGACCTTGGCATACGCCTTGTCGGAGATGCCAAGCTGCTCGAGCAACTGGTTGGCACGCGGCTGCGACGCCGATGCCGGAATTCCGAAGTACGCCGCGTGAAAGAGCAGGTTCTCGATCGCGTTGAGGCTCCGATCGGGATTGGGGCGCTGCGGCACGACGCCGATGCGCTGGCGCACCCGCACCGCCTGTGTGGCAACGTCCGCGCCGCCGACGACCGCGCTTCCCGACGTCGGTGTGACGCGCGTCGTGAGAATGCCGATGGTGGTCGTCTTGCCGGCGCCGTTGGGGCCGAGCAGCCCGAAGAATTCCCCGTCCCGAACCTCGAGATCCAGGCTGTCGAGCGCGACGATCTCACCGCGTGGCATGGTCGCCGCCCCCGTTGGTACGGGCGGCGGGCCCATGCCCGGCGGCGCGCCGGAACGCCCGCGCCGCTTCGGCGCCGCGGGCGCCGGATACACCTTCCGGAGCGATCGGGTCTCGATGGCGGACATCAACGGTCCGTGAGCCGCGGCGACACGCGCACGCCGCTAGCGATCCCGCTCGATCATCGACCCGATCACGCCGCCGATGATTCCGCCCCCGATTCCACCCAGTCCTTCTTCACGCCGAACACCGCCCGCGCGCGGCGCGGCGGCGAGGATCCGATCAGCGAGCCGCGAAAACGGCATCGTCTGCAGGAGCACGCGGCCTGGCCCGCGAAGGCGCGCCAAGAACAAGCCCTCGCCGCCGAACAGCGCGGTCTTGATCCCGGGAACCATCTCGATGTCGTAGTCCACCTGCGCTTCCATCGCGACGAGACAGCCGGTATCCACGCGGAGCGACTCGCCCACGGCGAGCCGAATCTCGTGCAGCGTGCCGGACGCGTGAAGGAACGTCAGTCCGTCACCTTCGATGCGCTGCAGAATGAAGCCTTCGCCGCCGAAAAACCCCGCGCCGATGCGGCGCGTGAAAGCGATCGTCACGTTGGCACCGCGCGCGGCGACGAGAAACGAGTCCTTTTGCGCGATGATCGTGCCGCCCCATTCACGGAGCTCGATCGGACGGATCTTGCCGGGAAAGTGCGACGAGAACGCGACGTCCTGCCGGCGATTCGCCGCGTTGGCGAAGGTGGTGACGAAGAACGTGTCACCCGACAACGAGCGCTTCGCTCCCTGAAAAAGCTTCCCGAGCAACCCGCCGCCCTGCGCGTTGGGATCGAGGGTCGTGTTCATGACGATACCATCCTGCATGTACATCATCGCGCCCGCCTCGGCGATGACCATCTCGCCCGGATCGAGCGTGATGATCACCGCTTGGAGGTCGTCGCCGATGAGCTGATAGTCGATTTCGTCGGACATGGCTCTCTGCTACGGCTTTTTCTGCGTTTCCGGTTGAACGCTTCCCGCCTGAACCGGCGCGGGCGCGAGCTGATCACGTCCCTTCGCCACGTATGGAATGCCGTGCACCATCCAGTCGGGCGCCGGCGCGCCCCGGAGCTTGTTGTCGAAGAACTGCTGCATCTTGAGCGCGATGTCCTTCTGGTTCGCTCGGCTCGCCGGGTTGTGCACGTCGTTGTTGTAGCTGATCAGATACACCTCTTTCCCAAGCCGGCGCATGCCGACGAACATCTCGATGCCCTGGTAGTACGGGACCGCGTCGTCCATGTCGTTGCTCATGATGAAGGTCGGAGTCGTCACGCGGTCGAGCCAGAAGAGGGGTGAGTTCTCGATGTAGAGCTGCGGCGCCTCCCAGAGCGACTTGCCGATGCGGCTCTGACCCGTCTCGTACTGGAACGACCGCGCGAGGCCGGATCCCCAGCGAATACCGCCGTAGGCGCTCGTCATGTTCGCCACCGGCGCACCAGCCATCGCCGCACTGAACAGGTGCGTCTGCGTGATGATGTACGCCGTCTGATATCCGCCCCACGACTGCCCTTGGATGCCGAGCCCCTTGGGATCGACGTAGCCGCGGGCCAGCATCGCCTCCACGCCGGGGACGATCGACTTGAGCGCGCTCGGTCCCGGGTAGCCCGTCTCGTAGTGGATGTCCGGAACGAAGACGAGATAGCCGTTCGACACGTAGTGCGTGTAGTTGATCACGTTGCGCCCCGTGGGCGGAACGTAGTTGTGCAGCGTATTCGAGTTCTGCTCGTAGAAGTACGAAATCATCGGATACTTCTTGCTCGGGTCGAAGTTCTCCGGCTTGAACAGCAGGCCCTTGAGCGGATATCCGTCGAGACTCGTCCAGTGCACCAGCTCCACGGTACCCCAGTTGTAATCTTTCTGTTGAGGGTTCGCGTCGGAGATCTTGCTGAGCTGGGTGAGCGACGGGCCGACCCAGAGATCCGGGAACATCTCGAACGTGCTCTTGGTGAGCATGTACTCCTCGGTGCCGGCCGCTTTGATCGGCGTTCCGAAGTTGACGTCGGCCATCACGAGCTTCTCCGGCGCCTTGACCACGCCCAGGCGATCGCGATAGAACCCGCTGGCCATCGTCTCCGTGTTCACGGCGCGCAACAACAGCGGTTCGGCCGGATCGATCACGCCACGGTCCGCGTCGCCGGCGGCCCCGCCGCCGCGACCCCCGCGTCCGCCCCGTCCGCCGCCGCCCTCCGCGAGACGGAATTGCAGGTGCTCGCGCGCGCCGACCGAGTCGGTGACGGAGACCGGCGCTTTCGCTCCACTCGGATCGAGCTCCCAGATGTCGTAGTGGTCGTACACGAGCATCGACTTGTCGCCTTTGGTCCACCCGGCGACGCCCCACGCTGGGGGAATCGACGGCGTGTCGGTATTCTCGTTTTCCAAATGCACGTTCTTCATGGCGCCGCTCACGTCGATCGTCTTTCCGGTGGCGGTGTTGTAGCTGAACCAGTGTCCCTTGTCGAAGAACGCGACGTAGCGTGCGTCCGGCGACAGCTGGGCGTTGCCGCTGATCTTCTCGCGCACGAGCTTCTTGGCGCCGGTCGCCGGATCGATGACGTAGACGTCCGTCCCGCCCTCGCCCCACATGGCTTCGATCGTGTACCGCTCGCGCGAGTTGGCGATGGCGACCTTGGCGTCGTCGGACAGATTGACGTTCGGAATCGAGTCGTCGGCGAGCTGCACGAGCCGCTTCGTCGCCGGGAAATACACGGCCTGGAACGATCGGTTGCGATCGCGCGCCGCGCTCAGCTTCTGCGCCGGCTGCAGCGTTGGATCCTTGTAATTCCAGAGGTCATATACCGCTTTTCCGACCAGCGAGTCGGCCGGGACCGAATCGATCGCCGGCGGCGCGATGGCGAGCGTGATCGCCGAGCCGGAGCGGGTAAACGCGACCGCGACGTTGTCGGCGATGTGAAGGCCGCTCGGCACCTGGCCCGGCGTGATCAGGGCCTGGGCGCCGCCGCCCTTGACCGACGCGGCGTACAGCGTGTATCGGGGCTTGGGACCGCGTCCGAATTCGTCGCGGTCGGAGACGAACACGACCTGTGTGCCGGCGTGATCGAACGCCAGCCCTTTGTAGTCGCCGTGGCCGCTGAGCAGCGTCGTCGTGGTACCTGCCGACAAGTTGCGCAGGTAGGCGCCGTCTTTCGTCGAGTCGCGCGAGACGACGGTGTAGCCAAACACCTTCGCGCTGTCGTCGAACGCGAACGCCAGCACGTCGCTCAGGCGCTCTTCGGCGCCGGTCGCCAGATTTCGCAGCACCAGCGGTGAGCCGAATTGGCGGCGGCCGCCGGCCGCGGCACCGCGATCTCCTCGCCCTCCTCGACCGCCGCGACCGCCGCCGGTCACTCCGGAGGCGTTGCCACGCGATGCCGAGTCGCCGGCCGTCGAATCGGGTTGCGCGACGTACGCGAGCCACGTTCCCTTGTCGTGCGCCAGACGGAACGAGCGCACGCCGGAGATCGTGGTCACCTTGCCGTCGGCGAGGCTGACGATCGCGAGCGACTCACGACTCGGCGCCGCGCCGCGGCCGCGCGGAGCGCGTTCAACCTCGGCTTGCGACGGCACCGTCGTCGCGATCACGTATCGGCTATCGGCCGTGATCTGCGCCGGCGTCGCCGTGGGTCCGGCCGGGTCCTCTTCCCCAGCGCCACGTCCGGGACCGCGAAGTCCGCCCGGGACATTGTTGGGCCGCCCGATATACCCGCGAGGCACGCGATACTCGGTGGCGTTCGTCGTCGATCGAATGACGAGCTCACCGTCGCCGACCTGAGGAACGAGCGTGTACACGGCCCATTTGCCGTCGTTCGACAGCGCCGGGGCGGTGATCGATCTCCATTTGTCCCAGTCGGCCTGCGTCAACACTTTCTTGGGCGCCTGCGCGACGAGCGGAGCGACGAACCCGACCGTCAGCACGGCGGCGATCCGGGGAACGAAGATTGAGCGTATCATGACACGCCTGCGGTGTTGGAGGGAATGAAGGTGGAATGTACGTGAGGTTACGACGGCGGGTCAGCAGTCGTTGACGACGGCACGCCGGGTCAGAACGTCAGCCGAACCAGCGCGTGGCGCCCCGGAATTCCGATGAGCGCGGCAACCGCGGAAGCGGAGTGCACCGAGAGCGCGACGCCATGGAATGAAGGTCGCGCCGACCGGAATCGCCCGGCGCCCGGGAGCTCGCTCGCTCCACCGGGATGGAAGCTCGACGCGATTACGCTCATGCCGAGGACTGCGCCGACTGCCCCCGACGCGAGCGTGGACGATGCGTCGCTGGAGCCGGCGATGACCGGGACCGCCGCACCGATCAGAGCGCCGGCACCGGCAGCCACGTTCAAGATGCTCGCCTGCGCCTCGGTCAAGTCCAGCCGGTGTGCAATGACGCGATCGCCGAGCAGCGCACCGGCCAGGAAGCCGCCGGCAAGGAATCCGGCGGCCTGTCGGTCCGACGGGTGGTCCATGTGCTCGATGACGGCGCCGGTGGCGAGCGTGCCGATCAGACCCACCGTTCCAACCGCCTCGACGTCGCCGGCCGTCACGTGATAGCCCGCCCGCCGGGGATATTGCACGCCGAGCAGATAGCCGATCGGCGCGACCGCGACCACAGCCGTCGCCGTACCGCGACCAGGTTGGCCGAATCCGATCGACGCGACGACCGCCGCGGCCGACGATGATTCGATGCCGAGGTACGCGCCATGCGCCTCTGCATCGCTGAGCGATTGTCCGAGCGTCGCGCCGGCGATGGTGCCGGCAACGGCAGACGCGAAAGCCACGGCGCGAACGTTCCTGTCCGTCCTCCCGCTCGCCGCATATCCGATGAGGAATCCGTTGGCCCCCGCCGCCAGCCCGAGATCGGCCGCGAGCGCCGACTGCGCCCGCGTGAATGGCGTCGACTGTGTGGCGGCGTAGGAGGCGAAGAACGTTCCGCCGGTCACGAGCAGATACAGTGCGCCGGCGGCACTTCCATCGTCGGCGAGCGATGCGGCCAGCGGAGCGTAGATCGTTGCGGCAAGCGCGGTCTGGTGGCGCGCGAATGCGTTGCCTGCCGGCTCCGAGACGACATCTGTCGCCGACTCGCCGCTCGGCCGGCCGCTCGTGCTCATGGCCGCGTCGATCACCGCACGCAGCGCACCGCGCTCGTCGTCGGTGAGCGGATAGCGCTCGAGTACACCCGACGTCTGCTGGACGACGAGCACGAATCCGCCTGTCGGCTCGACGGTGTACAGGCGGGCTTCGCGATAATCGCCGCGCGCGGGCCAGACCGGTGCCTCGAGTCGGAGTCGCCCGGCCAGCGCCGGCGTCACGGCGACGACGCGCTGCGCGCTGTCGAAGGCCTGCGGCCTCTCGATCGTCTGCGCCTCGAGCCCGGCGGCGCATGAAATCAGGACAATCGGAAAGAGAGGCAATCGCATGCCTCGGAATGGTGCGTTGCGTGAACGCGTTTGGCAAGACATTCTCCGTGCATGCTACTGGAACGGATGTACGATGATGCGCTGGCCCAGGCGAGCTATCTCATCGCGTGTCGGGAAACCGGGTCCGCGATCGTGGTGGACCCGAACCGTGACATCGCGCAATACGTCGATGCGGCCGCGCGGCGCTCGCTGCGGCTCGACTATGTCACGGAAACCCACATCCACGCGGATTTCGTATCGGGTGCTCGCGAACTGGCGCGCGCCACGGGGGCCACGCTGCTCCTGTCCGGCGGGGGGGGCTCCGACTGGCAGTACGCATTCGCTCACGACGAGAATGTCCGGCTGCTCGCGCACGGCGATCGCTTCGAGGTCGGCCACGTGCGCTTCGACGTGCGCCACGTGCCCGGCCACACGCCGGAGCACCTCGCGTTCGTCGTCACCGACCTGACGTCGAGCGAGCAGCCGATCGGCATGCTGTCCGGCGATTTCATTTTCGTCGGCGACGTCGGACGGCCGGACTTGCTCGAGCGCGCGGCGAACGCAACGGGCTCGATGGAGCGGCTCGCGCGGCAACTCTTTCGTTCCATCCACGCGACGGCCGATCTCCCGGACTTTCTACAGATTTGGCCCGGCCACGGCGAAGGATCGGCCTGCGGGAAAAGCCTCGGCGCGCTGCCGTCGTCGACGCTCGGCTACGAGCGGCTGGTGAACTGGGCATTTCAGCTCGATGATGAGGATACCTTCATTCGCAAGGTGCTGGCTGGCCAGCCCGAGCCGCCGAGGTACTTCGCGCGCATGAAGACGATCAATCGCGACGGTCCCGCGCCCGCGCCGCCGATGCGCGACCTGCCCGAGCTCGACCTTCCGGCGCTCGAACGGGCGATGGACGCCCGCGCGTCGGTCATCGACGTCAGATCGACGGCGGAGTTCGCGGCAGGCCACATTCCGTCGACGATCAACATCCCCGTGGGCACCTCGTTCGCGACCTGGGCCGGCTCGCTGATTCCGTACGACCGCGACATCGTGCTGCTCGCCGACACGCCGGAGCGCATCACGAGCGCTCGCCGTCTGCTCATGCTCGTCGGCCACGATAGGGTGACGGCGCTGGGTGGGCGGACCCTTCGCGACGAATGGCAGCGTCATCACGGTCCGTTGGTGACGGTCACATGGATCGATTACACGGCCCTGACGACCAGCACCAGGCGTCTCGTGGTCGACGTGCGCGGCCAGCCCGAGTGGGAGGCCGGGCACATCCCCGGAGCGACGCATCTCTTTCTCGGTGATCTTGCCGAGCTCGCGCGCGACCTGCCGCGAGACACGCCGATCGCCCTGCACTGCCGCGGAGGAACGCGGTCGTCGATCGCCGCCAGCGTGCTCCAGGCAGAAGGATTCATCGACGTCGCCAACGTCATCGGCGGCTTTCGCGCCTGGGAGGCCGCCGGGCTGCCTGTCGTGGCCGGCGACGACCCCGCCGCCACCGGCGAGCAGGTACCTCACCCCAACCGACCATCTCATGCGTACTAGTTCTCTCATAGCCGGTGCACTGGCGATCTTTCCCGCAATCGTTTCGGCGCAAGGCCGCGGTGGCCGCGGCGCCGCACCGCCTCCGGCCGGTCCGCCCGTCATCCTCGTGCCCGACCGCGTCTGGAATGCCATCGATGACGCGCCGCACGAGGGCTGGGCGGTGGTCGTTCGCGGCGACCAAATCGAGGCAGCCGGTCCGCGCAGCGGTGTGAACGCGCCGGCCGACGCCAAGACGATCATGCTGCCCGGTACGACGCTCATGCCGGGCCTGATCGAAGGCCACTCGCATCTCCTGCTGCATCCGTACAACGAGACGCCGTGGAACGACCAGGTGTTGCATGAGGATCTTGCGTTGCGCGTGGCGCGCGCGGTCAATCATGCGCGCGCCGCGCTGATGGCGGGCTTCACCACCACGCGCGATCTCGGGACCGAGGGAGCGGGCTACGCCGACGTCGGTCTCAAACACGCGATCGAGCAAGGGATCATTCCCGGTCCGAGAATGCAGGTCGCGACGAGGGCGATCGTGGGCATCGGAGAGTACGCGCCCAAGGGCTTCGCCACGGAGTACGCCGACCGCATTCCACAGGGCGCGGAGGAGGCGAGCGGGCCGGATCAGATCTCGCGCGTCGTGCGCGATCAGATCAAGCA
>Ga0157370_10004557_pt1 | contig 15863 bp, 15 predicted proteins | sample C35metaG_FD_113463 | JGI IMG/M metagenome (GOLD analysis project Ga0157370, IMG submission 113463) | Corn rhizosphere microbial communities from Kellogg Biological Station, Michigan, USA - C3-5 metaG | ecosystem: Host-associated > Plants > Roots > Rhizosphere > Soil | place: USA: Michigan...
AGCGGGGCGGCAGCCGGCGAGACGAGCTCAAGCGTCTCGGGGCGCTGCGCGGCCAGTTCGCGCGGTTGCGCTTGGCCGTCGAGACGCTCTCGTTCGTCTACACCGTGCCGGGCGACGAGGGCGCGGACCGCGTGTATCTCATCCGTCGCGGACGTGTCAGGGCGGAGACGCCGCTTCCGCAGACGCCGAACGACGCGCTGGCGCTGTTCCGTCTCATCGAGGACGTTTTTTCCCCGTCCGAGCCGTCGAGCAGCCAGATCCCGACGCACGAGATCGACGAATTGTTGCTCTTGTCGTCCTGGTTCCGTCGCTTTCCATCGGAGCTCGAGCGAACGAGCGCGGCCGGTACGGTGGTCCCGCTCGCCGCCGCTTCCTGAATTCCGCGGCAGAAGGGCCAACGTTGGCTAGCGCCGACAGGACGTGGCGCGTCTTCTGCGATGACGAGATGGGCGCGCATGACGTGCGCACACGCCACCCGCGGAGCGCTCATGGCAACGACCTGGCAACCAACCACACTCGTTCAATGCGTCAGCACACAGCCATGGCTCGTATATCCCGGCTGTGACGAGCCCGGCGGTTGCCACGATCTGACGCTCGGCAAGATCTACGAGATGCTCGGCGTCGAGGGCCAGGGCTCGTTCTATCGCATCGTCGACGATTCGGGCGAGGATTATCTGTACCCGATCTCTCATTTCAAGCTCGTCTAGCAGGCGACGGTCACCCGCCCGGGTCAGACCGGCAGCGGGACGATCTCGATGTCGACGTCGCCGCCGCGAACGGTCATTCTGGCCACGCTCGGGAGGAGGTCGAACCGGCGGGGGCCGGCGGCGCCCGGATTGACGATCCAACGCCCGTCGGCGTGCGTGAGCAATTGCTTATGAGTATGGCCATACACGATCACGTCGGCGTCGTAGCGCGCCAGGAGTTTGGCCGGCGTCGGGCTGCCGACCTCGTGTCCGTGGCTGACATGGACGCGTACCTCGCCGATCGTCATCTCGATCGCCTCGGCGAGGCGAGATTGGCCCGGTGGATCGGTGTTGCCGTAGACGGCGTGAACCGGCGCGATCAACTGCAACTCATCGAGAATATCGTCGCCACCCACGTCGCCCGCGTGAAGGATCACCTCGACGCCGGCGAGCGCCGCGTGCACCTCGGGCCGAAGCAGGCCGTGCGTGTCGGAGATCAACCCCACGACGTGGGGCCGCGTCCCGCTCATTCCTCCGCGCCGCTTCCCCATCGTGCAACCAGACGATGCGACACGCCGAGATGGTCGAGCATGCGCGCCACGACGAAGTTCACGAGGTCGTCGACGCTGCCGGGCTGGTGATAAAACCCCGGCGACGCCGGCATCACGACCGCGCCCGCCCGCGTCACGCGCAGCATGTTCTCGAGGTGAATCGCGCTGAGAGGCGTTTCCCGCGGCACGAGCAGCAGCGGGCGACGCTCCTTCAACGCAACGTCCGCCGCCCGCTCGACCAGCGACCGTGAGGCACCGACCGCGATGGCAGACAGCGTCCCCATCGAGCACGGGCACACGACCATCCCGGCGCTGAGTGCCGAACCCGAGGCCGGCGCCGCGCCGCGGTCGTTGTCGTCGAACGCGGTAACGTATCGCTCCCAACCCGCCGCCCCCACGCGCTCGCGCAACGCGGCGAGCGACTCGATTCCCATCTCCGTGTGCAGGAGGCGCAGGCCGTGGCTCGACACGATGAGCTGGACCGGACGCTCGGCGGCGACGAGCGCCTCGAGCAGACGCACGGCGTACGGCGCGCCCGACGCGCCGGTGACGGCGACGACGATCGGTCGGTCGCTCATGCGGGGAGATGGACGAGCGCGTACATCGCGGCCAGCGGGTGTAGCACCCGCTCGAGCAAAACGCAGGCGAAGAATACGATGCTGATCACGCCGTTCATCGTGAAGAATGCGGCGTCGAGGCGGGAGTAGTCGTCGGCGCGCACGAGGGAATGCTCATACGCGAGCAGTCCCGCGGCCGCGACGACGCCGAGTGCGTAGAGAGATCCGCCGCGCGTCCCCGTGAACGTTGCCGCACCGGCCATCGCGAGACAGGCGACCGTGAGAAGGTGCAGCCCGCGCGCGATCGCCAGCGCGCGGCGTCCGCCGACCATCGCCGGCAGCGAATGCAACTCCTGCCTTCGATCGAACTCGATGTCCTGCAACGCGTACAATACGTCGAACCCGCCGCCCCACGTCGCGACGGCCAGCGCCAGCGCGACGAGCATCCACCACGGCTGGCTCCAGCTTCCCGTCACGGCGAGGTACCCCCCGACCGGCGCGATCGACATCCCGACGCCGAGCACGAGATGGCACCAGCGGGTGAATCGCTTGGTGAAGCTGTAGAACATCACCCACGCCAGCGCGAGCGGCGACAGCATGCCGCAGAGCGGGTTGAGCTGCCACGCCGCGTACACGAACACCGCCGAGGCGACGGCGACCGCGGAGACCGCCTCGGTCACGCGGAGCGCGCCGCTCGGAATCTCGCGCTGGCGTGTGCGCGGATTGCGCGCGTCGATCTCACGGTCCACGATGCGGTTGAATCCCATGGCGGCAAACCGCGCGCCGGTGAAGGCGAGCACGATCCATCCGACCATGGCCCAGCTCACGGGCGACCGGTACGACGCGAGCACGACGCCGACGAGCGCGAACGGCAGCGCGAAGAGCGTGTGCGGCAGCTTGACGAAATTCGCATAGACGAGCCAGCGCGATCCGCGATGGGCGAACGTCTGGCCTTCGCGAAGGTGCTCGTGGCCGGCCGGTGTCGATTGCGGAGTCATGTCATTCAGCACTTAACGTCGCTCTCCATCCCCGAGTCCGAGCGCCGGCCACATGGCGTCCACCCGGCGCTTCGTGGCCTCGTCCATGACGATCACACCCGGCCAGTCGCGGGTGAAGCCTTCCTCGGGAAATTTGCGCGTGGCGTCGAGTCCCATCTTCGAACCATAGGTGAACGCACGGCTCGAATGGTCGAGGACGTCCATCGGCCCCATGGTGAAACGCGCGTCGCGTTGCGGATCGATGTTGTTGAGCGCCACCCACCACGCCTCCTGCGGGTTGCGCACGTCGACCCAGTCGTCGACCACGACGAGGACTTTGGCCAGCGACATGAGTCCCTGTCCCCAGAGGGCGTTCATCACCTTGTACGCCTGTCCGGGATATTCCTTCTTGATCGACACGAACACGAGGTTGTGAAAGATTCCCTCGGCGGGCATGTGATAATCGACGATCTCGGGAATCGTCAGCTTGAGCAGCGGCAGAAAAATCCGCTCCGTCGCGTGGCCGAGGTAGAAGTCCTCCATCGGCGGACGACCGACGATCGTCGCCGGAAAGATCGGGTTCCGCCGCATGGTGATCGCCGTGACGTGCACCTGCGGATAGAGGTCGGCCAGCGAATAAAATCCCGTGTGGTCGCCGAACGGACCTTCGGTAACGAGCGTTTCCGCGGGATCGATGTAGCCCTCGATCACGAAGTCGGCCTCGGCCGGCACCTCGAGGTCGCACGTCGTGGCCTTGGCCAGCGACACCGGGTCGCGCCGCAGGAATCCGGCAAACAGGAACTCGTCGATCGTCGGCGGCAGAGGCGCGCTGGCCGAATACATCGACGGCGGATCGGCGCCGAGCGCGATGCAGACGGGCATTCGTTCGCCGCGCTCGGCCATCTCGCGCCAGTGTGCTGCGCCGACCTTGTGGCGCTGCCAATGCATCGCCAACGTCGTCTTGCCCGTTTGCATGATCCGATACATGCCGACGTTCCGAATGCCGCGCTTCGGGTCGCGCGTGATCACCATCGGGAAGGTGATGTAGGCGCCGCCATCTTCGGGCCAACACTTGATGAGCGGAAGCCGACCGAGGTTCACCTCGTCTCCGCTCCAGACGATCTCCTGGCAGGGCGGGCGTCCGCGCCGCATGCGCGGCGGGAACTTGCCCACCTCGAGCAGGCGCGGGAGCATGGAGAGCTTGGCGATCAATCCTTCCGGCACCTTCATCGCCAAGACCTCGGTGATGCGGGCGCCGATGTCGTCCAGCGAGTCGACGCCGAGCGAGAGGCTCATGCGGCGAGTAGAGCCGAATAGGTTGATGGCGACCGGAAACTCCGATCGTTCGCCGCTCAGGAGCACCGGATGCTCGAACAGGAGTGCCTTGCCGCCGCCAGGCTGTTTCATGACGCGGTCGGCGATCTCGCACAGCTCGAGGTTCAACGACACCGGTTGCGCGATTCGGGCCAGCTCGCCCGCCTGCTCGAGCTGCGCGACGAAATCCGACAGGGTGTCGACGCTCACGTGGAACAGCGGAAGGACATGCTCACGGTTTGGTACCGGTATGGATCGCCGCAACGCCGAGGGTCAGCGTTCTCCAATTCACGTCGACGAACCCTGCGGCGCGCATCCGGTCCGCGAGCTGTTCCTCGATCGGGAAGTTGGCGACGGACCGCGGAAGGTAGGCGTACGCGGTTCGATGGCCGCTCACGAGCGCCCCGATCCGCGGCAGCACGTGATGGAAGTAGAGGTGATACGCGCCACGAACGACACGCGATCGCGGCGTCGTGAACTCGAGAATCACGAAGCGGGCGCCCGTCGCGAGCACGCGATGCACCTCGCGCAGGCCCCGATCCAGATCGGCGACGTTGCGAATGCCGAAGGCCACGATGGCGCCCGACGCGGACTTGTCCGACATCGGCAGGTCGACGGCATCGGCAACGACGGGCGAGACCTTCGACGCCGGCGCCTTTCCGGCACCGGCGCGGAGCATGGGCTCGGCGAAATCCGCGCCGAGCACCCGTCCGCCAAACCCAGGTTGGCGCGAAAGCTGTGCGGCCACGTCGAGCGTCCCCGCGCACAAATCGACATAGGTGCCGGTTGGCGCGCGCTCCCAGCCCAACGCGGCGATCGCGGCTCGCCGCCACGCCTTGTCGATGTTGAAGCTGAGGAGATGGTTGAGCAAGTCGTAGCGCGGTGCGATCTGGGAGAAGATGCGCTGGACGTAGGCGCGCTTCGCGTCGCCGCCGGCCGCAGCCGACTGCGCCTCCTCCGTCTCCATCTCGCTCACGGGCATCGGACAAAGTTGTCCGTGGCGCCAGAGTGAAGCAAGGCGACGCGGCTGGATTGGTGAACCCGGTACGGATACTTTGTAATAACCCGGTGCGACACATGACGATGCGTCGTGCCCAACCAGCCAGATGCCGCCAGCCCTCGACCTCCTCAATCTTCCGGACGCCGATGTCGTTGCGCTGGCCCAGCAAGGGCGAGACGCGGCCTTCCGAGAATTGATCCGGCGCTACGAGCGGCCGGTGTTTTCGCTCATCTATCGCATGGTGCGCGACCGTGAGCTTGCCGAGGATTTGGCGCAGGACACCTTCATCAAGGTCCTGAACCACATCGACCGCTACCGTCCGGAGTTCAAGCTGTCGAGCTGGTTGTTCAAGATCGCGAACAACGTGGCGATCGATCACCTGCGGCGCCGCCAGCTCGCGACGGTGAGCATCGACGGGTCCCCGAATGCCCGCACCTCGGACGCCATCGAGGCGACGTCGTTCGACGTGGCCGGCCAGCAAGAGTCGGCGCTCGACGAGCTCGAGGCCCGGGAGCTGGGCACCGCGATCGAGCGCGCGATCAGCAGTCTGCGCCCCGAGTATCGATCGTGCATCATGCTGAGGCACGTCGAGGGTCGGTCATACGAGGAGATTGCCGCCACGCTCGACCTGCCATTGGGCACCGTGAAGACGTATATCCATCGCGCCCGGCACGAGCTTCGCCGGGCGCTGGAGCATGTGAGAGAGGGGACCGAATGACCGCCACTCCCCTGAAACCATCCCTCAACCAAGCTCGTAGGATCCCACAATGAATCATCGGCACCTGCTTCCAGACGAAATCGACCTTCTCGTTGATGACGAGGTGGGCTTCGGGGTCACCCCCCTGAAGGCCCACATTCGCGATTGTTCCCACTGCCGGGCGCAGGTCGAGGAGGCGCGTTCCGTAGTCGGGACGCTGGAAGCAGTTCCGCATTTCTCGGCGTCGCACACGTTCGCCGACCGGGTGATGGCCCATGTGCCGGTCTTCGTGCCCTGGCACGTCACAGCCCGCGACGCTGTCGCCCAATGGCTGCCGCGGTCCCGGCCGGCGCGGTTGGCAGTCGCCGGATTAGCGACGTCAACCGCATTCGTGCTCACTGTCGCGATCATCTGGGTCGCAACACAAACGGATGTGCTCGTGCTCGCGTCGAGCGCGGCTGGCGACCAGATGCAGAACATCGTGTATACCGCTGGACGTGACGTGCTGTCGACGGTCTTCGGCGATCAGATGTTCGCTCTGATCCAACGAACCGGAACGATCGGCATCGCAGCCGCGCTGTTGGGCCTCGTTGCCGCGGCAGGGGCCTCCGTCGCTGGTCTTAGGGCCCTCGCCGGCATCTCTAGCCGACGTCGAGCGTAGCCATGCGAGCCGTTCTCGCATTCGCCGCACTGGCGCTCGGTAGTTTGCGGGCGCCGGCGCAGGCTCAGCCGGACAAACAGGCCGTACCGCCGTCATCCGCCGGCACGACCGATACGGCACGCGTTGCAGAAGAGATCGCGCAGCGCCGCGCGGCTGGTGAGCAGCACCTTCCTGACGCCGAGAAGTTCTCGTTCGGCGACCGGACCATCGCGGCAAATACCCGCGTGGACGGGCCAATCGCGGTGGCGCGCGGCAATCTCGACATTTACGGGACCATCGACGGCGACGCCGTCGCGCTCGATGGAAACGTGCGCGTGCACGAAGGTGCGCGCGTCACCGGTGACGTATGGGCAGTCGGCGGCAGCGTCCTCATCGACGGCGGTGTCGTGGAGGGTCAACGACGAGCGATCTCCGGAGGGCGGGCGGCGGTTCCCGGACCGCCACCCGTCCGACATCCTCTCGGCACATGGGAATCGGCCAAGCTCGTCATCGGCTGGTTTGCCGTTCTGTTGATCATCGGACTGGGCGTGATGGTGTTCGCCGAAGGAAATCTCGACGGTGTCGTGATCGCTCTCGAGCGGGGCTTTGCGCGGTCGTTCTGGTTAGGGGTCGCCGGCCAACTCCTGCTGATGCCAGCGTTGCTCGTGCTCGTGGCGGCGCTTGCCATCACGGTCCTCGGCGTGCTGCTCATCCCATTTGCCATCGTTGCGTACGTCATCGCGGCAGCGGGTCTGGTCACGCTCGGCTTTCTTGCCGTCGCACGTCTCACGGGCGGGGCATTGGCATCGGACCGAGGTACGACATCGCCTCGCGGCGTACATCTGCGAGCCCTGTTCCTGGGGCTCGTCGTGTACTTGGGCATCTGGATGATTGCCGCCCTCTTCACGTGGAACCCGATCGTCGGCGCGATCCTGCGCGCGGTGGCGATCGCGGTCGTATGGGTGGCTGCCACGGTCGGCTTGGGCGCGGCAATCGCGTCGCGCGCGGGCACGCAGCGGCCGGGCACCGGCTCAGGCACGCGGCCGGTCACCGACGAGTTTGCCTGGCAGACGCCCACGCCGGTGTCTGGTGTGGCTGCGGCGACGCGCCGGCAGGTGTCGTCGGTGCACTGAGCTCCGCGGCGCGGAGCATGGAATGCACTTTGCTTTGCCCTTGATCACCATGGTGATCAAGGGCTTTCGCGTTGGGCCGCTGCTCAAGAAGACGTTCCGCGAAATCGGCGAAGATCACGTCACGACACTCGCCGCGTCGGCGGCATACAACTTCTTTTTCTCCCTTTTTCCGCTGCTGCTCTTCCTCGCGCCGCTGCTCAGCCTGATCGGCGACAAGCAGCGGACCGTCGGATGGCTCATGTCGCAGCTCACGTCCGTGCTTCCGCCGACGCAACTGCAAGCCATTCGCCCCGTGCTCGACAATGTCGTCTTTTCACCCAACGCGCCGCGATTGATGTCGCTCGGGCTGCTGCTCGCGGCTTGGTCCGGCTCGAACATCTTCGGCACCCTCATGGGTGCCCTGAATACGGCGTACGACGTTCAGGAGACGCGGTCGTGGATCGAGCAACAAGCGCTTCGCGTCGGCACGTTCGCCGTGAGCGGAGTGATCATGGTCGTGTCGACGATCGTGTTCCTCGACGGCGAGGGCGTTGCGAACTGGCTTGGCCGAACGCTCCACCTGGGCTCGGCGACGATCCTGGCGTGGAAGATTCTCCAACTTCCTATCGCGTTCGCCGGCCTCGTGGGCATTGCCTTCATGACCTTCTATTTGCTGCCGAACGTGAAGCAGCACGCGGGACAGGTCCTCGTCGCCGCCGTCGCGACGACGTGCCTCTGGATCCTCGCGACGCTGCTGTTCCGGCTCTACGTCAACCATTTTCCTCCGAATCCCACGTACGGATTCATCGGCGGCGTCATCATTCTGTTGACCTGGATGTATTACACGATGCTCGTCATTCTCATCGGCGGCGAGCTCGCGTCGGAGCTGCATCACGGCACCGGCGCGATCGCGCCCGACAAGGGTGCGATCTACTTCGGGCGCATCGTGAGCGGAGCAGGTCCGGGCAGCCCATCGGTCGGTCGTTCCGCTCGCTGATGCGCGCCGGCCGCGGTCATGACGTGTGCAGCACCACGCGTGTCCCGCGCGACAGCTGCAGCACATCTGCGGCGTGCCCCTCGCGAACGGCGATCTCGATGAATCCCGTCGATCCGACCACGGCCACCGGCTGGCCGAGGTTCGCCTCGGCGTAGGTACGGCGGACCGGCACCATGGTCGATCCGACCTCGATCGTTCCGCCGCGCAGGCTGATGAGGTTCGTTACCGCGTTTCCGAAATGATCGATCACGATCACTTCCCCCTCGACCGCGCCGTCGGCACGGCGAATCGGCTCGGGCGTACGCCGGATGACGGGGAACCGAGCCTCCACGCCGAGCGATTCCAAGGGCTCGCCGCGCGCCAGGGCGGCCGCCGCGGGCGCGAACACGTCGCGTCCGTGGAAGGTCGCCGACACGCCCACGGGTACGGTCAACGCCACGACACGCGCTCCCGGCACGAGAAGCGCGGGCGACAGCACCCCATTGTCGGCGCCGACGAGGAATCGTCCGTCACTCGCCACAGCCAGCGCCGCGCGGGCCGAGCCGACGCCCGGGTCGACCACAACGAGATGGATCGAGCCGGCCGGGAAACGCCGCCAGACGCGCGCCACCGTGAGCCGCGCGCGCTCGAGATCCTGCGGTGGAATGTCGTGCGTGACGTCTACGAGCTCGGCGTCGGGAGCGCTCGACAGCAGCGCGCCCTTCAATTCGCCGACGTATCCGTCGACGGTGCCGTAGTCCGTGATGAGCGTAATGATCGGGCGCATGTCAGATTGATCTGCGCTTCCAATGGCCCCAGCGCCAGAGGCCGGCCATCGCCACGCCGCGCCCGACCGCGGTGAGTGAGATGACCCACCAAATGCCGGAGCTGCCCCAGCGGTTGGCCGCCCAGGCCGCGAGGGGAACGCGCGAGGCCGTGAGCAGCGTCGATGCGAGCATGGGTGGCACCGTGTCCCCCGCCCCGCCCAGCGCGCCCTCGAGCACGATCTCGGCGCACACGGCAAGCTGCGACACGGCGACGATGCGCAAGTACCTCGCCGCCTCGGCGATCACGGCAAGGTCGTTGGTGAACAGCGCCGCGAACTGACGCGGGAACGCCAGCTCGAGCCCGAACGCGCCCACGCCAAGGAGCGTACAGAACGCGGTTGCCATCCAGCCCGCGCGCTCCGCGCGATCGGACCGACCCGCCCCAAGATTTTGCCCCACAATCGCCGCCGTGGCCGCGCCAAAGCCGACGCCGACCATGAACAGCCAGCTCTCTACGCGATGCCCGATGCCGAGCGCCGCGAGCGCCGGCGTTCCGAACCGCGTCGTCGTCCGCGTGAGGATGATGTAGATGAAGCTGAACGTCGTCCCGGTGACGGCGGTTGGCAGGCCCACCCGGCACACGGCGACGATCGACTCGAGCTTGACGCGTCCAAGCCGCAGCAGGCCGCGGCGCGCCGCGATGACGAGACCGAGCACGAAAGCGGCGCCGCGTGTGGCGATCGTCGCGATCGCGGCACCGGCGATGCCGAGCCGCGGGAACGGCCCGAGCCCGAGCATCAACGCCGGATCGAGCACGAGAGTGACGGCCACCGATGCGAGCAGGAGCACGAAGGGCGTGCGCGTGTCTCCCGACGCGCGGAACGCCGCGTCCACGGCGAAGAATCCGTAGATCAACGGCGTCCCGACCAGGTACGTTCGGAGGTAGGCCGAGCCGAGCGACGTCACGTCGGCCGGCGTGCCCATGAGGCGAAACAGCAGGCTCAGATTGCGGCCGCCGGCAAATCCGACGACGGCGCCGAGCACGACACCGAAGACCAGCGCGTCGCCGGCCAGGCGCGCCGCCTCGAGCGGACGTCGCTCTCCCTGCCGTCGCGCCGCGACCGCCGTCAACCCGACGCCGATCATCTCGGCGAGCGAGATGATCATCCAGATCCAGAACAGCGACGTGGACACCGCGGCCAGTCCGGCGGCGCCGATCCTCGTGCCGACCCAGAACGCGTCGACCGATGAGAAAATCGTCATCAACAGCGATGACGCGACCGCGGGAATCGCCACCCGCAGGATCGTGCCGCGGAGCGAGTCGGAGACGAGATGCGCGGCCTCCGCGGCGCCGCCGACGGCAACCGGGGCGATCCCTTCGTGCGCCTCGACCGGGAGCGACGCCACCTGCGTTGGATCGCGCACGCGTATAAAAAGTCTAATTAGCCGGTCGCCGGCACTCCCGCGCGCTCGCCAATGCGCTGCGCGATCGCCGACATGGCGCGTGCCGCCGAGGACTCGGGATCTGCCACCACGATGGGCGTGCCCGCGTCGCCAGTCTCCATGACCCGCGGATACAGCGGGATTTGGCCGAGGAGCGGCAGTCCCACCTCCTGCGCGAGGCGATCGCCGCCCCCGCTGCCGAAGATCGGTGACGGCTTGCCGCAGTGCGGACACTCGAACCAGCTCATGTTCTCGACAATGCCCAGCACCGGCACCGTGACCCGCTCGAACATCTTGACGCCGCGGAGCGCGTCGCCCACGGCCACCTCCTGCGGCGTCGTGACGATGATCGCCCCGGCGAGCTGGGTAGCCTGAACGAGCGAGAGCTGCGCGTCGCCGGTGCCGGGGGGCATGTCGACGAAGAGATAATCGAGCGTGCCCCACGCGACGTCGCGAAGAAACTGCGTGATGATCTTCATCACGATCGGGCCGCGCCAGATGGCCGGCTGCTCGCGGTCGATGAGGAAGCCGATGCTCATGACCTTCACGCCGTGCGCCTCGAGCGGAACGATACGCTCGTTGATCACGATCGGCGGCTCGTTCACCCCCATCATGCGCGGAATGTTCGGTCCGTAGACGTCGGCGTCCATGAGGCCGACGCGGGCACCCTGTTTCGCCAGCGACACGGCGACGTTGACGGCGACCGTCGACTTCCCCACCCCCCCCTTTCCACTCGACACCGCGATGATCCGGCCGAGGTTGGGATAGGCGACGGGGGTCGGGGCCGGCACGCGCGCCTGCGCAGACGTCGGCTGTTCCATCACCGGCAACGCCCGGCCGGCCGGCTTTTTCGCCTTCGCCTGGGTCGCGTCGGCGACGTCGACCGTCACCTCGGTCACGCCTTCAAGATTTTCCAATGTCTGGCGAATGGTCCGTGCGAGGGCTGGGTCGTCGCCCGGGGCGACGAGCAGCGTGAGACGGACTTTGCCCGAAGTCGTGGTGGCGATGTCGCGGACCGCGTCGCCGCTCAGTACGTCGGTGCCAGTGCGAGGGTGACGGATGCGCGACAATGCGTCGGCGATGCGTGCTTGGAGTGGTGTGGCCATGATCGATCTATGATCGGGTCGTGAGAGACTGACGTGCCGCGGCCAGGACGCGCTCGCGCACTTCGTCGAGCGAGCCGGCGATCAGCGCGCCCGACGCTCGCGCGTGGCCGCCGCCGCCGAATTCCCTGGCGAAGGCGTTGACGTCGACGCCCCCGGTGCTTCTGAAAGAGACCTTCACCTTGCCGTAGCCGAGGTCGCGGAAGAGCAGCGCCATCCGCGTGCCGGCGATCGATCGTGCGTGCTCGACCATGCCGTCGAGGTCCTCCTGTCGCACTCCGTAGCGCTCCAGCATGCCCGCCCGCATCGACAGCCACGAGAGACCCGTCTGTTCGTCGACGCCAAGGGTCGTGAGGACCTCGCCCAGGAGCCGCACGCGCCCGACGGGCGCCGACGCATAGACACGAACGTACATCTCGTCCGGATCGACGCCGCTCGCCAGAAGATCCGCCGCCATGGCGTGGCAGCGCGGCGACGTGTTGCTGAAGCGGAAGCTCCCGGTGTCGGTGAGCGTCGCGACGTACAGCGCGCGCGCAATCGCCGGCGTGATGTCGAAGTCCAGCGTGCACGCGAGGTCATAGACGAGCTCTCCCGTCGCGCACGCGGTCACGTCGGTGAGAATGATGTTCCCGGCGGGATCGTTCGACGCGACGTGGTGGTCGATGACCAGCTTCGGTATGTCGAGTCCTCTCACCTTCTCCGCGAGCGCGCCCAACCGCTTGACGTCGCTGATGTCCAGCACGATGAGGAGATCGATGTCCTCGAGGGCCGCGGCGCCTTGCGCCGTCTGGTCGTCCACGTCGTCGCCGAGCAGGAAATCGAACAGCCCTGGCCACGGTGTCGGGTTCACGATGCGCACGTCGAGCCCCCGCTGCGCGAGGAGTAGCGCCATCGCCGCCTCGGACCCGCACCCGTCGCCGTCGGCGTTCATATGGGTCGACAACGCGACACGCCGCCCCGACACCAGCTCTTTGTCGAGCTGGCGAATCGCGGCGCGGCGGGGTTCGGGGATGGTGAGGTACTCGCGAACGGTATGGGGCAAGCGGGTGCTGGGTGCTGGGTGCTGGGTGCTGGGTGCTGGGTGCTGGGTGCTGGTACGGTGGATCGCAGTTGCCAGCGCCCAGTACCCAGTACCCAGTACCCAACCAGCACCTAAAGGAAACGGCGCCCGAAGCTCCGGGCGCCGTCTCAAACATAACCGCGGGTGTGCTCAGTCGCCCGCGTCGTTGGCGGCGTCTGCCGCGACGTGACGCGCGACCTTCGAGTGTCCAACGCTGTACGTGAAGTAGATGAGCAGGCCGATCGCCATCCACACGAGGAGGCGGATCCAGGTGTCGCTGGGGAGCGTGTACATCATGTAGCCGCAGATCAGGATGCCGAGAATCGGTACGAGCGGCACCAGCGGGGTGCGAAAGGGACGCGGAATGTTAGGCCGCATGTAGCGCAGAATCATCACGCCAAAGCAGACGATCACGAACGCGAGCAGCGTTCCGATCGAGACCAGCTCGCCCAACAGCGCGATCGGGAAGAATCCCGCGACCACGGCCGCTACGACACCGGTGACCATCGTCGTGATGTAGGGCGTCTGAAATTTCGGGTGCACGCGTCCGAATATTTCCGGAAGCAATCCGTCGCGGCTCATCGAGAAGAAGATGCGCGGCTGCCCCATGAGCATCACCAGCACCACCGAGGCCAGTCCGAGGATCGCGCCGATGTTGACGAAATACCGCAACCACGTGAGCGCTGGTCCGGCCGCTTCGATGGCGACGTACACCGGGTGTGGCACGTTGAGATCCTGGTAATGCGCCAAGCCGGTCATGACCAGGGCCATCAGAATGTAGAGCACCGTACAGATGGCGAGCGATGCGAGGATGCCGATCGGCATGTCCCGCTGCGGATTGCGCGCCTCCTGCGCCGCCGTCGAGACGGCGTCGAACCCGATGTAGGCGAAGAACACGACGGCCGCGCCGCGCGCGATGCCGCTCCATCCGTAGTGCCCGAACTCGCCGGTGTTCTGCGGAATGAACGGATGCCAGTTGGCGGTCTTCACGTACATGAATCCAAACGCGATCACGAGAATGACGATCGCGACCTTGATGAACACGATGACGTTGTTGAAGCTCGCCGATTCCTTGATGCCGATGACGAGCAGCGTGGACATCAGCCCGACCAGCAGAATGGCCGGCAGATTGAGCATGCCCGGCGTGAGCGTGAGTCCCGCCGCGCAGGCCCCGTTTGTGGCCGCGACGGCGACGCTGGTCACCGGATCCACGCACATGAGATTGCGCACCAGCGTGTGCGTGCCGACCACGTCGAGCGGCGCCTGCGTCCACGCCGTCGGAAGGTTGATTCCCAACTCTTTGATGAAGGCGACGAAGTACCCCGACCAACCGACGGCGACCGTCGCGGCGCCGAATAAATATTCGAGGATCAAATCCCAGCCGATGATCCAGGCGACGAGCTCACCGAGCGTCGCATAGCCGTAGGTGTACGCGCTGCCGGCGATCGGAATCATCGCCGCGAACTCCGCGTAGCACAGACCGGCGAAGAGACACCCCAACCCGGCAAGGATGAACGACAGCACGATCGCGGGTCCGGCGTACTGAGCCGCCGCGGTGCCGGTGAGCACGAAGATGCCGGCGCCGATGATGGCGCCGATGCCGAGCATCGTCAGATTCAGCGCGCCGAGCGCCCGTCTGAGCGTGACCTCTTGGCCTTCGGCCGCCGCCTCCGCTTGCAGGAGCGTGATGCTCTTCTTGGACCACAAACCCATAGCCGGATTCTCCAGGGTCGGACGTAAAAGACGGCGGCACTGAACGCGCCGCCGATCGGCGGGATCACATCACAGCTCCCGAGGCGACCGATGGGAAGGAGACGGCACCTCAGGCGAACCAAACACTGTATACAGTTGGCGCGGCGGAAGTTGCAGATGACCGCCGCGCATGTCAAGGAAGCGACAAAAGCCCTGACATGTCCCTGACGTCAGCCCTCTCGTCGCTTCCGAGCACGCCTCAGACCGAGTAGTTCGGCGCCTCGCGAGTGATCTGGACGTCGTGCGGGTGCGATTCTCTCAGTCCCGCCGTCGTGATGCGCACGAACTCCGTGTCGGTGCGGAGCTCGTCGATCGTGGCGCAGCCCACGTATCCCATACCGCTCCGCAGACCGCCGACCATCTGGAACAACACGTCCGACACCGGGCCGCGATACGGTACGCGACCTTCGATTCCCTCGGGCACCAGCTTCTTGGGCGAAAGCTCGCCTTCCTGGAAGTAGCGATCCGCGCTGCCGTCCTGCATCGCCGAGAGGCTGCCCATGCCGCGAACCATCTTGAAGCGGCGTCCCTCGAGGAGGAATGTTTCGCCGGGGCTTTCTTCCGTGCCCGCGAGCATCGATCCCATCATCACGCTCGACGCGCCCGCCGCGAGCGCCTTGACCGCGTCGCCCGAGTACTTGATGCCACCGCCGGCGATCACGGGAACGTCGCCGGCCCCATCGACGGCGTCGAGCACGGCGGTGAGCTGCGGAACGCCGACGCCCGTCACGACGCGCGTCGTACAGATCGAGCCCGGGCCGACGCCGACCTTGACCGCGTCGACGCCGCGCTCGACGAGGGCCATCGCGGCTTCACGCGTCCCGATGTTGCCCGCAACCAGCTGGATGTCCGGAAAGGCGTCGCGCACCGTGGCTGTCGCCTCGAGCACGGCTTCGCTATGCCCGTGCGCCGTGTCGATGATGAGCGCGTCGACGCCGGCGTCGATCAGCGCCCGCGCGCGCGCGATGTAGTCGGACGCCGCGCCGATCGCCGCCGCCACGCGGAGCCGCCCGAAGCGGTCTTTGTTCGCGTCGGGAAACTGCCGGCGCTTGTGGATGTCCTTGATCGTGATGAGGCCCTTGAGGACCCCGCCGCCGTCGACCACCGGCAGCTTCTCGATGCGGTGTCGCCCGAGAATCTGCTCGGCTTCGTCCAGCGTCGTGCCCTCCCGGGCCGTCACCAGACGATCGCTCGTCATCGCTTCGCGCAACGGGCGATCGAGATTGCG
>Ga0157370_10004559_pt1 | contig 15859 bp, 14 predicted proteins | sample C35metaG_FD_113463 | JGI IMG/M metagenome (GOLD analysis project Ga0157370, IMG submission 113463) | Corn rhizosphere microbial communities from Kellogg Biological Station, Michigan, USA - C3-5 metaG | ecosystem: Host-associated > Plants > Roots > Rhizosphere > Soil | place: USA: Michigan...
ACTTGGTCCTTCTCCTGAAAGTAATACAACCCCTATTGAAGGATCTTCATAGGCGTCATAAAAAGCATCATATAATTCTGAAGTTGTTTTAGGTCTGAAAGCATTACGAACCTCTGGTCTGTTGAAAGCAATTCTTGCTACTCCGTTAGATTTTTTATAGGTAATATCTTCGTATTCCTTGGCGGTTTTCCACTCGATCATCTTATAAAAATTTTTCTCAAAGATACGGAATTACAGAGAATTTCCACAGGTGAAATTTACTGATCATTGCTATAAAGAAGAGAAATTCCGAATGATGGATTTTCGACCGTAAATATTCATAAAGAGAGTGCTTTTAGAATAAATAATAGAGGTTTATTAGAAAAACAAAAGCCGAAACATTGCTGTTCCGGCTTTTTATTATTGAGTTATCAAATGATTACTTGGCAGCTGCACTCAGTTCAGCTTCTTTTGCTTTCATTTCTTTAACTTTATCCATGTTTTTAGTTACTACATAAATTTCTTTTAATGCAGAAACAGCGTCAATACTCTTTGGATTTGCTTTATACCATCCTTCAGCGTACGGCAATGCTTTTCCAAATCTTTCTCTTCTTGCATCAATTAATTTAGAAGCTTCATCCGGCTTGTCTTTTCTCAATGCATTGATTTCTGCTACTACTTTAGAATCATCACCAATAGTAGTATACACTAGGTTTTGGTATGCATCAGAAAAATCAGGCTTAAGCTCGATTGCTTTTTTGAACGATTCTACAGCATCATTAACAGTAGCCGGGCTTTTAGCCTGCATTACTCCAAGGTTGTACCAGTTTGTAGGATCACTTGGGTTTTTAGCCAACTGTTCTTTTAATCCTGAAACAAACTTATCTGTATTTCCTGACTGAAGATATGCTGTAGTCTGAGCTTCTTTAAGCTTAGCACTGTTTGGAAATTTCACTAATCCTTTTTCAATAACAGCAAGAGCCTCAGGTCCTTTTTTAGCGTTAAGAAGTAATGAAGCCAAAGTTTCATACAAATCTGGTTCTATGCTTTTTGACTGTTCAGTTTTAAAGTCAGAATAGTCAGAATTTTTCTTCATAAGCTCCCAAGTAGATTTATCAAGATTTACAACCTGTCCTGTTTTCTTTTCTTTAGCAGTGTAAGTAGTTTCTACTCCTGTAAATCCTGAATTAACAAGGTCTGTATAGATTTTGATAGATTGGTCGCTATTATTAGCTAATGCGTGGCTAAGTCCAGCATAATACATATATATTTTGTTGTCCTGACCGCTAGACTTTAATAAGTCGTAAACTTCAATAAACTTCGGTGCTGCAGCTGCATAATTTTTTGCATTGTATGCATCCATAGCAACTTTGTTAGCTTCCTGAAGCTGAGCATTCAAAGCATTCGCATCTTTTTTCTGCCCAAAAGCAAAAGCAGATGCTACGATAGCCATTCCTAAAATTAGTTTCTTCATAATAACTATTATATTTATATTGTACAATTTATTCTTCAGAATCAGAATTCTCATTTTCCTCTGCTGTATTTTCATTTTCAGCCTGAGGTGTTGTATCGTCTTCCTGGTTATCAGTTACAATGTCTGTTCCTTCTTCAAATTCCCCAGAATCATCTTCTACATCTTTATCCATTTCTACTTTTGCAATGGCTGCAATTTCGTCATTTTTCTTAAGGTTGATCAGTTTTACTCCCTGCGTATTTCTACCCATTACTCTCATTTCATCCATTCCCATTCTGATGGCAACACCGGATTTATTGATGATCATCAATCCATCTTCATCTGTTACGTTCTGAATAGCGATAAGATTTCCTGTTTTTTCGGTAATATTCAGGGTGATTACTCCTTTTCCTCCTCTGTTGGTAATTCTGTAGTCTTCTACTGCAGTTCTCTTTCCGTATCCTTTTTCAGATACTACAAGTACTGTTTCGTTCTCTACATCGTTCACAACAATCATACCAATAGCTTCGTCACCATCTTCAAGCAAGATACCTCTTACCCCGATAGATCCTCTACCTACTTCTCTTACTTTTTCTTCAGGGAAACGGATACATTTACCATTTTTGGTAGCGATCATGATCTGAGATGTTCCATTGGTAAGGTAAGCACCTAATAACTGATCATTATCTCTGATCTCAATAGCATTTACCCCATTTACTCTCGGTCTTGAATAGGCTTCTAATGATGTTTTCTTGATTGTACCGTTTTTGGTTACCATCACAACACTCATTTGATTTACATATTCGGAATCTTTAAGGTTGTTGGTTCTGATATATGCTTTGATCTTATCATCCGGTTCAATGTTGATAAGGTTTTGTACGGCTCTTCCTTTTGCTGTTTTGGAGCCTTCCGGAATTTCAAATACTCTCAGCCAGTAACATCTTCCTTTTTCTGTAAAGAACAGCATATACTGGTGGTTGGTAGCAGAAACAATATATTCAAGGAAATCGGAATCTCTTGTTGTTGCTGCTTTGTTTCCTACACCTCCTCTACTTTGGATTTTATATTCTGAAAGAGAAGTTCTCTTGATGTATCCTGCGTGAGAGATAGTAAGAACTACAGATTCATTCGGTATAATATCTTCGATAGACATTTCTCCTCCTGAGTAATCAATTTCTGTTCTTCTTTCGTCTCCATATTTTTCTTTTACTTCAATCAATTCGTCTTTGATGATCTGGAATCTTCTTGGCTCGTTGGCTAAGATGTCTTCCAAATTTTCAATTTCTTTCATGATTGCATCGTATTCATCACGGATCTTATCAAGCTCCATTCCTGTAAGACGAGCCAATCTAAGATCTAGAATTGCCTGAGCCTGAATGTCTGAAAGTTCAAATGCTTCGATCAAGCCTTCTTTTGCAGCCTGAGGGTTTGCACTGTGACGGATAATAGAAATTGCTCTGTCTAAAGCATCCTGAGTTCCGATCACTTTCATGAAACCTTCAAGGATATGTGCTCTTTCTTTTGCCTTCTTAAGCTCAAACTGAGTTCTTCTTACGATTACCTCATGTCTGTGCTCTACAAAGTGATGAATGATATCTTTAAGGTTCAGCTGCTCCGGTCTTCCGTGTACCAATGCAATATTGTTTACACTGAAAGAGGTCTGAAGTGCTGTATATTTATATAATAGGTTAAGAACAACATTCGGGATTGCATCGTTTTTCAATTCGTACACAACACGAAGTCCTTTTCTATCCGATTCGTCTCTGATCTCGTGGATACCAGTGATTTTTTCGTCTTTTACAAGTTCTGCTGTTCTGGCAATCATTTCAGCTTTGTTCACCTGATAAGGGATTTCAGTAACGATAATAGCGTTTCTGTTTCCGATTTCGTCAAAGTTTACCTTAGCTCTTAAAACAACTCTACCTCTTCCTGTATGGAAAGCATCTCTTACTCCGTCATATCCATAGATGATACCCCCTGTAGGGAAATCCGGTGCAATGATGTGCTGCATCAGCTCGTCTATTGTAATTTCTTTATTATCAATATAAGCGCAGATAGCATCTACAGACTCCGATAAGTTGTGTGGCGCCATATTGGTTGCCATCCCTACTGCAATACCTGAAGTACCATTTACCAAAAGGTTAGGGATTTTCGTTGGCATTACCGTTGGTTCCTGTAAACTATCGTCGAAGTTATTCTGGAAATCAACTGTTTCTTTGTCTAGGTCTGAAAGTACCTCATCAGAGATTTTTTTCAATCTTGCTTCGGTATAACGCATTGCTGCAGGCGGGTCACCATCCATTGAACCGAAGTTACCCTGTCCGTCTACCTGAGGATAACGTAAGCTCCAGTCCTGGGCCATTCTTACCATAGCATCGTATACAGAGGAATCTCCGTGCGGGTGATATTTACCCAAAACATCTCCAACAATTCTTGCAGATTTTAAATATTTTCTATTAGAAAACACCCCTAATCCATACATACCATACAGTACTCTTCTATGAACGGGCTTCAAGCCGTCTCTTACATCCGGTAACGCTCTTGAAACGATAACGGACATCGAATAATCGATATAAGACGACTTCATTTCATCAACAATGTTGATAGGAATCAGTCTTTCTCCTTCTTTTTGCATAAACAAATTTTATTGTAATGATATTCAAACTCTTAGCTGTAAGTCTGAAAATTATTTATTTCCAATTTTTATTAACGGGCTAATTTACGAAAAAAATGCCGATTTTTGCTGTAGAATTTATCCAAAAAAATCTTAAAAATTCATAAAAATATGGGCATATTAAGTATAACTTTCCACTGTACAAAAGATAACCTGAAAGAATGGGAAAATTATATTGATGAAACACTGGTTTTAATGACTGAAAACCTGATGGATGTCAACAAATATATCCTTTCCGAAGTACATAGTGATTATATAGAAGATGGTAAAAATTACAATCTCCTGTTAATTTTCGACAATGAAGAATTGCGGGAAGATTTCATACAAAGCGAACTTTTAAACATTTCAGAAAGAATTGAGAAAAAGTTCGGGCAGGAAGTAATGATCTTTAATACTTTCCTGAATCCTAAAAAAACAAGATTATAATTTACAAATAAAAAGCACTGAAAAATTCAGTGCTTTTCTTTTTTTATCTGTGATGCCCATGACCACGGCCTCTGTGATGATGGCCGCGCTCTTCATAAATATACACTTTCTGAACATGGCCGGGTGTATAGTATCTTGCACTTCCGCCATAATACCTTTTTGCGTGTCCTGGCGGCATTCTTCTTCCATAAGGTTCCTGCACTACACAAGAGGACAGCATAAATAGGACCACACCTGCCCCAACAATTTTCAACATACTTTTCATTACTTTCACTTTTTCAATTTCGATAGCAAAATATGTCAATATTAATGCCAAAAACAATGGAAATCTAGCTAATGTATGTTAAAACCAACTTCTAATTTTGATTTTAGTTCCTATTCTGTTAATAGCCATTTCTTTTTTTCACCTGACCCGGAGCATAATCTTTTGCACTTCCGCCATATATTTTTTTAGCCTGTCCGGGAGGAAGTGTTTTGGCACGGTTTCCATTATCATGAACTACACAAGATGAAAGCATAAATATCACAATAAGTACTCCGGTAACTTTAGTTAAATTTTTCATTATTTCTACTTTTTCAACTTTATGTAATATTACAATGGTAATGCCAAAAGTTCAAAGTTTAAGGTTTAAGGTTTAAGGTTTAAGGTTTGAATATACAGCCTTTTCTTGTCAATGGTTAATTTTGTTTCGCAAGTCAATAGTGAATTTTGTTATGGAGGTTAGTGTACTTATCAAACAAATTCATTATTCATCATTTATAATTTTTTAAATGACTTCGCTTCTTTTCTCCATCAATACAAGATCTTTCCACTCTCCGTTGAGCTTTCCGATTTTCTTGCGGATTCCCACCATTCTAAAGCCGTTTTTCTGATGAGATTTGATAGCCATTTCATTTTCAGAGAAGAGATTGGTCTGTAATGTCCAGAATCCGTGGTCTTCGCTGTCCAAAATTATCTTTTTAAGCAAAATGGAACCCAATCCTTTCCCCTGGTATTCTTTATCAAAATAAATGCTTACTTCTGCAACTCCTTTAAAACTTTCCCTTTTGCTGATTGGTTTCAGGGCGCACCATCCTATTACTTCATTATTTTCATTTTCAAGTACCCAGCGGCAATCGTTGAAATATTCCATGCTCCAGGCTTCGGCTGTAGGAACTTCTGTTTCCAAAGTAGCGATTCCACTGTCTACTCCCTGCCGGAAGATCTCCAGTACTCTGGCTTCGTCATTGGGAAGCATTTCTCTTAATTCGTAATTCATCGTATTTAATGGTATTTTCTTTTCATTTTTCTTTTAATTCTTGAATAGTGGGTCTGCTTACTCTTCTCGTCCTGGGAAACGACACTGATATTCCCATCAACTTCCAGAACGGAGAGTTTTACATTGTTTATGTTTTCAATCCCGTGTTCTCTTATGGCTTCTTCCAATTCACTTTCGGTAATTTTTACACGGTTCAGGGCAGCCTGATCCGCAACTCCATCTCTGATAAGAATTACCGGTTCGTCTTCCATAAAAGTCTGAAAAGAACGATTGGAAAACATTATCCTTTTTAAAATAAAATTAGCAGCAAACAAAACCAATGCCGCAATAATTCCTCCCTGCAAAGAGGTATCAGGACCTACCATAGCGTTCTGAACAGCATTTGAAATCAATAATAACAATACAACATCTCCCGCATTGAGCTGAGAAAGCTGATTTTTTCCAAATAAACGAATAGCAATTACCATGAAAAGGTAAACGCACAAGGAACGGAGGGCGACGTTAAGAATAGGATCCACAATTTTTTTATCTACTCAAATGTATTGATTTTTGTTATTCGTAAAAAATATTTTATTAACAGATTTTGGTATATATTTTGACATTACGATTACAATTACAACACAAAAAAAATCAAATGAAAAAATTATTTCTTTTCCTAGGAGTTTTCCTCTTCTTTGTATCTTGTAAAAAAAGCGAGACCAAATCAGCTATTAACGCTGATGAAGAAATCACTCAAAAGATCAATCTGCTTTACAAAACATATGGCAAGTCTAATGAAACTATTTACAACCAGCCTATTCCTGATAATTTATTTTATTCAGATTTAAAAAACACTTTGGAGGATGCAATAAATGCATCAAAAGCCGATATTGAAAAGGTAAAAAAAAGTGATCATCCCGATGAGAAGCCTTTAATCTTTGAAGGAGCTATTTTTTCCAGTTTGTATGAAGGATATACAAGCTATAAAATAAAATCAATTGATGTCATGGAAAGTACGAAACCATTAGGCTCACAAGCTGACGTAGCTGTTGAATTTGAATATTCCCATTCTTCACCAAAAGTTATATGGACTGACAAAATACATTTGATCAACGCTTTTGATGCAGGTTGGAGAATTGATAATATAGTTTTTGATACAATAGGAAATTCTAAAGATCTTAAATCAAGATTGACAGAATTTGTTCAAAGTACGAAATAATAGAAAAGCCGCTTATAAAAGCGGCTTTATTTTTTTAAGGGCATTGAACGATTGGAACATCACTGCAAATTACTTTATTTGCCCATTCGCAAAACGTACAGTATTTCTTTGGTTCTCCCCCGTACACTGATTTCAAATCCGACTTCGTCAGTTTCTTTACATTTTTCATATAGTTTTAATTTTATGGTAGCCCAAAATTAAAACCTTGCTGTTTATTCTTTATTACAACTTAATCTGATAAGTTTTCATTATTCACACATTATTGAATAATATGATATAAATACTATCTGCTGTGGATCTCCACTGTTACAGGCATTACGTAAGTGTAAGCAACCATGTTATCAGTTAGTTTTTTACGATCTACTTTATAATCAAGATCGCTTAATACCATTTCAATTTCTTTGCTTACGGTTTTGCAATCTCCACTGGAGTGAACATTAACAATTTTTCCGTTTTTTGCAATATCAAATTTCACCACCGAATTTACCGTTCCCTGTTTATAATCAGGATTGGTAAGATCAAAATTGGCTTCTAGTTTATTTCTGATATCATTAAAGGTTTCACTCCTGTTCAGTTGAATTTCCTGAATGGTATTATGATCTGTTGTCTGTGCTTTGGCAGTGTTCAAAACGGCAGCAAATCCGCAAACGAAAAGTGAAGCCAACAATATTTGAATTCTATTTTTCATAACTAACTGGTTTTAAATATTATACTAACCTATTTTTGTATCTCTTAACCAAAGTTATTAAAAATAATTCATATTAATTTTACATTCAGTTAACATTGGGTTAACATTAGGATTTAATTAATTGATTATCAGCACTATAAATTTTAAAAATAATTGAAAATTTAATATTGGGATGCATTTTTAAGTATAAAAAAGGCTAAACTTGATTAGTTTAGCCTTTTTTATGAATTTTTATTCTAATATCTATTCCAGTTCCCTCTTCAAGAACTTCCCGGTCAAGCTTTTCTTAGATTTCACAATTTCCTCTGGAGTTCCCTGTGCTACAATCTGCCCACCATACTTTCCTCCTTCAGGTCCTACGTCGATAATATGGTCTGCTAATTTGATGACATCCATATTATGCTCGATGATGATGAACGAGTTTCCAAGTTCTACCAGCTGATTGATGGCATCCATCAGGATTTTTACATCTTCAAAATGAAGTCCTGTTGTTGGTTCATCAAGGATATAAAGGGTGTTTCCTGTTTGTCTTTTTGATAATTCGGTTGCTAGCTTGATACGCTGTGCTTCACCTCCTGAAAGGGTTGTCGACTGCTGTCCAAGGGTTATATATCCTAAACCTACATCCTGTAATGTTTTTACTTTCGCAAAAATCTTAGGAATCGGCTGGAAGAAATCTACCGCTTCATCAATCGTCATATCCAATACGTCAGAGATTGATTTTCCTTTGTAACGAACTTCCAGCGTTTCTCTGTTGAAACGTTTTCCGTTACAGGTTTCACAATGTACATATACATCCGGAAGGAAATTCATTTCGATCACTTTTAATCCTCCACCTTGGCATGTTTCACATCTTCCGCCTTTTACGTTGAAAGAGAATCTTCCAGGCTTATAACCACGGATTTTACTTTCCGGAAGTTCGGCAAAAAGATTTCTGATATCGGTAAACATTCCGGTATAAGTTGCAGGGTTCGAACGAGGAGTTCTTCCGATCGGAGTCTGATCTACGTCTACAATTTTATCAATATTATCCAGCCCTTCAATCTTTTTGTATGGTAACGGCTCCTGAACCGCTCTGTAGAAATGTTTGTTAAGGATCGGATATAAAGTTCCGTTAATCAGGGAAGATTTTCCACTGCCGGAAATTCCGGTTACTACTACCAGCTTTCCAAGAGGAATATCCAGCGTTACATTTTTAAGATTATTCCCTGTAGCTCCTTTTAAAAGAATATTTTTCCCGCTTCCAGTTCTTCTTTCTGCAGGAATTTCTATTTTTCTTTTTCCGTTAATATATTGAGCAGTGATGGTATCTGCTTTCAATAAATCTTTTGGTTTTCCCTGCCAAAGAATTTCTCCACCGAATTTTCCAGCTCTTGGACCAATATCCAGAACCTCATCAGCTTCCATGATCATGTCTTTATCATGTTCCACAACCAATACAGAGTTTCCGATGTCTCTAAGGTTTTTCAGGGAATGGATCAGTCTTTCGTTATCTCTCTGGTGAAGCCCGATACTTGGTTCATCAAGGATATACAATACATTGACCAATTGCGAACCGATCTGTGTTGCCAGACGAATTCTCTGCGACTCTCCTCCTGAAAGGGTTTTTGAACTTCTGCTCAAACTTAAATAATCCAACCCTACATCCAGCAAAAACTGAAGTCTGGTTTCAATTTCTTTTAAGATTTCATGAGCAATGATTTTATTTTTTTCTGAGAATTTATCTTTAACATCAGCTAACCAATCTTTTAAATCTGCTAAGCTTAAACCGTTAACCTCAGCAATATTCTTTCCGTCAATTTTAAAGCTTAAGCTTGAAGGCTGAAGACGGGTTCCATTACATTCCGGACAGGTTTCTTCTGTGGTGAAATGTCTTTCCAATAAAATGGCTTCATAAGATTCTCTCTCATCAATGATTTCTTCCATGAAAGCAATCAAACCATCAAAGCCAATCTTTATTTTCTTGGTAATTCCCGCATATTTAAGATCTTTATTGAATTCTTTATGACATCCGTTGTAGATATAATCCAGTGCTTCTTCCGGAATATCCTGCAAAGGAGTTGTTAATCCCAGCCCAAAGATCTCAAGAATATTTTTAATCTGAGAAAGAATCCATTTGTTCGACTTGATGTCTTCCAATGGTAACAATCCTCCCTGGTTGATTGACAACTTAGGATTATCTATAAAGTAATCGGTATTGATCTTTTTAATTGTTCCCAGTCCTTTACAGTTCGGGCAGCTTCCTTTTGGAGAGTTGAATGAGAAAGTATTCGGTTCCGGCAGTGCCAAAGAATGTCCGGTTTCTGCATCCATCAGATTTTTGGAAAAATATTCGATATCTGTACCTCCCAGCTTTTGAATTCCGATAATCCCTTCTCCCATTTCCATTGCGGTACGCAGGGATTTTTCCATTCTGCCTTCTGAGGCATTTTCCCCGATAATCCAACGGTCGATAACAATGTCGATGTCGTGGGTTTTATAACGGTCAAGTTTTAAATCATATTCAATATCCTGCAGTTCACCATCAATTCTTGCCTGTCCATAACCTTTTTTAGCCATCTGAACAAAGAGCTCATGATAATGTCCTTTTCTGGAACGTACCACTGGCGCCAAAAGCATTATTTTTTCTTTTTTATAGTTTTCTTTGATGGTTTCAAGTATCTGATCTTCAGTATAACTTACCAATTTCTGTCCTGTAGACAAAGAGTAAGCATCTGAAACTCTTGCATACAAAAGACGCAGAAAATCGTAAAGCTCAGTAACCGTTCCTACGGTAGAACGAGGGTTTTTATTGGTCGTCTTCTGCTCGATAGCAATGACAGGAGAAAGCCCTTCAATTTTATCTACATCAGGACGCTCCAGCCCGCCCAAAAACTGACGTGCATAAGCAGAGAATGTTTCAATATAACGACGCTGGCCTTCTGCAAAAATAGTGTCGAAAGCCAATGACGATTTTCCACTTCCGGAAAGGCCCGTAATAACGACCAATTCATTGCGTGGAATTTTAACATTAATATTTTTAAGATTGTGTTCACGTGCTCCGTAAACTTCTATATATTCTGTTGATTTGCTCATAATTTGGAGTGACTTTGCCTGAAAATCACGACGTGCAAAAATACGGAATTTTATGGAATTTTTTTGAATTTAAAAGGGATAAAAGTTTCATAAAAAATTCTTAGGTTTTATTAATGTGCTAAACCAGACCTTATTGAATTTTGATTTTGAATAATTAGGTTTTGGCTAAAGCCAATAGGTTTGTTTTTAAAATAAAAACGGGAAAGCCTACTCCTGCTGATATAACTCAATATGATATTAAAAATGCCGTAACAGATACGGCATTTATATTTTAACTGATATTGATTTTTTTCAAAGAAATTTACATATCCTGAAATTCAACATCTTCATTGTTGATCTTTACAATATATTCAATTCCATCAATGGCCTTGGCGATAATCTGATTTCTGATAATGTTCGACATGTTTTCCCAATAGGCTCTTCCATAGAAAGAATAGTTCTGAGGAATGATTTCGACCTCAACCGTTCTTATAAAGCCTTCTTTAGGTTTATTGCTGATCATTGTTCCTCTTCTTACCCTTACTTCTCTTACCTCATCTTTCAGAATCATTCGGCAATAGTTTTTAACATCTTCCAAAGAAATGATTTTATCTCTGGTTGTGAGTGCATATTTATAAGCCTGAATACTGTCTGTTCCTTTCTGTTCCTCCGCTCCGCCTAATGTCTCCGTGAGCAATACAACGGTTTGAGACTTCAATTGATTGGAAAGTTCAGTTCCGGGACGCATATGATTGGCAAGCGTACAGTGTGTTACCCAGAAAGCAGCATAGGTATGATCTGTTTTTTCTACGGGTTCCATGATAACATAGTTCAGTTCTTGTCTGATATTCCTTTTGGCATTATTTACTTTTTGTACCATGGTTTTCATCTTATCGGACATTTCGCTGAGAACTCCTTTCACGTTGTCTCTGTTCAAAAGGGAGAATGCGGCAATTTCATCTCTTGTCAGTTCCAGAACATTAGCAATCATATCCACTGCATTTCTGCTTGTGAAGCGTTCCATCCCTCCTTTTCTTACCGTATACAATCCTTTTTTAAGATCATCTGCCGGTGTGAAAGGGATTTCGGTGTACTTTCTTCCGTCACCATCCTGCACTTCATCTACATAAAGGAAATGCTCACCTTCATCTGTTACCAAAGGAATATTATTCCCCATGATATCAAGGCTGTATTCTGTTTTTTTCCAACCTCTGTTGTATACCGGAAAGGCATTCAGAACAAAGGAAAAATTATCAAGGATTTCTGCTGAAAATTGGGGTGGAAACTCAAAAGTAAGCCACAGATAACTTTTATTATCAAGGAATTTTGTGATCTCTTCTTTTCCTGCAAGGAAATCAAGATTCTGTGGAAGCTGTCCAGGTTCTGAGAACAGGCTTTGAGAAGTTCCTGTTATTTCGATAAATTTGTGGCGGTAGATACTCTTAATATCCTCAATTACTTTATTTCTGATAGACTGCTCTTTAAACATCTGTTCGTAGCCATCATTCTGATTTTCGGTAAGATAACTTAATCCTTCCCTTACAAAGAGAGGATTACCGTTGCTCGTCACGTTGATATACGGCAATAATTTATACACGAAATCAAGGTGTTCAAAAGCCGGATTGGAGCAGAATACGCTCAGATATTTTGGAAAGTTTTCACTGACATATTTGCTGACATCTACTCCTATTGTAATTTTTCTGTAATCTTCAGGTCTTCCCTGAAATCTTGCAATAGGAATTTTATTGAATCTGTCATCTATACTGTAGCAGGTATTTCCTACAAACATGATAGAGGTGTGAACTTTGTTGATTCTTACATTTCCTACCGGAGTAAAAGGAATATTCAACTGTTTATCAGATTCTGATTTTACAGTGGAAGTCATCTGTTTACGGAAGAAAAATTCCGTATGTTCCAATAAAACTTCAGAAGACTCATAAGGCTGTGTAAAAGCCACAGAATGAGCCGGAATAGGATGTGTATAAATGGACGGTGTAAGAAGTTTTGCCAGTTTTTCCAATATACGGGCATTCACCGTTTGTATTTCATTATTCGCTTTAAAAACTTCTGTACTGAATGCGTCTATCAATAGTTTTACAAAAGGATCTAAAGACTGTGGGCTTCTTAGTCCCCATACCTTAGTTGCATTCTGCAGCATTCTTGCTTTTACAGATTCTTTGGAATATATATTCTGATCTAGATTCATAATTTTCTTTCGCTGTTAAAAATATTAATCAATAGACATTGGGCTTAGAAACAGTTCTGTTGAAAAACTGAAACGTTCTCCTGTTTCTTCCATTTTTGCATTGATGGCAATTCTTACCTTCTTTTTAATTTCGGTGTGTTCTTTGGTATCGTAGCTGTGCTCTACAAATTGTATATGAGCATCAATCTGCGGGTTTACGATTCGGGGTTCATATTCCTGAATCTGTCTCCTTAGGCTTTTGATAAAAACACTTTCCCAGATGGCACTTGTTACTCCATTATCGAATTCAAGGTTCCAAACATCGTTTCCATAGTTTTCATCATATCTGTTCTCCCCTTTTTTAGTGGTGATCAGCAGCATAATATTGTGGGCAATACTTTCCCCCATATCGCAGGTATCGATACTTCCGCCTTCGGTCATTAAAGTAGACGGTACGAAAGGCATTCTGTAATTTGGTGTATCCATAACTTTTAGTTTTTACTTCATGGTCCTGTTTATTTAAAAACAGAATACCAAAATACGCATTTTCACCAAATAATGATTATAATGTTCTAAATATTATTCAAAAAGAAGGGCCTTCAAACTGAATTGAAAGCCCTTAATCTGTTGTATTTTTGATTTTATTTTGACTGTCTATTTTTTCCTGTTAATAAAGTAGTACACCGGAAGTCCCAGTAATACCAATACAAAACCAGGCCATGTATATTGCTGTTTATAGATTAGCAGTAAAATACAGAAACACGTTCCTATTACAAGATAAATAACAGGGGTTACTGGATACAGCCATGTCTTATATGGTCTTTCCAGATCAGGCTGTTTCATTCTTAAATAAATCACTCCAAAAACTGTAATCATATAGAACAGAACAATTACGAAAGAGATCATATCCAATAAATTCCCATACTGCCCGCTCAGACACAAAATGGAAGCCCAAACTCCCTGCATCCATAAAGCATTTTCCGGAACTTCATTTTTATTATTTTTTTCTGCTGACTTAAAGAACATTCCGTCTTTTGCCATTGTCTGGAAAACCCTTGCTCCAGCCAGAATCAATCCGTTATTACATCCGAAAGTAGAAATCATAACCAATAAAGCAATGATAATAGTTCCTGCACTTCCAAAAATATTCTGAGAGGCTGCTACTGCTACCCTGTCGTTGGCAGCAAATGCGATTCCGTCTCTGTCTAATGCATTTAAGTACACATAGTTGACTGCTATATAAAGAATCATTACCGCAGAAGTACCATAAATCATCGACTTTACTACATTCTTTTTAGGGTTTTCAATTTCTCCGGAAACAAATGTTACACTTTCCCAGGCAACAGAACTGAAAACAGAACCTACCATTGCCGCCGCAATTCCGCCTAGAAGAGTCATTCCGCCAATCGGTTCCCAGCCTTCTTTAAGAAAGTTACCTGTAAAATCTTTTTTAAGATTATTAAAAGAATCTGTACCCCAGCTAAAGTTTTCTGATAAATGAGAGATATCCACCAATATAAAACCAGCAGCAATTAAACCTAATAATGCAATAATTTTAGAACCTGTAAAGATATTCTGAAGGATTTTGCCGCTCTCTACTCCTCTGGTATTGATATAGGTAAGTAAAACTATAACGGCAATCGCTAAAATCTGTATCCAGGTAATCTTAAATTCACCGCTTTGAAAAATAGGTGCAGCATCGTTGAGTGAAGGAATAAGATATGCTGTAAATTTACCAAAAGCCATTGCCACAGCAGCAATCGTTCCTGTTTGTATTACTGTAAACAATCCCCATCCATAAAGAAATCCCATTCTTTTACCGAAAATTTCTTTCAGATAGGTATATTGCCCTCCAGCTTTTGGAAATAATGCTGATAGCTCTCCATAGCTTATGGCTGCGGCTACCGTCATTATTCCTGTGATCACCCACACCACAATCATCCAATATCCGGATCCCAGATTCCTCATCATGTCGGCACTTACAATAAAGATCCCGCTTCCAATCATAGATCCCATCACGAGCATGATGGCATCCCATAGTTTTAATTTTTTCTGCATAGTCAAGTATAGGGGTCAAATATAATCAAATCTGTCTTTTATTTTCAATTTTGTTGAAAATTCATTAAAACACCTGTTTTTTGTCATTTTTTATTCCTTTATGATTCAATATTAATTAGTATTTTTGGAAAAAATATTAAACATGAAATTTAAAGCAATATTATTTGGTGCAGCATTAACAGCTTCTTCATTAGCATTTGCTCAATCCGGACCACCAGAAGGAAAAGCTTTGGTAGGTGACACTTACGGAGATCAGGTAACTTCTTCTGCTGAATCCAAAGCGGTTTCAGTAGATAAATTGAATAAACAGCTTAAAAAAGATAACAAAAAGGTTGAAAATGTATCTGTTAAAGGAAAAGTAACTGATGTATGCGACAAAAAAGGATGCTGGCTTACGATTCAGACGGAAGATAATTCTAAGTTTTTTGTAAAAATGAAAGACTATGCTTTCTTTGTACCTACAGCCCTAAAAGGGAAAAATGTAGTGTTGGAAGGGAATGCAGAAAGAAAAGTAACTTCTGTGAACGAGCAGAAACATTATGCAGAAGACGCTAAGAAACCTCAGTCTGAAATTGATGCGATTACTCAGCCAAAAGAAGAGATCAGGTTTGTAGCGAACGGAATTAAAGTGGTTAACTAAGCTTTAATTATTGAATAAAATCTATATTCTAGAATTAGGTTTTGGCTAAAGCCAATTGAATATTTTATTTCATTATAAATGGGCTAAAGTCCATTCCTATTGAATAATAACCTTTGTAAGTTTGATTAGACAAACATTCCAATTTTAGACGTCAGATATAAAAATAAAATACGGCAGCCCTGTAGGACTGCCGTGTTTTGTTTTTTTGCGAGCTATTTTATCACGTCTTATTATTTTTCACTTAT
>Ga0157370_10004560_pt1 | contig 15857 bp, 13 predicted proteins | sample C35metaG_FD_113463 | JGI IMG/M metagenome (GOLD analysis project Ga0157370, IMG submission 113463) | Corn rhizosphere microbial communities from Kellogg Biological Station, Michigan, USA - C3-5 metaG | ecosystem: Host-associated > Plants > Roots > Rhizosphere > Soil | place: USA: Michigan...
CACGGGCGCCACCAAATGGAACGTCACGCTCGGCGACACACCGGCCATTCGAAATCATCCGTTACTGAAGAACTTGAACCTGCCGCCGGTCGGCGTCGCCGGCGCGCCGGGCCCGATCGTGACGGCGGGCGGTCTGATCTTCGTCACCGGCGGCGGGTCCACGCTCTACGCGATCGACACGCGGACCGGTGCCACGCTCTGGTCCGCCGACCTCGGGCAGAACGGCTACTCGGTGCCGATGACGTACAAAACGAAATCGGGCAAGCAATTCGTCGTGATCGCCACCGGCGCGGCGTCGGGCGCGAAGCTCGTGGCGTTTGGCCTGGGAGACGGTAGCGCGCCGGGCTCGCGGTGAGACGAAGCGGCCTCGCATACTTCATCTCATGTCCCTCATCTTCCCCTTCGATCCCGACATCCGTCGCGCGTCCACAATTCCGTCGCGGCTTTACGTCGATCCCGTCTATCTCGAGCTCGAGCGGGAACGGGTCTTCGCGCACACCTGGCAGCTCGTCGGCCGGACGGAGCAGGTGGCCGAAACGGGCGCGTTCTTCACCGCCGAGATCGGGAGTGATTCAGTCGTCGTGCTGCGCGACGGCGACACGCTGCGCGGTTTTCACAACGTGTGTCTCCATCGTGCCGGCCCGGTGGCGCATGGATGCGGCAAGCGACAGACGCTCCAGTGCAAGTACCACGGGTGGACGTACACTCTCCAGGGCGCGCTGCTGCGCGCGCCCGAGATGGAAGGCGTCGAGCGATTCACTCCCCAGGACATGCACCTCCGGTCCATCGCCGTAGCCACCTGGGGGCCGCTCGTGTTCGTCAACCTCGACCGCGCCGCGCCGCCGCTGGCCGAGATGCTGGGCGACATTCCCGGCCGCGTCGCCCCGTTTGCGTGCGAGTCGATGCGCTATGTGATGCGCAAGGAGTACGAGCTCGCCTGCAACTGGAAGGTCTACGTCGACAACTACCTCGAGGGCTATCACATCCCGGTCGTCCATCCGAGCCTGCACAAGGAGATCGACTACGACAGCTATCGCGTCGAGCCGCAGCGCTACTCCTCGATCCAGCACGCGCCGTTGCGGCCCCTGACCGGCGCCGGCGCGGACCGCAAATACGATCCCGCCAAGGCGCGCGTTGCCGAAGCGGTGTACGGATGGATCTTCCCCAACATCATGCTCAACATTTACATGGGGCAGATGCAAACAAATGTCGTCGTCCCCGTCTCCCACGACCGGACAGTCGTCGCTTTCGAGTGGTTCGCGACCGAGCCGCCTGCTGACCCTGCCACGGACCCCGATTGGTCGCGTCTGGTCGCCTTCAGCGACGAAATTCAGGATGAGGACGTCGAGATCTGCCAAGCCGTGCAGCGCAACCTCCGGTCGCGGGTGTACGATCGAGGCAGATATTCGGCTGCGCGCGAGCGCGGGGTACACCATTTCCATTCGCTACTCCACGAGTTCCTGACGTGACCGCCAGGGGCCGCCCGCGGACCAGGGCACGTTGCGACCCTTTTCGCGGTTCGTTTGTCTAACAGGGGTAGCCATGCCAAGCTTTTTTCCGAACCACACCGTCGAAATCAAGCTGGAGGAGCCGCCGGTCTTTCGGCGCTTCTCGTTCTCGCTCGTCGAGATGGCGATCGTTACGGGCATTCTCGTCCGCCTCGTGCGCTTGATTGCGCTGACGCACGGCTCCAACAACTGGTTCTACCTGGGAAGCGTGCTCGCCGTCGGACTCGTCTTCCTTCTGGGCATGCTGACGGCGCATCTCGCCAACTATCCGCTCCACCAGTACCTCTGGCGCGCTCCAGTTTTCGCGCTGGTCGAGGTTGCCGCCGAAATGGCGACCAGCGTGTTGCTCATCGCGGTTGGCCGTGAAGCAAACGGAACCGTGCGTGCGCACTGGGACGACTGGGTCGGGATGAGCCTCAACGCGTTACTCTATCGCGGGCTCGCCATCGTCCTCTGGGGACTCATTCTCGCCGGCGTCGTTCAGCTCGTGCGGCGGACGATCGTGCACGAGGACGACGAGCCGGACGAAGTTCCGACCTGACAGCCCGACCGCTAAAACTTGATCCGCACGCCCGACATGATCGTGCGGCCCGGCACGATCGTCAGGTTGTCCGGCTCGCCCCGCTGGTAGTTCAGCAGGTTCTCCGCCGAGACCTCGAGCGATAACATCTCGCGAATCTCGCGCGACGCCGACGCCCGGAGACGCAAGCCGCCGTCGTACAACCGCCAATACTGTCGAAGCTGTGGACCCAACAGCTGGTGAAGCGGGCGGCTCGCGTTCGCGAACTGTTCGGTCAAGGCCAGCTCGTCGTAGTTGATCCAGTCCATGGCGCGCGCGCCGCCGAGCGACGCGAACCAATGGTTTCCTGTCCACGAGGCAGTGAGGCTGGCCGTGGCGGCCGGCACTTGCAGCATCCGGTCACCAGTCCGCAGATCGCCCGTGTAGTCGGTCGCCAGCTTCGTTACCCGACTTCCCACGAACGACAACGCGCCGGACACCGCCAATCGCGACATGTTTCCCGTCGCCGCCACCTCCCAGCCTCGGTTCGAGATCTCGCCGACGTTCTCGAGCGCGTACGCCATGCGGCGCGACGGAAGGCGTGCGCCCGCCGCGATCGCCACCTGCTGCACGAGCCCCGACGCCCGCTGGTCGAACCGCGTGATCTGCAGCGACAAGGCACGCCTGAACGTCATGTCGAATCCGGCTTCGGTGCCGGACTGCACCTCGGGGCCGAGCGCCGACTGCGTGGCATTGCCGCTCAACGTTTGCCAGAACGACTCATGCCCGAGCGTCGCCGGCGGTCGAATGCCCTTGCCGTACGCCGCACGAAGCTTGAGGGTGAAGGGACCGTAGTCGCGCACCACCGCGCCGCCGACCATCGGCAGCGTGATCAGCTGATTCGCGAGCCTGCTGTCGTGCTCCATGCGGACGCCGCCGCTGGCGAAGAACGTGTTGTCGTACGCCGCGTTGGCCTGCGTGGTGAAACCCGAGCTGTTCTGCCAGGTGACGAAGTCGGTCATCTCGAGGCTCGGCGGCATGATCCAAGGCTTGCCCGTGGCGTACGTCGTCGTGTTTCTGACCGACGTCTCGCGAAGCACCGTGTGCTCGGCGGAAAACGTCAGTGTCGCGCGCGACGACTCCGTCCCGGCCAACCGCAGCACGCTGCTCGCGCGCAGCGTTCCGCGATCGGCGCCGCCTTCCGCGGCGCGCAACGCCGAGTCGGCCGGGCTCTGGAAGGGCGTGAGGTTCGTCTCGGCGTTGGCGAGCCGGTAGCCGTCCACGCCGGCGACGAGCGAATGCGTCCATCGTGTGCCGGCAACGAACGTCCCCGTTGTGCCGAGCGTGTATTCCCGCACCGATTGCGGCGCGTCGGCCGACTGCCTGGCGAGTACCGAATCGGCTGGCGCGACGCCGATCGCCCTGGGACCGGAGGCGGTGAGTAACGGGCTGTTCGGCGTGCCCGCCTGCTCCATGAAGAAGCGCGCCGTCGCGGCGAGCGTGCTGTTCGTGCCGACGATTCGCGCGCTGCCGCTCGCCGTCAGGTTGCGGCTGTACCCGTCTGGGATGAACGCGCCCATGCTTCCTCCCGACACGTGCAGATCGGCCGAGCGAGTGATCGTCCCGCTCACGATCGACAGGGCGTGATCCTGCGCGAGCACGTCGTGTGTGAACGCGCTCTGCGATACGCCCGCCGTGGTGCGCAGCGAGATATGGGTTCCGTCGCTGCCCGCTCCCTCGTGGCGCGTCACGATGTTGACAACGCCGCTGATCGCGTCGGTGCCGTAGAGCGCGGAGCCCTGTGGTCCGCGGATCACCTCGATGCGGTCGATCGCGTTGGCGTTGAATCGGCTGACGAGCAGCGGATTGGCCACCTCGATGCCGTCGATGTAGATCTTTGGATAGCTCAGGCCGAACGAGCTCGCGCCGCGAATGCTGGCGTACGAGCCGAGTATGTTGGCCGGCGATTGCGTCCAGCTCCATATGCCGGGAACGTAGGTGTCGAGCGCGCCGGCGAGCGTGTTCGTGTTGTCGCGAGCGAGCTGCCGTCCGTCTACCAGGTCGAGGCCCACGGTCAGCTCGCGCTGTGGAGCGCCGACCGCGCTCCCCGTTACGACGACGCGGTCGAGTACGCCTACCGTACGCGACATCTCCGGTGCCGCCTCGGGCGCCGGCGCGCTCTTTGGCGCGAGCGCCACTTGATCGCCTCCGGCCGCGACGGCGGCGAGTCTCGTTTCGCGCAGGAGATCGGCCAGAACCTGCCCGGCTGGCGCACCGTCGGCGGCGATGCAGACGTCGCGATCGAGCGGTAGAAGCTCGGCGCTATACGACAAGTGGAGCTTCGCCGCCGCGGCGACGCGGTCGAGGGCGTCGCGCAGGGAGAGATCGCCGGCGCGCAGCGTGACCGGACGATCGAGCGGCGGCGCCCATCGTGCTCGCGCCGTGTCAGGTTGGGCGGTAGTGCAGGCGCGCGACTGCGCGGACGCCAGGCGAACAACGCCCAGCGCCAAGACGACGCTCCAGAATCCGTAGCGCCTCCGCAGTCGAGGTCGTTTCACCGCGCCAAGTTTGGTCCGTGCGTTGACGTGACGATCGCGCTGTCGCCCTGACGGTCGACCCGCGCGCCGAGCGTGAGCCCGAGAATCCTGAGCACCTGATCGACCGGCTCTCCTGAAAACGACGCCGTGACGTGGCGGTCGAGCAACGTCGAATCCGCGACGTGCAGCGTCACACCGTACCATCTATGAATCTCTCCCGCGACGCGGGTGAGCGGCGCATCGCGAAAGATCAAACGTCCAGTCGTCCACGCGACATCTTCGTCGCGAACTGCTTGCCGCTCGGCGCGCACGTTGCCTCGCGAATCGATCGAGCCGCGATCGCCGGCGGCGAGCACCACGCCATCTTGGGGTGACGAGCTGCCACCGCGCAGCCGAACGCTGCCGGTGACCACCGACACGCTCGTCGCATCGCCGCCGGCATCGCTCTCGACCATGAACGTCGTGCCGACGTCTTCGATGAGCGCTGCTCCAACGCGAACGGCAAAGGGCATGCTGGCGTCGTGTCTCACGTCGAAGTACCCATCGCCGTACAAATCCACGGCGCGGGATGTCGTTCCGAAATCGGCCGGGACGGTCAGCCGGCTGTCGGGCCCGAGGAGCACGCGCGAGCCGTCCGCCAACCTCACCGAGTCGCGCTGTCCTACCCGCGTCGTGTAGGTCTGTGCCGCGACGGACACCGGCCTCGTGGAGACGGTCGTCGTCGACTGCCGCATGGTGAACATCACACCGGCGACTGCCGCCGCGGCGAGCACTGCGCCAGCGGTGACCGTACGCCAGCGGCTGGGCGTGTGGCCGCGCTCCACGGTCAGCAGCGATCGTGGGCGCTGGTCCGCCATTCGCGCGTGCACCTGCGCCAGCGCCAGCTCGACGTCGACGTCGGCGCCGGTGTCGGTTGTGACGGCGGCATCGAGGCTCGCCAAGACATCCTTTTCGACCGGGTTGGCGTCCAACCAACGTTGCACGCGCGCCGTTTCCTCGACAGAGCTTTCTCCCGCGAGAAAACGCGCGATCGCCTCCCAATCGGGAACGTTCGCCGGGCCAGTCTGGTTCGGGGGAGAGGCGTCGCTGGACATGCCCTATCGACACGCGTTGGAATAGGTACCCTTATCCGGATCATGAACCGCGGTTTGGAGTATACGGGAACGCCACGACCGCGAACAGCGCCGGTTGCGGCCCCCGAGCATTCTTACCCGACGACGCCATGGACGATCGCGATCTATTGCACCGGCTGACGGCCGGCGATCAGGCCGCGTTCGATTCCATCTTTCGTGCGCACTACGCGCACCTGGTGGCGTTCGCCCAGGGACTGCTGCGCGACCGCGCCGGGGCGGAGGACGCCGCGCAGGAGGTCATGCTGGAGCTTTGGCGCCGGCGCGCCGAGTTGGCCATCCATGAATCGCTGCGCGCGTATCTGCTTCGCGCGACGCGCAACCGCGCCCTGAATCAGCTCCGTCATGCCAATGTACGCCGGCGCGCCGAACCCGAATTGATGGGTGAGGACTCGATCGCCGCCACCGGCACGTCACAGCTCGTTGCGGGCGAGCTGCGGACGGCGATCGTGGCGGCGGTGGCCGAGCTTCCGCCGGCATGCCGCGAAGTGTTCGAGCTGAGTCGCGGTCAAGGGCTTCGCTACTCGGAGATCGCAAGCACGCTCGGAATCTCCGTCAAGACGGTCGAGTCGCAGATGGGAAAGGCATTGAGACATCTGCGAATGCGATTGTCCGGATGGCTCCCCGATGGGGGCTCGCTCTGAACGATTCATGGCGCATCACCCCATCGTCATTCATGCCTGGCGAACCCACGCGCGGTGCGCCATGCTTTCGCCGATGAATCGGCCGCATTCGCTCCTTCGAGTCCTCGGCGTTTCGTTTGGCCTCGCCGTCACCGTCGGGAACACGATCGGTGGCGGCATTTTGCGTACGCCTGGTGACATCGCGGGCCTGCTGCCGAACCCATGGTTGTTCGTCGGGATCTGGGTGGTCGGCGGGCTCTATGCGTTATTGGGCGCGAATGCGTTATCGGAGTTGGGGACGATGTTCCCGCGAAGCGGCGGCCAGTTCATCTTCGCGCGCCGCGCGTTCGGCGACTACGCCGGGTTCTTTGTCGGGTGGAACGATTGGATTTCGACTTGCGCCTCGGTGGCCGCGATCGCGATCGTGATCGGCGAATCGCTCGCCAGCGTCACGTCGCTCTCGCCTGACGCGGCGGCTCCCATCGCGATGTCGATCGTCGTCGCGTTCACCATTCTCTTGCTGCGCGGCACGAAGCTGGGTGACGCCGTGCAGCGCGCCACGAGTCTGGCAAAAGCGTTCGCGTTGCTCGCCCTGGTGGCAGCGTGCTTTTTCTTTGCGGGCCGCGCGCACGTCACCGCGCCGGTCGCCGCCGCCGCCGTCACGACGTCGGGCTTCGCGGCGTTCATGCTCGCCGCACAGGCCGTCATCTACACATACGACGGCTGGAACGGCCCGATCTATTTCTCCGAGGAGCTCGACGACCCGGCGCGACAGATTCCGCGGTCGATGTTCTACGGCCTGTTGGCCATTGCCGCGATCTATCTGCTCACCAACATCGCGTTTCTGACCGCCGTGCCGACCAGCACATTGGCGGGGTCCAAGCTCGCGGCCGGAACCGTGGCGCAGGCATTGTTCGGCGCGCGCGGCGAGCTGGTCGTGCGACTCGTCGTCATTGTCTCGCTACCGAGCGCCGTGAACGCCTGTCTCCTGATATCGTCGCGCGTGCTCTACTCCGTCAGTCGCGACGGACTCGGCGTCCCGGTGGCGACGCGGGTGAACGCGGGCGGAACCCCCACGGTCTCGCTCGCGCTGAGCGGTCTCGTCGCGCTGGCCTTCCTGGCGACCGGCACCTTCGAGACGATCATCGCGATCGCCGCCTTCTTCTTCGTCGCCGACTACGCGCTGTCGTTCGTCGCGCTGTTCGTCCTGCGCCGCCGCGAGCCTGACGCCCCGCGTCCGTATCGCGCCATCGGCCATCCGTGGACGACCGGATTCGTCCTCCTCGGCTCACTCGGCTTCTTGGGGAGCGCGATCGTCGGGGACCGGCGGAACAGCCTGTACGCGCTTGCCATCGTGGTGATCAGCTACCCGGTTTTTCGGCTGACGCGGCAATCCCCGCTGCCGGTCCCTTCTGAGGGCCCGTATCTTTAACTCAACCGAAGTCGAAGCCTGAGCACCTGTTATCCCCTTCCTCGCTCCCTCGTTGGAGACCCCGATGATCAAGCGTGACAAAGAGCTCATCGTCGTTGGCGACCGCGTCCTCGTGCGCGTCGAAGAGGGCGAAGAGCGCACGAACGTCGGCCTCTATCTCCCCCCGACCGCCGTCGACAACCAGGCGGTCCAGGGCGGAACGATCATGGCGACCGGACCCGGACTGCCCATGCCGAGCCCGGACTCTCTGTCGTCCGACGAACCCTGGCGCAGTCCATCGCGCGAGACCCGCTTTATTCCCATGCAAGCGCGGACCGGCGACTACGCTCTGTTTTTCCGTAAGGCGGCGGTCGAGATCACGTTCGAAGGCGAGCGGTATCTGGTCGTTCCGCAGGCAGCGATTCTTGCGCTGGTCAGAGACGAGTGAGCGCCGTTGCGTCTGTAGACTGTTGCCCGTTTTTCAAAGGTCTCGAATCGAGTCCCTGAATAGCCAAACCCCAGACCAGTAGGACTTTGTATGCGTCTTCCACAGCAGATGTACGACGAACGGCTCGTCACCCCGATGCGACAGGATCTCACGCGCCTCGGCATCAAAGAGCTCCGCACCCCAGAAGAAGTCGACGCCGAGCTCCAAAATGCGCCGGGCACAGCCCTCGTCGTGGTCAATTCCGTTTGCGGCTGCTCGGCGCGCATGGCGCGTCCGGCCGTGGCGATTGCGTTGCAGAACCCGATCAAGCCGGACCACCTCACGACCGTGTTCGCGGGACAGGACGCCGAAGCAACCGAACGTGCGCGAAGCTACTTCACCGGCTATCCGCCGTCATCGCCGCAGATCGCGTTGTTCAAGGACAGCCAGCTCGTGTTCATGCTCGAGCGCTGGCAGATCGAGGGGCGACCGGCTGAGGAGATCGCCCACGATCTGGTCAACGCGTTCAACCGCTACTGCGGTCCGGCGGCAAGCGCCGCCTGACGTTCCGCGTCGACGCTTACCGCGGCTCGATGAGCCGCATGTCGAAGAGAACCTCGAAATGATCGGCGGCGCGCCGTAGGCGCAGGTCGCGGCCCCAGGCATTGGCCGGGCGCTGCAGCTCGAGCGAATCCTCCAGCACGCGCACGCGAACAGCCGCGGCTCGCTGCGTCAGGACGCGAATCTCACGCGTGGCCGAGTCGACGGGAATCGACGCCGGCGTCGTCGCGGTCAGCGAATCGATCGCCGGCGAGCCGCCGGTCCGGCGCGGCCCGCTCATCCAGGCGGTGAACGCCACCGGCCTCGAGCTCATCGACTCGACTCGAAGCATCACCACGTCTTCGCGCGGGCGAGTTCCGGCTGACGAGGCCAGGCCGGCCAACGCGATCGCCACGCCGACGAGCTTGTGCATCGCTGTCTCCGCAATCATTTCCTGGGAGACGCGCGAGCGGAGACGGGTTGCACACGTCTCCGCGTTATTGCTCCAGTCTTCGCACCCAGATGTTGCGAAAGCGGACCGGATTGCCGTGGTCCTGGAGCATGAGAGGGAGCGCGTCGGCGTGCTTGGTGTACGGTGGACGCTGCTGGTGCGCCGTTGGGCCGCTGAGCTCGACATTGTCTTGCACGAGCACGCCGTTGTGCAGCACCGTCATTCGCGCCGGACGCGTGACCGTTCCCGCTGTATCGAAGTGCGGCCGATGAAACAGGATGTCGTAGGTCTGCCACTCGCCTGGCGGGCGACTGGCGTTCACGAGCGGTGGGAATTGTCCGTAGATCGCGCCCGCCTGCCCGTCTGGATAAGTGATGTTCTGATACGAGTCGAGCACCTGGACTTCGTATCGGCCCATGAGAAAGATGCCGCTGTTGCCGCGTTCCTGGCTCTCGCCCTTGGGTGGTGTCGGCGCGCGCCACTCGACGTGCAGCTGCACGTCGCCGAAACCCTGCTTGGTCTCGATGGCGCCCGCTCCCGCGACCACCTCCATGTAGCCGCCGGCCACCTTCCACTTGGCTGGCTCACCGGCATGATCCGCCGAGCTCCAGGTGGCGAGCGATCGTCCGTCGAACAGAACGATCGCGTCGGACGGCGGAGCGGACGCGACGAACGCGCCGGGCGTCACGACGGCGGGCTGTGGACGATCCATCGAGTGCTGCGGCCATCTCGTCGAGACCTGTCCGCTCGCGGAAATCGCCATGACGGCAGAGAGCAGGGCAGCGCGCGTCGCAACCACGCGCGCCTACTTGTGGCTCAGGGAATAGATGTATGCCGCGACGGCGTGGACCTGCGTGTCGTCGAGCGGCTTCTGGCTGCTGCCGCGGGGCTGCATGCCGAAGCGGTGCGATTTGTCCTGAATCGAATCGCGCGGCACGCCGCTCGTGATCAGGCGGACGAAGTCTTCGTACGTGCCGTTGACGTGCAGGTGCTTTGCGGCGGTGAGGTCGGGTCCATTCTGCGCGCCTTTGGCGTCGGCACCGTGGCAGCGCACGCACGTGCCAGCGTGAAAGAGCGAATCACCGAGCGCGATGGTCTGCGCCGTCACGCCCGCAGGCATCCCGTTGGACGCACGAGACGCGACGGCGCTCCCCTGGAGCGTTGGGGACGGCGACGTCGCTGGTGGTCCGCCGGCCTTGTGGCACGCGGAGCTCGTGAGCGCTGCGGAGAGCACCAGGCCGAGGCGGGCGAAGGAGCTGTTCATGCGGATATAGGGAGAGACGTGAACGAAATGATGGGTCGAGAAATATGAAACCGCCGATCCGGGAGCAACAGAGCCACGGGTTGTCACGCGATGCCGAGGTGGAACCGGCACCCCTCGCTCAGGCGTGACCGTCCGGCGGATCGGCGGTACAGCACCCGACGGCGCAGGCGATCCAGATCGGCGGCTCGTCGCCGGTCTGCGGCAATGCGCTGAACGACGCCTCCCGAATCGGGATCGCCTGGGCGCACGTCTTGAAATCCGCCCGCGCGCCACGCACGAAAGGATGATTACAACCTTTGAATGCACCTGTCATCACGGAGCGATGCGAACGCGATCCGCTGGTCGTCGTGAGCTCCTCGAGTCGCCACGTGGCGTTGCCTCCTTGGGGAGCAGGAAGGACGATGAGATAGTACTCGAAGTCGTGACCGGGACGCGTGGCGTACATCGAGTCGGCCAGTTGGCCGCGATTGAGCGCACGCGCCGACACGACGCCATTTGCCGGGAGGCCGGCACCTGTCGTCAACGAGTCCTCGCCAGCCACGGCGTCGATACGAATGCGGGTCGATCGCGCCGGACGCGGACCTCGACACGCTGCCTCCCCGCGGCAGCGGCGCTGTCGCTCCTGGCCTCCAGTGAAAGTCAGTCCGTGCGTGAACGCGTACAGCTCGTCCCCGGACAACTGATCGATCGGCTTGGGCAGCGCTCCAGGTTGAAGGGCCGCAGCCGTGGCGCCGACCGCGGCGGCCGCCCCCGGAGCGCCGGCTCTCGCTGCGTTCGTGTCCGATTGTTCCTGTTTCGATCGCCCGCACCCGGCGGCAATGACGGCAAGCGCCGCCGCGGTAGCACACGCCAAGCGTACTGCCAAAGGCTTCGTCACCTCGGACTCCTCTGGTTCGTTGTGTTGAAGGAATGTCGATGAATGATGATGCGACTATTTAACGCGTCGGGCTCGCGAGCGCGCGGAGTCGCTCCAAGGTTGGCCTGAACGAGGCGTCGGCGTGCTGCCACAAGATTAGCGCTTCGCGTGCGCGCCGCTGTCGCTCGGCGACTTCACCCATGCTCGCCGCCAGCTCGGCACGGAGCACCAGTGCCCGACCCACGGCCGCGGATTGCGCCTCCTCGCGAGTCGCCCATGGCCCGAGCGTCGGCAGCGCATTGAGGACGCGATCGAGCTGTCGAATCGCGACGGTCGTATCGCCAATCGACATGCGCAGCCATGCCTCCTGCACGGTGAAGTCCAGAGCGACGTCACCCGGCAGCACGACGCGACGGACCTCGTCGAGCGAATCGAGCACGGCGCGGACGCGACGGTTGTCCTTCGCGGCGGCGGCGCGCTGTGCCACATCGAGCGGAGTGATGGCGGGCAATCCTTCGAGGGCCCGCCGCCCCAGGCACGGGAAGGCAAGACTCATCGGCCGCACCAGAAGTTCGCGGCGCACATCGTCGCTTCTCGCGGGTTGGCTGTAGCTCTCCATCAGGCGGTCGACTTCTCGCCGCAGGGCAGCGAGCGAATCGTCGCAGACTCCCGCGGCGGCACGGACGAATAATCGGCTGGCAGCGTTCGTGAGCGGGGGTGCGATGCCAAGCCCCGCGTTGTGCGTCGATTGCGCAATGGCCCGAAGCTCTCCGCCTCGATCGAGCCGGCCGGTCAGGGCCGCGATACCGGATAAGCGAGAGGCGACGTCCGGCGACGGCGTCTTGTCCGCCCAGGCCGACAGCAGTGAATCGGCCAGCGTACGCGCCGATTCGAACTCGCCGCGCTTGAGACGCAGCCGCACGTCGAAAGTCGCCAGCTCGAGACGCTGGGCTGGCGCGGTGCTGAGCGAACGCGCCTGCTGGATCGCGCCGCCCGCGCCGTCTGAATCCGGAGATAACTCGCCGCGAGCCTCGTGCGCCGCCGCCAGGGCCTCGAGGGCCTCGGGATTCCGCGGGTTCGACGCGACCCACCGGCGCGCGAAGCCGAGCAGGATGTCTCGATTGCGCCGCAGCGCATCGGGGAGCGTCGCCGGCAGCGCGCCGAGCTTCGCGGCCGCCATCTCGCCGAGCGACTTCGGCACAAAGCCGATCGTATCGCCGATCACTGAGGGATGGGCGGCGAACGCCTCCGGCGCTGCGTTGGTCGTTCGCCCCGACCGGATCTGAAGCGGAGTGGTCGGAAGCAGGTTCGCGATCATCGCGTACGACATCGCCCGGTGTGCGCCGGGGTCGAGCGTTGCGGCGCGCATGTACGCCTGCGCCGCGGCCGGCCAACTGGTGCGGAAGGCCCAACCCGACGGGCTGGTCGTGTCACGCACGACCGCCGAATCAAGCGCCAGGCAATCACCCAGACCGTACCAAGCGAGCGCGTCGAGGGAGTCCGACGCACGCAGGCGCCCGAACGAGTCGCAGGCGCGAGGAAATGACCGGCTGCCAAGCGCGATCAAGGCCTCGGCATACAACGAATCACGACCATGCACGCGTGCGCGCGCCTCCCCAATCCTGGCGCTCGCGATCCGAAACCGATCCGAGTCGACTCGCCGCTCGAGCTCCAACGTCTGAGCCAACAGGACCTGGGCCGCGACAAACTGTGGATCCGCGCTCGTCGCGCGTCCCAAGTCGCGCTCTGCCGTCGCCAGATCCCACTTCTGGAGCGCCACCTTCCCCGCCCCGTACGAATCACGCGCCGAACGCGTCGCCGCCTCGAGCGTGTTGGCGGTGCGATCACGTATGATGCTCCGCAAAGGCACGGCGCCGAGTGACGCGAGCGCCAGGATCAACGCGGTCGAGCCGGCCCAGGCGAGTGGATGACCCGGCACCTTGCGCAAGGCGCGGCGCGATGATGACCGCATCGAACCGACGTCGTGCAACGCCGCCTCGAGCGCGTCGGCGAACGCGCGCGCGTCGGGGAAGCGCGCCTCCGGCGACGTGGCGAGCGCGCGCGCCAACAATTCGTCGATGAAGACCGGCACGTCGGCGCGGTGCTTGTGGAGCGGCTCAGGCGCCTGGCGCAGCCGCTGGCGCAGCAGCTCCTGCGGCGTCGAACCGGCGAACGCATGGACGCCGCCGATCATCTCGTACAGCACGCAGGCGAGCGAGTATACGTCGCTCCGCCCGTCGAACCCGCCGTCGGACAGTTGCTCGGGACTCATGTACGCCGGTGTGCCGACGATCATTCCCTGCGCCGTGAGGCGCACGTCGATCTGCTCCATCACGCGTGCCACACCGAAATCCGCCAGGCACGCGTGGCCGTGATAGAAGAGAATGTTGTCCGGCTTGATGTCGCGATGGACGATGCCCTGATCGTGCGCGAAGGCGATCGCGATCGCGATGTCGTGCGCGATGCGCAGCGCGTCGCCGATCGGCAACTGGCGTTCGGCGTCGAGCCGGTCGCGCAGCGATCCACCGTCGACGAACGGCATCACCAGGTACAACCGCCCGTCGGCGATGCCCGAATCGTACATCGGGAGGATGTGCGGATGCTGCATCCCGGCCGCGACCTGGATCTCACGCAGGAAGCGCTCTCCGGCACGCGAGCCCAGCCCCGAGTCGAGCGTCTTGAGTGCGACGAGACGGTCGTGCTTCAGGTCCCGCGCCAGGTAGACGGTGGCGGAGGCTCCGCGCCCCGTCTCACGAACGATCGCGTAGCGCTCACGCAACGACTCGACGATGCCCGGGGGGATCGCCGAGGACGTGGATGTCGCCTCGTCGGGTGCGCGAGTGGGGTCGGACATGGTGAAGCGCTTGCCTCGGTCCGGCTTGCGCCGGAAACGATTGACATGAGAGGCGGTCGCGCGAATGCAGGGCGCGTACCGCTGGTCCCGGCCGCCGTCGGTCCGGACATGCTCCCTAACGATGCCTGGAGCCACTCAACATTGTGGGGAAAGGTCGCCGGAGTCCAGCGTTTTCTTGGCTAATCGTGTAGTACGTTCAAGCGACGCGGCCCGGTGGGACCCCGTACGTCGAACCGGCGGGCACTCGCCGCGCGATGTGCGTGGGCCCACATTAGGTGTCGACCGTCTCTCCGTGAGCCTGGAGGCTCGATGATCCGCCATTTCTGCCGCGTCCTGGCCGGCGCGACAAGCTTTGTTCTTGCCATTCACCCGCTGTCCGCCCAAGCGGCTCCCTCGGTGCCGGTGGCGACGCAATTCGACAACCTGCACTTCCGCTCGATCGGGCCGGCCATCATGTCCGGACGCATCGCCGATCTCGCCGTGTACGAGAAGAACACGTCGATCTGGTACGTCGGCGCCGCGCACGGCGGGGTGTGGAAGACGACGAGCAACGGCGCGGTGCTCACGCCGGTCTTCGAGGACCACGGCCTCATGTCGATCGGCGACGTGACCGTTTCGCAGACCGACCCCAACCTCGTGTGGGTTGGGACCGGCGAGTCGAACAACCGGCAGAGCACGTCGTGGGGCGACGGGGTGTGGAAGTCGACCGACGGCGGAAAGACGTTTCAGAACATGGGGCTTCACGACTCGAAGCACATCAATCGCATCATCATCGATCCGAGCAATAACGACGTCGTCCTCGTCGCCGCGACCGGTCCGCTGTTCGGCCCTGGCGGGGAGCGCGGGATCTACAAGACGACGGACGGCGGCAAGAGCTGGAAGCGCGTGCTGTTCCTTGACGACGACACGGGCGCCAACGATCTCGCCATGTCGTACACCGATCCGCGAACGCTCTACGCGTCGACGTATCAGCGGCGGCGTACGTCCTGTTGCGTGAACGGCGGTGGTCCGGGGAGCGGCATCTGGAAGTCCACTGACGGCGGCGACCACTGGAACCGCCTCACCAACGGAATTCCCAGCGGTCCGCTCGGCAGGATCGGGCTCGATACCTATCGCAAGAACGGCGACATCGTCTATGCATCGATCGAAGCGCCGACGCCGGAGGGGCGCGGCGCGCCGAGCGCCAATCCGCCCGAGGCGCGAGACACGATGCCGCCGGGTGGCGGCCGCGGCGGCGGCCGCGGGGGCGCGGGGTTCGGCAACGCAGGGGGCGCCAGCGGCCTCTATCGATCGAACGACGGTGGCGCCACGTGGCAGCGGGTGAGCCAGACCAACCCGCGCCCGCTGTACTTCAGCCAGGTGCGCGTGGATCCCAACAACGCCGAGCGCGTGTTCATGGGCGGCGTCAAGATGCAGATGACGATCGACGGCGGCAAAACGATCGAGGGCAATGCATCGCTCGCCGCGCACGACGACGTGCACGCGATCTGGATCGATCCGAACAACTCCGACCACATGCTCATCGGCGACGACGGCGGCGTCAGCGCCTCGTACGACGGCGCGAAGACGTGGAATTTCTTCGCCAACCTGCCGGTCGGCCTGTTCTATCACGTCGGCTTCGATCTGGCGACGCCCTACAACATTTGCGGGGGGATGCAGGACAACTACGACTGGTGCGGGCCGAGCCAGTCACGTCAGAGTACCGGCATTCTGAATCACGAATGGTTCCAGATTCAGGGCGGCGACGGCTTCGTGGC
>Ga0157370_10004561_pt1 | contig 15857 bp, 9 predicted proteins | sample C35metaG_FD_113463 | JGI IMG/M metagenome (GOLD analysis project Ga0157370, IMG submission 113463) | Corn rhizosphere microbial communities from Kellogg Biological Station, Michigan, USA - C3-5 metaG | ecosystem: Host-associated > Plants > Roots > Rhizosphere > Soil | place: USA: Michigan...
GCCCAGTTTCAGCTCAGTAGGCAGAAAATATGGTGTTCCGGTATCGCTATAGCTCATTTTTGTCCCGATGTTGGATATATTTACCCCCATCGACCAATCTGCAGGCCCTCCGAACAACATCACTCCGGTACGGTAGATTCCGGATATATCAGCTGCCAAGGCTCTTCCTGGCCCGGCCTGTACCCCTGAAGTTGTTGCCCCTGTAAACAGATTACTGTTGATGAAACGGATACTGCCACCGAGTGCGAATTCCTCACCAAAACTCCTGGCATAGCTGATATCGGCTGCAAACTCTGTTGGATGGGCTGTTCCCAATCCCTGTGCGTTATCATCGGTAAGACTAACTGCGCCCAGAGAAAAATATCTCAAAGAAGCCCCTATGGTATTGCGTTCGTCCAACTTGTGGTAGCTGCTCAGGTAGGCAAGGTTCATATCCGGCACCAGATTCCTCATCCATGGGGTATAGGTTAAACCTATTCCTGTCGACCCCAGGGGCAGATAGGCCATCGATGCAGCATTGATGGCCGCAGAATGGGCATCAGCTTCAACCGCCACCCCGGCATTTCCCATACCAGCAATGCGGGCACCCGGCGTGATCCGTAAAAAGGGAGCTGCAGCAATCAGGCTGTTAGATCTGGTATCATTGTCGATTTTTCCTGCCTGCTGGGCATCAGCGTTTGTAATAACTAAAGTTAGCAGGGCCAAAAGGAAAAATATTCTGTTCATCGGTTATGAGTTTAAATTTTCAGTTTACTATCAAAAAATAACAATCGTTTTCCTTGCTATCAATTCTATCGGTTTTCCACCAGTCGATCATTTCAGTAGGATATTACACCATCCAAGAATCTTTTGCTAAAGGGCAAAAAACAGAATAGTCCGTCACTACCGGTGTTATAACATTATTTATGCATTACTTTCCCAAAGTTTACATTTTGTAAAACTGGTTCATTTATTCGTTTGTTTAATTGTTTAAATTGATTATCGCTCACCTACTAAAATCATTTAACATAATTCATTACAAATGATTTAATATTCATTCCTAAAATCCTTGTTTTAAAACAAAAGGATGTTAAATAACCCTACTCCACGCTTATCAAATATATATATACACGTTAATTACATTGTTTAAAAAAACATCATAGTATTATTTTAAACAATTATTATTTCTTAATATCCGAACAACTCCTCTGGTGTTAATTTTTTAACATCACCATACTTCTTCAAATTACCATCTTCCACTGCAAATTCAATGCATCTGCACCTATCTTTGCAAAGGCGGTGTAGAGATCAAAATCCGCTTGGTTGTGCTTATACCACATATACTGCGGATCTAAGTGGCTTCTATAACACAACAAATCCATGAAAGCTCTACTGGGGGTGCTTGGTTTTTGTTTTGCGTAAATACGAACCGCACCTTACAAAGCGCAATTCGGTGAGTAGTTTTTCAACATTTCCACCCACCGATTACTCATATCAATTGTATGAATTGATAAATCTAATAATCATACCTGGTTGCATTATGTCTGCTGCCATCAGGGTTCTTTCCTTCACGCAGATAGTCTCCGGTCTTATCAATATAAGTATTATAGGTATTCAATAACCTGTAGTCCCAATATGGATATTCGTGACCGGTTAACAATCCATTAATTATAGGGCGCATAGCCAAGAAGAACGCTTTATTATTTGCAGGATAAGTCATATTACTGCTATGGCTAAAACCTAATGCATGACCCAGCTCATGAAGGATCTCCTCCTCAGAAGATTTATTGTAATGTCTCATCAATACGTATTCAGCTCCTGCCACTAAATTACCGCCCCCCAATCCACTGACATTTCTTACCAAACCGGTCTCTATTTTGGGGCGGGTTAAAATATCTTTGTAAACCGCTTCTTTTCTTTCTTTGGTCAGCACGCTTCCATTATTTTCGATTAAACCTTCATAATCCATGAAAGCTTTTTGTGCCGCATCCTGGGAAAACAGATAAGCCAGATTCGTAAACATAGCAATGCACTCCCTGGCATGTAATGGATTCATCCTATACCAGTTATCAATATCCTGCTGCTGTTTTCTGAAATTTAATTGCCAGGCTGTTTTAATTCCGTTAAGTTTTTTATAAAAAGGATCATCGACCGCTACAGAAAATACCGCTTTAGATAGATCAGTTTGCTTTTTAACCTCTATCAATTTTCCGCTTTCGGTGTACAGCTTCTCATCTTTTTCTGTAATTGATACCGGTAAATCAAATGATGTCAATGAGGCAATTGAGTCAATTTTTAAAAGTTTAATCCGCTCTTCGTATCCGGTTAGCTTCACAAAAACATCAACATTTTTTATGCTTTTTAAAGTATAGCAGCTTAACTTCATGCGGTTAGTTCCGCTTGCTTCGATGCTCAGGGGATCACGTAAATTAATGGTACGGCTGACCATTATTTCTACAGGCTCAGTATCCGAAAGAATCTTCCCGACATTTTGGATATCTTTAAAAGAAATATTTTGGGTTAGTACTTTCGGTTCCGGCAAAGGTTCCTTACTTGCTTTTTTACAGGAAAAAAGGATAACAACAAATGTTAAGAATAAAAACTGTTTTTTCATTTTATAGTAGATTGGTGTAATTAATGTCTCATTTTTATCGAAAGCGCTACAGATGAGCATAGAGAGATTGGTCTTTCAGCATCTCAAACTTTGTTTGATTACAAAGAGGGAGCATTTTCAATGCTCCCTCTTTTGATTTATATCTGATCGGTATTTGGATTTATTTATAAAGGTAATTCATTGCAATCACGTCATTCGCATTAAATGTGCGATTGCCACCGTTAGAGCAGGCTAGCATAAACGATTCAGCATCTGCTTTTGATGGTGTTCCTGGTATCTGGATTGCGCCAACTCCTGCTGATCCTTCATTGGAGCGTCTTCCTCCACAGCTATATGCTCTGTTCATATAGTCGGTATGGCGGAATCCTATACAATGCCCAACTTCATGTTGCAAAACTGAGGCTACATACAATAAATTAGGATTCGTTCCATAGGCATTAACATTCGTATTCATTTTAACCTGGTTAAATGGTTCGCCACTTGAAGTAGGAAAACCAGACGAACCTAAAGTGATGAAACCACCGCTTGGCCCTTCGTTAAACCCAAATACATCAATATTACCTGTAGTACCTGTATTTGCCTTTTGAAAAGTTATACGCAGACCCAATGAATTGTACCTTGAAATCATCAGGTCAACGGCATCACTATATACTTGTGGTAAATTAGTAACTGAAATTGTAACCACGCGTGGCAGTGATTTAACAATATTCGTTGTGCGGTACTGCTCGGTTTCAGCAATGTTTAAATTAGGGCTTAAAGATTTCTCCGTTAAGTTGGCATCTGTTAGCACGATGTCGCCCTCAACCAGGTAACCGTTATCTACTTTACGCACATCTTCGACACTAAATCCTAAGCTTTTTATCTGTTGTAAAGTACTTGCGGATATTTCGGCTTTGTTTTCGGTTTGCTCAGAAGTGTTGTTTTTTTTACACGAAGATACGCAGAGAAATAAAGCGCATAACATGGCGAGTGATAAAAATTTTGTGTTTTTCATGTTTAATTTAGTTTAGGTTAATTGTATTGATCAGATGAGTTTAATGTATAAACATTTATATGTGATTTAAATAATTAGTACGTTTTCGATAATATCCTTATTCTGTTTGCCATTTATTTTTTGGTCAGTCGTTCTATCGATATTTTTAATTGATTTTTCCCTTTTTGATTTAAAAATTTCTTCCTGGACTAAAAAATTAGTTCAGTTTTCTCTACCATCCCTAAGACCCTGGCTTTCTTAAGCGTTATACAACTAGTTTTCGCCGTAAAGAAGTGATATTTTGGAAGCTCGAAGTCCATCATCTGAGGGTACAATACAAAAAGAAATATCCGCTCCCACATGAATAGTTTCCACGCATTCAAGTGCATCAAAAGCAATATCCTGTCCGTTGTCATCAATAATTATCCCCTGATGTTCTTCGATCATGACAACCTCTCCTTGTCTGATTGCATGGGGCTTATCGAAAAATAAAAAGTCTGAGGAAGTAGCATAAAGTTTCATTTAAGTATTTGTTTTTAAGGAGACTGTCAAACACATAACCTTTCATGTGCACTGGATAGACCATCTCTATATTTGTGAAAAGTGAAAATTAAAAGTTGATTCCTATACCAGATCCGGCAACTGGTTACTAGTCTGAGCTTTCAAAAAAGTTAGGGAACGCCCCCTGGCGAACCCTAAATCAACGGAAAAATCTCCGGTAGTATCCCTGCTACCGGTTTACCTTACAGCTACATCAACGCGGTTGATAGATGCTGTATATTATTGCTGATACTTTTATCAGCATCATTTTTCAAAGTTTTTATATGCAGTTTAACAACTAAGCCCACAGCGTATATCTTTATTGCATTAAACCTTCGCATCCTACAGATGGGCTTCGAAAAATTTAAAATTATTTTTGAAAATCTGTCGCCCTGTAATAGTTGTCAGTTCTGACCGGAAACATCTTTTTGGCGAGCATCGCCTTATATACATTTCCCGTCGCCACAACCGCACCTCTATTTCCGGGATTTGAAGGATAGGTCATACTCGAGGTATGAGAATAGCCGATCATGTGCCCCATTTCGTGAACTGTTATAAAACACACATCAACATTAAGATAATCTCTTAATACATGGTCGGCTACTCCGAAAGTAGATCCGCCGCCAAGACCTGAAACATTTACTACCACCCCACAGCTGAAGTCAGGAATTTCGATCAACTTTTTTAGTGCTGTTTCCTTTTGTTCAGTTGTTAACAGCACATTATTATTATCTGTAATCGGTTCTGCAACAAAAACAGACTTTGTTGTATCTGCCTGCAATAAATAAGCCATATTAATGATCAGACCTGAGAATCTCCTGACATCCCTAGCATCAATATTTTCTTTCCAGTTATTTGTAGGGTCATCATTGGGATCAAAATCACTGTATTTGATTTTCCATTTCAATTTGGCCAGTGATTTGAGTTTTTTGATCAGCTCGGTATCTCCCGTAAAGTCGAAAGAAACCTTTGCAGTAGGTATTCCGCTTGTCTTATACTGCGACAGATCCACGTCACCACCTTCAGTATCCTGGAATTTTGTAGTTCCTTTTATAAAGGGATACTCGATTTCGGCTACAGCATGGGCCCTGATCTTTCCGATCTTAAACAGCTTGATGGGTTTAGGCTGTCCTTCAATTGTTACAACTATTGTTGCATCAATAATATCAACTGGGGCAAAATTGGCGACTTCTATGGTTGTTGCGGTAAGGGCTTTAACACGCAGTACCTTTCCGATTTCGTATGTCCGGGCCACCGAGGTTAGAAGGGCCATTGATTCTCCGTCCTGAAACATCAGATTGGAGTTCTCATTACTGTCGAAATTGTACTGAACCATTTTTACCGGTTCAGATCCTGGCGGCATAACCTTCCTGCAACCAAAAGAGAAGATTACTAAAAATAAGAGGATGTTTTTTTTCATGGTAGAAAGTTTTTCATTAACTCTTATAGAAACTGAAATATATTAGTCCCATAGACTGCAAAAATGCAGTTATGAAAAAAGAGTTCGGAGTAAAATTTTCCGAATAAAGAGTAAAATCCTCCTTTTTTTAACAATAATTGCCATAATCTACGAATACCAGAAAAAACGATAATGATATTCGGTGCTGTTGTTCAACTATTTGGTTAAGATAATTCTCAACAGCTTAGATTCCTGTGGTAAGTCTAAACACCTTTGAAAGCAAAGACTATTTAATTACAATCCTGGCTTTTATCTTTTGAAGTAACTCATCGATATTAAATGGTTTAAATATAAAATCTACTGCACCATAGTCTGTATGCAGCACATCCAGTGCCGCATGCGCACTCATCAACAATACAGGTATGCCTGCTGTAGCGCTCGCCTCTTTTAGCTCCCGGCATATACACAGGCCATCTCCGTCGGGAAGCATAACATCCAACAAAAAAAGATCAGCATCATTATGGTTTGCAGACCGAAACTCCTTAATAGTCGGAAAACTCTGTACTTCATATGATTCCAGGTTCAATAGGATCTCAATAACATCTCTTATCCCTTCATCGTCTTCAAGGACATATATCTTCTTGTTCACGCGCTGATCTTTAATTGCCTGGTTCCCAATCTAAATTGTAAGTTAGGGTTCCAATATTGTTAACATCTGATTTTTCGGAGGACAAACTAAAACTCTTTTTTTCACGCAATGCGCAATACTTACTCCAGGAAGGATTAAAATTGATGTTCTCCATAAAATCGTAACAGATTAATTATAGTTGGTTTAACAGAATGTTTCATATTAAGTATTAACCAAAACAACTCAAACGAGCTGAAAACCTCGTATAAAATCCTCCCTTTAAAGAGTAAAATTTTCCTTTTTTTATCTAGCAAGAAATCAAGATTAAAATAAAGCTGGCTAGGCCATTGTCTTGACCAGAAATGGACGGCAACAAAAAATGAGGAAACTAAACCAAAAGTCCTTTTTCAATTAAGTTCGATCCGCATCTTTGTATGCTGTCTGCCTTTAGTAGAATCCGCAGACTGGACAACCTACGAATTTCCCCGTTAGGTACTTTGACGGAGGTACTGATATGGTGAGACATTATAAAATTTACGGAACTCCTTACTAAAATATTTAGGGTCGCTAAACCCAACCATATGTGTTACCTCAGCTGGGGTATACTCCCCGCCTTGGAGCAACAGTGCTGCACGTTTAAGGCGTTGGATTTTAACAAAATCCGTTAGTGAAACATCAGTGAGCGCCTTGATCTTTTTATAAAGGACAGATTTGCTCATTCCGATCTCTAAGGTCAGCTGCGTCAGATCAAACTCTGGATTATCCAGATTTTTCTCAACAGCAGCTATAATCTTACCCAACAATTCTTCATCTCTCGATGAAGGGTTGCTTACCGGTCCTAAAAAGAGCTGCTTGCTAAGCTTAGCCTGAAGAGCCGCTCTCAGCGCCAGCATATTTTGTATATTGAGCTGTAAGACCTGATCGCTGAAAGGCTTTGTGATATAGGCATCAGCGCCATTCTGAAGGCCACCTACCTGGTGGATATTGGCGGCGCGGGCAGTTAGCAGAATAACCGGGATATGTGAAGTCCTGTTATCGGTCTTCAATTTCCTACAGAATTCAAGACCATCCATAACAGGCATCATTACATCACTGATAATCAGATCCGGAATGATCCGAACTGCTGCTTCCCAGCCTTCTGCACCATTGGGACAAGCTACTGTAAAATATTTCTTATCAAGTAATCCCTGGATAAAGTCCCTTAGCTCTTCATTATCTTCTACGATTAGAACAGTATGGGTTTTATCAACCGGTACAGCTCCGCTCAGATAATTATCCGACATTTCGATGACAGGAAGGGATAGATAAGAAGGATCCTGTGCCGTCCTGTTGCTTATATTTTTATCCATCAAAAGCTCATTGGTTAAATGAGCGCTGCCTAAGGGAAGTTTTACCTTAAATGAGGTTCTAAAGCGACCGTTCTCTATAGCTATAGACTCAGTATCGATATGCCCATGGTGGCGCTCAACGATACTTTTCGAAAGTGCAAGCCCAATACCCGTCCCTATTGTATAACGCCCAGGTTCGTTAACCTGATAAAAATTATCGAATATCTTATCCAGATTTTCCTGATTAATACCCTCTCCGTCATTGGAAACTATAACCTCAATCTGGTTGCACGGTAAGTTCTTTTGAATTAGAAAGTGAATGGTGTCACCTTCATCTGAAAATTTGAATGCGTTTGATAGTAAATTAAAAAATACCTTTTCAAGCTGATCCTTATCGAAATATGCCAAAATCTCCTCTTCACTGGATTTGAAAGCGTAATTTATGCATTTTTTTTCGGCAAGATTTTGGAAAGACTGAAAAATATCACCCGCAAATTTTACGATATTCTGCTCAAAAAAATAAAGGGGCTGCTTATCAGATTCCACTTTTCTGAAGTCCAAAAGTTCGGTAACTAATCTGAACAATCTATCTGTATTATGCTTAACGATCTGTAAAGATTTATTGATCACCTCATTTTCACGGGTAAGATCGATGAGCTTTTCAATCGGACCAATGATAAGCGTCAAAGGCGTCCGGATCTCATGTGAAACATTCGTAAAAAAGTCAAGTTTCATCTGATATAAGGACTGTTGTTGTTCTGCTTCCAGATGTTTCAGGAAAAGATCACGTTCAAGTTTCTCTCTGTTCTTAAAAAATCGATATATATAATAAGAACCGGAAAAGAACATGATTCCGTAAATCATATAAGCCCACCAGGTTTTCCATAAAGGTGGCAGGATATTAATGGTCATTTTAGCTGGTTTTGAGCTCCATAGTCCATCATTATTTGAGCCGTTAACCAAAAAAGTATACTTTCCAGGGCGGAGATTCGTATAGGATGCAGATGGCGTTCCAACCTCTTTCCAGTTTTTATCAAATCCTTCCAGTTTATATTTATACCGGTTTTTTGTCGGTTTAATATAGTTTAAAGCTGCAAATCCAATTGCAAATATATTTTGATCAGCTGACAGCGTTATTTCATCTGTCAGATCAATTGCCTTTTTTAACAAACTATCCGGTCCTTTTATCTGAATAGGCTTGTCCAAAACTTTTAATGAGGTGAAGATAAGATGAGGTTTAAAGCTATTCATACTAATCCGTTCTGGATAAAAACCGATCAGTCCCTTATACCCGCCAAAAAATAGTTGCCCAGCCGAGTCCTTAAAACCAGATCCGATATTAAAAACATTCCCAGGGAGTTCGTCATTTGTATTATATACCCTAAAAGTCCAATGCAGCTTGTCAAATTTAACCAATCCGCGCTCTGTACTCAGCCATAAAAAACCATAATTATCTTCAAATATTGACAATACATTACTTGCAGGTAATCCATCTTTTTCGGAAAACGTCCTAAAATCTTTTTTTGCGGGATTATAAACACTCAGTCCGCTATGATCTGTTCCGATCCAGATTGCACCTGTTTTATCTTCATAAAAACAATTAACTGAGCTATTAACAAGCCCGAGGCCTTTTCCCCAAATGAATGATTTAAAACTGTTGGAAACACTGTTCCATAAGTGTACATTGTCGTCTGAACCGATCCATATATTGTGTTTTGAATCTTCAAACAATGCCGTGATCAGTTCTTTTTTCTTGATCTCCTTAGTACAAACAAGTTTAAATTTATTTGACCTGGGATCAAATAGATTCAAGCCCATAGAGGTTCCTATCCAAAGCTGTCCTTTATTATCCTCAATTACACAGTTCACATTATCATGGCTCAATGACATCGGATCACCATCCAGATGGCGATAATGGATAAAATCATTTGTTGCTGCCCTGAAGAGGTTCAAGCCCCCCTGATAATTGCCCACCCATACCCTTTGTGATCTATCCACCAGAATTCTCTTGATTCCATTAGAAGATATACTATTTGGAGACTTGTCAATATGCTTAAATATAGAAACGCGGCCTGTTTTTTTATTCAAATAATTTAGTCCGTCATTTGTGCCTACCCATAGATTGTTAAGCTTATCTCCAGCAATCGCACTGATTACATTATTATTGATGCTGCTTCTATATTTATCATTCTGATATACCTGAAACGGGGTTGTGATGGTATGAGCTACATCTACGCCACCAAAGTAAGTACCTATCCAGATTGAGCCGCAGTTATCTTCGTAAATATCGAATACCGAATTTTCACCCAGGCTTAGCGGATTGGAAGAATCGTGCAGATAGGTTTCAAACCTCATCCTTTCCGTATCGAGCAAAGATATCCCTTCTTGTGTACCGATCCACAATTGTCCTTTTTTGTCCACCGTCATTTTACGGATATCATCAATTCCAGGCGTATTTAGGCTATTTTCGGATCGGGAATAGTGCTTAAAAGAATTTCCCTGCCTATTGTAGAGATTGAGACCGTTATGTTTGGTACCTATCCATAATCTATTTTTTTTATCCTCAGCTATTGCGGTTATTACGTTGCTGCTAACACTACTGGGATCAGCAGAGTGAATAAAAAGGTCATAGCGGTATCGTCCATTTAAATTTTCAAGTCGTACCAGACCACGGTTTGAACCTATCCAAATGTGACCGAAGTGATCCTGAAAGATTGTCATGACCTGATATGGCCCTTTTATCGGAAGCTCAAATGTTTTGAATCTATTGTGAAATTTGTCGGTCGAATATAATAATCCATTATCAGTTCCTAACCAGAGCGTGCCGTTACGATCTTTATAAAGGTAATTCGCTCGGTTCACATCTGAAAGGACATGAATGAACGTTTCGTTCTTAGGATCGTACTTATCCAAACTGCTCAAAGATCCAACCCACATTACCTTATTATCGTCCACTGCCAAAGTGGTTATATAGTTATTCGAGACGATATTTTTCTTAAGTAAGGCATTATTTTTGAGGAGCCTTATATTCTGTCCATCATATCTGTTTAGTCCGTATGTAGTCCCAAACCACATAAAGCCCTGTGGATCTTTGATAATTGCCAATACTGAATTCTGGGAAAGTCCATCTTCGATGGTTAGGTGGTTAAAAGTATAAGGTGTCTGTGCATGACTATATTCAGCTAAAAAGCATAACAGTAATACGTAAAAAAAATGCTTGGTCTGGTTAATTTTGAACATCTGGATTGCGCTCCCCGGGATGGGTCAATATTTGTAACAAAAATATATAAACTTCTAATAAAAATGTCACTTTTTCTTTACATTAAAAAATATAATTTAATTAAAATTCAGATAGGCATTTAAATTGTTTGGAAAAGTACTAACAGCATACAGCTTGAAACTGAGCATAAACATCTAGTCGAGTGTCAGTAGATCAAACGCCCTTATGCAGCAACCTGACTAAGATTTAGTCGGATAATTGCTCGTCTTTTAACCTCTCTAACTCGTGTTTTAAATAGAATTTTCTATTAAATCCTACCTCACCCTTCTTATAAAGAAAAGGAAGATTTTCCTCTTTAAAGAGAAGATTTTGCTCCACCTAGTCTACTCGTTTTTGTTCTTTTGTTTAACAATTTGATACATATGTAGAAACATTCGAACAATTAATGATAATTGTCATCCTAGGCCAAGTCAGGCTTTCTGGTAAAACTGAATATCGCTTATGGATACGACAGTTAATTATTTTATTAGTTATCTCATTCACCACAGCGGAATACAGTTAAAGGCCTAAATACTTCCAAATATCTATTTTTTCAGAAAAGAGTACCAAATAACAATATCCTAAAACCTAATCATTTTCTTATGAAATCATTTTTAAAAGCCCTTATGGCGCTGCTCGTAGTAACCTCGTTTTATGCCTGCAAGAAGGACATCGAGACTACAGACCCCTTACAGAACGACGCGATCAGTTCAATCAAAAAGGGCGACTCCACCATCCACAAACTGGTTGTCGACGGAAGGACCAACCACGTGGTTGAAGTCAACGGAACCTATTATTATGCTGACGATATTATCCTGAGTAAAGAACAATTCAATACCCTGAAAAAACTAACAAGTAACCTTTCTACCCAGGAAAGGGCAACCATTGCACAGGACTTTTCTGCGACCTGGCCAGGTGCTACGGTTTATTATCAATATCCTGATATTACCACTATGACAGCGGCCCAGCACAGTTCGTATGTTGCCACACTTAACACTGCATTTAAGAACTTAAACGATGCTACAGGAATCAGATTCATAGAAAGAACTACTCAGCCTGAATATATCAGGTTTGTAAAATCTGGTGGCAATAGTTCGCCCCTTGGCTGGAGAAAAAATGGAGTAAACACGATTAATTTATACAACTACAACATGGTTGGTATCGTAATGCACGAAATTATGCACTCCTTAGGGGTAATGCATGAGCAGTGCAGGCCAGATAGGGATCTGTATGTTAAGGTAGATGTATCAAGAGTTATCGCCGGGTACGAGCATAATTATAACATATTTCCTACTTATGCCGGTCATGGGCCTTTCGACTTCCAATCGGTTATGTTGTATGACTCCTGGGGCTTTGCCAAAGACAGGAACCTGCCTCCTATGACTAAATTAGATGGTTCTACATTTAATAGCCAGAGAGCAGGAATCTCGGCGGGAGATATTGCAGGGTTAAAAAGTTTATACTTCCCCGCCGATGTTAACGGTATTTACAGAATTACCCCGGTTTATGTAAGCACAAAATCCCTTGATATTTATGGAGGCAACCCGGCTGACGGAACAAGGCTGATCATATGGCCTTCACACTCCAACAATAACCAAAAATTTGTATTCAGGAAAGATGTGCATGGTTATTACCAGATCAAATCGCTCCTGGATACCAACAAGGTACTGACTGTACGTGATGCCGCTACAGCCAGTGGGACAATCGTCGAATTCAGGACAAGTGCAAATGCCGAAAACCAAAAATTCAAGCTTTATAACAGAGGTAATGAAGGGTTCAGCTTTGCACCAAAACATGCCCCTGGGCTAAGGATGGAGGTAAGTGGTGGCGGTACAGCCAACTCGACCAACATCGTTGTAGGTACTTCCAGTACGACCAGTCAGGCACAAAGGTTTAACCTGACCCGATTTTAAGCTATATTAGCCTATCCCCCATATAGTTGGGTACTTGCTATATGGGGGATTTTATCTAAAAATCCGATTTTGAAAAATATATTCCTAACGATAATTCTTAACTGCATTGCTGTTGCGGCTTTCTCCCAGAACCAAAAATTCAATATTTCTATAGGCACCGGCCTGTTTAACGAAGATTTTAACTGGTCTATTGCCGGGAACCTGGACGGGAAAGCGCCGAACATCCTTTCTGAACTGGTTTGGGGAAATTTAAGAGGGCTGCAGTATAGCATCAGTGCGGACTATGCCCTAACACCCAGAATAGCTGTTAATGCTGACTTTTTATATGGAAAAATTAACGGCGGGGCCGCCAACGATGCCGATTATCTGGAAGACAACAGAAAGGAGTCTGTATTTGATGAAACTTTTATCAGCAACAAGGGAAATGTTCAGCACCTTAGTCTGAACCTGGTTTTGAAAAAAGAGTTAAGTGATCAATTGCTATTAAATGCCCTGATCGGTTACGATAACCTGGTACAGGAACTTTACCTGCTGGAAGACCCGAACAATCCGGTAACCGAAGGCTTAAACTCTTATTACAAGAACCATTGGAACGGCCTGCAGTTGGGTCTGAACTTAAAATACCAAATAGGAAAAGTCTCCATATCCGGAAAAATCAGGAGCGGGTATTATAAATATTATGCGAGTGCCGACTGGAATCTGATCCCCGACTTTAAAAAGCCGATAAGCTTTGAGCAGAAGGCGATGGCCTATAAATATAGCGGTGGTTTACAACTGGCCTATTCACTAACCAGGCATTTAGAAATTAACGGCGAACTAAATATGAGCTATGGGGCAAGTTTTGCGGGAAAAGATTATGCTTATTTTACTGATGATACCACTGCTGTCACAAAGTTTAACGGTGCAGAGCTAAAAAGCAGGTACGCCCAACTAGGGCTAAACCTGAAATTTTAAACTATGATATTACTGCTTATAATAAGTGTGATATCTATTATTTCTGTTTTTACCAAGATTGTTCCAAGTTGTTTAGCCACATCACCGGATTGGTCTTGTATAGTACAACTATTTGTTAATCGCTTCTTATTTTGGAAACTTCACATTTGATAAGCCCACTGTGCCTATTGGGTGATGCAGCTGAGGCTACAAATATTTTCAAAATAAAGCAGTGATCTGGTAGAGAAAATTCTTTTAAGGCAAAATATTTATATCCTAAAAATTTTAAATGAACTTGTTTTTACCAAAAACAAAAGTATCTTCTTAGTAACGGATTTTAGAAACTCCCCTGATTGTAGGATTTCATCTCGTTTAATCATTTCACAGCTACCATTTAAAGGTTTTTATGGCTGGAAGATAACTCCACTCTCTCCAAAAGATAACACATTTATCCTGCTAAAAAGTGAGGTAGGCAATATTGGAGCAATTGGTCCTGTTTTGAAAACTGTTCTTTTAACTTAGTATTTTTCCCATGTTATTTTACGATATTTTTTTGAATTCTTGGCAATTATTGCCTCATAATCATCAACGAAAGTATTCGATATTTATACTATCAAAATTATCAACACCGGGCTGTCCGAAAAGGTCGAACAGCCCGTTTTGTATTCGGGACCTGGCGAAGAAATTTTCCTACAGCCAATTCTCTGACCGTTAGATTTTCGTTTTGGACACTTTTGCTTACATTTTTCTTATTACTTAACAGGTTTATTTACTCTAACACAAAACTTGCCGGTGCATATTGCCCCAGGAAAAACTTCAGTGTCCCTTTGACAACCGGTAGCCGCTTACCAATTATTTCACCACGCAGATTTACAGGGCTTGCCTTAGTGTAATTTGAGCCTTTGGGCAATGTAACGGTAACAGCACCTGAATTTCCGGCTTGTTCCCACAAACGCAGCAGTGTACCCTTGTTTCCATCAGGATCTTCACCAAAAGCGCTCACAAGTATACCTTTACGCGAAACAGCAATACCTGTTTGTTGCGCAGGTAGTCTTTTGCCCTGCCCGCTTGCAGCAACAGCTATTAATGGGGTTCTTGCTTCCCATGACCGTACAGCGAGGTTTTCTGTTGTTTTTTCCCCTTGTTTGATGCCCCAGATACGTACTCTTTCGCTCCATGATCCTTCGGTCCAATAAGGAAAGTTGGTATTCCACATATTGTTGTACAGATTCACAAATACAGAAGGTTGTTTGGGAAAATAATCATAATCATATTTCCAAAGGCCCGGTTCACCAAAACTGAGCAAAGGTGCATCGATAGCGCAAATCCCAGCACCCGATTGATCAGGAGCAACCAGTGAGGCTCCTGTTTGCACGCCATATATGTAGCGGTTACCGCCAACAATCTGATCTTTTGCTAAATCCATAGCACCGCCCAAACGGCCCAGGACATACTTTGGTTTATTCACGTTGAACGGGAAGCAAAGCCATCCTCCATCAGGAACAGTATTGGCGATTTTGTTATTGATATTCCATTCCACATCCACATATTCGAATGCTTTGGGAAAAGTAAAACTAATGGAAACCGATTCTGCAACAGGATTGGCATTAGTAGCAACCAATGTAACTTTATCGGCAAACGGTGACTGCTCTAATCTCATTTTCCAATCAGTAGGTGTGGTGGCCAGATAAGGAATGTCTGTAGGCAAATTTGGTTTTAGACCCGCAGCAAAATTGTTCCTTACGTAATTCCTGTCGTGATAATCTTTGGTTTGTGCATAGCTGAAACGTTCGTGCAGGAACTGCCCCAATGCATAAGTGGAATGTTGATCAACCAGTTCCCTGCCGGTTGCCTTTTCAATCAATGAGGCAATTCCGCCTTTTTTCATGTCAAACTTTACCATATAAAACTTTGTATCGAGCGTAGTGCTCCCTGCACCGGATACCGTGTAAGCTGATGAGGTGTTCTTGATGACCTTGTAGCCATTTGCGGGTATATTCCCTACTGCTATTTTCTCTCCCTTAAAATCAACCACTCCATCCCGCATCCAGGGCAATGGGTTGTAGACCAGGATGTCCCCAATGTTTGCTTTCACATTGTTGGCCAATAGGTTCATGCGTGAGGTAAAGTTGGTTCCGATAATGCTATCGGTGGTATTAATATACTGCGCTTTATCTTTGAAACTAGATTCGAATTTTTCATAAAAGCCTTCTTTCCTTGCCTGAATGAAGTCATCATTATATTTATAACGTTCACCTTCCGATAATTGTGTTTTTCCATCTTTTGAAAAC
>Ga0157370_10004565_pt1 | contig 15854 bp, 15 predicted proteins | sample C35metaG_FD_113463 | JGI IMG/M metagenome (GOLD analysis project Ga0157370, IMG submission 113463) | Corn rhizosphere microbial communities from Kellogg Biological Station, Michigan, USA - C3-5 metaG | ecosystem: Host-associated > Plants > Roots > Rhizosphere > Soil | place: USA: Michigan...
ATGGGCGGCATGGGCATCTTCCGCGTGAAGCAGGACGCGCTGAACCTCGGCTCCATCGTCGAGACGCTCAACAAGGACGGCGCCGAAACGATCATGGTGCAGCGCTTCGTGCCGGAAGTGGTACAGGGCGACAAGCGCATCCTGATCATCGCGGGCGAGCCGGCGCCTTTCGTGCTGGCGCGCATCCCGCAGGGCAACGAGGTGCGCGGCAACCTGGCCGCCGGCGGCAAGGGCGTGGCGCAGCCGCTGACCGCGCGCAACCGCGAGATCGCCGAGGCGATCGGCAAGGTGCTCGCGCCGCGCGGGCTGCTGTTGATCGGGCTCGACGTGATCGGCGACTCGGTCACCGAGATCAACGTGACCAGCCCGACCTGCTTTCAGGAAATCACCGAACAGACCGGCTTCGACGTGCCGAAGATGTTCATCGACGCGCTGGAGAAAACCCTGCGTCCTGCCTGAACCCGTGCGCGCGGGTCGTGTGCCTCGACCGCGGCGGCCAGCTCGAACGGGTCCTTGAAGGGACCGCGGCTTGGCGTGTCGTGGAGCTTGCGGTTGAGCCAGCCGTCGATCTCGTGGTCCCACGAGATGACGGCACCGGTCAGGCCCGAGACGCTGAGGAACAGCGCGACCGCCAGGCCCGCCCAACGGTGGATGGCGGTCGCGAAGGCGCCCATCAGAAGTCGATGGTGCCGCTCACCGCGAAGGTGCGCGGTGCGCCCATCACCAGGTAGTTGGAGCCCTGCGTGCCGCCCACCGAAGCCCAGTACGACTTGTTGAAAAGGTTGTCGATGCGCGCGCGCAGCGTGAGCGCACGGCCGTTGCCCAGGTCCACCAGGTAGCGCGCGCCGAGGTCGAAGCGGGTCCAGCCCGGGATCTGCTGGGTGTTGGTGGCGTTGGCGTACTGCTTGGAGGTGTACAGCAGGCGCGCATTCAGCGACAGGTTGCGCACACCCGGCACATCCCACTCGGCGCCGAGGTTGGCCTGCTGCTTGGCCACGCCGATGGCGGTGAGGCCGTCGGTGGCGCCGCCTTGGGTGTTCTTCTGCTTGGCATCGAGCAGCGTCAGGCCGCCGAGGATGCGCAGGCCCTTCATGGGCTCGCCGAACACCGAGAACTCGAGGCCCTGGTTGCGCTGCTTGCCGTACAGGCCGTAGACCTGGCCCGCGGACTGGTCCGCGTATTGGTAGACGGGCTGGTCGATCGTGAAGAACGCCGCGCTCGCGCCCAGCGAGCCCCCGTCGTACTTGATGCCGATTTCCTTCTGCTTGGCCTGGTAGGGCGCGAAGACTTCGCCGCCATTGGCGACCGGGCGATTGTTCGCCGTGGCGGGGGCCACCTTGCCCTGGACGAGGGCTTCGATGTAGTTGGCATAGGCCGACACGGTCGGCGTGATCTTGAACACGACACCCGCCACCGGCGTGGTCTTGCTCTTGTCGTAGGCGCTGGTTTCCTTGAGCGTGTTGTAGGCGAAGCTGGTCTGCTTGATGGTCTGGCGGCGCGCGCCGAGCGTGACCAGCAGGCGGTCTTCCATGAAGGACATGGTGTCGGCGACAGCGACGCTCGAGGTGTCGATCTTGTCGGTCAGGCGCGGGTCTTCCAGCCGGTTGCCCACGAAGCCGCCGGTGCCGTTGGCGACGGGATAGGGCGAAAAGAAGGGCGCATAGATGTTGTTGCGCACGCTGCCCGAAGAGATCGCGTAGGCGTTGTCGCGGTCGTTGCTGTAAGTGGTGGCCGAGGCCACCACGGTGTGCTTCACGGGCCCGGTGGTGAAGTTGCCGCGCACGCCGATCTCGGCGGTGCCGATGCGGTCCTTGCGGGTGTTGCTGAAGCGCGTGTTGCTTGTGTTGCCAAACGAATTGACGAGGGCCGGGTTCGACAGCACGTTGTCTTCGTCGCTGCGACGCACGCCGCCGGCGGCCCAGGCCGTGATGTTGTCGGTGATGTCGACTTCGCCGCGGAAGGTGGCGAACTTGTCCTTTTCCTTCGAATAGGTCCAGGACTGGGCGAAGTTGGACTTGGCGTCGGGCACGCGCGGGATCGGCAGGCTCGAGGAGGGCGTGAGGCTCGGGCGGCCGTCCTTCAGGTCGTAGTCCTGGTAGCCGAAGTCGGCCGACAGGCGCACGTTGCGGCTGTGCCAGTCGAGGCCGACGCCGAAGGCGCTCAGCTGCTGGCTCTCTTTGAACACGCCCGTGCCGCCTTCGCGGCGCACGGCGTTCACGCGAACGCCCAGGCTGTCGTCGGGGCCGAAGCGGCGTGCCAGGTCGAGGTTCACGAAGCCCTGGCCGCCGCTCTGCACGCCGAAGCCGACGCGGGTGAGCGGCTCGTTGGGCGCGCGCTTGGGCAGCAGGTTGATCGCGCCGCCGATGCCGCTGCCGCCGGGCGCGGCACCGTTCAGGAAAGAGTTGGCACCGCGGAACACTTCCACGCGCTCGAAGAATTCGGAGGCGATGTACTGGCGCGGCAGCATGCCGTAGAGACCGTTGTACGCCACGTCGTCGGAGTACACGGGGAAGCCGCGCACCACGTAGAGCTCCTGGAAGTTGCCGAAGCCGCGCGCCTGGCGCACCGACGGATCGTTGAGCAGCACGTCGGCGACGCTCTTGGCCTGCTGGTCCTGGATCAGTTCGTTGGTGTAGTTGGTGCTCGAGAACGGCGTGCTCATCATGTCCTGGTTGCCCAGGATGCCGACCCGCCCGCCGCGTGCCACCTGGCCGCCGGCGTAGGGCTTGGTCAGGCCTTCGGCGGAGGCGTCGGCGCTGGCCTCGACGTTGACGGTGGCCAGCGTGCCGCTCGATGCGGCGGGCTCTGCAGCCGGGGTCTGCGCCATGGCGCCTAGAGCGTGGAGGGCAAGGAGCGAGGCCGCCACGGTCGGGCGAAGGCGAAGGGAGAAGGCTGCGGGCATGAACGGTCCGATGGGGTGCAAATGAGAACCGTTATTATTCTCCCGAGAATGCCCGCCATCGATACTTTCTTGCGCTGTTGCAAAAAAGTGTCAGTCAAAAGGTTTCGTTGAAACCTCAGCCGACCGAGCGCTGCCCGTCCACGAACACATGCAGTTCGCCCGGTGCGAACTGTGTCCAGGTTTCGTTCGTCGTGAGTGGCGTGGTCACCACCACGGCCACGCGGTCGGTTGGCGTGGTGTGCTGGGCGAAGTCGATCTCCAGGTCTTCGTCGGACAGCTGCGCCGTCACGAACGGATGCCGCCGCTCCACGTACCAGAGGTTGGTCGACGCATGCGCCCACAGCGCCTGCCCGTTCGACAGCATGAAGTTGAAGGTGCCGTGGTTCGCGAGCTGCGGCGCCAGTTCACGCAGGGTGAGCGTCAGCTCTTCGATGCTCGGCACGCCCGCATGCGACTTCGCCAGCTCCTGCATCAGCCAGCAGAAGGCGTGCTCGCTGTCGGTGTTGCCCACGGGATGGAAGTTGCCATGCAGGCGCGGCCGAAAGTCCTTCAGGTCGCCGTTGTGGGCGAACACCCAGTAGCGCCCCCACAGCTCGCGCACGAACGGGTGGCAGTTCTGCAGGTTGACCTCGCCCTGCGTGGCCTTGCGGATGTGTGCGATGACGTTGCGGCTCTGGATCGGGTAGCGCCTGATCAGCTCCGCCACCGGCGATTCACAGGCCGGCTGGTGATCGACGAAATGGCGCAGGCCCCGGTCCTCGAAGAACGCGATGCCCCAGCCGTCGGCGTGGTGGTCGGTGCGACCACCGCGCTGCGCGAACCCCGTGAAGCTGAAGGTCACGTCGGTCGGCGTGTTGCAGTTCATCCCTAGCAATTGACACATAGGGGCGATTAGACCGCGATTCCCGCCGGCCTTCGCCCGCCGCGCCGCTTACCCGACCGTGCGGCTGTTGTTGCAGCTAGCGGATGAACTTGCCTTCCTTCGTCACGCGCACCATCTCGATGAAGCGCGAGCCCGTGTTGCTCGCGCCGGTGAAGTCGATCTCCATGCCGCCGATGCGCAGCTTCATCGCCTTCAGCGCCGTGTGCAGCTTCGCGCGCGTCAGGTCGCGGCCGGTGCGGCGCAGGCCTTCGATCATCACGAGCGCGTTCACATAACCCTCGTAGCTCAGGTAGCCCAGGTCCACCTTGGCGCGCTCGGCCAGCTGGCGGAATTCGCGCGCGGTGGCGTCGACCTCGCTCCAGGGGTACGGCACGATCTGCGAGATGGCCAACCCGCTGGTCTTGTCGCCCACGAGCCTGGCGGTGACGTCGCCCGGCACGATCGACATGCCGTAGAACATCTGGCGCCCGCCAGCGGCCCAGGCGGCTTTCATCACCTCGCCGCCGATGCCGCCGCCCAGGTACATGACCACGGCCTGCGCCTTGCTGTCGGCCAGCGCCTTGCCGGACGCCTCGTTGGTCGTGCCGTCGCCCTTGACCGCCACCGCCGCCTCAGGCTTCAGCTTGAGCGTGTCCAGCGCGGCTTCGACCAGCTTGGCCACTTCCGCGCCGCCGGGGTTGTCCAGGTACGCCACCGCGATCCGCGAGACACCGATCGTCGTCAGGTGCTGCACCAGCGCCTGGGCCTCGCGCGCGAAGGTGGCGCGCACGAAGTAGCCGGCGCCGCCCATCTTCTCGCGGGCCGAATCCGACACCGCATAGCCGCCCACCGTCGGTGCGCCGCTCTGGTTGACCACCTTGGCGCCCGCGGCGGTGGTGCCCGAGCCCACGCAGCCGAAGAACGCGAAGACACGGTGCTCGGCCAGCAGCTTCTCGTAGTTGGCGAGGGCCTTCTCGGGCTTGAGTTCGTCGTCGAGCGACACGATCCGGATCTTGCGACCCGACAGCCCGCCCTGCGCATTGACCGCATCGAAGGCCAGCCCGGCGCCGGCCATCACCACCTTGACCGGCACGCCGAGCGGGCCGCTCAGGATGCCGGTGTGGCCGAGGACGATCTCGCTGTCGGTGACGCCGCTCTCGGCGGCATGGGCCGGAAAGGAAAGAGGGCCGAGTCCGGCCGCTGCCGCAGCCGAGGCGGCAATGAAATTTCTGCGATGCATGGAACCGTTTCGTTATCAGATACAACTGATAACAATTGAAAGCGAAAGCGCCTTCCAGGTCCGCCGGTGTTTACCCCGTGTTGCGTGCTGTCCCGTCTGGCTGCTTCGGACCCTCGCGCAGTTGCCACGCCGCGCAGATGGCCAATGCGCACAGCCCCGCCAACATGGCAAAGACCTCGTCGAAGGCAGCCAGCCGCGCCGGGCTGCTCACCGGGTTCGTCAGCGAATCGCCATGCGCGGCAAGACGCCACTCCAGCACGATCGCGCACAGGCTCACGCCGGCCGCGCCGCCCAGCATGCGCACGAAGTTGATGGCGCTCGCGCCCTGCGGAATCAGCGGCTTGGCCAGCGGCCGCATCGAACCCAGGTTGAGCGAGGGCAGGATGAACCCCAGCCCGATGCGCCCGATGATCGCGAACGCCACCAGGAGCCACAGCGCGCTGTCGAGCCTGAGCACCATCATCAGCGCGAACGAGGCAGCAAGCAGCGCGAGGCCGATGGTCACCAGCACCCAGGTCGGATGCCGGTCGGCCAGCCGGCCCACGCCCGCGATGGTCACGGCCAGCACGATGCCGGCCGGCAGAAGAATGGTGCCGACGTGCGAGGCCGACAGGCTCAGCCCCACCTGCATGTACACCGGCAGCAGATAGGTCGAGCCGAACAGTGCCGTGCCGTAGATGAAGGCGACCACGCTGCCCATCGCGAACTGCCGGTACTGGAAGAGCGCGAGGTTCATCAGCGGCGTGCCGCCCGAGGCGGCGAGCCGGCGCTGCCACCAGATGAAGGCAACGAAAGAAACCAGCGCACCGGCCAGCAGCAGCGCGGCCTGCAGCGGCGAATCGCCGCGCAGCTCGACCAGCCCGTTCAAGAGGCACAGCGTGCCGACCGTGCCCAACGCGAGGCCGCGCGCATCGAGCCCGCCGCCGCGCACCGCGGCCACGCCGCCCGGCGCTGTCTTCGGCACGAACTTGTAGGCCAGCCAGATCGAGGCGAGGCAGAACGGCACCACCATGAAGAAGATCGAGCGCCAGCCGAACAGGTCGACCAGCACCCCGCCGATGCTCGGCCCGATGGCCGGCGCGAGCACCACGCCCATGCCGAAGATGCCGCTCGCGCGTCCCTGCTCATGCGGCTCGAAGGCGCGCAGGATGATGATGGCCGGAATGGGCTGCACCACGCCCGCCGCGAGCCCTTCGGCCACGCGCGCGAACAGCACCAGCGAGAAGTTGTTGGCCAGCCCGCCCACGATGCCGCCCACGAGCAGCAGCACCATCGTGCCGACATAAGTGCGCCGGTAGCCGTAGCGCGACAGCAGCCACGGCGTGGTGAGCATCGAGACCGTCATCGCCACCATGAAGCCTGAGCTCACCCATTGCGCACGCTCCTGGCCGAGCGAGAAGTGATGGCTCATGCCGGGGATGGCCACGTTGACGATGGTCGACGACATGATCGATGCCATCGTCCCCACCATCACCGACAGCAGCAGATACCAGCGGTAGCGCTCGCCATAGCGTTCGCGCAGGGTGCCCATGGAGGGCGGAGCCGGCGTGGGCGCGGCTTCGGGCGGGGGTGGGGAGGTCATGGGGCGGCGGAATGTCTCGGGGGTCCGTCGTCCTACAAGCATATCGGTGTTTGCTCGGCGAAGGCCGTGGCAGGCGGTCGCACAATGCAGCGGCTGTCCCCTCCGCGTCATGCGCAAGAAGAAGAGCACTCCATGGATTCCCCGATCAACGACCCCGTCAACGAACAGGCCGCCCCCACGCTCGCGACCGAGCTCGCCGCGCCCACCGTCAGCCGCGCCTACCGCTGCCAGTGCGGCCGTCCCGTCTTCCTGCGCAACAGCGAATGCCTGGCCTGCCACACGCCGCTCGGCTACGTGATCGACCGCCTCGGCGTGATGCCGCTGGCGCCGGCCGAAGGCGGGGGCGCGCTGCCCGACACCTTCACCGTGTTCGGCGATCCGCACGGCAAGACCTACCACCGCTGCGCGAACCTCATGACGCCGGCCGCCTGCAGCTGGATGGTGGCGGTGCCGCGCGAAGGCGAGACCATTCCCGCCGACACGCAGGGCCTCGCGCCCGGCTACTGCCTCGCGTGCAGCGTCACCCGCACCATTCCCGATCTCTCGGTGGAGACCAACGGTGAGCTCTGGCGCAAGCTCGAACAAGCAAAGCGCCGGCTCATTTCGCAACTGCTCGCGCTCGGCCTGCCGGTGGTGAGCCGGCATGCCGATCCGGTGCACGGCCTCGCGTTCGACTTCCTCAGCAACATGCCCGGCGGTCCGCATGTCATGACCGGTCACGAGCACGGCGTGATCACCCTCAACGCCGAGGAGGCCGAAGACGCGGTGCGCGAACGCATCCGCGCCGAGATGCGCGAGCCCTATCGCACGCTGCTCGGCCACTTCCGCCACGAGATCGGCCACTACTACTGGGACCTGCTGGTGCTGCCCACGCCGTGGATCGACGACTTCCGCGCGCTCTTCGGCGACGACCGCGCCGACTACGCTGCCGCGCTGCAGACGCACTACGAGCAGGGCCCGCCACCCGACTGGGCCGACCGCTTCGTGAGCAGCTACGCGAGCACCCACCCATGGGAAGACTGGGCCGAGACCTGGGCCCACTACCTGCACATGGCCGACACCGCGGACACCGCGATGAGCTTCGGCGTCGATGCGACCAACGTCGAACTGACGAGCGACCTCTTCACCGCCGCCGACCTCTGGCAGCCCGACCATCCCGATGCCGCGACCTTCCTCGATTTCATCAACGGCTGGGTGCTGCTGACCAACGTGCTCAACGAGCTGTCGCGCAGCATGGGACAGCCCGACTACTACCCCTTCGTGCTGCCGCGCGCGGCGGTGGGCAAGCTGCAGTTCATCCACCGCGTGATCACCGAGCAGCGGGCCGGGTCAGCGCCGACGATGGTGGTGGCCAGCGATGTGGCGGCGCCCGAGTCCGTCGAGACTGCACCCGAGCAGGTGCAGTCGCAGTCGCAGTCGCAATCCCAGGGCGGCGTTCAGTCCTGAGGCGGTGTCCCCGCGGCGCAGCGCGCGCAGATACAGGCGAGGCCGCGCATCGACTCCGGCAGCGCGGCAAGCGGCGCTTTGCTGAAGTCGGCCTGCATGCACCAGCAGGGCGGCTGCGCCTGGCCCGTCTCGCGTTCGACTTCCATTGCGCAGCGGTTCGACTCGCCGCACAGCGGGCAGCGCGAGGCGTCGATGACCGCAGGGGTGGTCGTCATGCGAGTTCGAAAGCCGGCAGCTTCTTCGTCACCGCGAGGTTCTGCAGCGTGACGTAGACCGGCAGCCCGTCGCGGTAGACGGGGTAGTCCTCGCCCTCGATCAGCGGCAACAGGTAGCGCCGGCATTTCTCGGTGATGCCGTAGCCGTCGTCCGAGATGAAATCGCGCGGCATCGGCTTCTCGACATTGGCCACCGATTCGAGCGGCGCGCTGCCGAGGGTGTACGCATAGGGCGCGTCGGAGGTGCGCTCGATCGTCGGCATCACCGCGTTGCGGCCTTCGAGCGCAAGCTCGACCGCGCGCTGCCCCAGCTCGTAGGCCTGCTTCACGTCGGTGGCCGAGGCGATGTGCCGCGCCGCGCGTTGCAGGTAGTCGGCCACGGCCCAGTGGAACTTGTGGCCGTGCGCGTCCTTGATCATCTGCGCCACCACGGGCGCCGCGCCACCGAGTTGCGCATGCCCGAACGCATCGCGCGTGCCTTGCTCCGCGAGGAAGGTGCCGTCGGGGTAATGGCAGCCCTCGGACACCACGACCGAGCAGTAGCCGTGCTGCTTCACCAATTCATCGACACGCGCGAGAAAGCGCGGCTTGTCGAACTCGATCTCGGGGAACAGCACCACCACCGGAATGCCCTGGTCCGCGGCAAGCCCGCCCGCCGCGGCGATCCACCCCGCATGCCGCCCCATCACCTCGAGCACGAACACCTTGGTCGAGGTGGCGGCCATCGAGCGCACGTCGAACGAGGCCTCGATCGTGGACACCGCCACGTACTTCGCGACCGAGCCGAAGCCAGGGCAGCAGTCGGTCAGCGGCAGGTCGTTGTCGATGGTCTTGGGCACGTGGATCGCCTGCAGCGGATAGCCGAGCGATTGCGACAGCTGGCTCACCTTGAAGCAGGTGTCGGCCGAATCGCCGCCGCCGTTGTAGAAGAAATAGCCGATGCCGTGCGCCTTGAACACCTCGATCAGCCGCTCGTATTCGCGGCGGTTCTTCTCGAGCGACTTGAGCTTGTAGCGGCACGAGCCGAAGGCGCCCGAAGGCGTGGTGCGCAGCGCCGCGATGGCTTTGGCGGATTCAGCACCCGTGTCGATCAACTCCTCTGTCAGCGCGCCGATGATGCCGTTGCGTCCGGCATAGAGCTTGCCGATGCGGTCGGGGTGTTTTCGTGCCGTCTCGATCACGCCGCAGGCCGACGCATTGATGACCGAAGTGACGCCGCCCGACTGGGCGTAGAAGGCGTTGAGGATGGGCATGCGGGCATTCTCCCGCAGCCCCATGACAGGCGCCAGTGGCCGGGTGTCAGGATGTCAGCGGCTCTCGAACGCGGGCGGCCGCTTCTGCAGGAAGGCGCTCACGCCCTCGCGGAAGCTGGGGCGATCGATCAGCTCGCGCTGGCGTTCGCTTTCGTAGTGCAGCTGTTCCTTCAGCGTGTGGCGTTCGGAGGCCTCGAAGGCTTCGCGTGCCTCGATCACCGCGTGCGTGGGCAGGCGTGCGAGGCGCTGCGCGATCGCACGCGCATCGTCCATCAGTTGCTCGTCGTCGGCGCAGGCCCAGATCAGGCCCCACTGCACCGCGCGGCCTGCGCTCAGGCGCTCGTCGAGCAGCGCCATGCCCATCGCGCGCGCCTTGCCGGCACGCCGCGGAATGGCCCAGGTGCATCCGAGGTCCGGCACGATGCCGAGCTTGGGCAGGAAGGGGAGGTAGAAGTACGCACTGCGCGCGGCGATGGTCACGTCCGCCGCCAGCGCAAGGCCGACGCCCGCACCGGCCGCCGGACCGTTCACCGCAGCGACAACAGGAACAGGCAGCGTGCGCAACGTCTCGATCAGCGGATTGCTCAGCGCCTGCATCCACTCGGCCGTCTGCGTGCCGAGCGACTTGCCTTCTTCGCCGGGCGCCATCGCGCTCAGGTCGGCGCCGACGCAGAACGCCTTGCCCGCGCCCGTGAGGATCACGGCGCGCACTGCGCGGTCGTCACGGATGCGCTCCAGCGTGTCGCGCAACTCGATCTGCAGGTCGCGCGCGATGGGGTTCAGCTTGGCCGGCAGGTTCAGCGTGAGCGTGGCGATGCCGTCGGCCAGCTCGTAGAGGATCAGTGCTTGGGAGTCCATGGCATCGAGGGTCGATGCCGATGGCACGCCGGTCAAGCCGGGGACAACCCGTGGGGGCGAAGTCGCCAAGGCGACCATGCACGGGCCGGCTTTGCGAGGGGCATCGCGGCGGGCTGCGCATCCGACACCGTGATGCACGACGCGGTCAGCGCCGACACCAGAATGCGCCGGTGCTCGGTGCCGTCGAACCGCTCGCCGGCCTCCAGCACGATGTCGCGCGGATCGCGGTCGAGCGTGATCCAGACGGTGCCGCTGCGGCATTCGATGCCCACGCCCGCGCCATCGGGCACGGCAAAGACGGTGCGTGTCGGCAGGGTGATGTGGAAGCGGGAAGAGGTGGTCGGGTGGGTGCTCATGGCAAGCTCCATTGCATTCGGGATACGAATGAATATAGTGAGTTGGCCTCCCACTTACACGCGGTCATTCGGAACTCGTTGCATGCCTTCAGAGAATGCGAAGCCCTCAAAAACGCCGAGCGGCGAACTCCCGCCGCTGGATCTGCTGCGCAGTTTCGAGGCCGCCGCGCGCCAGCTCAGCTTCACGCTGGCGGCCGGCGAACTGCACCTCACCCAGTCGGCGGTGAGCCGGCAGATCCAGCAGCTGGAAGCCAGCCTGGGCGTGCTGCTGTTCGAGCGCCGCCACCGCGCGCTGGCGCTCACCGAGGCCGGCGGCGTGCTGCAGCGCGCCGTCACCGACAGCCTGGAGCGGCTGCGCGATGCCACGGCCCGCGTGCGCGCCAGCGCCGCGCCGCGGCAGGTGGCGATCACCTGCACGCCGGGTTTCGCGTCGCTCTGGCTCATTCCGAAACTGGCGCGCTTCACCGGCACGCATCCGCAGGTCGACGTGCGCCTGTCGGCCACGCTCGACGTGCTCGACCTGGACGTGGGCCGCCTCGACCTCGCGGTGCGCTTCGCCCCCATCGCCCGCGGTGTCGGGCCGGCGCTGTTCGAAGAGTCGGTGGTCCCGCTGTGCGCGCCGCAAGTCGCCGCGTCGCTGCGGGAGCTGTCGGACTTTTCCAGGCTCACGCTGCTCACTATCGAATACCCGGATCACAGCGAAGCCCCGACCACCGACTGGGAGCCGTGGCTCAAGGTGATGGGGCTGGAAGACTTGCGCATGAAGAGCACGCTGCGCTTCTCGCAGTACGCCGATGCGGTGGCCGCCGCGGTGGCGGGGCAGGGCGTGGTGATCGGGCGCTTGCCGTTGCTGCGCGAACTGGTGCGCGACGGACGTCTCGTGGCGCCGCTCGGCGAGGGCGCGGCATCGCATCGCGGCTATTTCATCGAGATGTCCAGGCGCGCCGCGGGCAACCGCGACGCGCAGGACTTCGCGCAGTGGCTGCGCGACGAAGCCGAGGCTGCGCAGCGCGCCTGACGAAGCTCCGCCGCTGCATCGAGGGGAGGGCGATCAACCCGGCAGCAGCACCTTGTTCACGACGTGGATCACGCCGTTCGACTGGTACACGTTGGCGATCGTCACCGTCGCCGTGCCGCCCTTGGCATCGGTCACCAGCACATTGCTGCCGCTCATCGTGGCCGTGAGCGTGCCGCCGCTCGCGGTCTTCAGCACGGCCTTGCCGCCACCCGCGTTGATCGCGCTCATGAGCGCGGGGCCATCCATCTTGCCGGGCACCACGTGGTAGGTCAGCACCTTGGTCAGCGTGGGCTTGTTCTCGGGCTTGAGCAGCGTGTCGACCGTGCCGGCCGGCAGCCCGGCAAAGGCCGCGTTGGTCGGTGCGAACACGGTGAACGGACCCGTGCTCTTGAGCGTGCCGACCAGATCCGCGGCCTTCACGGCGGCCACCAGCGTCGTGTGGTCCTTCGAATTCACGGCGTTGTCGACGATGTCCTTGGTCGGGTACATCGCGGCGCCGCCGACCATCGGGTTCGACGCGCCGCTGCCGCTCATGCCCATGCCGCCCGCGCAAGCGCCGAGCAGGACCGAAACGCCGACTGCGATCACGAGTTTTTTCATGGAAGTCTCCTGGAAAGAAAGGGTTGTCGAGGTTCTCTGTGGAAACCGCCAACAGCTCGGAGGCGCGATGCGCTTGAGATCAATACGAAGGGCGGATGCAACTGGATTCACCGCGCGATATCGCGTCGGCCTTGCGTCGGCTTTGCGCCACAGCGTCGCAGGCGGTGCTTGCGCGTCGCGCAGGGGCTCGACAGAATCCCCCCTTCGTTTTTCAGCGACAGTTTCTTTTCACCGCGCCTGGCGACTTGCTACCTCCCGGGCGACCAACCAATTCAATGAACCGTTTCCTGAACACCTGACCCGCACACCGACCGCCCCGGCCGGATGTGCATCCATGCATCCGCCGAGGCCTTGTCGACAAAGGCCCCGCGCAGCCATTCGCCGGGGCCTTTTTTTTTGGAGTGTGCGCACATGAGTGCTCAACGAAAGGCCCGCGACGACGAGAAGCGCCTGGGCCGGTTCTATTTTTCGATGCCGAATGCGGCACCTCGCAATCCCGTGGTGGCCGCGATGGCGCGCCGCGAATCCAGCCAGGGCGCGGGGCGCCACCTGCGCACGCACCGCGCGGAGCGGCGTGCGCAGAAGGTGGCGTTGCAGAAGGCTGCGCGCAGCGTGGGACGCGGAGGCGACGATGCGTGACGACATGGACAAGGTCATCGTCGAGCGGCCCCGCCGCGGCGGCGGCGTGCAGGGCGACGGGCGCGGCTTTCGCAACAGCCGCGAGCGCGGTTCGCACCTGGGCATGAAGCGCGGCTACGACCGCCCGAAGTGGCTCAACGAGAACCTCGCGCCGCTCAAGCGCTGGCTGCACAAGCAGGTGCACCGGCCATGGGACAAGGTGTATACGGAACTCTGCAGCGGCATCGACCGCCGCAGCACGGTGCAGGCGCACATCTTCGAGCACATCGACCAGTTCGTCGTGCGCGACGCGGTGATGCGCGATGGCCAGGTATGGGTCAGCGCATCCTGGTGGGGACGCGGTGGCCGCGCGCCGCTCGAGGAAGCCTCGCATGTCGAGCTGTTCGTGCACCCGCTCACCGGCATCCTGCTGCCCAACCGGCGGCTGCGCGAGGCGCGTGCGGCGCAACGGGCGCGGTATGGCAACTGGGCCGAGCAGAGTGGCGACAAGCCCTACGCGGTCTATCACGTGATCGACGAGAGCACGCAATGGCACCGCGTCGATGGATGCTGGTTCGAGATCACGCTGGCGAAGTTTCCTGCAAGGGCTGGCGCGACGCAGCCGGAGGAGAAGTGCTACGACGTGCTGCGTCGTTGCCTCGTCACCCGCAGCGGCGCCGCACGGCGCCCCGCCCCCGGCATGCCCACCCACTGCGGCCTCTACGGACGCAACGATGTCTATGCAGCCACCAAGCGGCAACTGGGCCGGCGCGAAGTGCGGGCGCGTCTTGGCGACGATGCCTGAGCGATGGGCCCGTAGCCTCTCGTGCGCTCAGTGCGAGCGTGCAGGCACCGGCGCACGCGGCAGTAGCGCGAACGCGAGCGTGCCTGCAGCCAGCATCCCCGCCACGGTAAGGAACACCGCGCGGAACGGCTCGATGCCATGCGCCACGCCCCACGACGCGGCCACGCCGGTCGTCCATTGCATGAGCGACACGCCGAGGAACATCGCCATGTTCATCAGCGCCATCGCGCGCCCTGTCATTGCCGCTGGGTAGCCGTTCTTTGTGTACGCGTACTGCAGCACGCTGTAGCCCGAGATGAGCCCGTAGACGATCGGCAGGCCGATGTCGATCGCGGCCGAATGCGTGAATGCCATCGCGCCGAACATCAATGCGCCGGCCGAGGCGCAGCCCATCATCCAACGGGTGCGTCGCGCGGGCCCCGGGTCGAGGCGGCCGAAGAGCGCCGGGCTGATCATGCCGGTGACCGTCATCACCAGTGCCACGTTGCCACTGGCGACGAGCGAGAGGCCGTGCCGCTCGTGCAGCACCGGCCCGAGCCACAGGCCGCGCAGCGTGATGAAGGCCGCGTACGACACGCAGGCAAAGCACAGCAGGCCGAGCGTGTGCGGCATCGCGAACAGCGGCAGCAGTTCGCGCACGGCCTTGCGCAGCGATTGCCGCTCCGCCGGTGCGGGCTGCATCGCAAGGTCCACCGCGCGCGCGGGTTCGCGCACGCGCCAGAAGATGACGATCCACGACAGCACCGCGAACGCGGCCAGCACCGTGTAGCCGGCGCGCCATGACGCGGCCTCGATCAGCAGCGCGAGCGGCGTGCCGGTGAAGAGAATGCCCATGCCCGCGAGGCTCATCACCAGCCCCGACATCGCGGTGAAGCGCGAGGCATCGAAGTGCCTTGCGATGAACACCGTGCAGGCGAGGAACGCCGGCGCGCAGCCGACGCCGATCAGCGCCTGCCCGAGCAGCAGCATGTGAAAGCTCGACGCCACCGCGCACAACGCGGCGCCTGCGATGGCGAGCGGAAACGCGGTGAGCACCGTGCGCCGCACGCCGAACATGTCGATCGACACGCCCATCGCGAGCTGCATGATCCCGAACATGAAGTGAAAGGTGCCCGCCCATGTGCCCAGTTGCTGGGGCGTGAGGCCGAAGTGGCTGCTGAGCGGCGTGGCCATCATGGCGCCGACGGTGCGGAAAGCCTGGCTCAGCGCGAAGGCACTGGCGAGGGCCACGAGCATGGCCGCCGCGGAGGTCGACCAGCGCGGCGGGGACGGCGATGCCGCGTTCGTGTTCATCGGGGAGGGAAGGACGCTGAAAGAAGAAGGGAGCGGCACGAATGCTAATGGCATGCCGCCCGCCATGCAGAACGGCGCCCGAGGGCGCCGTTCGTTCGCTCAAGCCCGGCGCGGTGCCGGGAAGGTGCGGATCAAGCCTCGCCCTTGACCTTCAAACGCCATGCATGCAGCAGCGGCTCGGTGTAGCCGCTCGGCTGTTCGATGCCCTTGAACACCAGGTCCTGCGCCGCCTTGTAGGCCGCCGACGTCGTGAAGTTGCCGGCCATCGGCTGGTAGAGCGCGTCGCCCGCGTTCTGCTCGTCGACCACCTTGGCCATGCGCTGGAAGGTCTCGTCGACCTGCGCCTTGGTCACCACGCCGTGCAGCAGCCAGTTGGCGATGTGCTGGCTCGAGATGCGCAATGTCGCGCGGTCTTCCATGAGGCCCACGTTGTGGATGTCGGGCACCTTGGAGCAGCCCACGCCCTGGTCGATCCAGCGCACCACGTAGCCGAGGATGCCCTGCACGTTGTTGTCGATTTCCTGCTGGCGCTCTTCGGCGGTCCACGTGGCTTCGGCCGCGATCGGCACCTGCAGCAGTGCGTTCAGGATGTTGTCGCGCTCGGCATCCGCGTCGATCTTCTCCAGCTCCTGCTGCACCGCGGTCACGCTCACCTGGTGGTAGTGCAGCGCGTGCAGCGTGGCGGCGGTGGGCGAGGGCACCCACGCCGTCGTCGCGCCGGCCTGCGGATGACCGATCTTCTGGGTCAACATGTCCGCCATCTTGTCGGGCGCCGCCCACATGCCCTTGCCGATCTGGGCATGGCC
>Ga0157370_10004566_pt1 | contig 15852 bp, 12 predicted proteins | sample C35metaG_FD_113463 | JGI IMG/M metagenome (GOLD analysis project Ga0157370, IMG submission 113463) | Corn rhizosphere microbial communities from Kellogg Biological Station, Michigan, USA - C3-5 metaG | ecosystem: Host-associated > Plants > Roots > Rhizosphere > Soil | place: USA: Michigan...
CCTTTCGACATCGCCCTACGCTTAACTCTTTCTTTTATCTGGAAATCCAAACATTTTGATGCGCCTGCTGAAGTTCTTCTGGTGGTCCTGCGTAGCCGTTTTTTGTGGACTGTTGCTCAGTCTGTCCGGCGCTTATCTGTACCTTAGCCCCGGTTTGCCATCCGTGGAGTCGCTGCGCCGCATCCAGCTGCAGATCCCGCTGCGCATCTACAGTAGTGACGCCAAGCTGATCGCCGAATTTGGCGAGATGCGCCGCACCCCCATCCGCTTCGCTGACATCCCTCCAAACTTCATCAAAGCGCTGCTTTCGGCCGAAGACGACAACTTTGCCAATCATTATGGCGTCGACCTCAGCAGCCTGATGCGCGCTGCCACGCAATTATTAAAAAGCGGCGGCCAAATCCAGTCAGGCGGTAGCACCATCACTATGCAGGTGGCGAAGAACTTCTTCCTCACCAACGAGCGCAGCTTCTCCCGCAAGATCAATGAAATCCTGTTGGCGTTACAGATTGAGCGTGAGCTGAGCAAAGATGAAATTCTCGAGCTCTACGTCAACAAGATTTACCTCGGCAACCGAGCCTACGGCATCGAAGCAGCAGCACAGGTTTACTACGGAAAACCCATGCACGATTTGAGCCTGGGACAGATGGCGATGATCGCCGGCTTGCCAAAAGCGCCTTCTCGCTTCAACCCACTGGTCAATCCACAGCGCAGTAAAGAACGCCGCGACTGGATCCTGGGCCGCATGTTCAAACTTGGCAAGATCGATCAAGGCCAATACGAGACCGCCCTGGCGGAACCCATCGACGCCAGTTACCACGTGCCAACCCCGGAAGTTCAGGCTCCTTACATTGCCGAAATGGCGCGCGCGGAAATGGTCGGGCGCTATGGCAGCGAAGCCTATACCGAAGGCTTTCACGTCACGACGACTGTTCCTAGCAATTTGCAGGAAGCAGCCAACGAAGCAGTTCGCAGCGGCTTGATCAGTTACGACCAGCGTCACGGCTACCGAGGCCCGGAAACACGCCTCCCCGGCATGACCCGTGAAGCGTGGCAAACCGAGCTGGCCAAGCAGAAAGTGCAGAACGGCATCGAGCCTGCAATCGTCACGCAAGTTGAAAAAAGCGGAATTCTGGTACTCACTCGCGGCGGCCAGGAAGAAACCGTCAGTTGGGAAAGCATGAAATGGGCGCGACCCTTCCTTAATACCAATAGCCTCGGCCCTCGCCCGCAGAAACCGGATGATGTAGTGCAAGTTGGCGACCTGATTCGCGTGCTCCGCCAGGAAGATGGGAACCTCGGCTTCAGCCAGATCCCAGCGGCGCAAGGCGCTCTGGTTTCGCTTGACCCGAAGAATGGGGCCATACGCGCACTGGTCGGTGGTTTCTCGTTTGAACAGAGCAATTACAACCGCGCCACCCAAGCCAAGCGCCAGCCCGGATCAAGCTTCAAGCCCTTCATTTATAGCGCCGCACTGGACAAGGGTTATACAGCCGCCACCCTGGTGAATGACGCCCCGATTGTGTTTGTAGACGAATACCTCGACCAGGTATGGCGCCCGAAAAACGACACCAATACGTTCCTCGGCCCCATTCGCCTGCGTGAAGCACTTTATAAGTCGCGCAACCTGGTATCGATTCGTCTGTTGCAGGCCATTGGCATCGAATACGCCCTCGACTACGTCAGCCGCTTTGGCTTCAACAAGCAGGAGTTGCCGCGCAACCTCTCTCTAGCGCTAGGCACCGCCAACCTCACGCCAGTTGAGATCGCCGGAGGCTGGAGCACGTTTGCCAATGGCGGGTACAAGGTTCAGCCGTACCTGATTCAAAGCATTCACAGCCGCAATGGCGAAGCCCTTTTCGTGGCGAATCCGCCGAGTGCACCCGGCGAGAACGAAGACCAACCGGAAACGGTGGTCGACCCGGCAGCTATTGCAGAGAACCTGCCAGCCCAAGCCAGCAGCGCCCCCGCCCCCGTTGTTGCCGAACGCATCGTCGACGCCCGGACCACTTACATCTTGACCAGCATGCTGCAGGACGTGATCAAGCGCGGCACCGGGCGCCGCGCACTGTCGATGGGTCGTAGCGACATCGCGGGCAAAACAGGTACAACCAACGAGTCGAAAGACAGCTGGTTCTCAGGCTTCAACGCCGACTACATGACCACCGTCTGGACCGGCTTCGATCAACCAGAAAGTCTCGGCAGCCATGAATTCGGTGGCACCGTCGCGCTGCCAATCTGGATGAACTACATGAGCGCCGCACTGAAAGACAAACCGGCTCATACCTTGCCTGAACCACCTGGCTTGCTCACCTTGCGCATCGACCCGGTAAGCGGCCGTGCTGCGGCGCCGGGCACGCCAAACGCCTACTTCGAAGTGTTCAAGAATGAAGATTCTCCGCCACCCATGAACGAGCTAGATCCCGGCACCAGCGCACCCGGCAGCCCCTTGCCCGCCGATGATGCCGCACCCATCGATCTGTTCTGATGTATGAGGCGCGGAGCAGGTAAGCCCTGCGCTAATGCTGATGCCCAGCCCAATAAAAAGCCCCGCACTTAGCGGGGCTTTTTATTGGGTCACTGCGGTTAGCCGTTGAACACGTCTTCAACCGAAGTCAGCGGGTAGTGCTTCGGATACGGCAGGGTTGCCACACCGCTTTCAATCGCAGCTTTAGCCACGGCGTCTGCCACCACGGTGATCAGGCGTGCAACCATTGGCTTCGGAATGATGTACTGGCGACCGAACGACAGCTCAACGCCACCGTACGCATCACATACTTCCTTAGGCACCGGCAGCTTGGCCAATTCGCGCAAGGCAACCGCGGCAGCGATTTTCATCTCTTCATTAATGCGGGTCGCACGAACATCAAGTGCGCCACGGAAAATGAACGGGAAGCCCAACACGTTGTTCACTTGGTTCGGGTAATCCGAACGACCGGTCGCCATGATCACGTCGTCGCGGGTGGCGTGCGCCAGCTCCGGCGAGATTTCAGGATCAGGGTTGGAGCAGGCGAAAACGATAGGGTCAGCCGCCATACGCTTCAGGTTTTCTGCGGTCAGCAGATTGGCGCCCGACAGGCCCACGAACACATCCGCACCGTCCAACGCGTCCGACAGCGAGCGTTTCGGGGTTTCGTGAGCGAACACTGCTTTGTACTGGTTCAGGTCGTCGCGACCGGCGTGAATTACGCCTTTACGGTCGACCATAAAGATGTTTTCGATCTTGGCGCCCATGCTGACCAGCAGCTTCATGCACGAGATGGCGGCAGCGCCAGCGCCCAGGCAAACGATCTTGGCATCGGACAGGGTTTTGCCAACAATTTCCAACGCATTGAGCATGCCGGCAGCCGTTACGATCGCGGTGCCGTGCTGGTCATCGTGGAAAACCGGAATGTCGCATTGCTCAATCAACGCGCGTTCAATTTCAAAGCACTCAGGTGCTTTGATGTCTTCGAGGTTGATACCACCGAAGGTGATGGAGATGCGCTTAACGGTGTCGATGAAGGCTTGCGGGCTTTCAGAATCGACTTCGATATCGAACACGTCGATGCCGGCGAAACGCTTGAACAACACACCCTTACCTTCCATTACTGGCTTGGATGCCAGCGGGCCGAGGTCGCCCAGACCGAGGATGGCGGTGCCATCGGAAATTACTGCAACCAGGTTGCCTTTGCCGGTGTACTTGTAGGCCAGCTCCGGGTCACGGGCAATTTCCCGTACCGGCTCGGCCACGCCCGGGCTGTACGCCAAAGAAAGGTCACGTGCGGTAGAAGTGGGCTTGGTCAGCTCGACACTCAGCTTTCCCGGACGTGGATGGGCGTGGTACTCAAGAGCGGCAGTTTTCAGATCAGACATGGTGGCATTTCCGCATTTTTATGCTGTTAATCAGACAAGGCAGCGAGGATACGCAAGATGCCGAACCCGAACAAGACTGATCAGTCACGTCTGTCAAGCGCTCTAACGTACGACTTTAAGCCAATCCCCAGGACGGGGCTCGCCACTTGGGTATAGATGATTGAGTAGGCGCAGACGGGACTCGGCGTCACCGGGCAGCGTACTGCCCTGAGCTAGCTTGGTCATGGTTTGCGCGCTTGTGGCACGCACCAGTTGCAGCCGGAGAGGTTGCGCTAGCTTACGCTCGTCCGCCCTCAGAGGTCGAAAACTATTGATCACTTTCAGGAAATTTTCGTCTTCGGTTTGCAACGAGGCCGGCGTCTTGACGCTCGCAATAAAGACGTATGCCGAGTCGCCTTTGTAGATGACAGCCACACGCTTGGCCGGTCGCCCCGGAATAATTGCGGTGTAACCCTGCAGCCCGGCTTGCTGCAACTCGCGCTCCTCGGCGAGGCTCCCTGACACTTTCGAACGGATGAACTGCTGGGGCGTTTGCCCCGGCTTGGTCTTCTCCAACACCACGGCAATAAAGGCGTCCTGTTCGGGAGTGGCGGCAATCACCGCATCGGGGCGATTGATCAGTTCCCAGTGCGGCGGCGCGCTGAACGTGAAACCGAGATCTGCGTGGTAAAACTGCTGGCCGCGACGAATCCCGGTTGATTCAGAATCGCCGTAGGGCAGCCCATCGATATGCCGCAAAAAGACGTCGCGCCCAACCTCTTGTTGGCCGGTCGCCAATGCCCGCGCCGGACCGACGACCTGCTGAAGACGCTGATCATTCCCAGGGTGGGTATCGAACACGCCGTGGTAGCTCGACGCTGGCTCGGCTTTGCCGGCCTTTGCGGCCTCGTCGCGAGCGTAGTCGTCCTGGCTTTTCAACACCTCAACCACCTCGATCATCGCCTGCGGGTCATAGCCTGCGCGGGCAAGGTATTGGGCGCCAAGACCATCGGCCTGTAGCTCCATGTCACGCCCGTAGCCGCGCACGAACGCCGAACCCAACGCGCTGGTGACATCTGCCGCCGCGCCCACGCCTGTGCCTATCGCCACCGCCTGGCCGAGAATGCCCCAGGCTTGCGACTGGCTTTGCTGCTGCACGCTGTGGCGCGCCGTGACATGACCCACCTCATGGCCGAGCACCGCCGCCAGTTCAGCCTCAGAACTCAGGTACGCCAGCAAGCCGCGATGGATGTAGATGTAGCCGCCGGGCAACGCGAACGCATTGATGTCTGGGCTATCGATCACGGTGAAGTGGTAAGTCAGGTTGCTGCGGTGGCTATGCTTGGCCACCCGCTCGCCCACCTGCTGCACATAGGCCTGCAACTTCTCGTCGGGGTAACGCGGGTATTGTTTGGCGATTTCCTGGCTGTAGCTCTGGCCCAGCTCAAGCTCCTGGCGTTCGCTCATCATCACGAAATTGCTTTCGCCCGTAGCCGGATTCTGCGCGCAGCCCTGCAGCAACATGAGCAGCGTCAGTAGGCCAAACAACCGCATTCTCATGGCAGAACCTCCAACATTCCCGGATGGGTCAGGGGCAACATCCAGCGCGCCTGACCTGACTGCTGACTGGCACGGCGCGAACGATCAATCACCCAACCCCTAACCTCGATTTCACGCCCTTGCAATGAGCGTAGCGCCTTTGTTTCGAACGTCGGCAGCGCACGCTCGGCGATGTGCAGCACCAGCGGGCCATCCATCTGCAACCAGATTCCGCCTCGATTCTGTTCAACCTTTACTACCTTGCCGTGAATCAAGGCGAAGCCGCTGGCGCTGAGTTGCTCTGCGGCAAGCGCCGGCGATTGTCGCCAAACCCCAACTCGCGCGGATCGGGCCTGACGCTCTGCCGCTTGTTGGCACGCCAGTAACGCCACATTCGGCGCGATAGCGACCTGCAATCCCAGCCCTTCGGCCAACAGCTGTGCTTCGATGTTTTGCCCGCTGCCGTTATAGACATGGGCGAGCGTGCGACCGTAGCGGTCTTTCGCTTGCTGTCCGACCTGCACAGCCACGCGCCCAGCACTTTCCGCAACCAATGCCTGAAGACGCCGCTTGGCCTGCTCGGCAAATGGCTCAGCGGGGCGGCGATTATGGGCAACTTCCGGCGCATTAATGCCGATCAGACGTACGCTGCGTCCGTCGACCAAGCGCAGCGTGTCGCCATCGACCACTTTCTGCACCGCGACGATGGGCAACCCCTCAGGCGCCGAGCAAAACGCAGCAACCGGGGATATATAAATCGCAGAAACGAAAAAGGCGCCCACTAGGGACGCCTTTTTCAACAACATCGAAAAGCCCATCAGGCCCTCCGAAGCAACAAGACCAATTAGGCCTTGGAGCCGAACACACCGAAACGCTGCTTGAAGCGATCAACACGGCCGCCAACGTCCAGCACTTTTTGCTTGCCGGTGTAGAACGGGTGGCACTCGTTGCACACGTCCAGGCTCAGTGGCTTGGCCAGGGTGGAGCGAGTTTGGATCACGTTACCGCAGCTGCAGGTAGCGGTTACGGCTTCGTAAACTGGATGGATATCAGCTTTCATGGTGTATTCCTCAGGTCTATCGCGCCGCCACCCAACACTATTGTCGAGTACCGCACGGAATTAGGCCGCGCATCTTATCAGAGTGCGGCGCTGACGCAAGACCGATCGTCAGCCATGTGCATGCTAAGATCGCGCCTCGTTTTTCAGGACATAACCGCGTGCCCGCCGTCATTTTGCGCCTCGCCCTGCCCTCTCCCCTGCGTCGCCTGTTCGACTATCTGCCGCCCAATGGAGTGTCAGGCAGCGACTTGCAGCCGGGCATGCGGCTGCGAGTGCCGTTTGGAAAGCGGGAAATAATCGGCATCTTGGTCGAGCTCAGCGATCACAGCGACGTGCCGGCCGATAAGCTCAAACCCGCCATCGCGCTCATCGATGCGCAGTCGCCCGTGCCGCCCGCGTTCTTCAAGCTGTGCCTGTGGACCGCTCAGTATTACCAGCACAGCCTTGGCGACACCTTTAGCTGGGCACTGCCCACATTGTTGCGCCAAGGCGAACCGGCCGAAGCGCGGCAGGAACGCTTTTGGCAGGTCACCGAAGGAGCGTCCCAGGACGACCCCCGCCTCGCCCGCGCCCCGCGCCAGCGCGACGCCCTGAAAATCATCGCGCAGCATCCCCATGGCGTCGCGCATCGGTTGCTCAGTCAGCTGCAGCTCAACAAAGACAGTCTCGAACTGCTGCGCGAGAAAGGCCTTGTGACCGTTGAGGCTCGCCGCCATGCTGCCATCGAGCGCCACGGCAATTGGCTGGCGCAACCCGAATTGCCGCTCAACCCCGAACAGCGCGCCGCCACCGAAGCTATCCGCAGCGGCTTCGATACCTTCAATGCGTTTTTGCTGGCGGGCGTGACCGGCAGTGGCAAAACCGAAGTGTATTTGCAGCTGATCCGCGAAACGCTCGAGGCCGGCAAGCAGGCGCTGGTGCTGATTCCGGAAATCAACCTGGGCCCGCAGACACTGGCGCGCTTCGAGCGTCGCTTCAATGCGCGCATCGCCTTGCTGCACTCAGCCGTCAACGACCGCGAGCGCCTGGACGCCTGGCTTGCCGCGCGCGACGGCGAGGCGGACATCATTATCGGTACGCGCTCGGCGCTGTTCACGCCGATGAAAAACCCAGGCCTGATCATCATCGATGAAGAGCACGACGCCTCTTATAAGCAGCAGGAGGGCTTGCGTTACCACGCGCGCGACCTAGCGCTGGTGCGAGCCCGACAGGAAAACATTCCGATTGTGCTGGGCTCGGCTACGCCTTCCCTCGAAAGTTTGCAAAACGCCCACGCCGGCCGCTATGGCCTGCTGCGACTGAACCAGCGCGCCGGCGGCGCTCAGCAACCGCGTTTTTTGCGCCTGGACATAAAAAGCCGGCCGCTCGATAGCGGCATCTCCGGCCCCATGCAGCAAGCCATCGGCCAAACCTTGGCGGCAGGCCAACAGGTGCTGGTGTTTCTCAACCGTCGCGGTTTTGCTCCTACGTTGTTGTGCCACGACTGTGGCTGGCTGTCGGAATGCCCCCGCTGCGACGCGCGCATGACGGTGCATCAGCGCTCGCGCGAACTGCGTTGCCACCATTGCGGCCACGTCGAGCGTCAGCCGAGCAATTGTCCGAAATGCGCACAAGTGGACCTGCGTCCGGTCGGCGCCGGTACCGAGCGCGCCGAAGATCGCCTCGCTACCTTGTTCCCCGATGTGCCCGTGCTGCGCGTCGACCGCGAAAGCACCTCGCGCAAAGACGCCATGCAGAACCTGTTTAACACCATTAATAAAGGCGAGCCGTGCATCCTCATCGGCACGCAGATGCTGGCCAAGGGGCACCACTTCCCGAGGGTCACGCTGGTTTCCATTCTGGATGCCGACGGCGGCCTGTTCTCCGCCGACTTCCGCGCCAGCGAGCGCATGGCGCAGTTGATTGTGCAGGTGGCTGGCCGCGCGGGCCGGGCGGAAGAGCCGGGCAAAGTGATTATCCAAACCCATCTCGCTGATCACCCGCTGCTGGTGCAACTGACCGAGCAAGGTTATTTCGCCTTTGCCGAGCAAGCCCTGAGCGAGCGCCGCGCGGCGGGCCTGCCGCCGTTCTGTCATCTGGCATTGCTGCGCGCCGAAGCACACAAACCCGGCCAAGCCGAGGGCTTCCTGGACGAGGCCTGTACCGAAGCGGAACACCTATTGAGCGAGCTGACCCTCACCGGTATCGAACTGCTCGGCCCGGTGCCGGCCCCGATGGAACGACGCGCTGGCCGCTACCGCGCTCAATTGCTGGTGCAAGCCAACGCCCGTGCGCCGCTGCACAAGCTGCTCAACTACTGGCTGACGGCGCTGGAAAAGATGCCCAGCGGCCGGGCAGTTCGCTGGTCGCTGGACGTTGATCCGATTGACCTGTTTTAGCTGGGCGTAACTTTAAACCGGCGGTTCGATCCGTTTTTCGTACACCCTGTCAGCCTCCATCGCAGCCCCACCGATGACCGGTGCGGTTGGCAATGCCGTCATCGCCACGGATAATGGCCCATTTTCCACCCGCTTCCCGGCGCCCTGGCGCCCCGATGGCCGCACGAGCAGACCATGAAAGACACCATTCGCCAGCTGATCCAGCAAGCCCTCACCCGCCTCGTCAGCGACGGCGTACTGCCCGAAGGCCTTACGCCAGTGATCCAGGTCGAGAACACCAAAGACAAAAGCCACGGCGATTTCGCCAGCAACATCGCCATGATGTTGGCAAAACCGGCTGCCATGAAGCCGCGCGACCTGGCTGAAAAAATCATCGCTGCCCTGCCCGCCGACCCGCAAATCCGCAAGGTCGAGATCGCCGGCCCCGGCTTCCTGAATTTCTACCAAGACACCCAGGCCCTCGCCGAACGCCTTGAGCTGGCCCTGGCCGATGCCAAGCTCGCCGTGCGCAAAGGCAGTCCTGCCCAGCGCGTGGTGGTCGACTTGTCATCGCCCAACCTGGCGAAAGAAATGCACGTCGGTCACCTGCGCTCCACCATCATTGGCGACGGCGTGTCACGGGTGCTGGAGTTCCTTGGCGATACCGTCATTCGGCAAAACCATGTGGGCGATTGGGGCACCCAGTTCGGCATGCTGCTGGCCTACCTGCAGGAAAATCCGGCGACCAGCGAAACAGAATTGTCAGACCTCGAGGGTTTTTATCGCGCGGCCAAGCAGCGCTTCGATGAATCCCCAGAATTCGCTGACCGCGCCCGCGAACTCGTGGTGCTGCTGCAAGCCGGTGAACCGGAGTGCATGCGCCTGTGGCATAGCTTTAATGCCATTTCCCTGGCGCACTGCCAGAAAGCCTACGACCGCCTCAACGTGAAACTCACACCCGCCGACGTAAAAGGCGAGAGCGCCTATAACGACGACCTGGCCAATGTGGTCGCCGACCTTAAAAGCGCCGGCCTGCTGGTCGAAAGCAACGGCGCACAATGCGTGTTCCTTGATGAGTTCAAAAACGCCGAAGGCAACCCGCTGCCGGTGATCGTGCAAAAGGCTGGCGGCGGTTACCTCTATGCCACCACCGACTTGGCCGCCATGCGCTACCGCAGCCAGGTGTTGAAGGCTGATCGCGTGCTGTATTTCGTCGACCAGCGCCAGGCGCTGCATTTCCAGCAGGTATTCGAAGTGGCGCGCCGCGCAGGCTTCGTGCACCCCGGCATGCAGCTTGAGCACATGGGTTTTGGCACCATGAACGGTGCCGATGGCAAACCTTTCAAAACCCGCGACGGTGGCACCGTTAAGCTGATTGACCTGCTCGATGAAGCGCAGGAGCGAGCCTACGCCCTGGTTAAAGAAAAGAACCCGGACGTGAGCGAAGACGAGTTGCGCACCATTGCCCGTGTGGTGGGCATCGGCTCGGTGAAATATGCCGACCTGAGCAAACACCGCACCAGCGACTACAGCTTCAACTTCGAACAGATGCTCAGCTTTGAAGGCAACACCGCGCCGTATTTGCTCTACGCCTACACCCGCGTGGCGAGCATTTTCCGCAAGCTGGGCAAGGGTTACGACGAAGTGGAAGGCCAGATCCGTCTGGACGCCGCACAAGAGCAAGACCTTGCCGCCAAGCTCGCGCAGTTCGGTGAAGTGCTGAGCAACGTGGCCGAGAAAGGCACGCCGCATACGTTGTGCACCTACCTCTACGAGCTCGCCGGCCTGTTCTCCAGTTTCTATGAACACTGCCCAATTCTTGCTGCCGAAGACCCGGCTACTCAGCAAAGCCGTTTGCGCCTGGCGGCCCTGACCGGTCGCACCCTCAAGCAGGGTCTGGAATTGCTGGGCCTGGAAACTCTGGAGCGTATGTAAGTTGGCGGCTAAGAAAAAACCTGCACCCAAGCGCGGCGCAAGCCGCTATCAAGCGCCTGCGAAGCGTCCCGTGCCGGGCTGGATCTGGCTGGCGTGCGGCTTGGCCATCGGCGCGTTCATTGTGCTGCTGATGAAGCTTGAACCGGGACGCAAAGAAATCCAGCGCGACAAGCCGGACGACAAGAACACCAAAACCACCGTGGTGCCGAAAACCCCGGCGAACCCCAACACGCCGACGCCCAGCGGTCCGGTCAAACCCAAGTACGACTTCTATACCTTGCTGCCCGAGTCGGAAGTTATCGTGCCGCCGGAAGCCGTGCCGGAGAAAACGCCGCCACCTGCCACCCCGGCCGAGCTGGCCAAAGCCGACGCCGCGCGCGCGGAAGCGGCACTCAAGGGCGAAACCCCGCCGCCATTGCCCACGGCGGTTAAAGCGGCAGTGACCCAATATTTCTTGCAGGCCGGCTCGTTCCGCAAGCAAGACGACGCCGACAAAGTACGCGCGCAGATCATCCTGCTGGGGCAGGACGTCCAGGTGGAGTCGGGCATGGTGCGCGAGGAGACCTGGTACCGCGTGCTGGTGGGTCCGTTTAGCAACCGTGAGCAACTCACGGCCGCGCAGAAGAAGCTGGCCGGCAGCGGGTTCAGCAACTTGCTGCTGCAACAGCGACAAGGGCGTTAAGCCACCGCGCGCCGCAAAGTTGCCCCCCTGGCCTTGGGCAGCTTCCTACATAGGCGCCATACCCCCGAGCGGCATAGTCGAAGCCGCTCGGGCTAAGCGTGAAAAAGCTACGCCAACGTCCTATCCGCCCGAGCGTCCTCTCCTAATGAAAAGGTCGCTTCGTATGCATAAGTCATCCCTTCCTTCGCCTTTACGTCATCTGCCACTTCTAGCTGCGATGAGTCTGGCCGGGCTTACGGCTCAGCAGGTATCGGCCCACGGTTATGTGGAACAACCCAAATCGCGTGCTGTCCTGTGCACGGCCTCGGCCGGCAACCTGAACAGCAACTGCGGCAGCGTGGCGTACGAACCTCAAAGCCTGGAATACAGCCCCTCGGTCAACCACCACTTCAACGGCGCGTACTGTGCCGGCGACTTCACTCAATGCGGCCCGGCCAACGAAACCATCGCCGCCGCGGGCATGGCGGCGTTCGGTCAGTTGAACGAGCAATCCGCCACGCGCTGGGCAAAGAACCCGATCAAGCCCGGCCCAAACACCTTCAAATGGCACTACACCGCAGGCCACGCCACCTCGTACTACCAGTTCTACATCACCAAGAAAGACTGGAATCCCAACCAACCGCTGACGCGTGACTCATTCGAACTGACGCCGCTGCTGCATGAAGACGCCTACGGTGCGCGACCCGCAAACGGCGACAGCAGCGACCATACGGTGAATATTCCGAACGACCACACTGGCTACCACGTCATCTTGGCCACGTGGAAAATTGCCGACACCGCCGCCACGTTCTACCAAGTCATCGACGTCAACATCAGCGGCACCGGCGCCAGCGCTCCAGGTACAGCCACACCGCCAGTTACCGTACCGGCCGCTGCCTGGAGAAATATCGGCACCGTGCAGCCGCAAGCCCTGCAAGTGGGCGACACGGTAAAAACCCGCGTATTCACTGCCCAAGGCGAACAAGCCGACCGCCAAACCACGCTGACCATCGAAACGGTCGATCAGGCCCAAGCCAACATTTGGCCGTTCCTGCTGGCGCAAAAGGTGGCGAAAGCTAACGCCGGTTACTTGATGGGCGAGCTCAACACGCGCAACGAAGTGGTGCCCAACTACGGGCAAAACAGCGTGTACAGCAAGGCCGACAGCGATGTCGTGCGGGTCGAAGTCCAGAAGATTCAAGGCGCACCCATCACGGCGGGTAGCCTCGAGCTAAACGGCCTGCAAGACACCTACCGGGTCGAAGGCGGCAAAGCACAGCTGCATTTCAACGCCCTCACTCGAGGCGGCGCATACACCGTCAGCGCCACCATCTTCAACGCCGCAGGCGAAAGCGTGGCGTATCAACAGAGCGCTGCGGGCGTGACCTCGCCACACCTCATGTTCACCTTGGATAACCCGGCGGGCGGCAGCTACGACCTGGTGGTGGTGGCGAAGCCGGAACAAGGCGAGCCGCTGCAAAAAACCCACCGTTTCACTATCGACGCGCCAAGCGCCAGCGCCCATGACTACGTGTTCCCCACAGGCCTGAAAAGCTACAAAGCCGGCACGAAAGTGTTGGCCCGCGACGGCAACACTTACGTCTGCAAGCCGTTCCCCTACAGCGGCTACTGCGTGCAGTGGAGCACCAGCGCAACCCAATACGAGCCGGGCACCGGTTCGCATTGGCAAATGGCCTGGACCCGCGAATAACCTGAGGAGTTACTAGCGTTCGGTTGAAACAGCGAGGCGCCTGCCTCGCTGTTTCTTAAGCGTCGCCAACCTGACACACACTGACGTAAACGTTGATCCCACCCCATTGCCCGGCAGCGGTTGAAATGCCCGGCACCCTCCCCCATATGAGTTTCCACTAGGGCACTTTCGCCCCCAGCGTGGAGACTTTCCCCTTGACCACCATCGTTTCAGTTCGTCGCCACGGCAAAGTCGTCATGGGCGGCGACGGCCAGGTTTCTCTCGGCAACACCGTGATGAAAGGCAATGCGAAAAAAGTCCGTCGCCTGTACCACGGCCAGGTAATTGCCGGTTTCGCCGGTGCCACCGCCGACGCCTTCACCCTGTTCGAGCGCTTCGAAGGGCAACTGGAAAAACACCAGGGCCACCTGGTTCGTGCAGCCGTCGAGTTGGCCAAAGAATGGCGCACCGACCGCTCCCTCAGCCGGTTGGAAGCCATGCTCGCCGTGGCGAATAAAGACGCCTCGTTGATCATCACCGGCAACGGTGACGTCGTTGAGCCCGAAGACGGCCTGATTGCCATGGGCTCCGGCGGGCCTTACGCCCAGGCCGCTGCCCGCGCGCTGCTGATGCACAGTGAACTCAGTGCCCGCGAAGTGGCCGAAACTGCATTGGGTATCGCCGGCGATATCTGCGTGTTCACCAATCACAATCTGACTATCGAGGAGCTGGACCTCGCTGTCTGAGGCCCGACCATTCCATGCCCATGACGCCCCGCGAAATTGTTCACGAACTGAGCCGTCACATCATCGGCCAGGACGAAGCCAAGCGTGCCGTAGCCATCGCGCTGCGCAACCGCTGGCGCCGCATGCAGCTGCCTGCCGAATTGCGTGCTGAAGTAACACCGAAGAACATTCTGATGATCGGCCCGACCGGCGTCGGTAAAACCGAGATCGCCCGCCGCCTGGCCAAACTGGCCAACGCGCCATTCCTGAAAGTGGAAGCGACCAAATTCACCGAGGTCGGCTACGTCGGTCGCGATGTGGAATCGATCATCCGTGACCTCGCAGACGCCGCGATCAAAATGCTGCGCGAGCAGGAGATGGTCAAAGTCCGTCACCGCGCGGAAGACGCCGCCGAGGAACGCATCCTCGACGCCCTGTTGCCGCCGGCCCGCGTTGGCTTCAATGAAGACCAGACGCCAAGTCACGACTCCAACACCCGCCAACTGTTCCGCAAGCGTCTGCGCGAAGGGCAACTGGACGACAAAGACATCGAGATCGAAGTGGCGGACGCGCCCGGCGGCGTGGAAATCATGGCCCCGCCCGGCATGGAAGAAATGACCAACCAGCTGCAAAGCCTGTTCTCCAATATGGGCAAGGGCAAAAAGAAAGCCCGCAAGCTCAAGGTGAAAGAGGCACTCAAGCTGGTGCGCGACGAAGAAGCGGCGCGCCTGGTCAACGAAGAGGAATTGAAGGCCCAGGCGTTGGAAGCCGTCGAACAGCACGGCATCGTGTTTATCGATGAAATCGACAAAGTGGCCAAGCGCGGCAATGTCGGCGGTGCCGATGTGTCCCGCGAAGGTGTACAGCGCGACTTGCTGCCGCTGATCGAAGGCTGCACGGTGAACACCAAGCTGGGCATGGTCAAAACCGACCACATCCTGTTTATCGCCTCCGGCGCGTTCCACCTGAGTAAGCCAAGCGATTTGGTGCCCGAGCTGCAAGGCCGCTTGCCGATTCGCGTTGAGTTGAAGGCCCTGACGCCGAACGACTTCGAGCGCATTCTCACCGAGCCGCACGCCTCGCTCACCGAGCAATACCGCGAGCTGTTGCTGACCGAAGGCCTGACCATCAACTTCGCCCCGGACGGTATCAAGCGTCTGGCCGAAATTGCCTGGCAGGTTAATGAGAAGACCGAGAATATTGGCGCGCGCCGTTTGCACACATTGCTTGAGCGGTTGCTGGAAGAGGTGTCGTTCAGCGCCGGTGACCTGGCCAGCAGCCAGGACGGCAACGCCATCAGCATCGACGCCGAGTACGTCAACAGCCACCTGGGCGAGTTGGCGCAAGACGAAGATCTGTCGCGCTATATTCTCTAACGCGGTCTTCTTTTCGTAGGAGCCAGCTTGCTGGCGAACCGGGGAAACGAGGTTTTCAGGGTTCGCCAGCAAGCTGGCTCCTACGATTCAACATCCTGTTTTCCAAGCGAGCAGCACCATGCGTATTCCCACCGCCATCAAGCTGCACAAGGCCTCAAAAACCCTCACGCTGAAATACGGCGAGCACGAAACCTACACCCTGCCCGCCGAATTTCTGCGGGTGCATTCGCCCTCCGCTGAGGTGCAGGGCCATGGCAAACCGATACTGCAGGTTGGCAAATTAGGCGTCGGCTTAAGCCGTATCGAACCGGCTGGGCAGTACGCACTAAAGTTGTGCTTCGACGACGGGCATGACAGCGGATTGTTCACCTGGGACTACCTGGAGCAACTGGCGCAACGTCAGGAAGAACTCTGGGCGGATTATCTTCAAGAGCTTGCACGCGCTGGAAAGTCGCGTGACCCGGCGGTGTCCGTGGTCAAGCTGATGCTCTAATCCGACCCTTCCGACAGGTTAGGGCGAACTTTCTAAACCCCCTCGGCATACTCCCCTACGCGCTTGGCCAAGTGACTGGCCTGCTTGCGCAAACGCTGAAACTCGGGTAACCAATTACCTGGCAGGTTCCGTGCATTTGACTGTGTCAGATGCAATGAATGAAGCGGAGCTAGCTCCGCCCC
>Ga0157370_10004567_pt1 | contig 15852 bp, 19 predicted proteins | sample C35metaG_FD_113463 | JGI IMG/M metagenome (GOLD analysis project Ga0157370, IMG submission 113463) | Corn rhizosphere microbial communities from Kellogg Biological Station, Michigan, USA - C3-5 metaG | ecosystem: Host-associated > Plants > Roots > Rhizosphere > Soil | place: USA: Michigan...
GGCAGGTAGATGACGCCGCCCCCTTCCAGGGTCTCGATGGCCGCGCGCCGCACTTCCGGCGATGATCGATCGGCATCGGGCTCGATCGTGAGCATCTTCACGGTGCCGCCTTCTTCGCTTACGGAAACAGGCGCTTGGTTTGCCATGGTATGTCCCATCAATAAATATCCTTTTCATCAGGGATAGGAAACCGATTGCAAAAATCTGATAAGCGATCGGAGAATCGCTTATTTTCCGCTCAATCGGCACAAATAGTCAAAGATTTAGATACGTTTTTAATTTTTTGGATTATAGAGGGAAGATCAGCCCGGAATGAGAAGTCCGCACTCCGGGCAGGCTCCTGCATCAAAAGATATCTATATTTTTGTGGGTTTTCCTGGGTCTTCCAATAGTTCTTCGATATTGAATTCATTTGGACCCGTCTTTGGCAGGAGACCATCCTGCTTTTCTCTTCGATAAATCATGGGAAGTGGGACCGACCCATAAGTGCCGCATTGATGCAAAATTATTTTTTTGATGCGTGAACTTTTTTTCTTGTCTGGCATCCAAATTAAGCGGACGCGTTGAATTGCGTTCGTGTTATTGACCAGATAAAGAGAAACACAATGAAATAGTACATTAGTCACCAAGCAGGTCGTGTTCTGGAACATCTAACCTTCGAGGAGATAATCATGGAAATGGCGATTCTGGTAATAGGTATCGGTGCCGTTGCTATTTGGTTTTTTTATGGAAAAGATGGACGGAAAGAATAAAACCGGTCTTTAATAACGCATTCAGCCGATGCGCTTGCGAGGTTTATCTTCGTCGGGCATCGGCTTCTCTTTTGAGCATTGCAAGGACGGATCATTCCATCGGACGCTTGATTGATGGAAAGAAACCACTCGCAAAGCCTCGCTCGCAATTAAGTGGCCTATAGTCGTATCCTGCAAGTCCCGCATTTTCACTGACGGGTAATTCGAATGCGCGCCAACCGTTGGTCCAATTCCTCGGCCGCGCTGCTGCGATCCGTTGCACGGTAGAGTTTCGCCAGATTGTCCAGGCTTGTTCCGACGCTCGGGTGGTCGGGGCCATGGGTCTTCTCGAAAATTCCCAGCGCGCGCTTGTAGAACGGCTCGGCTTCGGCATACTGGCCCTGGGTGTGATAGATGAATGCCAGGTTGTTCAAGCTTGTTCCCATGTCAGGCGGGTCGAAGCCCGGTGTTTTCTCGAAAATTCCCAGCGCACGCCTGTAGAGCGGCTCCGCCAGCGCATATTCGCCCTGGATGCGATAAAGTTCCGCGAGATTGTTCAGGATGGTCGCCACATCGGGATGGTCGGGGCCAAGCGCCTTCTCACGAATCGCCAGCGTCCGCTTGTAGAGCGGCTCAGCTTGCGCATACTGGCCCTGGTTGTAATAGATCACCGCGAGATTGTCCAGGCTTGTTGCCACGTTGGGATGGTCGGGCCCCAAAGTTTTCTCGAAGATGCCCAATGCCCGCCTGTAATACGGTTCGGCTTGCGCATACCGGTTTTCGGTATGATAGATCAATGCCAGGTTATTCAGGCCCGCCGCCATATTGGGGTGGTCGGGCCCAAGCACTTTTTCCCGGATCGCCAGCGAACGCTCGTAAAGCGGCTTGGCATGCGCATATTGGCCTTGGGTGCAATAGAGTTCCGCGAGGTTATTCAGGCTCTGTGCGACATCGGGATGGTCGGCGCCGAGGGATTTCTCCCGGATCGCCAGCGCGCGCTTGTAGAGCGGCTCCGCATACGCGTATTGACCCTGGGCGCGGTAGAGTTCCGCAAGGCCGTTCAGGCTGGTTGCCACGAGGGGATTAGCGATGCCGAGGGCTTTCTCCCGGATCGCCAGCGCGCGCTTATAGAGCTTCTCCGCCTGTACGTATTGGCTTTTATCGCGGTAGAGTTCCGCAATATTATTCATGCTTGTCGCTGCATTAGGATGGTTCGCCCCCACCGCTTTCTCAGCCATGGCAAGCGATTTCTGGAATGCCGCCACCGCCCGCTCGTACTGACCCTTTTCGTAAAGCGATATGGCTTCCTTGCTGATCGCCTCCCACTTGGTGACCTGCTGCGCCTGAGCGAACGCCGCTGTACCCAGCATGAAAGACCAAAAGAATACGATCCGGAGTGTTTTCATAGACTTCCTCATGAATAGGCCCACAGGTAAGGCGGCACACAAAGCGAACACAAGTCGATTCAGCACAACAGTTTTTTGCAAGCGCCGATTTTCTCACAAACCGGGCACGGCGTGCTTACAATAACACACGCATCCGAGACGACCTCCTTATCGATCCCAGGCCCGGTTGAACGATCACGGGGTCACGTCGAGCCGGATCTTGATGACCTTCTCTGCTGTATTCCGGAGGATCTTGAGCTGGCTTTCTCCCTTGGCTGATGTGGCGGCTTTCATTAATGCAAGCGCATGCGGCATATCACGCACATCCACCCCGTCCACCTGAATAAGAATATCTCCCGGAAGAACGCCTGCGTAAAACGCGGGTGAACCCTCCACGACCACATCTATCATCACCCCGCTGTTTTGTTGGGGAGATTTCTCAAGTTCGGGTGCCAGATCAACCAGAACAAGACCGAAGCCAGGTTTTTTCCCGGATTTTACGAAGTACACGGCTGTTTGATCGAAACGCCTCTCCTGCGATGCAGAAGGAACTGCAGCAGTGCCATAGGGCGTGCCTGGGCTGGAATCGGGAGCAAATCCGCCGGAACCATAAAAGGATCCCGATCCGTAGATCTTTGAATTATTCGGGAAAAACGGCAAAGCAGTTTTTGCCTGGGTATTGGTATAGGTTGAATTGACCAGAACGATGAGAGCGCCAACCTGGAGGGCTTGTGATACCACCTTATCTTCTTTTTCGGGTACGCCATTAAACGATGATTCGCCGACCGGCAAAAAGCCTTTCGAAAGCAGAATTCTTATGTCGCTTTCCAGGTTGTCCGATGAACGAATAATCGGCGCCTGCCCTTTCTTGAGAAACCGGGCATCGGGACGGCCCGGTGCATCGGGATAGGACCTATAGAATTCCCGATATCCATTGGCCGCACATCCTGCCAAGACTGCCGCAAACCACAAAATCATCACGAAATGACGCATTTCTGATGTACTCGTCGACGACCCATGAACATACTAAACATAAAGCACCAGACCTTCGCTAAATCCTTCACGTCATCTAGGAATGAATCGGCTCTGGCTGGAGGTTTTCTTCGCCGGATGCCGTCCTCGATGCCGATCATGGGCGGGTACAGCCGTGGGTAGTTTCCGAAATACGCATGACATGCGTAAGCGGCCTTGCACACCGATGACCGGCGGCTGATCAGGAAATATATTTATTCCTATGTACTTTACCGCACGGTATGAGCAGGGCATTCATATTATTCTGACAACCTCTTGCCGCATTAAAGGTCTGTAACCGAATAACGCCGATACGAGGAATAGGTACCGGTTTACGGAGCGGGCAAGCAATGTTGAGATCTTTTATTTTTTATAGGAACCAAATCATGAATAAAGACCAAGTCAAAGGCACCGCAAAAGACGTTGCCGGGAAAGTCCAGGAAGAAGCCGGAAAATTGGTGGGAAGCAAAGAGCAACAAGCCAAAGGCCTCTCAAAACAGGTCGCCGGAAAAACCCAGAAGAGTGTGGGAGACGTAAAGGAAGCTGTCAAGGATTCAACCAAAAATCGTTGACCCGTCCCGTACCAGGCAGGATCGGATCGGATATTACGAATACCCTATCTGGACTGCCAAACCGCCACCAAGCGCCAGGGAAGGTTTCCTGGCGCATTCGTCTAACGCCGGACTTCCGATGCTGACATCCCCTCCTATCAACTGAAACCCCTTCGCAACCGGCACATAACCGACGAGGCGAACCGGCGTCGTTTCTGATAAATCCGATAAATAACTTAGCATATACGATCTCTGTATAAAACCTGTAACAAACCCCCGCTATAATTTATAGTCCAACTTCATGTCATGGGGGCCACGCAAATGTCTAAATATGCGATCTATATACGGACCAAAGAAGGCTACATCGAACGCATGCGAAATGTTATTTCCAATCGTCCCGATGGCGCCCTTGCTCCCTATGTGCATGAAGAATCGCTTGCAGGTTTTCCGGAACCTACGGTATTTTGGGTGACCCATGCGGGGCCGAGCATAGGCATAGCTCCACTTGACTCACGCTCCGGTATATAGCGCTAATTATCCGACCTTTACGAAGGGCGCAAATCTCATAACCGGAACATCACCGCCAGTATGCAGGCTGTAGCTTAAACGGACCCGCGCCCTTTACCCGGCCATATGGCTTTACTGCGCGGCTCTCTGCGTTTCATCACCCGAAAAATAATACGAAATCTGCTGATCAACGGGACTGAGCGGCGCTTCGGCATCCGGCCAGGTTAGCGGCTCTCCCATAAAAAAAGATTCGATTGAAGAAGCGAGTATGCCCTCCTGGTATTCCCAATCCGGTATGTACGAGATAAAAATAACACTCTTGGTACATGTGGCCTTGGGATCCAGCGAGCAGTCGAGGGTCAATGTAAGGGGAACGGGAGTTTGAACCTGATCAGCCACGATATCGGATACCGTGGCACGAGGTGACTTTGCCTGCATCATCGTCGCCCCTGCCTGAAGCAAAACAAAAGCCAGAAAACCGTATAAGAGAAGGGTAAGGACATATAACCAAATCTTTGCCGAACCTTCCGCCGGCGCCAGGATTTTTTTGTAGCCCTCAACGATATTCCATCCGCCAAGAACCGAAGAGGTAAGAATGAGGAGGATACCGACAGCGGCATTGAGGGTTGAGCTAAAAAATTGCAGCTCTGCGCGGTATGCGACGATACCGGTTCCGGCAAGGGCGAACGCCGCACAGATCATGATATTCCTCAGATGATCGAAGATGTGCCTGAACAGCCCATCCTGATCATCGGCTTCAACCTCTATCTCCTCGTGTTCCTCTACCAGAGTAAACGTGCGCATAGCATGTATAACAGCTTGCAATTGGGGATTTTATTAGCGTAAACCTTTGCTGGAAATCTGTACATGGCCTTATATGCCTATAATCCGGGAAAGCAAGCTTGGCTGTTCAAAAAAACCGACAGGCATTGACAAAAATGCGCCAGGGGCGCCATATCGTAACCGTAACGCGTATCATCGAACTTGGGAACGTTTGGAGCAAATGAAGGTTCTATATTCAAGGAACCTCTGAACAAGTTCACGAGGAATAATACGTTGTCGGCCAATCGGACTGATCTTGAGGCACGAGAATGGCCGCGGCTTTATCCACAACACCCCAGGAACGAACGTGAGCGCCCGAACTAACCCGGTGTTCTTTTATCACGCTATCACAGAATGAGAGGCGCAATAAATAACAAATAAGCGACTGGAAGTGTATTTTTTAAACCTGACAAATTTGGAAGGGGTTGATCTAGATGAAAACCAGAACGATTCAAATTGCCATACTCCTGGCCGCCATTTTTTCCACATCAAGTTTTGCTGAAGAAAATCCATCGCTTCCCTCTGTAAAATCGCAAGGCCGGACGCAATTTCTTTCAGGAGGCATCGGCAAAGATGAGTCGGGAGCGATATTGCAGGCAAGAAGCGCATGGCCATTGACGCTTGAGTTGACACAGACGGCCGGTCCCACGGCCGAATATATCAGCGACGTCCAGGTAACGATCAAGGATGAACTGCGCAACACCGTTCTGGATACCATCGCTGAAGGTCCTTACCTGCTGGTAAAACTCCCGCCCGGAAAATATTCGCTGGATGCGACCTATAACGCCGTCACGCTCCATCGCAAGCTGGACATCCAGAAGGGACCTGGAAAAAAAGTGACTATCGTTTGGCCAGCGCCAAAAATGACTGATGCCGGTTCCTTGCCTGTACGATCGGGAAATTAGCCGTCGCCGGGGAACTTACCCGGTGTTTCTTTGCGGAGAGCCTTCCGCTGCCAGACTTCTAAAATTGCGCTATGAATCAGCTCCACTGGCAGCAGAGGATGCCGAGGGCGACGGCATCCCTTATTCCGCGATACGACCTATCCTGCTGAGTTGTAAATCGCGCATGCCTGCTCCTTCTATTGACCAGATGTTCGATAGGCCCCCAGTTCGCAAAACGATATCTGGAGACCTGACCTGAATTCGGAGCAAATCCTTTCGAAAAATTCATGCGTGGCCCGATCGATCAATACCCACATAGGGTATTGACTTATACCCTATATGGGTATACGATCATCGCCATCGAAATGCGGCATCATTCTCCTTGCAGAAACGGACGGTAGAGAACGGCGAGTGCCGCAGAATCGCCAACCGGAGTTGGCAGTGGCGCGACGATGCCTTATCCTAAATCCGATAGTTGACCGCTCAATTTATTAGGTTATAGCCATGACAAATAAAAATATTTTGTGCTATTCGACCCTCCCTTTCCGAGTCAGCCCGCTACGCAGCGTCCAACTGCCGGATTCAGGTTTATCCAGGGATTCCGAATGAGCAGACTTTTTCTGGTCGCTCTCCTGCTATTAGTGCGCTCCGCTATTGCTGCAGAGATTCCTCCGGTGAACGCTCCCGATACGATGGCCGAGCGGGTAAAAGCGTGTATCGCCTGTCACGGTCCGGAAGACAAGGAAGGACGGGATGCCTACTACCCGCGTATCGCCGGCAAACCGGAAGGCTACCTTTTCAACCAGTTGCGTAATTTCCGGGATCGGCGGCGCCATTATCAGCCCATGGCCTTGCTGCTGGAAAATTTACCCGATCAATACCTGCGGGAGATGGCCGCGTATTTTTCATCCTTGAAACAGGCTTTCCCCCCGCCCGAACGAATGATTTCTTCTCCCGATGAAGTCAAATTGGTTCACAGGCTTATCACCCAGGGAGACCCGGCAAGAAAAATTCCTGCCTGTATCGAATGCCATGGCAAGGATTTGATGGGAACTTCGCCTTTTATCCCCGGTTTGCTCGGTCTGCCGCGCGTCTACATCATCGCCCAGTTCGGCAACTGGAAAAACGGCGGCTTGATGCGGGGCCATACGCCGGACTGCATGTCGGAAATTGCAAAACAGCTCACTACCGACGAGACAGGCGCTATCGCAGCCTGGCTGGCGGCACAACCGGTTTCGGATTCCATTTTGCAAAGCAGGGGCCCGTCAGCGCCCCTTTCTGCGGAATTGACCAAACGCTGCAGCAGCATCGTCCAGGAATTGGGAGACCACCCATGAAACCGGCCGCCATTGCCGTTGCGCTTGCCGGACTCATAGGTCTTGGCATTTTCTTCATTCCGATGCCTCCATCTTCCGTTCCGGGCGGAGCATCACTGGCGGAAAAAACAAACGACATTGCAAAACAGCAAGCACGTGAGGCGAGAGGCGCCTATCTCGCTCAAGCCGGCAGTTGCATGGGGTGCCATACGGCTCAGGGCGGGCAGCCCTACGCGGGAGGACATCACCTTGCCACCTCTATCGGAACCTTCGTCACGCCCAATATCACGCCCGATCCGGAAACCGGCATCGGACAATGGAGCGAAAATGATTTCTGGCAAGCGCTGCATGATGGGAGGGGACGCGATGGCAGCCCTTTATACCCGGCTTTTCCGTACACGGATTATACGAACGTAACGCGCGAGGACTCCGACGCGATCTTCGCCTACCTTCAATCGCTTCCCCCTGCCTCGCAGCGCAATCCGCCGAGCCGGATCAGTTTTCCTTTCAACCTGCGTCCGCTCCTATATGCCTGGCGCGCGCTTTACTTTACGCAAGGTGTTTATCGGGCAGACGCCGGAAAGAGCGATGAATGGAATCGGGGCGCTTATCTGGTACAGGGGCTCGGACATTGCAACGCCTGCCATACGAGCAGGAATCCGCTTGGCGCAAGCCAGGGCAGCGTATTGGGTGGCGGTCAGATCATGGGTTCGAACTGGTACGCGCCTTCCCTCACGTCCTTTCAGGAGGCCAGTACCTCCGATTGGCCGGTCGAGGATATCATCCAATTGCTCACGACGGGGCTGTCGTCCCGGGCCGCCGCAACAGGGCCGATGGCTGATGTCGTCAGTCAAAGCCTTCAGCATCTGACGAGGGATGACGCACGCGCCATGGCTGTATATCTTAAATCGTTACCGGCAAGCGCCCCCCATTCCAGGGGAATCGCCCCTGAGCTTACCGATGAGGTGGACGGGCAGCTCCAGCGAGGTGGCGAGATTTACGAGAAATATTGCCAGGACTGCCATGGAAATTTGGGGCAAGGCGCGCCCGGCGCTTATCCGGCGCTGGCCGGAAACCGGGGCGTTACGCTCGCCTCACCGGTCAACGCGATTCGCAGCATTCTCAATGGCGGCTATGCGCCGGTCACCGCCAGCAATTCGCGTCCTTACGGCATGCCCCCGTTTGCGCAAACCCTGTACGACGAAGAGATCGCCCTGGTCTTGTCGTATATCCGTAATGCATGGGGCAACCGCGGCAGCCTGGTGACCGAGATCCAGGTAGACCGAAGCCGGAAGGGGGTGCAATGACGCCCCCTTCGCATGACAAGAATGAATCGGGCGCAATCGGCGTTGGAAGTCCTGGCTGCACAAGCGGTAATGGCAGGCCTGATGTATGTTTCGGACAACGAGCCCGGAATCCGGAGATTGCGCCGGGGACGCGGATTTTATTATGTGGGTCCCGATAAAAAAACCCTGACCGACAAGGCCGAACTTGAACGTATTGCCCGCCTGGCGATACCCCCGGCCTATACCGACGTATGGATCTGTCTCCACGCCCAGGGCCATCTACAGGCCACCGGATTCGATGCGCGCAAGTGCAAGCAGTACCGTTATCATCCTGATTGGCGCGTGGTGCGTAACGGTGTCAAATTCGATCGAATGGTGCAGTTCGGGGAAGCGCTGCCGGGACTTCGCGAACACTTGCAGCGTGACCTGAGGCGGCGAGGCCTTCCGCGGGAAAAAGTTCTGGCAGCTATCGTTAGCCTGCTGGATACCACCCGCGTGCGCATCGGCAATTTATCCTACGCCCGCGACAATCACAGCTTCGGACTCACCACGCTACGCAAGCGTCATCTCGCCTTCGCCGGCAAGCGACATGTGCTATTGAAGTTCCAGGGCAAGAGCGGTGTCGAGCATGAGGTCAGGATTGACAACCGGCGCATTGTCAAAATCATAAATGATTGCCGGCAGATGCGGGGACAGCATCTTTTTCAGTATCTCGATGACAACGGCAAACGCCATGCCATCGTATCGGAACAGGTAAATAACTATCTTCGCCAAACCATGGGTGACGAATTTACCGCCAAGGATTTCCGGACGTGGGGCGCCACGCTGAGAGCGTTCGAACTCATGCTGGATACGCCGCTACCCGACCTTGCAGGCAAACGGCGACTCAGGGCCTGTATCGTCTCTGCTATAAAAAAAGTCGCTGAAGAACTTCGCAATACCGTTGCAGTCTGCCGCAAGTCCTACATTAATCCATTGGTCTTTTCCGCATGGCAGGCAGGCACGCTCCACCAATGCCTCCAGGAGCAACCCGCCGGCACACGGGAGGAGCTTGAGTGCATGGTTCTGGCTTTTCTTCGTCGGGAACAGCTGTAAATCACGCATGATCGTGCACAAGAAAAAATCCAGGTAATTCCTCACGACGCACCCGCGGCGAAGGAATTTTCCCGCACAAGACCGGGTCAGGATAACCTCTCGCCGGCGAAACGACTCTGAGCCAATCATCATTGGCCATGCGGCACAATGTCGCATGTGGCATATTGCCGCACACAGGAATTGATAGGGGTCCGCCCTGTCTAATTTTCAACCCTTGTAATTTCAACCTTCATTCGCTACGCCGGAAATATTCGTTCAAGGCGATCAAGCGCTTGCAATGCAACATTACATCGGTTTGGCATAGCCGCCCCGTCTGTATGACGATGCGTTATTCACGGTTTTTATGGCGATCTTTAATTCGGCATGCATTTATACCCCTTCAGGGTATTGACATATACCCCAATAGGGTATAGAGTAAAAGCCGTATCGATTCAGGAATCATGTAATCCGGCTTTCTCGTTTCCAAGAAAAATCCCATGAAATTTATTCAAATTTACGCACACTTCAAGGAGAAAATTAAAATGAATACATTAAAAATTGCCGCCCTTCTCATCGGCGCCACGCTGGCCGGGGCATCCATGCTTGCCGGAGCGCATACCGAAGAATTTTTTGATTCCAGGGAATCGGCTCATGGCGGGCAAACACGCATGGCCGGGCCGTATCACCTGGAGCTTGTTGCCAAGGATAAGGAAATCGTGCTCTATGTAATGGATCATGCCGACCGCGATCTCAGCACCGATGGAGGGGGAGGCAAGGCAACCGTTCAAATCGGCAAGGCCGGGAATAAAGCCTCGGTCAAGCTGGAGCCGGCGGGCAGCAATATGCTCAAGGCGACCGGAGACTTCAAGGTCACCCCCGAGACGGTGGTAACCGTATTCGTTGAGCTGCCCGGACAGGAAGTGACTGCCGCCCGTTTTATCCCGCTCAAGCCTGCTGCCAAGACTGCCCGGAAAGCCGGGGATGCCAAACCCAGGGCTGAAGATCAGGGCGGACATCACCATCACATGTGATGCCGGTCCGGTTAGCTGAACAGGCGCAATAAAAAGCTGCTATTCCATAATATGTACCTAAGTACAATTTGCAATGTTCTCAAAAGCCGTAATATAAACGGCGTGTCTTCCAGATTGATTCATCCCGGCCTGGGCACCGGGTTGGATCAAGCGCCCCGGCCACCGGAATCGGGTGGCCGGGAGGGTAAAGGAAGAATCTTGAACCACTTACAAAGGAGTAATCATGAAAGCCGAACCCAAGCGCGCGCCCGGGCCAGCAGCAGAGCCCCTCCCACGGGCGACGCCGCTTCTGATGCCGATCAGTCACTGGCAGAGCAATGCGATGGGCGTTATTGCCTATGTGTTCGAAGAACCGGAATCCACGATACGCCAGTCCGGATGGGTGCCCGAATGGGTGGGTTATCCCGATAAAACGCCCGGGTCGGGCATCGCCGTACCCGCGCATCACTTATTTCCCAGTTATCTGAAGCTCTTGAGGCTGAAGAGCGGGCGTCTGCGTCTCGTGATCGATGCCCGCGCCGTGCTGGGCGGAGATGTCCCCTTCCAACGTTTTCTTCGCAACCTGCAGGCTGACACCCGGCTTTCCCTGGTGAAGGGAGAGCCGCTGTGACCGGGAAAATCTGAATAGTAAAAAAGGACTTCAACCATGATAAGATTCGACCCGTATCTCGACTCTCATCATGAAAGGAATCCCCGTGGCACTCAATCTGGATTCGGAGCCCGTCAGGATTACATGTCCTCATTGTAATCATAAATTTGAGGAAACTATTTCACGACTGACCTATCACCCGAAACACTACTGCCCTTCCTGCAAAAAAAATGTGAGCGTAAATTTGCTGGCGCTGCACACCGCACTTGAATCCTCCCGAAGATCCATGGACGACCTTATCGAAAGATTAATCAATTCGCGTCCGTGACCGTCGCTCCGGCACGGCGGTTAATTGCCGCCATTCTCCGTGGCATGTTCGGGACCCTGGCCTATCCTGCCGCCCTGGGGTGGCTGGGCGCCTTTATAGTTTTCCGTGTCCTGCTTTTTGCTCGACTCCTGTTTCGATCTTTTTTTCGTCGCCCCTTTTTCCTTGCCTGTTGAGGCAGGCTTATTCGCGGACCCATAATCCGCGGCCACGGGCTCCTGTACAGACCCACCCTCCGGATTATGCGACTGTCCCTGGACGATGCCTGCCATGCAAAAAGTCAGGGAACCGGCGAGCAGCATCGATTGCGTTGCCTTGCTTGCCAACATGGAAAAGTACTTCATACAGCCTCCTTGGAGATAGCGAAATTGCCGAAGTAATACCCTACCCTGAAAGGATGAGGTATACCGTACGTTACCGCACGGCTGGCTAGGGGCGGCCGCAAAAAAAAAAGGATCTTGCGTGTTATCCGTTGATATCCACTTTCGTTCCGGCTTCCACCAGCTCGAATAATTCCACCAGATCATTGTTGCGCATGCGGATGCAGCCGATGGAACCGGGTTTTCCCATTTCCACGCTCTCCGGACTGCCATGAATATAGATATAGCGACACATGGTATCCACGGCGCCCAGCCGGTTGAAACCGACTTCACAGCCGGAAAGCCATAATATGCGGGTTAAAATCCAGTCGCGCCCCGGGAAGCTGGCGCCCAGTTCCGGCGTGTAGATTTCACCGGTGGGACGGCGTCTGACGAATACCGTATTGACCGCTTGACCCTCACCGATTTTGGCGCGAATGACATGCTTTCCCAATGGCGTACAGAAACTGCCATTTACCTGCCCCGTCCCATTTCTTGCCGAGGAAATACTATAGTGCCTGATCGCACGCCCACGGTCATCATACAAACCCAGTTCCTGGGAGGGAATATCAATGACTATCTTCACGGGGACTCCGCTCCGGCGCCGGCTTTGCGGCGTTCAGCAAAAAATCGTTTCAACCTGAGCATCCCCTCCTCGGCCAGAACGCTGCCGGTCACCTGCGTATGATGATTGAGTTGCGTCTCCGCCAGGAGATTGATCACGCTCCCGCACGCGCCGGTTTTGGGATCCGCCGCACCGTAAACCAGCCGCGCGATCCGCGCGTGAAAAATCGCTCCGACACACATGGCGCACGGCTCCAGCGTTACATAAAGCGTGCAGTCCGCCAGCCGGTAATTGCCCAGGTGCCGTGCCGCATCGCGCAGCGCCACCACCTCCGCATGGGCGGTAGGATCCGCCGTCGAGATAGGACGATTATAGCCCCGCCCAATTATTACCCCATTCTTCACCACTACCGCGCCCACCGGCACCTCGCCTGCCTCTTGTGCCAGTCCAGCGAGTTCCAGCGCCGAATGCATGAAGTCAGTATCCCTGGTGTTCATATCGCTGTTGCTCAAATTATTCATTTATATCCATCGCACTAGAAACAAAGTACGCATACGCACAACGAATGCCCATCGATTTATGTTTTTCTGGTCAGCTTCCAGCTCATCGAAAAGGGCGTTTCTGCCAATTGAACAATATAGCCTGAAAAAAGGTAGTTATACAAAAGGTAGTTGCGCTTCAGCCACTTGTTCATTCAAGGGAATAATATATGGCCAAGTCCGTGCAAAAAAAAGCCGGATGATCGCCAGGATGCCAGATAACAAGACGTAGGGCCAATAAGCGCAGCGCATTGCGCCGAAACTCGATCAATAATTCCCTTCGTCATCCACGGTGGGCAATATTTCATTGAGAACCATCACCTGAGGAATCTGATTGACATACGACATGGTGCAATGCGCTGCGCTTATTGACACCCTACGCCTTACCGCGTTGATTGGCCTACGATATGGCGCAACGTTTACTGCATTACGCCTTACTGCGTCGATACGCTATAATGCCGGTCTTTTCGGCCTCGACAAATGCCCATGCTGCAAGGAAGCGACCTGGAGTGCGTGCGCGGCGACCGCAGGCTGTTCCGTGATGTCAATTTTTCCCTCGAAGCCGGCGGACTGATGCAGGTTCAGGGGCCCAACGGCAGCGGCAAAACCAGCCTGCTGCGCATGCTGTGCGGGCTGGCGATACCCGCCCACGGAAGAATTCTCTGGGGTGGCGCCGAAATTCGTTCCCTTGGGGGGGATTACTACGGCGCAATGACTTATCTCGGCCATTTAGGCGGCGTAAAGGACGATATGGCGGCCATCGAGAACCTGCGCATCTCCAGCGCGCTGGGGGGAGTCGAGATTGATGAGCATAAGGCGCATGAAGCTTTGCAGCATATGGGGCTGGGAGGCCGCGAGTTATTGCCGGCCAAGGTATTGTCCCAGGGGCAGCGGCGCAGGGTGACACTGGCACGCTTATTGGTATGCGGCACCATATTGTGGATACTGGACGAGCCGCTGACGGCCCTGGACACGGCCGCCGTGAAGCTGATGCAGGGCTTGATGGAACGGCATCTGGAACATGGCGGGATGATCGTGATGACGACCCACCAGGAGATCGAGATAACCGCAGCCGCAACCCAGCGGCTGCAGCTCGCCTGATATGTTTCTCTGGATAATTCAGCGCGACCTTCTGCTCGCGATGCGAAGGCGATCGGATGTCCTGACGACGCTATTTTTCTTCATTATCGTAGTGAGCCTCTTTCCCCTCGGCGTGGGGCCGGAGATGAGCATGCTCCGGACCATGGCGCCCGGGGTGGTATGGGTGGCAGCGCTGCTGGCATCGATGCTGTCGCTGGGACGGATGTTCGCCAGCGACCATCTGGACGGCACGCTCGAACAAATGCTGCTCTCGCCTCAGTCGCTGCCCATGCTGGTCCTGGGCAAGGCGCTGGCCCACTGGCTGGTAACGGGCGTACCGCTGGTGCTGATGGCACCCGTGCTGGGCATCCAGTTTGACCTGCCGGGCGATGCGCTGGGGGTGCTGACTGCCTCCCTGCTGCTGGGAACGCCGGTATTAAGCCTGATCGGCGCCATCGGCGCAGCGCTGACTTTGGGATTGCGGGGCGGCGGCGTACTGGTTTCGCTGCTGGTATTGCCCCTCTATATCCCGGTATTGATATTCGGCGCGGGTGCGGTGGAAGCAAGCGCGGCGGGCCTGGGAGCCGGAGCGCATATGTCGCTGCTGGGCGCTTTCCTGCTGGCATCCCTGGTATTGGCCCCCTGGACAGCGGCGGTATCATTGCGAATTTCCATGGAATGATTTCGATGGAATGAAGAAACCAATTCTGAATTCAAGGTTTTTAGTTTAAAATCACGAGTTACTCACCGAAGCATAAAATCTGGAATACAGGATTCAGTATTTTTTAACATGGCGATTAACTGGTTCAAATACTCTTCCCCGGCGAGTTTCTATTTCCTTGCCGGCAAAATGATTCCGCTGTTTACCATTGCCGCAGTTCTATTGGGCGTGGTCGGCCTCTATATCGGTTTCTTCGTCGCCCCCACCGATTTTCAGCAGGGCGAAGCCTACCGCATTATTTTCATTCACGTCCCGGCGGCGTGGATGTCCATGTTCCTATACGTGGTCATGGCGGTATGGTCTGGCATCGGGCTCGCATTCAATACGCGGCTTTCGTCCATGATCGCCACGGCTATTGCGCCCACAGGGGCGATGTTCACTTTCCTCGCCTTATGGACCGGCGCGCTGTGGGGCAAGCCCATGTGGGGAACCTGGTGGGTATGGGATGCGCGGCTCACGTCGGAATTGATCCTGCTGTTTCTCTATATCGGCTTCATGTCGCTGCAGGCGGCCATCGATGACCCGCGCCGCGCCGACAAGGCCGGAGCAATGATCGCCCTGGTGGGCGTGGTTAACATACCGATCATCTATTTCTCGGTAAAATGGTGGAATACCCTTCATCAGGGCGCCACGGTCAGCGTGACCCAGTCCCCCAAAATGGCCAGCACCATGCTGACCGGCATGCTGATCATGTCGATCGCATGCTGGATGTATGCCATCGCCGTGGTATTGATACGCACGCGGACCATTATCCTCGAGCGGGAGCGCCACACGGTATGGGTAGGCGAATTGCAAGGGGCGGCGCGGTGATCTGGGCCAGCGTGTCGGATTTCCTGAATATGGGCGGATATGGATTTTACGTATGGGGATCCTACCTGGTGGCATTTATCTGCATCGCCGGGGAGATTATCCTCGTTTTTAACCGTAAACGAACTTTGCTGAGACATTTAAGTCTGATTCATCAGTCAACTAAACAAGAGAAGGGAAATGAAACCACGTCATAAAAAACTGGCGATCATCGCTTCGAGCGTGACTGCGTTGGGCGTTGCTTCCATACTGGTACTGAATGCGTTCCA
>Ga0157370_10004571_pt1 | contig 15843 bp, 13 predicted proteins | sample C35metaG_FD_113463 | JGI IMG/M metagenome (GOLD analysis project Ga0157370, IMG submission 113463) | Corn rhizosphere microbial communities from Kellogg Biological Station, Michigan, USA - C3-5 metaG | ecosystem: Host-associated > Plants > Roots > Rhizosphere > Soil | place: USA: Michigan...
AAGGGCTACACCACCGAGACGGGATCCGAGGAAGTGACGGCCACGTGGTCCACTGGCAAAGTCGGGATGATGGGCACGTCCTACGAGGGCACCTTGCCCTTGGCGGCGGCGACGACCGGTGTCGACGGACTCGAAGTGGTGATCCCGGTTTCGCCTAACACATCGTACTACCACTACTACCGGTCGAACGGACTCGTGCGGTCGCCCGGCGGATACCTGGGCGAGGACGTCGACGTCCTGTACGATTTCATCGCCAGCGGCGACACAACCGAGCGCGCGGCGTGCGAGCGGCTGTACAAGAACGGCGTTTTTGCGAAGGGACAGGACCGCGTTACCGGCGATTACAACGACTTCTGGGCCAAGCGCGATCTGCTGCCGTGGGTCAAGAACATCAAGGCCGCGGTGCTGCTCGCGCACGGACTCAACGACTACAACGTCGTATCCGAGCACAGCGTGCGCATCTACAACGAGATGAAGAAGGATGGGCTGCCGGTCTCGTTGTACCTGCACCAGGGCGGGCACGGCGGCAACCCGCCGCCGGACATGGTCAACCGCTGGTTCAGCCATTACCTGTACGGCGTCGACAACGGCGTCGAGAAGGATCCGCCTGTGTGGATCGTGCAGGACTCTGGATCGCAAGCGCCGCAGGCGATCATTGCCGCGGCGAAGTCGGCGCAGGATTCGGCGCGTCGAGCGGAAGGGAGCGGTAGCGAGACCACACCGGTTGCGGCGCCTGCGGGGCGTCGTCGGCGCCGGCCTGCGGGACCGCCGACTCCGTTCGCGTCGTTCCCGGTGCCGGGATCGTCGGCGGTGCAGTTCCATCCCACGGGCAGCGGCACCGCGGTGGGCGCGCTGGCGTTTTCGGCTGCGCCTAACGGGAAGGGTACGCTGGTCGACGACGTGAGCATGAGCGGCAGCGCCGACGCGAGCGCCGCGAGCTCGACCCATCGGTTGATGTACGCGTCGCCCGTGCTCACGGACACGGTGCACATCTCCGGCACGCCGCGCGTCACGTTGCGCATTGCGTCGAGCAAGGCGGCGGCAAATCTGAGCGTGTGGCTGGTGATGCTGCCCTACGATTCGACCGATGTCGGATCACAGAGCCACGCCGGACTCATCTCGCGCGGGTGGGCCGATCCGCAGAACGCCAAGTCGCTCACGGCGGGCGGGAACTACGACTCGGAGCAGCCGGGCGAGCAGCTCGTGCCGGGCAAGTTCTACGATCTCACGTTCGACCTCGAGCCCGACGACGAGTTCGTTCCGGCTGGGAAGCGGTTCGCGGTCATGATCATGTCGAGCGATCGCGAGTTCACGCTCTGGCCCGCGCTCGGCACGGAGCTCACGGTGGATCTCGCGCACTCGTCGGTGTCGATCCCGATCGTGGGTGGGCGCGGCGCGCTCAAAGCGGCGGGGATGCGGTGACGTTCGGTTAGTCGGCGCTGGAAGGAGGGAAGAGGGAAGCGCTCGCTGACGCTCGCTTGGGGAAGCGCTGCGCTTGGGGAAGCGCTTCCCCAAGCGAGCTTCACCGAGCGCTTCCCTCTTTTCCTGCGTCCGTCAGGCGCCGAGGAGCGCGACCGTAGTGCGGGCGTCCGCGGCGGCGCCGAGTCGCTCGAAGCTCGTAGCCGCCGCGTGCAGCTCGAGCTCCGCGTCCTCGCTGTTGCCGCACGCGCGGTAGGCGCGGCCTAACAGCACACGTGCCCGCGCTGCATCGTACGGCAGGTCGCAGTCCTTGGCGAGCTTCCACGCCCGGCGCAGGCTCGCCGCGGCTTTGGCCGGATCGTTTTCGCCTAACTCAACCAGGCCGCGCGCGAACGCCGCGTGCGCGGCCAGCGCCGGCGAGCCGTACGCGTCGGCGATCGATGCCAACTCGTCCGCCGCCGCGCGCGTCGCCTCACTTGCGCCCGCGGCGAACGCGGCTTGTGCCTGGGCGGGCAATAGTTTCGCCCGGTCGAGCGGCGTCAACAACGCATCCGACAGCGCACGCTCGAGCAGCGCGCGGGCGCTGTCGATGCGGCCCTGCGCGAGCCGGAGCAGCGCGAGGCCAGGGAGCGGATCCCGCCCCAGCTCGTGCGCCTGGCGGAACAGGTTGTCGGCCGTCTCGTAGTCGCCCACGTGCAGACGGATCTGGCCTAACTCGTAGTACGCTTCCGCGGCGACGTCACTCAGAAAGTCCTCCAGCTCCGCCGACGCGCGGCGTGCCTCGCTCTCGGCTTCCGTCCACGAGCCGCGCAAGCGCAGCAGCTCCGCACGGTGCACGCGGCAGATTCCCGGATACCCCGATTGCGCGTGCGGTTCGCACCACCGCCGCGCGACCTCGTTCCACTCGGCCGCGCGCCGATAATCGGCGAGCTTCTGGCACGTGCTCATCATGTTGCAGAAGATGCGGCCCGTCGTGCGCGCGCCCAGTTGGCCGCTCGTGGCCGCGACCATGGCGTCATCGATTGCCGCCATGCCTTCGGCCACGTTCCCGCGCGACACGAGAATGCGACCACAGTCTTGCAGCGCCAGCGTCTGGAGATCGCGCGCGTTCATGCGGCGACCGATGTCGAGCGCGCGTTGGGCGAGCGACCATGCCTTGTCGGTGTCGCGGTCATCCTCGAGCGCGAGCATCGCTTGCGTGCGTGCCATCCATCCGTGTTCGATGGATTCGGGTGCCGCATCGAGGTGGCGCTCGGCGCGCTGCAACCAACCGTGTGCCACCGCTCGCGCGAGCTTGTGGAAGTGGTCCTCGGCGAGGGCGATGGCCAAGCCGGCCGCGTGCCGCTGGTCGTCGCGCTCGAGGTAGCGCGCGTACGCGCGTTCGCGCGCGCGAATGCACTCGTCGCTCTTGCCCAGCCACCACGCCGACTCCGCCAGCGCCTCGAGGTGCTCGGCGCCGAGCGGCCGCGCGGCGTCGGCAGCGCTCAGTGCATCGAACGCTTCGTGCCAGTTGCAGTGCTCGATCGCATCGAGGCCCACGCGCACCGCATCGCCAGGCGCGCCGACGGTCGCTGACGATCCTTCGCCTAACGGAACGACGGGTGCCGCGACCGGAACAGGGTGCGTGCCGGACGGCGCCGCCAGCTCGTCGAGGAGCGGCATGAACGCTTCCACCGTCTGCCACCGGTCGTCTGGATCCTTCTCGAGGCACCGCATCACTGCCTGCGCGAGGCGCGGCGGTGCGTCAGACCGGCGCGTCGCGACGGGCTCCGGCATCTCGGTCATATGTGCGACGACGAGCTTGGGCGCCGCGCGGCCGGCGAACGGCGGTTGTCCCGTCAGCATTTCGTAGGCGACGATGCCCATCGCGTAGATGTCCGCGCGTGCATCCACATCCGATTCGCCTGCCAGCTGCTCGGGCGCCATGTAGCCCGGCGTGCCGAGCCCCATGCCCGTGCCCGTCAGGCGCTCCGCCGGTGTCGCGAGGGTAGCTTGCTCCACCGCGCGGGCGATGCCGAAGTCGGCGAGGATCGCATGGCCGTGCTGCAGGAAGATGTTGTCCGGCTTGAGGTCGCGGTGCACCACGCCTAACGCATGGGCGAAGGCGAGTGCGTCGGCCACCGTGCGGAGCAGCCGCAGCGTCTCGTCGATGGGCAGGGCACCGCGCTGCGTGATCCTCTGGCGCAGCGACTCGTCGCCCACGAACGGTGTGATGTAGTACACGAGTCCGTCGCGCGCGCCTGCCGTGAGCACCGGCAGAATGTGCGGGTGCTGCAGCTTGGCGGTCACCAGAATCTCGCGCTGAAAGCGCTGCGCGCTGACTTCGCTCGTGAGCTCGGGCGGGAGCAGCTTCACCACCACGCGACGGTCGAGCGACCGCTCCGTGGCGAGGAAGAGCCGGCTCATCCCACCGTGCGCCAGCTCGCGCTCGATCCGGTACGAGTCGCCCAGGGCGTTCTGAAGCCGATCGTGCAGCGCAGTCGACACAAGACGTCCCGTCGCGATGGAAAGGTCTACATACCCGGTTCCGGAAGCGAGGTCAAGCGCACACCGAACGATTCAGTGCGTTTGTTTCACCGCCCAGTCGATCGGCTTTTTGTCCTTCGAGAGCTCGTGATAATGAATCGCAACCGGCTTCTGTCCGACGACAACCGCAAACTGGATCCAGCCACGGGCGCACTGTTTGGGCTTGAGCGGCGTGATCTCGAGATTGGGCTGTTTGGCCGTGCCCGCCGAGCCGATCACGGACCCATCGGCGAAGTGCAATTGGAACCATGAAGGGAATGCGAAGGTGCCTTGCGGCGCGTTGGCTCCCGCGCACACCTCCACGTCAGCCACCACGTTGCTGATCGGCGTGGGCCAGGAGATTGAGTAGACGGCCACCGTCTTGCCGCTTTCGGTAGTTCGCCGGTCGGGCACCTGCTGGGCTGCGGCGAGGTGAGCGCATGGTAGGAACGCCAGCGCCGAGAGGAGTCTGGATGCGCGCATGATTCGTCCACGGGTGTAAGACGGAACCGGCCGGGGCAGTCGAGGAATGCCGGCCGACGGCCAGGAAAGTGCGTCGGGCGGCCTCCAGGTCACAAGAGGGGACCTAGGGCTGCATGTGTGGGGTAGGGTGGCGCACAGTAGAGACCTCCTGTCGATTATCGTTGGAGCCATGAAACCAATGAATCGCCGCGAAGCGCTGAAGCTCGCGGTTGCGCTTGGCGCGTCCTTGGCGTGGAAGCCGCGCTTCCCGCACTTCTCGTCTCCGTCGTGGCCCGAGCGCCGCGACCTCTTTCCGCAGGGTGTTGCGTCCGGCGATCCCTATCCCGACAGCGTGTTGATCTGGACGCGCCGCCCGCCGGTAGCCGGCGATACTGCGTCGCGCCTGACGGCGCAGGTGGCCGAAGACGTCGCGTTCCACAACGTCGTGGCGGAGTCGATCGTGCCGCTGTCGGCCGATGCTGACTGGACGTGCCGGGTGTTGGCGGCGGGGCTCAAGCCGCGGCGCGAATACTGGTACCGGTTCATCGACGATCGCGGCAACGCGAGCCGCGTGGGCCGGACGCTCACGGCGCCGTCGGCGAACGATACGAAGCCGCTCAATTTCGTGTTCGTGTCGTGCCAGAACGTGCAGCAGGGCTCATGCAACGCGTACCGCCGCATGATCTGGGAGGACACGCGCCGTCCGATCGAAGATCGGTTAGGCTTCGTCCTGCACCTGGGCGACTTCGTGTACGAGCTCGTGTGGTATCCCGAAGACCGTCCGCAGGGCATGTACGACCGGCGCCTTCGCGACATCGTGCGCTATCCCGCCGGCGAAAAGCACGCCGACTTTCACGTGCCGACCACGGTGGACGGCTACCGCGCGCTCTATCGCGCGTACCTCGCCGACCCCGATTTGCAGGACGCGCGCGCGCGATGGCCGTTCATCTGCATGTGGGACAACCACGAGTTTTCGTGGAAGGGGTGGCAGAGCCAGGAGAATTTCGGACGCGGCGTGGTGCCGGCGCAGACGCGCAAAGTCGCGGCGGCGCAGGCGTGGTGGGACTATCAGCCGGCGCGCGTGGTGAAGTCCGGCCCGGGCGGCTTGAACGAGTTCACCCCGCCGGTGGTGCGCGACGCTCCGTTAGGCCACTTCGATTCCAACGGGTTGGGCGAAGAGCCGGGCAACCTCGAGGCGATCAACGCGCTCACGCTGTACCGGACGTTCAAGTTGGGCGCGCATGTCGACCTGGTGCTCACCGACAATCGGTCGTACCGGTCGGAACCGCTCACCGACTGCCCCGAGTGGGCGCCATTTCGCCAGCCGGGTGTGCCGTTCTTCGAGTCGCAGGATGCGTTGACGATGCTGGACGCGGGTCGCGTCGCGCACGAAGGGTCGCCGCCCGAGGCCGTCGCGGCAGGTAGCGGCGACGTGCCTAACCCGCGGCGCGCGTCGCCGCCGGGCACGATCCTCGGCGCGCGGCAGCGGGCGTGGTTCATGGAGCAGCTGCGCGGGTCGCAGGCGCCGTGGAAGCTCTGGGGCAATTCGGTGGGCTCGCTCGACTGGCGCACGGACTTGCAACATTTCCCGCCGCCCAAGGGCGCGCGCTGGACCGCGCCGGGATACGGCGTGATCACTGAGGACGACTGGTCCGCCTACCGCACGGAGCGCAACGCCATTCTCGATGCGGTCCGCACGAACGGCATCGCTGGCTTCGTGTCCATCGCCGGCGACCGGCATGCATTCACCGCGGGTCGCATGTCGACGACCCTGCCTCCCGAAAAGTTCGAACCCGTTGGCGTCGAGTTCATCACGGGGTCGATCTCGGCGCCGGGTCTGGTGGAGGCGGCGAAGTACGTGATTCCGAAGAATCATCCCTACCGCGCGCTCTATTTTCGCGACGCGCCGAACGCGTCGGCCGCCACGATCAACGCCGCACTGCGCCACGGCGTGAAGACGTGTCTCGTGTTGCACGAGGGCGGGGACATTCCGCACGCGCTCGCGGAGCGCAACCCCGACGTGGCGCCGCACCTCTCGTTCGTGGACCTGGGCGGACACGGCTACGCCACGGTTCGCGCGACGGCCGATGCGCTCGACGTGGAGTTCGTGTGCGTGCCGCGGCCCATCGAGCCGGCGGCGGCGGAGGACGGGGGGCCGATTCTCTATCGCGTGACGCACCACGTGCCGCGCTGGAGCGCGGGCGAGACGCCGCAGCTCGTGCGGCAGGACATTGCGGGGACGCCGCCGCTGCTCGCCTAACGGAAGATCAATCGGCGCGCTGCGCGATCAGCTTCGCCACCGCCCGGATGTCGGCGAAGAACACCTTCTCGGCGCGGGCGCGCTCGTACTTGAAGTGCTTCACCGCGTTCGTCACACATACTGCGTCGCGGTCGATGCCCGCGGCCGTGAGCGCGGCGTCGAGGACTTTGCCCGATGGGCCGACGAACGGGTGACCGGCCTTCTCCTCCTGGTCGCCGGGCTGTTCCCCAACCAGCATCACCTGCGCGGTCCGCGGCCCCTCGCCGAACACCGTCCGGCCACAGGTCCAGAGGTCGCAGCCGCGACACCGCGCCGCCGCCGCGCGCAGTCCCGACAGCGACGCGCGCGGCGGGATGAAGTCGGCGGCCGACTCCGCATGCCTAACGGCGGTGCGTGACCCGCTCCCAGGCATCGCGGACCGCCTCCTTCATGTGCTCCCAGGTGCCGCCGCCGCGGTGCTCCTCCCGTTCCCAGCCCAGCCGCGCCTCGTGTTCGATGTCATCCCACCGGTGTCCCTCGTACCGCACGCTGCACTCGGCGCCGTAGCGGTACGCCGGCCAGTAGTACTCGAATCGGCGGTCCGCAACCACGTACGGCCGCTCGAGCCAGTGGTCGCGCCAGTGGCGCTCTTCGGCGTCCAGGTCCAGCTGTTGGTTGGTGGCGCCGAACCCCTGCGTCGGGTTTACATCGCGGTTAGGCATGGGAAACCTCCTTCGATTCGCTTCGCGGGCGTGCCGACCCGTATTGCCCGCAGAGAGGATGCCACGCCTCCGGCTTCGCGCCGAGTGCTCCGCAGCGACAAGCCCAGAAGGCCGGCCGCGAGGGGAGGCTCGTGACGGCATCAGGTAGCAGGTGCCTACTTAGTAGGTGAGTACTATCAGAGGGCGCCTTCGACCCCATATCGCACTATTGCATGGATCAGGTCGCCTGGCGTACCACCGCCGTTCTCGCCGAGTGTCATTGGACGGCTGGCGCTCGGCCGCCGGCGCGCTAAGTTCGGCACACTCCACTCATTAAACGCGACAGCAGTCGCTCTCTCCGTCCCGAGGACCCCCTATGAGATTCGTGCGTCCAGCGCGCCGAATGATGCCGTCACCGACGACACTAGCGACGGCGGTTGCGCTACTGTCCGCCGCGGCCTGCGCGACGTCAAAGTCGACGTCCCAGTTGGCCTCGACCGCGCCCGTGTCCGCCAGCCGTTCGTCCGGCACTGCGCCCAATCCCGATCCGCGCGTTGGCCTCAAGGCGGGACTCTACGATGCCGGGGTCGCGACGTGGAACATGAAGCTCGTGTCCACCACGCCGCCGACCGGCCAGTTTTTGCACAGCACCAACAGCGATCTCGCATTCACCGGCCACTACGCGATTCAGGGCAACTACAACGGCTTCCAGGTGTGGGACATCACGGATCCCGCACATCCGACGCTCACCAAGGGCTTCTATTGCCCGGCATCGCAGAGCGACGTGTCCGTGTACAAGAACCTGCTGTTCGTGTCCGCCGAGGGTCAGGGCGGACGCCTCGACTGCGGCGGCGAGGGCGTGAAGGACACGGTGAGCAACGAGCGCGTGCGCGGGCTCCGCATCTTCGACATCACCGACATCACGAATCCGAAGTACATCGCGAACGTGCAGACATGCCGCGGGTCGCACACGCACACGGTGCTAGTCGACCCCAAGGACCCGGCCAACGTGTACGTGTACATCTCCGGCTCGGCAGGCGTGCGTTCGCCGAGCGAGCTGGCCGGCTGCTCGCGCATGAAGCCGAGCGACGATCCGAACTCGGCGCTATTCCGGATCGAGGTGATCAAAGTTCCGTTGGCGAATCCGGAGCAGGCGGCGATCGTGAGCTCGCCGCGCATCTTCAACGACCTCGTCGCGCCAGCGCATCACGGCGAAGCGCCGGCGGACAAGGCGGCCATCGCAGAAGCGCGCGCCAAGGGCGCGTTCGTCGTGAACATCCCCATCCTGGGTGAAGAGATGGTGATGCCGCAGCGGTTCGTGACGCCGATGTTGGACAGCGTCGTGAAGGCGCGTGGCGGGACGGGCGCTCCGACGGCGGCCGACAGCGCGGCGCTCCGCGAGGCGCTGCCCGGCATCATCAACAAGATGTTGGGTGCGGCGCCGGGCAGTGGTCCGCGTCCCGGTCCAACGCAGTGCCACGACATCACCGTGTATCCCGCGATCGGCTTTGCGGGCGGCGCGTGCGAAGGCTATGGGATGCTGCTCGACATCCACGACCCGGTGAACCCGAAGCGTCTTTATGCCGCCAGCGATTCCAACTTCTCCTACTGGCACTCGGCGACGTTCAACAACGACGGGACGAAGCTGCTCTTCTCCGATGAGTGGGGCGGAGGCGGACAGCCGAAATGTCGCGCGACGGACCCCAAGCAGTGGGGCGGCGACGCGATCTTCACGATCGAAGGCGACCAACTGCACTTCCAGAGCTACTACAAGATGTCGGCGCCGCAGACGCCGTTCGAGAACTGCGTGGCGCACAACGGGTCGATCATTCCGATTCCGGGGCGCGACGTGATGGTGCAGTCGTGGTATCAGGGCGGCATTTCGGTGTTCGACTGGACCGATGCGGCGCACCCGAAGGAGATCGCGTTCTTCGACCGCGGTCCCATCGACTCCACGCGCATGGAGGATGGCGGCACGTGGTCGGCGTACTGGTACAACGGCGTGATCGTGAGCTCGGAGATCGCGCGCGGCCTCGACATTGTCGAGTTGACGCCGAACCCGCAGTTGACGCAGAACGAGATCGACGCGGCAAAGTCGGTGCACCTCGACTATCTCAACGTGCAGGGTCAGCCCAAGTACGTGTGGCCACCGACCTTCGCGCTGGCGCGGGCGTACGTCGATCAGCTCGAGCGGTCCAAGGGACTGTCCGCCGATCGGATCAAGTCCGTTAGGCAGTCGTTGGTCACCGCCGAGCAGGCCGCGGGGGACGCTCGGCGAACCGCGTTGACGCAGCTCGCGTCGCAGATCGAGGGCGATGCGAACGGATCGTCGGATGCGGCCAAGGTGCGCACGCTGGCGACGGCGGTGCGGGACCTGGCGGGGACGGCGATGTAACGGCTGGTGCCTAACGCGAAGCTTCGCGCGTCGAGGCTGGCCAACGACCCGGTGCGCGGCATGCGCGCCGGGTCGTTGCGCACGTGGCTGTGATGCACGCGACGCAGCCCCTCGTTGCGCTGCTGCTGGCCGCGGTAGGTTTCGTGGCGGCGACGCTCGCCGCTGTGACCGGCTTCGGCGGGGCCGCGGTATTGTTGCCCGTGCTCGTCGCGGTATTCGGCGTGCGCGAAGCGATTCCGATCCTCACGGTCGCGCAGCTCATCGGCAACGGGAGCCGGGTCTGGTTCAATCGCCGCGAGGTCGACTGGCGCGTGGTGGGCTGGTTCGCGCTCGGCGCGGTTCCGTTTGCGTTGGCGGGCGGATTGTTGTTTGCGCGCGCGCCGCTCTCGCCGCTCACGAGGCTGCTCGGCGTCTTCCTGATTCTCGTCGTGGTGTGGCGGCGACTGCATCCCGGACCTCCACGCCGGCCGCCGCTCAAGAGCTTCGCCGTCATCGGTGCCGGCGCTTCGTTTCTGTCCGCTCTGTTAGGCAGCGTTGGGCCGATCATGGCGCCGTTCTTTCTGGCGTTCGGCCTCGTGCGGGGCGCCTATATCGGGACCGAGGCGATGTCGACGGTGGTGATGCACGTCGTGAAGCTCGTGGCGTATGGCCAGGGAGCGTTGCTCACCGGGGAAGCGATGATCGCCGGACTCGCGCTCGGTCCGATCATGGTTCTCGGATCGTGGGCCGGCAAGCGAGTCGTCGACCGGCTTCCGGAGCGCGTGTTCGTGCTGTTGATCGAGCTCACGCTCGTGGCGGCGGGACTGCTGTTCCTGATTCGCGGGAGTTAGGCCGACGCCGCGTGAACGCAACACGGACCGGATCGGGTCTCATCGCGGCCACGCACCATCCGCGATCATCCCCGCGTGCCACATGGGATCCCAGACGAGCCGCGTGTCGACCGCGCCGATGCCGTCGACCATTCCCGCGGCCTCACGGATCCCGGCGGTGATGATGCGCTCCATCGGGCATCCGGGTGTCGTGAGCGTGTGGGTGATGCACGCCACGTCGCCCGTGATCTCGACGCCGTAGACGAGACCCAGCGTCACAATGTCGAGCCCGATTTCCGGGTCGATGACGGTGCTCAGTGCGTTCCAGAGCGCGCGCTCCCGCTCGTCGCGAGTATCCATGAGGACTCCGCCTTCGCGTTGTGTCTAACGTGGTGGCGCCGCGACATCGGCACACCACGGCGAAGCATCGCATGGACGGCGCGCGATCCGGGTGACGGTTGTCACACGGCGCGCCGCAAGTGGCGCTGGCGCAATCGACAGCCCCTCCATATTTCAGGGCATGACGATCAAATCCGTACTGCGCGGCATTCCGCTCTTCTCCGGCATCGACGACGTATCACTGACGCGCCTTGCCGGACGGTGTGTGTCGCGACTCGTGGGAGCAGGACACGTGCTCTTTACCGCCGGCGAGTCGTGTCGCGGCCTGTACATCATCGAATCGGGACGCGTGCGCATCTATCGCACGAGCCCGGAAGGGAAGATGCAGGTCCTGCACGTCGAGGGGCCGGGACGTCCGGTCGCGGAACTTCCGCTGTTCGATGGCGGACCATACCCGGCGTCGGCAATCACCATCGACGAATCGCGTCTCATCTTTCTTCCTCGCGACGACTTCGAGCAGATCTATCGTACGCATCCCGACATTGCACAATCCATCATCCGAGAGCTCGGCCGCCGGTTGAGGCACCTCGTGCACGTCGCCGAAACGCTCGCCTTCCGCGACGTCGCGGCGCGACTCGCACTCCTCATTGTCGACTACGCCGAGCGCGCGGGACGCGCGACACCTGCAGGCGTCGTCGTCCACCTCGAGCGCACACAGGAAGAGATCGCGGTCGAAATCGATGCCGCACGCGAGTCGGTCTCGCGCGCGCTCAAGCAGCTTCGCCGGCGCGGCCTCATTCGCCCGGCCGGACGCCACGATATCCTCGTGCCGGATCTCGGTCGCCTGCGCGCGCTGCTCCCCGCGGCCGAACCCTTCGCGGCGCGCTGAGACATCCGTCACGCCGCCCGCGCATGGCGTACGCGACCATTCGCGTATGGAGCGCGATGATCGCACCACCGCCATCAGCGACCTGACCGCCGACGCGGTCCACGCTGCGCTGCGCGAGGTGCGCTACCCGAACCTGAACCGGGACCTCGTGTCGCTCAAGATGGTGGACCACGTGAGCGTGTGCGCCGGCCGCGTGAAGGTCCGCCTAACGCTGCGCACGGCTGATCCCGCCGTTCCGGCGCAACTCGAGCAGCGCATCGGCGATGCGCTTCGCGCGCGCGGCGCTGTTGCCGTCGCCGTGGAGATCGTCGTGCCGCGGCCGGTGGCGCGTCCCGGCACACGCCCGGCGACCGATCCATGGAGCGAGCAGGTGCACCTCGCAAGCGTCCGCCACGTCGTGGCTGTCGGTGCCGGGAAAGGAGGCGTCGGCAAGAGCACCGTCGCCGCGAACCTCGCACTCGCGCTGGCATGCGACGGCCTCGGCGTGGGACTCCTCGACGCCGACATCTATGGACCGAGCCTGCCGATTCTCCTCGGTATCGAAGACGGCGCGCGCCACGTTCGGATGTCACCGGAGAAGCACATCATCCCGCTCACCGCGCACGGTGTGCCGGTCATCAGTTTTGGGTTCTTCGTTGGTGAGGGCTCGCCGGCGATTTGGCGCGGACCGATGGTGTCGAAGGCCGTGAAGCAGTTCGCGCGCGGCGTGGCCTGGCCGGCGCTCGATGTGCTCGTCGTCGATCTTCCACCGGGCACCGGTGATGTCCCCCTGAGTCTCGCGCAAGCGGTTTCGCTTTCGGGCGCGCTGGTGGTGACGCAACCGCCGCGCGTCGCGGCCGCCGAGGCACGAAAGGCAATCGAGATGTTCAATGCGCTGGAGGTGCCGGTACTCGGCGTCGTCGAAAACATGGCCGGTACGTTCGGCCGCGGCGCCGGACGCGTGATTGCAAGCGAGATGAATGTCCCGTTCCTTGGCGAGATCCCGTTCGACGGTCGGATCATCGACGAAGGGGATGCGGGAGTGCCGGCGATGGTCGCGCGTCCGCTCAGCGCGACCGGCATGGCGTTCGATCACGTCGCCCGCGGCGTCGCGACGGCGCTCGGTTGGCGCCACGTCGAAGGGGAGTGCGTCCGATGACTGCCGTGATACCGCCCCGTGCGGCGCGGCTGACGCTCGACGCGCACATCGCCCACGCGCCCGGCGCGATGACACCGGCGCCTAACGCAACGCGCCTCGCCGGCGAGCACTTTGCCGCCGCGACGCTCTACCTGCTGGCGGGTGCACTCGGGCTCACCTGGATCGCGCCCGAGCTCGCAGCCGGCGCGTATCTATCACCGCACGTCGCCGCGGTCACGCACCTCTTCACGCTCGGCTGGATCACGATGACGATTTTCGGCGCGCTCTATCAGTTGCTGCCGGTCGCCCTCGGTGCGCCCGTGCGCTCGACAGGCGCGGGGCATGTCAGCTTCTGGAGCTTTGCGCCGGGCGTCGCGCTTTTCGTGGCCGGCGTCGCAAGCGGTTCGACGGTGCTGCGCCACGCGGGCATCGCGTTAGTCGGATTCGGCGTCATACTCGCGGTCGGCAACGTAGCAGCCACGCTGCCGAGGGCGCGCACACGCGACGCCACGTGGACGGCCATTGCGCTCGCGATCACGTTTCTCAGCTCGACGCTCGCGCTCGGCGCCATTCTCCTCCACAACCTCCAGACTGGGTTCATCGCTGCGGCGCGCGGACGTGTCCTGGCCGCGCATCTGCACGTCGCACTCATCGGGTGGGCACTGATGATGATCGTCGGCGTGTCGCACCGGCTTCTGCCGATGTTTCTGCTCGCGCACGGCGCGGACACGCGATGGACGCGCCCATCGCTCGCGATGCTCGCCGCCGGCGTGCCTGTGCTCGCAACGGGCATCATCACACAACTCGTCGCGCTGAGCTGGACGGGCATCGCGCTCATTGAATTGGGTGTCGCATGCTTCATTCGACAGGTGTTCGCGTTCCATCGCGTGCGCGTGAAGCGACGGCTGGATATCGGAATGTTGTTCGCGGCAAGCGCTCTTGGCTTCCTTGCCGTCAGCGCCGTGCTCGGCCCCATCGCATTCGCTGCCGGCGAAGGCCACGGCCGACTCGACACCGCGTACGTGACGGTAGGCCTTCTGGGTGGCATCGTGCTTTTCATAGTTGGTTTCTTCTACAAGATCGTTCCGCTCCTCGCGTGGACAGCGCGGTATCGCGGCCGCATGGGAAAGGAGCGGGTGCCGACAGTCGCCGAAACATTCTCCGCGCGCGTCGCGCACGTGCAACTCGTCGCAATGGCGTTGGCGATCGCGCTCCTCGGCTCGGGCATCGCTGCGGGCTCGGTGACCATCGTGCGCCTGGGCGCCGTGCTCTTCGTCCTCGCCGTGGTCCTGTTCGCGAGTCAGCTCGGCCGCGTGACACTGGGGACGCCGCGATGAAGGCGCCCAACAGCAACCGCCCTGTCGCGGCGAGCGATCGCGTCAGCGAGGTGCTCTCACGGGACACGTCGCTCGTCGAGGTGTTCGTCCGCGCGGCGCCGCAGCTCGCCAAGCTTCGCAATCCGGCGATGCGCCGCGTCATGGCGCGGCTCGTGACGATAGAACAAGTCGCGCGCATGGCCGGGGTGAGTTGTGACACTCTGCTCAACGATCTCAATGCGTCGTTAGGCATTGCGACGGCCGCACCAATGGCAGCCGCACCACCATCCGATGAGCGTACCGCAGGCCCGACGGTCGGCTCGGCTGCGCGCCCAACGGGCGCGACCGAAGTCACACTCGATGTCCGTAACGATCTCCGCGCGGGACGCGAGCCGTTCTCCACCATCATGGCCGCCATCGCCAAGCTCCCCACGGACGACGTATTGCACCTCCGAACGATCTTCGAGCCGCTGCCGCTGTACGCGGTGCTCGAGAAGCGCGGGTTTGCGCACGAGACGCAGGCGCACGCGGACGATGATTGGTCGGTGTGGTTCTGGCGCGCCGCGGAGCGGAACAGTTCTCCCGCGACTGCGACTGCGAGCGGTGGAGCTGCGGGCAGAGCTGTGTCCGAGGTCATATCGGACGTCGGATCGAACCCGAATGTGGTTTGGCTCGACGTGCGAGAATTGGAGCCGCCTGATCCGCTCGTTCGTACATTGACCACGCTGGAGACGCTTCCCGCGGGCCACACGCTCGTGCAGGTAAACCTGCGCGTGCCACTGTTCCTGCTTCCGATGCTCGCCGAGCGCGGGTATGCGTACGACATCGACGAGTCGCACGCCGATTACGTGCTCGTGCGAATCTCAGAAAGCCGCAAGGCATGACACTGCCGGACACGACCGGTCTCACCACAGCCTCGAGGAGAAAGTCGACAATGTCCACGACCTCCATTGAACTCGACGTCCGCCCGATCCCTCCGCGCGACAAGCACCCGAGTATCTTCCGCGCCTTTGACAGCCTCATCCCGGGGCAGTCGCTCATTCTGGTGAACGACCACGACCCGAAGCCGCTCCGCTATCAGCTCCAGGCGGAACGCCCGGAGACGTTCGACTGGGCGTACGAGGCCGAAGGGCCGCAGGTCTGGCGCGTGCGCATCAGCAGGCGTTAGGCCCCCGGGTTGCCGGGAAGAAAGGTGTCAGTGCTGAGCGTCTTCGCCCGGTGAGAGTCGCGCGCCCAGGGGAAACAGGAGGAAAACGCAACGGCTCAAAAGGATAACAAGAGTGAAACCACGGATAACGAAAGTGATCGTTCGACGCGGAGGGGAGTACGGTCGCCAATGGTAGGTGAGGTCTTTGTGTTTGTTAGCAACAAAACACCTCCCCCATCCGTTCGGCAACGCACTTCCCTCCGCGCAGAACGATCACTTTCGTTATCCCTTGTTTCACTCTTGTTATCCTTCTGAGCCGTTGCGTTTTCCTCGTGTTTCCCCTGGGCGCGCGACTCTCACCGGGCGAAGACGCTCAGCACTGACACCTTTCTTCCCGGCAATCCGGGGGCCTAACGCCTGCTGATGCGCACGCGCCAGACCTGCGGCCCTTCGGCCTCGTACGCCCAGTCGAACGTCTCCGGGCGTTCCGCCTGGAGCTGATAGC
>Ga0157370_10004575_pt1 | contig 15837 bp, 9 predicted proteins | sample C35metaG_FD_113463 | JGI IMG/M metagenome (GOLD analysis project Ga0157370, IMG submission 113463) | Corn rhizosphere microbial communities from Kellogg Biological Station, Michigan, USA - C3-5 metaG | ecosystem: Host-associated > Plants > Roots > Rhizosphere > Soil | place: USA: Michigan...
CGCGGTGGTCGGCGTGCAGCCGTTCGGCGGCGAGAACCTGTCCGGCACCGGCCCCAAGGCCGGCGGCCCGCACTACCTGCTGCGCTTCGCCGGCGAACGCACGCTCACCATCAACACCACCGCCGCCGGCGGCAATGCGTCGTTGCTGACGATCGGCGAGTAGCCGCCGCGGTGCCGTAACCGCCGCGTCCTCATCGAATGGCGGTTCGGTTGTGCGCCGCGCAAACCGCGCGGCGCACTCGCATGCTATAGAGACGGCCTCGCCTGCTGGCGCACCGGCAGGCATGCGCTGGAGCACCGCAAGCATGTCACGTACCGCCGGTCCGACCGGTCTTTCCTCCACTGGCGCCGCTGCGCTGGCGGCCGACGATATCCGTTACACCGCCGCGGAATTCCCGTCGAACAAGCTGCTGTACCTGATGCAGCTGGCCGATGCGCGCGGCATCGACAGCCGGCCGTGGTTCGCGGGGCTGGCGCTCAGCCGCACGCAGATCGCCGACCCCGCGCTTCGCGTTTCCTACCGGCAGGCCAGCACCTTCGTGCGCCGCGCGCTGCTGGCGCTGGACGTGCCTGACGCCGGATTGCGCATCGGCCGCGAAGGCACCATCGGCGGCTTCGGCCTGCTGGGGCTGGCGATGATGACGTCGCGCACGTTCGGCGAGGCGATGCAGTCGGGCATCCACTACCACAAGATCTGCGGCTGCCTGCTCGACCTCTCGTTCGAGGCGGTGAGCGAGCAAGCGGTGGCGCTGGTGGCCGCGCCGCAGTTCGGCGACCACGAGCTGCTGCCCTTTTTCTGCGAGGAGCTGTTTGCCAGCTCGACCATTATCGCGCGCGAACTGGTCGGCCCCGAGTTGCGTCCACTGCGGGTCGAGCTCAGCTATCCGCGACCGAACTATGCGGACGAATACGCCGAGCTGTTCCAGTGCGAGCTGCAGTTCGGCGCGGCGCAGAACCGCCTCGTGCTGGAAACCCGCTGGCTGGCCCATCCGCTGCCCGGCTACAACCCGCTGACCGCGAAGCAGGCGCTGGCCCTGTGCGCGCAGCAGCGCACGCCGGACGGCGGCGAGCCGCACCAGGAAATCGTCGCCGCGGTCGAGCGGCTGCTGCGCAACCAGTTGCGCGAACAGCCGCGGCTCAACGACGTGGCACGCACGCTCAACCTCAGCGAGCGTTCGCTGCGGCGCAGGCTGGCCGAGAGCGGACGCATTTTTCGCGAGATCCACGACCGCGTGCGCGCCGAGCGCGCGCTGCAACTCCTGCAGGCCGGCACGCTGAGCGTGGCGGAGATCGGCAGCGAGGTGGGTTTCGATGATCCGCGCGAATTCCGCCGGGCGTTCAAGCGCTGGACCGGCATGGCGCCGCAGCAGGCCCGGCGCGCCGCCGCCTGACGGGTAGGCCACCTGCAACTGGCCGGCTTGCCCCCCGTGGCTTGGCCGTTTTGCCCTCCCCATGGGAGAGCGGTTGCGCGACAGTCGGTGCCGGGCTGCGCCAGACGCGGCATGGCTGATTTTCGTTCGAATGGGGAGTTCACGATCATGCGCAAGCTGTTCATCACCGCCGCGCTGGGCGCCGCGCTCGCCGGCTGCGGCAAGCACGAGGCGCCACCGCAAAACGCCGCCGACGCCAGCTTCGAAGCCAAGCTGCAGGAACAGCTGCTGGATGCCAAGCCCGGCAGCGTGATCGAGATTCCGGCCGGCCATTACGCGCTCAAGCGCGGCCTCAGCCTGCGCACGAACGGCGTCACCATCCGCGGCGCCGGCATGGACAAGACCGTGCTGTCGTTCAAGGGCCAGCTGGTCGGGCCCGAGGGCCTGCTGGTCAACGCCAGCGACTTCACCATCGCGAACCTCGCGATCGAAGATACCAAGGGCGACGCCCTGAAGATCAACCAGGGCAGGAACATCACCATCCATGGCGTGCGCATCGAGTGGACCGATGGCCCGAAGTCGACCAACGGCGCCTACGGCCTGTACCCGGTGAAGACGCAGAACGTGCTGGTCGAGGACTCGGTGGTGATCGGCGCGTCCGATGCGGGCATCTATGTGGGCCAGTCCGACAACATCGTCGTGCGCCGCAATCGCGCCGAACGCAACGTGGCCGGCATCGAGATCGAGAACTCGGTGAACGCCGACGTCTACGAGAACACCGCCACCGACAACACCGGCGGCATCCTCGTCTTCAACATGCCGAATCTTTCGCAGGCCGGCCACGCGACGCGCGTCTTCCGCAACAAGGTGTACGCCAACAACACCGGCAACTTCGCCGCCAAGGGCGCTGCGGTGGCCAGCGTGCCGGCCGGCTCCGGCGTGGTCGTGAACTCCAACGACAAGGTGGAGATCTTCGACAACGACATCGCCGACAACCAGACCGCCAACGTCATCATCTCCAGCTATTTCTCGACCAACTACTACAACACCCGCGGCGTGGCGGCCGATTACAACCCGTACCCGAAGGGCATCTACATCTACGGCAACCGGCTCAAGGGCGGCGGCGATTCGCCCGACGGGCTCAAGCTGAAGACGCTGAAGACCGCGATGTACGGCCTCGGCGGACATTTCCCGGACGTGCTGTGGGACGGCTATGTCGATCCGAAGGACCAGGTCGACGGCCTGCCGCCGGCGAACGACCGCATCTGCATCCAGGACGTCAGCGGCGTGGTCAATGCCGACGGCCCGCACGACTACAAGAACCCCGGCAACGACATGAAGCCTTACCAGTGCACGCTGCCCAAGCTGCCGCCGGTGGTGCTGAACCCCGAGCCGAAGGTCTGACATGCCCGTCGTGAAATTCGCAAAGCATGCCCCGCTGCTGCTGGCGCTGTGGCTGCTGGCCGGTTGCCAGGGCGGCATGGCGCCGGTGGCTTTCCACGCCGAAGGCCGGCCGGCGAAACTCAGCGACTGGCACGTCGTCGAGGTGCGCGGCGGCAAGCTGCAGCTCAACGACGGCGTGGTGCCGTACGACCTCGCCACGCCGCTGTTCACCGATTACGCGCACAAGCTGCGCACGATCTGGATGCCGAAGGGCACGGCAGCGAAGTACCACCCCGCCGACACGTTCGACTTTCCGGTCGGCACGGTGATCAGCAAGACCTTCTACTACCCGCGTACCGGCAAGGGCGGCGCCACCGATGTGGCGCGCAACGACGACTATTCGCGCGACTTCGCCGGCCAGGGCCTCGACCTCGCGAACGTGCACCTGATCGAGACGCGCATCCTGGTGCATCGTGCGGATGGCTGGGCCGCGCTGCCGTATGTCTGGAACGAGGCGCAGACCGAAGCCACGCTGGCGCGCACCGGTGCCGTGATTCCGCTGACCCTGGTCGATGCGCAGCCCGCCGCCGGCCAGCCTGCGCGCGAGGATTTCAACTACGTGGTGCCGGACGAAAGCGAGTGCCAGAGCTGCCATGCGCAGGACTGGGTCGACCGCAAGATCCATCCGATCGGCCCCAAGGCGCGCCACCTCAACAAGGACTACCACTACGCCGACGGCGCGCAGAACCAGCTCGCGCACCTGGCCGCGGTCGGCTATCTCGACGGATTGCCCGCGCCGGCCGAGCTGCCGCGCGAGGCCAGCTGGAAGGATGAACACGCGCCGCTGGACGCGCGCGCACGCGCCTACCTCGACATCAATTGCGGCCATTGCCACAACGGCAACGGCGCGGCCAACACCACCGGCCTCTCGCTGACCTACGACACGCCGGAAGACCGCCACCTCGGCATCTGCAAGCCGCCGACCGCGGCCGGCCAAGGCACCGGCGACCATCTCTTCGACATCGTGCCGGGCCAGCCGGACGACTCGATCCTGCCCTACCGACTGGCATCGAAGGAGCCCGGCGTGATGATGCCGGAGATCGGCCGCAGCACCGTGCACCGCGAAGGCGTGGCCCTGATCAAGGCGTGGATCGCCGCGCAGCCCGGCACCTGCGTGGCCATCCACTGATTCCGCTACATGACCGGCGGCGCGATGTCCGCCGCCACGCATCCGATGCAAGGGGAGAGCACCGAATGAGCATCCGCCAACGTCCACTTTCGATCGCGCTGCGCAGCCTGTTGCTGGGGAGCAGCGTGCTGCTGTGCGGCCCGTTGCTCGCGCAGACGGCCACGCCGCCATCCACCGACCAGCGCGCCGCTGACCAGCCGGCCAGTCCGCAGAAGGCCACGCAACTCGGCAACATCACGGTCACCGCGCAGAGCCGCAACCAGGAAATGCAGTCGGTGCCGATCCCGCTGCAGATCGTCACCGCCAAGCAGGTGGACACGCTGGCCGCCACCGACCTCAGCAAGATGAGCCTGTTCGTGCCCGGCCTGGTGGTCGGCGGCGACCAGCCGACCCAGCCGAGTTATCAGTTGCGCGGCATCTCCACCGACGATTTCGGCATCGGCACCGAGTCGGCTGTCGGCGTGTATATCGACGGCGTGTATGCGGCGCGTTCCGGTGCGGCGCTGCTCGCGTTCAACGACGTGCAGCGGATCGAGGTACTGAAGGGCCCGCAAGGCACGCTGTTCGGCCGAAATGCCGCCGCGGGCGCGATCTCCATCATCACCAACGAACCCGGCGACACGTTCGAAGGCCGCGTGCGTGCGCGCTTCGGCGACTACGGCCGGCAGTATCTGGACGGCCTGCTCAACGTGCCGATCAACCAGGACATGGCGCTGCGCTTCAGCAGCTACAGCAACCGCAGCGACGGCTGGATCACCGACGCCGCCAGCGGCAAGCGCTACGGCGGCGACCATGATTTCGGCACGCGCATGGTGTGGCGCTGGAACGTTTCCGACGATACCCGCGTGCTGCTGTCGTGGGACCACGAGAACCTCAAGCAGCTGCCGAAGCCGGCGATCGGGCTGATCGCGCTGTCGAACGACACGCAGGAGCGCCCGCCGTATCCGGCGGACCCGTCCACCTACCTCAATCCGCTGCACGCGCCGCTCTACAACGACGCGGTCGGCGCGGTGGAGAAACGCAAGTTCGATGGCGCGACGCTGAGCATCGACCACTCGTTTGCCTGGGGCAGCCTGGTCTCGACCACGGCCTGGCGGCATTTCAACACCGAGAACCGCGGCGACTACGACGGCACCAACCACATCGTCAGCTACCTCGACACCGCCAACCTGGAGCGCAACCGCAGCTGGTACCAGGAGTTCAAGCTGAGCGGCAACAACAGCCTGATGGACTGGGTCAGCGGCGTCAGCTACTACGACGAACACGCCAACCAGACCAGCCAGACCAACGTGTTCACCGACGGCATCGACACGCTGGCCAACAACGTGATGGGCGTGGGCCATCCGCTGACCGACATCAGCAACGGGCTGGCGGCGATGGGCCTGCCGTACACGCTGCTCGGCGACCCCTGGCACGAGGCGATCAGCAACGTCGGCCATTTCAAGGCGTACGCCGCGTTCGGCGACGTGATCTGGCATCTGAACGACCGGCTCAACCTCACCACCGGCATCCGCTACACGCGCGACCAGAAGCGCTTCTCCTGGTACAACATGCCGCGCCGCGCCGACGAGTTCGACGCCACCGTCGCCGCGCTCGGCCAGGCCGGCGTGATCGGCATGCTGCCACCGGAGGCGCAGTACGCGCTGGCCGCGTTCGGCAACAACATCATCTTCACCGACGCGGTCGGCGTGCCGGTGCAGTTCGGCGACAGCTGGAGCGATTTCAGCCCGCGCGCGGTGCTCGACTACAAGTTCACCCCGGACGTGATGGGCTACGTCTCTGCGACCAAGGGCTACAAGGCCGGCGGCTACAACAGCGTGCAGGTGGGCTCGCGCTTCCAGCCGGAAAAGGTGTGGAACTACGAGGCCGGCATCAAGACCGTGTTTCCCGAGCAGAACCTGCTGTTCAACAGCTCGGTGTATTACTACAAGTACACCAATCGCCAGTCGCTGACGCTGGATCCGAACACGGCAGGCTCGGGCGTGCCGCGCTACCTGGTCAACAGCACCGATCAGGAGGCCAAGGGGCTGGAGCTGGAAGCGCAATGGCAACCGGTGGACGACCTGCGGCTGAGCTTCACCGGCGCGTACATCGACGCCACCTACAGCAAGGCCGTGGCGCCGTCCGGCGTGAGCCTGTCGGGCCAGCCCACCGGCGAGCCGAAGTTTTCGTTCGCCGCCGCGCTCGGTTACACCTGGCACGCGGTGGCGGGCGGCAAGCTGGAGGCCAACATCAACCACGCGTTCCGCGGCGAATCGCGCTGCAACCGCGACTCGCAATTGCAGGGCACCTGCCAGGTCAGCCCGAATTTCAGCACCGGCGCCAGCCAGCAACGCACCGACGCGCGGCTGGACTGGAGCGCGGCCAACGATCACTGGGGCGTGGCGTTCTACGTCAACAACCTGTTCGACAAGCGCTACGTCACCGGCGTGAGCAACATCTCCGCCAGCGTGTTCGGCACGCCTTACGCGTCGATCACGCCGCCGCGCATGTGGGGCGTGGAATGGCGTGCGAAGTTCTGAGAAGCCGATGACCGATCATGCCGCCGCCCTGAACGAACAACTGCAGCGCCTGCGCGCCGCCCAGGCCAGCGAGCCGCTGGTCGCCTGGCCGCGGCGCGCGGCTCGGCTGCACGCGCTGCGGACCTTGCTGCTGGAGCATCGCGCCGAACTCGCCGCGGCAATCCACGCGGACTTCGGCCAGCGCCCGGCGGAAGAGACCGACCTGCTGGAAATCTTCCCCAGCCTGTCGGCGATCCGCCACGCGTTGCGCCACGGCCGACGCTGGATGAAGCCGCGGCGCAAGCTGGCCGACTGGCTGTTCCTGCCCGCGCGCACCGAGCTGCGGCCGCAGCCGCTGGGCGTGGTCGGCATCATCGTGCCGTGGAACTATCCGCTGTACCTCGCGGTGGGTCCGATGGTCGATGCGCTGGTCGCCGGCAATCGCGTGATGGTGAAGATGAGCGAGCACACGCCGCGCTTCTCGGCGTACTTCGCGGAGCTGGCGGCGCACTATTTCCAGCCCGACGAAGTGGCCGTGGTCACCGGCGAAGCCGACGTGGGCCAGGCGTTCTCGGGCTTGCCGTTCGACCATCTCCTGTTCACCGGTTCCACCGCGGTAGGCAGGCACGTGATGCGCGCGGCCGCCGCCAACCTGACCCCGGTGACGCTGGAGCTTGGCGGCAAGTCACCGGCGATCATCGGCCCCGGCGCGCGTTTCGAGCACGCGGTGGAGCGCATCGTCTTCGGCAAGCTGGTCAACGCCGGGCAAACCTGCATCGCACCGGATTACGTGCTGCTGCCGCGCGCACGCGTGGCCGATTTCGTCGAAGCCGCGGGGCGCATCACCCGCCGGCTGTACCCGCGGGCGCATCAGGCGCAGTACGCCAGCATCGTTTCCGATCGCCAGTTCCAGCGCCTCGCCGGGTTGCGCGAGGATGCGCTCGCCTCAGGCGCCCGCGTGCATCCGCTCGGCGAAACGCCGGAAGATCCGGCACGCCGCCTGCTGCCGCCGCAACTGCTGACGGAGGTCAGCGACGACATGGCGGTGATGCGCGAGGAGATCTTCGGGCCGCTGCTGCCGCTGGTGCCGTACGACACGCTGGACGAGGCGATCGCCTATGTCCGCGCTCGCGCACATCCGCTGGCGCTGTACCTGTTCGAGCACGACCAGAAACTCGTCGACGCCGTACTGGCACAGACCCAAGCCGGCGGCGTGAGCGTCAACGACACGCTGTACCACATCGCCCAGCATGGATTGCCGTTCGGCGGCGTGGGCGCATCGGGCATGGGCGGCTACCACGGTGAGGCCGGCTTCCGTACGTTCTCGCACCTGAAACCCGTGTTCCGGCAGGCCCGCTTCAACGGCGCCGGCCTGCTCAATCCGCCGTATGGCGCCCGCTTCAGGCGCATGCTGGATCTGTTGCTGAAGCGCGGTTGAGCCGCGGCGATGGCGACCATGAAAAAGCCTCCCCGCTTGTGCGGGGAGGCTTCGTTTGGACGTCCGTTTCGCTGGTCGCGATCAGAACTTGTATTGCGCCGAGAAGCTCAAGAGGTTGCCGTAGTCGTTGAAGTTGCCGGTGATCGTGTCGCCGGTGCCGCTGGTCGAATTGACGTGGGCCTGGTTGACGAAGATGTGCGCGTAGGACGCATTGATCTCGAAATGCTCGCTGGCCTTGTAGCCGATGCCGAACGTGGCCAGCTGGCGGGTCGAGTCCGGCACGCGCGGGTCGCGGGTGGAAACGTGGGTCGGCGTGCTGTCGATCGCGATGCCCGCGCGCAAGGTGAACTTGTCGGTAAGGTAGTAGTCACCGCCGATCGAGGCGTACACGGTGTTGCGCCAGTCGAAAGCTTCGGTGGTCGGTGGCTGCGAATTGCCGTAGTTCACCGTGAGGTTCTTGAACACGTCCCACTTGGTGTAAGCCAGGTCGATGCCCAGACCGAACTTCTCCGCCTGGTGCCAGTAGCTCGCGCTGATCACCGCCGGCGTGGTGAAGTCGGCGGTACCGGTGGTGTGGCTGAACGGCGGAATCGAGCTGGCCAGCGCGGGATTCGACAGCAGCACGTCGTAACCCGGCGTGGTGGTGAAGTTGCCGGTGCCTTCCAGGCGGTGGCTGATCTTGGAACGGTAGTTGAGCGCCAGCTTGTCGTTCGGGGTCAGCTTCCAGTAGCCGCCCAGCTGGTAGCCGTAGCCCCAGTCGTCGCCCTTGATGCGGGCCAAGCCATCAGCGCCCTGCGGGGTCATCGCCGCCACGCCGGCCGCTGCGGCCTGGCCCTGCTGCACCGCCGCCTGGATCATCGCCGCAGCAGTGGCGGGCGGGATCTGCCCAGCCGCCGCTGCGGCCTGGATCTGCGCCACGCCGGCCGCCGTCTGCGCACCGATGCCCTGCTGGATGCTGAGGCCCACCGCGTTGTAATTGATCGCGCTGGTCAGCTCGGCGCTGGTCTTCTGCGCGATCACGCTGGCACCGAGGCTGAAGGTGTCGGTGACGTCGAACGAGGCCGACAGCGTCGCATCGAGCGATTCGAACTTCGACTTGATTCCGTTGTAGCGGCCGACCCAGTTCCTGTCGTACTCGGTCTGGAAACCGAACGGCACGGAGAAGCCGCCGCCCACATGCACGCGGTCGCTGACCTGGGTGGCGAAGAACAACGCCGGCACCGGCAAGGTGGTGCCGCCATCGCCGCCATTGCTGCCGCCGATCGGCCGGCCCAGCGCGTCGTGCGCGGAACCGGTGAACTTGGTGCTGAAATTGATGCCGGTGACGTCGGCCTGCAGGTAGGTGCCCTTGAGGTCGGTCATCGCGGCAGGATTGTTGACCACCACCGAGACATCGCCACCGGCCGTGGCCGAACCGGCATAGGCGCGGCCGAGGCCCTTGGCGCTGTTTTCCTTCAGCTGGAAGGCGCTGGCGCTGGCGCTGCCCGGTGCGAACAAGGCTCCCACAATGGCCACGCTCAATGCAGCGAGCGCGAGCGGACGGGTGGCGCCCTTGAGGGAACGGTGAGAAATGTGCATCGCTTGCTCCTGCTTGTCGTGGTGTTGCTCGGTGATTGGCGGTGAAGCGTTCCGTGCAGAATTCATACGGCCGTTTGAAGCCGCTGAGGCGCACTTTGCCCGCTCGCACAAGGCGTTGCAAGTGCAACCGCAACATCTAACTAACGAATCGACGGCGCGGTCGCCGGCCGTCGCCGGGTCCTGGATCGAGCCGGTATCAGCGTGCGCTGCTACCCTGAGCAGTCCATCCGTCAGCCCATCGGAGTTGTCAATGCAGTGCTTTGTCTACGCCAGCCTGCGCAAGGCCGACAGTTACCTCTGGCTGGCCCGGCGCGATGCGTTCGAACAGCTGCCCGAGCCGCTGCTGTTGCTGCTGGGCGACCTGCGTTTCGTGATGGAAGTACAACTGGACGAACAGCGCAGGCTGCCGATCGAAGACACCGCGCAGGTGCTCGCCCATCTGCGCGACCAGGGTTGGCATCTGCAGTTGCCGCCACAGGAAACGCTGGCGGCGGCCAACCATCCCGATTACACGCATGCGCCGCAGGACCGCCGGGACGATTGATCGCTTCGAGAGTTCGCCAGGGCGTTAACACTTGGTTACCGTCTGTATCTTCAACGATTTCTATACTGCAGTTCATGACCCAGCCCAAATCGCGACGCCGCCCTCCTTTCCTGCAAGCTCTCGCCTGGTTCATACCGGGTCTGCTGGCGGTCGCGGTCGCCGGATTGGCCAGCCATCCGCTGACGCTGATCCCGCTCTTGCTGGCCAACGCATTGATCATGGCGGCGATCTGCCACGCGATCGGGTTCGACCCCGAACCGCGCTTCGGCCGCACCGTGCTGCGCCGTGGCGCGGCGCATCTGGTGATGTTCACCGGTTACACCGTGCTGGTGTTCGTGCTGGTCGCGTGGCCGATGCTGCAGCTGAGCCGGGCGCCCAGCCTGAGTGCGGCGCTGATCCTGGCGGCGGCGCTGGTGCTGGCATTGAGCGCGCTGTGGCGGCTGTGGCCGGCGTTCGGCCTGGTGTTCGTGTGGGACGACGCCTACCCCAGCCAGCGCGACGGTTCGTGGATCTTCACCGCCACCTTGCGCAGCATGGCGTTCGGCCGCCACCTGTCGCACGAGGAACGCTTCTTCAGCCACTTCCTGCCGGCGGCGCTTTCGCTGCTGGTGCTGGCCTTCGGCGCGATCGCGCTGACCGGCCTGTATGGCGTGCTGCCGCCGGAACCGCGCATCGCCGCGCTGGCGATCTACGGCGTGGTCCTGCTGCCGCTCGGTTGCCTGGTTATCGCCAACCGAACCCTGCGCGCGCTGCTGTGCGAGCGCCATCAGCCGCGGCGGCGCGGCGATCATGCGGCGACACCGGCGAATCGCGCGCTAGCGCCGCGCCCGGTGCTGACCGAGCAGGAGCGCACCGCCGGCACCGCCGAACAGGCCGAAGCCCTGCTTTCAGCCACCCGCAACGGCGACATCGAGCGCGCACTCGCCCTGGTCGAGGCTGGCGCGAATCCGGACACCGCGCCGGCCGCCGACGACCGTGACCAGCGCCCGGTATTGATGCTCGCCGCACTGCTGCCGGATACCCGCCTGCTGCGCGCATTGATCGCCAGAGGCGCCGACGTGAATCGCGCCAGCGGCGGCATCACGCCCCTGCTGGCGGCCACGCGCGACAGCTGGCACGGCCGCGCCGAGGCGGTGTTGACCCTGCTCGCCAACGGCGCCAGCCCGCTGGTCGCCGATGCCGATGGCAACACTCCGCTGCACGGCGCGGTGCTCAGCGCCGAACCCGGTGTGGCCGCGATGCTGCTGGACGCCGCCGCACCGATCAACGCCTTGAACAAGGCCGGCATCAGTCCGCTGGCCACGGCCTGCCGCGCCGCCAACTGGCCGTTGGCAAAATTCCTGCTGGAACGCGGCGCCAAGCCCGCGCCCGCCGACGGCGAGCCCGCCCTGGTCGCGGCTGCCGGCATCGCCGATGACGACGACCAGGGCGTGAAGCTGCTGCTCAAGCATCGCGCCGCGGTCAACGCCGTCGATGCGCGCCACCGGCACGCCCTGCTCAGCGCCGCCGCCGAAGGCCACGAACAGATCGCCCGCGCGCTGTGCGCCGCCGGCGCCGACGTCAAGCTGGCCGATCGGCATGGCAGCACCGCCTTGATGGAAGCGGCGCGTGCCGGCGCCTGCGGCATCGTGCAGCTGCTGGCAGAAGCGCAGCCCGATGCACGCGTGCGCGACCAGCACGGCCGCGACGCGCTGACCCTGGCCTGCCAGTCGCCGCATGCGCATGGCGAAACCGTGCGCGCCCTGCTGGCACTCGGCGCCGAACCGAAGACGCCGGGCAGCGACGGGCGCAGCGCGCTCGATCACGCCGCCGCGGCCGGCCGCTGGGATCTGGTCGCCCTGCTCGATCCCGATACGCCGCTGCCGGCCAGCCTCAGCCAGGATCTGCTCGCCGATGGCGCCGATACGCCGGCGCATCTGCTCGATGCCTTGCGCTTTGGCCACTGGGCAATCGTCTCGGGCTTTGCCGAGCGCGTGCGCGAATGGCCGCCGACCCAACTGGCGCAGCTGTATCTGGACCTGGCCACGCCGGGTCTCGCCGCCGCTCGCCGCTGGCTGCTCGAGCATGGCCTCGATGCCGAGGCCCGGCTGGAAGTGCCGCGCATCGACGACGCCGACACCGCGGAGCAGCCGAGCCTGCCGCCGCTGGGCCGACGCCTGTTCGATGCCTTGCTGCAACAGTTGCCGGATTCGACCGAAGCCCTGGACGACCTGCTGCAGGCCGGCGCCAGCCCGGCAGGCGCCGGCCTGCTGGCGCAGGCGCTCTCGCGCTTGAACGGTGTCGCGCAAAGCGCGGCGCTGCCGCTCAACCTGCTCGAACGCGGGGCCGACCCGTTCGGCCCCGACGCGCGCGAGCGCACGCCGTTGCATCTGGCCGCGATCAACGCCCAATACGCGTTGTTGCAGACGCTGTTGAGCCGCGGCTGCGATCCGAACACGCGCGATCGCGACGGCCGTTCGCCGCTGCTCGCTGCGCTCGAACACGGGGCGCAGGCGCTGCCGCTGGTGCGTGCGCTGATCGCGCATGGCGCCGACCCCGAAGCCGCCGACGCCAACGGCGAGACGCCGCTGGGCCTGGCACTGGAACACCCGGCTGTCGAGCGCTGGCTGGACTGGCGCGACTGGCAGCGTCCGCGCCGCGCGCTGCGTGCAGACGACCTGCCCGCCGCCGCGGCCGCCGGCGCGCTGCCTACCGTGCAGCGCCTGCTGGAGCTCGGCTTCGCGGTCGATACCCGCGACGAGCAGGGCGCCTCTGCGCTGGTTCGTGCCTGCGGCGCCGGACATCGCGACGTCGCGGCCTGCCTGCTCGAGGCGGGCGCGGATCTTTCACTGGCCGCGCGCAGCGGCGTGACCGCGCTGGCCGCCGCCGTCGCGGCACGGCGCGACGCGCTGGTCGCGTTGCTGGTGCAGCACCAGGTGGCCGTTGACCAGCGCTTGCCGAACGAGGCCACCGCCCTGATGGTGGCCGCGGCGATGGGCTACCCGGACATCATCGAGCTGCTGCTCGACGCCGGCGCCGACGTCAACGCGGTCGATGCCGGTGGCCGCAGCGCGCTGCACGCCGCCGCCCAGTTCGGCTTCGAACACAACGACAGCCTGCGCGCGCGGCGCCTGTTCGACGTGCTGCTCAAACACGGCGCCGACATCAACCGCGCGGACAGCGAAGGCAAGACGCCACTGCTCCTGCTGCTCGGCGCACAGCTGCGTCCGGGCAGCGAGTGCGACGCCACCCACATCGGCGCGCTGGTGCCGTTGCTGCTGGATGCCGGCGCGAAGGTGGAACATGCCGACCAACGCGGCGTAACCGCCCTGCACGCCTGCGCCATGCATGCCCTGCTGCCGCCGGCACGCGTGCTGTTGTCGCGCGGCGCCGACCGCAACGCTGCCGATGCGTTCGGCCGCACCGCCGCGGACGTGGCGCGCCAGGTCGGCTATGTCGACATCGCGCATGAACTGGCCGCCCGCGTCAGCGCCATACCGAGCGTACGGCAAACGCTGCGGCAGCCTTCCCAGCCGGCCGACTGAGGCCGGCGTCGCGCGTCTCCGGCAGGGACCGCCGAGGGGCGGGGCAACGGCTACGTCTTCGAACCCGCTCAGTTCTCGTCGCTAAGACGAACGCCGGCGTTGCGCCGCCGTTCGCGCTCGGCCTCCGGCGTCGCGTCGGCCTCGAACAGTTTCTCCAGGTCGGAGAGCGCCTCGCGGGTGGTCTGCACCAGCTTGGTCTCGTCGTCGTAGACCAGGTACTGCGCCTTCAGCAACTCCGCGTCCTGGCGGCGGAAGCGTTCCACCTGGTCGGTCGCCTGCTCCGCCGTGAGGCCCAGCGCTTCCAGCGCCTTGCGCGTCATTTTCAGGCTGGAATACAGCGTCTCGCGCACGGGTTCCTCGACGCCAAGATCCATCAAGCGCCACACATGCTGGCGGTTGCGCGCACGCGCGATGATCTTCAGGTGCGGATATTGCCGGCGCACCACGCGCGCCACGCGCAGGCTCGATTCGGGATCGTCGCTGGCCAGCACGAACACCTCGGCCTTGTCCGCCTGCGCCGCGCGCAGCAGCTCCGGCCGCGCCGGGTCGCCGTAGAAGATGTCGGTGACATTGCCGAAGCGCTGCACCAGGTCGAGCTGCTCGACCGAGTGATCGAGCGCCACGAACGGTATGCCCTGCGCGCGCAGCACGCGCGCAATGATCTGGCCCATGCGCCCGTAGCCGGCGATGATCACCCGCGGAACATGCGTGTCGATGACGTCGTAGGCGCGCGCCGGCTTCTTCGCCTTGTTGCCCAGCAGCCGCCCCAGCAACGCCACCAGCAACGGCGTCAGCGCCATCGACAGTGAGATGGCGAGCACCAGCAGGTTGTGCTGCGGGTCGGTCAACAGGTGCTGCTCGCCGGCCATCTTCAACACCACGAACGCGAACTCGCCGCCGCAGGCCAGCAGCACCGCCAGCCGCAGCGCCTCGGCGCGATCGAGCCCGCCGACGATGCGCCCCAGCGGCCACAGCAACAGGCCCTTCAGCAGCATCAAGGCGCACACCACGCCCAGCACATACAGCGGTTGATGCAGCAGCAGCGACAGATCCATCGTCATGCCGACGCTGATGAAGAACAGGCCCAGCAGCAGTCCCTTGAACGGCTCGAGATGCGATTCCAGGTCGTGCCGGTATTCCGAATCGGCGAGCAGCACGCCGGCGAGAAAGGCGCCCAGCGTCGAGGACACGCCGGCCAGCTCCATCAGCCAGGCCGTGCCCATCACCACCAACAACGCGGTGGCGGTGGACACTTCGACCGCATCCGCCTTCGCCACGAATCGGAACACCGGGCGCAACAGGTAGCGCCCGCCGACCACCACCGCCACGATCACCCCGACCGTGCGCAGGATGCCGACCAGGTCCGGACCATGCTGGATCGACGAACTGGCCAGCAGCGGCACCATCGCGATCAGCGGGATCGCGGCCAGATCCTGGAACAGCAGGATCGCGAAAGCCTGGCGTCCGTAGGCCGAGCCGGCCTCCTTGCGCTCGGCGAGTATCTGCAGGCCGAACGCGGTGGAGGACAGCGCAAGACTGCCGCCCACGATCGCAGCCGCCTTGCCGGTGAGGCCGAACAGGAAATATGCCGCCGCCGCGATCGCCACGCTGCTCGCCAGCACCTGCAGCAGGCCGGTGCCAAACACCGCGCGACGCATCACCCACAACCGCTGTGGCGACAGTTCCAGGCCGATCACGAACAGCATCAGCACGATGCCGAATTCGGAGATCGTGCTCACTCCCGCCGTATCGCCGACCAGCCCCAGCAACTGCGGCCCGATTACCACGCCAGCCAGCAGGTAGCCGAGCACCGAACCCAGCCGGAACCGCTTGGTCAGCGGCACCGCGATCACCGTGGCCAGCAGGAACACCAGCGCCGTCTGCAGATAGTGGTGGTTGTCCACGCGTGCGCGGCTCCGTTCGGGGGAGATTCGATTATTCCACGCCACGACGGCAGTGCGGGCCGATGGTGACCACAAAAGAAACGGCCCGCACGCGGCGGGCCGTTCTCCAAGTGGAGGCAACGCGTGCCGGCTACTTCGTCGGCGCGTCCTTCAACCCGCGGTTCTCCAGCATCGGCTCGATCTGCGGGGCCTGGCCGCGCCAGTCCTTGTACATCTTCGCCAGCTCCTCGGTGTTGCCGCGCGAGAGCACCATGGCGCGGAAGCGGTCGCCGTTCTCGCGGGTGAGGCCGCCGTGGTCCTTGAAACCCACGAAGGCGTCGTCGGCCAGCATCTGCGTCCACAGGTAGGCGTAGTAGCCGGCGGCGTAGCCGTTGCCCCAGATGTGCTGGAAATAGCTGGAGCGGTA
>Ga0157370_10004576_pt1 | contig 15836 bp, 17 predicted proteins | sample C35metaG_FD_113463 | JGI IMG/M metagenome (GOLD analysis project Ga0157370, IMG submission 113463) | Corn rhizosphere microbial communities from Kellogg Biological Station, Michigan, USA - C3-5 metaG | ecosystem: Host-associated > Plants > Roots > Rhizosphere > Soil | place: USA: Michigan...
ACGCCGAGCGTCGAGAAGAGCGCGGCGAGCAGCGGCATCGAGATCACGCCGCCGACGAAGCGCGGCGCGACGACGCGCGCCAGCGGGTCGACGGCCATCATCTCCATCGCCGAGAGCTGCTCCGTGGTCTTCATGAGACCGATTTCGGCGGTGACGGCGCTACCCGCGCGGCTCGCGAACAGCAGACCCGCGACGACCGGGCCGAGTTCCCGCACGAGCGACAGCGCGACGAGGATGCCGAGCGATTCGTTCGCCCCGTAGCGGGACAGCACGTCGTAGCCCTGCAGCGCCAGCACCATGCCGACGAAGAGCCCCGACACGAGGATGATGACGAGCGAGAGGACGCCGGAGAAATAGATTTCGCGGATCGTGAGCGACAGCCGGCGAAACGCCGCCGGCAGGTGCGTGACGACCGCGAGCGAGAAGCGCGCGGCGAAGCCGAGCCGCGCGATCGAGTCGAGCGTGGCGCCGCCGATGCGACGGAACACGTTCGCGGTGGCCGCGCTCACGCGTCGGCCTCCTTCCAATGACACCCCGAAACGCAGCACAACGCGTCGGCCTCCTCGCGATCGCGCGTCGACGGGCCCTTCGGGCGCCCTCCTTGCACTCTCCGATCGATTCGTTGCATTGCGTGTCGGGCTTCGGACCGCGCGCTCGGACGGCCCCTTCGGGCCTGCGCTTCGCGCCTCGCGCGCAGTCCTCCTTCGCTCGGCTTCGCCTCGCGCGCCGCGCTCACGCGAACTCCTCATCGAGTTGCTTCGCCGGGTAATGGAACGGCACGGGCCCATCGGGCTGGCCGTCGACGAACTGGCGCACGAACGGGTCGCGCGACGCACGCACGTCGGCCGGCGTGCCTTCCGCGATGATTCGCCCTTCCGACACGAAGTAGATGTAGTCGACGATCTTCAGCGATTCGTAGATGTCGTGCGTGACGACGATCGACGTAATGCCGAGCGCGTCGTTGAGCTTGCGGATCAACTGGCCGACGATGCCGAGCGAGATCGGGTCGAGGCCGGCAAACGGCTCGTCGTACATGACGAGCATCGGATCGAGCGCGATCGCGCGCGCGAGCGCGACGCGGCGCGCCATGCCGCCCGACAATTCCGCCGGCCGCAGCTGCGCGGCACCGCGAAGGCCGACGGCGTTGAGCTTCATCAGAACCAAATCGTGGATCAGCTCCTCCTGCAACTCGGTGTGCTCGCGCAGCGGAAACGCGATGTTCTCGAACACCGACATGTCGGTGAAGAGCGCGCCGAACTGGAACAGCATGCCGATGCGCCGGCGCAGCGCGAAGAGCGCCTCGCGATCGAGCGCCGCGACGTCGTGGCCGTCGACCTCGACGGCGCCCGCCTGCGGGCGTAGCTGCCCGCCGATCAGGCGCAGGATCGTCGTCTTGCCCGAGCCCGAGCCGCCCATGATCGCGACGAGCCGGCCGCGCGGAATCGTGAGGTCGATGCCGCTCAGGACAGGTCGACGCCGGTCGTAGCCGAACGTCACCCCCGTCAATCGCACGGCGATTCGTCGCGATGATGCCGCGGCGGCGGCACCCGTTTCTTCGGGCACGAGCATTGGGGCACTGCGGGAGGGCGAGCCGACGATTTTAACTCACGCACCCACGAGGAGCCGCTGCTCGGCCCGGCCGAGATCGGCCGGCCGGCCGAGGAGCACGACGGCGTCGCCGGCCTGGAAGCGCCAGTCGTCGTGCGGCGCGATCGAGCGTCCTCCCTGGCGACGCACGCCGGTGATCTCGACGCTGCCGTCGATCGCGAGCTCGCCCAACCGCCGGCCGACCGCATGCGCGCGCTCGTCGAGGAGCACGGTGCGAAGACGCGGCTCGAGGTTCTCCGCGCCCGCGAGGTCGGTCGCGCCATGGTAGAAGCCCCGAAAGAGCGCGTAGCGCTCCTCGCGCACCGAGCGTATCCGTGCGAGCACGCGATTGAGCGGAACGCCGAGCACGAGCAGCGAGTGCGCCGCGAGCATCAGGCTTCCCTCCAGCACCTCGGGCACGACCTCGGTCGCGCCCGCGGCGAGGAGGCGATCGATCTCGGTGTCGTCCTGCGTGCGGACGATCACGGGAACGGCGGGCGCGTCGTGGCGCACGTGGTGCAATATCCTTTGCGCCGTGCGCGTATCGGAAAACGTGACGACGACGGCGCGCGCCTTCGCGAGCCCTGCCGACAGCAGCGTCTCGCGCCGCCCGGCATCGCCGAACACGACGCTCGCGCCGTCGGCTGCTTCGCGCACGCGCTGCGGATCGGTGTCGAGCGCGAGCCAGCGGATCTCCTCGCGATCGAGGAGCCGCGTGAGGTTCTGGCCGCTTCTCCCGTAGCCGCAGACGAGCACGTGGTCCTGGCGGCCCATCGTGCGCGCCGCCACCTGCGTCAACTCGGCTGCCCGCACCAGCCAGTCATTCGCGGTGAGCTTGCGCGCCCAGTAGCCCGAGTGCTCGATCAAAAACGGTGCGATCAGCATCGAGAGGATCATCGCGGCGAGGATCGTCTGCGCGAGCTCCGCGGGCACGAGCGCGTTGTCGGTCGCGAGCGCGAGCATCACGAGTGCGAACTCGCCCGCCTGCGCGAGGTAGAAGCCCGTGCGCAGCGACGTCGCGAGCGGCGCGCCGAACGCGCGCGCGAGCAGCACGATCAGCGCGAACTTCGCGACGAGCGCGGCGACGAGCAGCGCGACGACGCGCTCGGCGAACGCGACGTCGACGTGCAGGTCGAGCAGCATGCCGATCGTGATGAAGAACAGGCCGAGCAGCACGTCGCGAAACGGCTTGATGTCCTCCTCGACTTCGTAGCGGAACTCGGTCTCCGAGATCAGCATGCCCGCGAGAAATGCGCCGAGCGCGAGCGACAGGCCGAAGTACTGCGTGACCGCCGCCATCGCGAGCGTGACGAGCAGCACGTTGAGCACGAAGAGCTCCGACGAGCGGCGGCGCGCGACCGCGCGAAACCATGCGCGCATCGGCTGCTGCCCGAGGAAGAGGATCACGGCGAGCGCAAGCGCAGCCTTCAGGACCGCACCGGCGAGCGCGCGCCCGGTGTCGAGGCCCGGCAGGGCGAGCGACGGAATCAGGATCAAAAAGATGACGACGGCGAGATCCTGGAAGAGCAGGATGCCCATGACGTCGCGCCCGTGCGGCGACGTGAGCTCGCCGTGCTCGGCGAGCATCTTCGACACGATCGCGGTCGAGCTCATCGCGAGCGCACCGCCGAGCACCAGGCCGACGCGCCATCCGTAGCCGAGCAGGAAGCCTGCGAGCGTGCCGGCGAGCGTCGTGAGCGTCACCTGCGCGACGCCGAGTCCGAACACCGCGCGGCGCATCGCCTTGAGCTGCGGCAGGCTGAACTCGAGCCCGATCGAGAACATCAGGAACACGATGCCGAACTCGGCCAGCTCGCGCGTCGCTTCGACGTCCGGCACCACGCCGAGCGCGTGCGGTCCGAGCGCGATGCCGACGATCAGGTAGCCCTGGATCGGCGGCAAGCCGACGCTGCGAAAGAAGCCGACGACGACGACGGAGGCCGCCAGCAGCAGCAGGATCAGGAGCAGCGCGTTCGGCATCGGAGTGCGTCGCGATCCGGCAAACGGTATCACGCACTGCGGCGCGATCCCGCCGTGTAGCCCGGCGCCGGTATAATTTGCCACCCGATTCCGGATCCCGATTTGCTGGCACCGCGCACCGTCGATGCGAAACGCGCGCTGGCGCTCGCGCGGAACGTCCTCGCGACCGAAGCGAATGCGATCGCCTCGCTCGCGCAGCGCCTGTCCGACCCGTTCGTCCACGCCGTCGAGTTGCTGCTCCATTGCCGCGGGCGCGTCGTCGTCTCCGGCATCGGCAAATCGGGTCACGTCGCGCGAAAGCTCGCGGCGACGCTCGCGTCGACGGGCACCCCCGCGTTTTTCGTGCATCCCGCCGAGGCGGGACACGGGGACCTCGGCATGATCGCCGCCGACGACGTCGTCGTCATGCTGTCGAACTCGGGCGAAACCGACGAACTGTTGCTGCTCACGCCGCATTTGAAACGCCAGGGCGCGAAGCTCGTCGCGCTGACGGGCAACGAGCAAAGCGCGCTTGCGCGCGCGGCTGACGTGCACCTCGACGCGAGTGTCGACGCGGAGGCATGCCCGCTGGGTCTCGCGCCGACGGCGAGCACGACGGCCGCGCTCGCGCTCGGCGACGCGCTCGCGCTCGCGATCCTCGACGCGCGCGGCTTCTCGGTCGAGGATTTCGCGCGCTCGCACCCGGGCGGGGCGCTCGGACGCCGGCTGCTGACGCGCGTGCGGGACGTCATGCGCGACGGCGACGCGATCCCGCGTGTCCTGCCGACCGCCACGCTCGCCGAGGCGATCGTCGAGATGTCGAGCAAGGGCCTCGGCATGACCGCGGTGGTCGACGCGACGGGCGGCGTCGCGGGGGTTTTCACCGACGGGGATCTGCGCCGTGCGCTCGCGCGCGTCGACGATGCCAAGCGCGCGCACGTCGCCGAGCTGATGACGACCGGCCCGCGCACGATCGCGCCCGACCGCCTCGCCGCCGAGTGCATCGTGCTGATGGAAACGCCGCCCAAGATCACGACGCTCCTCGTAGTCGACGACGGCGCGCTCGTGGGCGTCGTCCAGATGCACGATCTCTTTCACGCGCGCGTGATTTGATGGGCTCGGACTTCACGGTTCGCGCGCGGCGCATCCGCTTCCTTTGCTGCGACGTCGATGGCGTGCTCACCGACGGCCGCATCTACATCGACGACCATGGGCACGAGTTCAAGGCGTTCTCGGCGCTCGACGGCGTCGCGATGCACCGCCTCTCCGCCGCGGGCATCGTCGTCGCCTGGATCACCGGCAGCAGCGCCCCGGCCGTCGCGCATCGGGCGCGGCAGTTGCGCGTGCCGCACGTCGTGCAGGATGCGCAGGACAAGATCGTCGCGTGGGAGCGCCTGCGCAGCGAATTGCGCCTGGCGCCGGAGGCCTGTGCGCACATCGGCGACGATCTTCCCGACATTCCGCTGCTCGCCGCGTGCGGCCTCGCCGTCAGCGTGCCCGGTGCGCCGGACGTGGTCCGCTCGCACGCGCATTACGTGACCAGGCGCGAGGGCGGCCGCGGCGCGGTGCGCGAGCTCGCCGACCTGCTGCTCGCCGCGCAAGGCTACGACGCCGATTCGCCGCGCGCGATCGGCGTCGCGATGGAAACCCCCGCCGCCTGATCATGGATCGCACGCGCGCATTCTTCGATCGTCTCGTCGCGTGGTCCCCGGTGTTCCTGCTCGGCGGCCTCGCGGGGCTGACGTACTGGCTCGACGCGCAGGTGCAGGCGCCGCCCTCGCATCGTGATGGCTCGGCGCGCCACGATCCCGATCTGTTCCTGCAGGATTTCCGCGCCGTCATGTTCGACGAGCGCGGCCATCCGAGCCAGGCGCTCGCCGCCTCGAAGGCCGAGCACTTTCCCGACAACGACACCGCGGAGCTCGTCGACCCCAGGCTGTCGCTGACGCAGTCCGGGCAGCCGCGGCTGACGATCACCGCGGATCGCGGCGTCATGTCGGGCGATCGCGAGCACGGCGACTTCGCGGGCGACGTGCGCGTCGTGCGCGACGCGGATCCCACGCCGGGCAGGCCCGGTGAGCAGCCGACCGGCCCGCTCACGCTCGCGACCAGCCTGCTTCACGTCTTCACGCACGACGAGCGCGTGACGACCGACCAGCCGGTGACCATCGAGGAGCCGCGTGGAATAATCCACGGCCGGGGGCTCGTCTACGACAACAAGACGAAGCGCGTGCGCATCGATTCTCAGGTGCGCGGTACGCTGGAGCCGCGAGCCGTCCCCGATCCCCAGGCCGTCACCCGATGAGTCGATCCGCTTTCGTCGCATTGCGCATCGCCGCCGCGCTCGCGCTCACCGCGCCGTTCCACGGCGTCGCGCACGCGGAGAAGGCGGACCGCGACAAGCCGATCCACTTCTCCGCCGACCAGCCGGCCGAAGTGGACTTCCAGAAGCGCGTGGGCACGCTCAAGGGCAACGTGGTGATCACGCAGGGCACGCTGACGATCCATGCCGACCGGATCGACTTCAGTCAGAACGCCGACAACTCGCTGTCGGCGACCGCGTGGGGCAACCCCGTCACCTTTCGGCAGAAGAAGGACGACTCGGACGAGTACTTCGAAGGCTACGCGCAGCGCGCCGTTTACAACGGCGAGACGCAGACGCTCGAGCTTTTCGATCGCGCATTGCTGAAGCAGGGCACGGACGAGATTCGCAGCAACTACGTTTCGTACAACAGCGCGTCCGGGATCTTCAAGGCCGAAGGCCGGCCCGACCAGCCCGGCGTCGAAGGACCGGGCTCGCGCGTTCGCGGCGTGTTCCAGCCGCGCTCGGAGACGCCGCTCCTCCCCGCGCCGCCGGGCGGCGCACCGAACGGCAAGGCGGCGCCGAAGGGCAACGCGAAAGAGCCGGCAGCCCAAGGCGCCGACAAGGGCCACGCTCCCGCCAAGGACGCGCGGCCCCTCGCGCTCACGCCGGACGCGTCGCTTTCGCGCAAGTGAGAAACGGCGCGCCGCCTCGCGATCCGCGCGAAGGCCAGACGAGCAAGCTCGCCGCGGCGCATCTTCGCAAGCGCTACAAGGCGCGCACCGTCGTGCACGACGTGTCGCTCGAGGTGGCGAGCGGTGAAGTCGTGGGCTTGCTCGGCCCGAACGGCGCCGGCAAGACGACCTGCTTCTACATGATCGTCGGGCTCGTCGCCGCCGACGGCGGCGCCATCGCGCTCGACGACGAGGACTTGTCGCGGTTGCCGATCCACCGGCGCGCGCGGCGCGGCCTTTCGTACCTGCCGCAGGAAGCGTCGATCTTCCGCAAGATGACCGTCGCGCAGAACGTGCGCGCGATCCTCGAACTGCAGGATCTCGACGAGGACACGCTGCGCAATCGCCTCGATGCGCTGCTCGAGGACCTGTCGATCTCGCACCTCGCCGACGCGTCGGCGGTGTCGCTTTCGGGTGGCGAGCGCCGTCGCGTCGAGATCGCGCGCGCGCTCGCGACGCGTCCCCGCTTCATCCTCCTCGACGAGCCGTTCGCGGGCGTCGACCCGATCGCCGTCCTCGACATCCAGAAGATCATCGGATTCCTCAAGGAGCGGGGCATCGGCGTCCTCATCACCGACCACAACGTGCGCGAGACGCTCGGCATTTGCGACCGCGCCTACATCATCAACGAAGGCCGGGTTCTCGCCTCGGGCGCGCCGGGCGAGATTGTCTATAATGAGGACGTCCGGAAAGTTTATCTGGGGGAGCACTTCCGGCTCTGAATCGCGCGGCGCGCGGGAGCACTCGAAGCGTCCCTCCGGAAAGTGCGGCCCTCGGTGAAGCAGACGCTCCAACTCAAGCTTTCGCAGCACCTCACGCTGACGCCCCAGCTGCAGCAGTCGATTCGACTGTTGCAATTGTCGACGGTGGAGCTCAATGCCGAGGTCGAGCGGATCCTCCAGGAGAATCCGCTGCTCGAGCGCACCGAGGTCGAGGAGGATGGCATCGCCGAAGTTCCGCTGTCGGGACCCGGACGCCTCGGCGACGGCCTCGATCGCAGCCACGAGGCGTCGTCCGAAGCGCTGCCCGAGATGCGCATTCGCGACGAGCTGCCCGAGCCCGACTTCTCGGATTACGGCGGCGGTGGCGGCGACAGCGACTGGGGTGGCGGCGGCTCGGGCGAGGACGACGATTTCCTGCCGCAACAGGTCGCGACGTCGACGCTGCGCGATCATTTGAACGGGCAGCTCGCGCTGCTCAACCTGCCGCTGCGCGACCGCCACATCGTGAGCGCGCTGATCGACGCGCTCGACGACGACGGCTATCTCGCGACGTCGCTCGAGGAGATCGCCGAAATCTTTCCGGCCGAAGCCGATATCGACCCCGACGAGCTCAACATCGCGCTCAAGTACGTGCAAAGCTTCGAGCCGTCGGGCGTCGGCGCGCGCGATTGCTCGGAATGCCTCGCGCTGCAGCTGCGCACGCTTGCGCCCGAGACGCCGCATCTCGCCGACGCGTTGAAGGTGGTCGACGGCAACCTCGCGCTGCTCGCCAACCGCGACTTCACCAAGCTCAAGCGCCTGTTGCACACGGACGATGCCGGCGTGCGCGGCGTGCGCGACCTGATTCGCAGCCTCAATCCACGGCCGGGCGCGGCGTTCGCGAAGGCCGAGGCGAACTACGTCATTCCCGACGTGGTCGTACGGAAGATCCGGAATCAATGGGTCGCCTCGCTCAACGAGGCCGCGATGCCGAAGCTGCGGCTGAACCGCATCTATGCCGACATCCTCACCCGCAACCGCGAGAGCTCCAACCAGCAGCTCGCCGCGCAGTTGCAGGAAGCCAAGTGGCTGATCCGCAACGTGCAGCAGCGGTTCGACACGATCCTGCGCGTCGCGAAGGCGATCGTCGAGCGGCAGCGCCGCTTTTTCGAGCACGGCGAGGTCGCGATGCGGCCGATGGTGCTGCGCGAGATCGCCGACATGCTCTCGCTCCACGAATCGACGATCTCGCGGGTGACGACGCAGAAATACATGCTCACGCCGCGCGGGACCTTCGAGCTCAAGTACTTCTTCGGCAGCCATGTCGCCACCGACACGGGGGGTGCCGCGTCGGCGACGGCGATCCGCGCGCTGATCAAGCAGCTGATCGCGGCCGAGGACACCAAGACCCCGCTCACCGACAGCAAGATCGCCGACATGCTGGGCGAGCAGGGCATCCTCGTCGCGCGGCGCACGATCGCCAAGTACCGCGAGGCCCTCCAGATTCCGCCCGTGAACATGCGCAAGGCGCTGTGACCGACGGTCGTGAAGCGGGACGTCGCCCGTTGCGATCGTCCGCTTCACGGTTCCGCGCGCAATCCTCATCGGCCCGGCGGGCCGCGCCGCGAACATCCGCGACGCACCGCCCGGCGCGACCCGTACGCGTCAACGTCCGGAAGGAGTATCGCGATGAATCTGCAGCTCACTGGCCATCACGTCGACATCACGCCGGCGATCCGCGACTACGTCACGGCGAAGCTCGCGCGCATCAATCGCCACTTCGACCACGTCATCGACGTCGTCGTCGTGCTGTCGGTGGACAAGCTGCAACACAAGGCGGAGGGAACGCTTCGCGTGCGCGGCAAGGACCTGCACGCCGAATGCATCGATGCGGACATGTTCGCGGCGATCGATGGTCTCGCCGACAAGCTCGACCGGCAGGTGGTGAAGTACAAGGAATTGCTCAAGAATCATCGCACCGACCCGGACGCCGCACGCAACCCGAGCGAGGCCGGATCGGAAGGCACGACGCCGTCGTGAACCACATCTCGGCACTGCTTCCCACGTCGCACATCGTCGTCGATCTCGACGTCACATCGAAGGCCGACTGCTTCGCCGCGGTCGCCGGGCTCTTCGAGCGCAACGCCGGGCTCGCGAAGGCGAACGTCGCAGCGAGCCTCGCCGCGCGCGAGAAGCTCGGCTCCACCGGCCTCGGCCAGGGCATCGCGATTCCGCACGGACGCATTCCGAAGCTTTCGCGCGCGATGGGCGCGTTCGTCCGCCTGCGGGCGCCGATCGCGTTCGACGCGCCCGACGGCAAGCCGGTCGATCAGCTCTTCGTGCTGCTCGTGCCCGAGCAGGCCACCGACCAGCACCTGCAACTACTTTCCGAACTCGCGCAGATGTTCTCCGAGCGCGCGTTCCGCGAGCGCCTCGCGACGGCGAGGACCGCCGACGAGATCGAAGCGGTGTTTCGCGGCTGGCAGCCGCACTGACGATTCCCCGGCAAGTGCGCCAGGTCAGCATCGAGCAGTTCCTCGAGGACAACCGCGAGAAGCTCGGGCTGGTGTGGCTCGCCGGCCGCGACGGCGGCAAGCGGATGCTGGTCGGGGAAAGCGCGCTGCGCCCGACGATCGGCCAGGTCGGGCACATGAACCTCATCCACCCGTTTCGCGTGCAGATCCTCGGCGCGGCCGAGCTCGCATACCTGCGCGCGCTGCCGGAAGACGAGCTCACGCGTTCGATCAATCGGCTCTTCACGACCGAACTCGCCGCGATCGTCGTCGGCAACGGCGAGCAGGTCCCGCGGCATGTGCTCGACATGTGCAACGAGCACAAGGTCGCGCTCGTCACCTCGCAGCAGCCGTCGCCGCACATCGTCGACGTGTTCCGGATCTACCTGTCGCGCGTGCTCGCGGAATCGACGACGCTGCACGGCGTCTTTCTCGACGTCCTCGAGCTCGGCGTGCTGATCACCGGTGCGTCGGCGATCGGCAAGAGCGAGCTCGCGCTCGAGCTGATCTCGCGCGGCAACGGGCTCATCGCCGACGACATCGTCGAGCTCTACCGGATCTCGCCCGACACGATCGAAGGCCGCTGCCCCGCGGTGCTGCGCGACTTCCTCGAAGTGCGCGGCATCGGCATCCTCAACATCCGCACGATCTTCGGCGAGACGGCCGTGCGCCCGCACAAGCTGCTGCGTCTCATCGTGCACCTCGAGGACCACGGCAACGAAGCGTTCTCCGATCTCGACCGCCTGCAGGTCAACGCGACGTTCCAGGAAGTGCTCTCCGTGCCGATACGCAAGGTGACGATTCCCGTCGCCGCAGGCCGCAACCTCGCGGTGCTGGTCGAGGCGGCGGTGCGCAATTTCGTGCTCAATCAGCGCGGCATCGACAGCACGAAGGAGTTCATCGAACGCCAACAGAGGTTGATGGAGGACGGCACGGAAGAATGAACCTGACGTTGATCGGCGGCGTTTCGGGATCCGGCAAGAGCGTCGCCCTCGCGGCGTTCGAGGATGCGGGGTATTACGCCGTCAACAACCTGCCCGTGCCGCTGGTCGAGCCGACGGCGCAGTACCTGCACGACGCGGGGCAGGCGCGCGTTGCGGTCGCGCTCGACGTCAAGAGCGGGCCGGGGCTTCCCGGCCTCGCCGAGGCGATGGACGCGCTCGAAGCGCGCGGCTTTCACGTGCGCTTCCTCTACCTCGACGCGACGGTCGAAACGCTCGTCAAGCGCTTCTCGGAAACGCGGCGCCGGCATCCGTTCTCGAGCGAGGATCGCACGCTCACCGAGGCGATCGAGTACGAGCGCGGCCTCCTCGCCCATGCGCGCGACCTCGGCACGTCGTTCGATACCTCCGAGCTTCCTGCCGCCAGTCTGCGCGGCTGGATCAAGGATTTTCTCTCGGTCGATCCGTCGCAGATCACGCTGCAATTCGAATCGTTCGGCTTCAAGCACGGGCTGCCACTCGACGCGGACCTCGTGTTCGACGCGCGCTGCCTGCCCAACCCGCATTACGAGCCGAAGCTCTCGCCGCAGACCGGCAGGGACGCCGACGTGATCGCGTTCCTCGAAGCGATTCCCGAGGTCGAGCGCATGTACAGCGACATCTATCATTTCGTCGCAAGCTGGCTCCCCGACTACGTCCGCGACAATCGCAACTACCTCACCGTCGCCATCGGCTGCACCGGCGGCAAGCATCGGTCGGTCTATCTGGTCGAGCGGCTGGCGCGCGCGTTCGCGCCGCGCTATCAGGTGCTGGTCCGCCATCGCGAGCTCTCGACATAGCGTGCCGACGAGACGAGGGCCACGTTCCTTGATCCGCGTACGATGCGCGACACCATGACCGACCCGCGGAGAATCACGCTCGCGTTCACCGGCGCGTCCGGTTTGCCGTACGGCTTTCGCCTGCTCGAATGCCTGCTCGCGGCGGGCACGCAGGTGTCGCTCGTCTACTCGGTCGCCGCGCAGATCGTCGCGAAGCAGGAATGCGACGTCACGCTGGCGTCGCAACCGCGCGAGGCCGCGCGCCTGCTGCGCGAGCGCTACCACGCGCGCGACGGTCAATTGACCGTCTTTGGTCGCGACGACTGGCTCGCGCCGATGGCGTCGGGATCGAATCCGGGCGACGGAATGGCGGTCTGCCCCTGCACGATGGGCGCGCTCGGCGCGATCGCCGGGGGCCTCGCGGACAACCTGATCGAGCGCGCCGCCGACGTGATGCTGAAGGAGCGCCGTCCGCTCGTCCTCGTCCCGCGCGAGACGCCGCTGTCGGCGATCCACCTCGAGAACATGCTGAAGCTCGCGCGCGCCGGCGCGGTCATCCTGCCGCCGTCGCCCGGCTTCTACACGCGGCCGCAAAGCGTCGCCGACCTCGTGGATTTCGTCGTCGCGCGCGTGCTCGACCATCTCGGCGTGCGCCAGGATTTGGTGCCGCGCTGGGGCGACGACGCGTCGCCTCCGACGACGACGGCATGAGCGGCGAGAAGCGCGAAGGGGTCGCCCGCCGCGCGGCGTCGTTGCCGCTGTTCCCGCTGCGCACGGTGCTGTTCCCGGGCGGGCTGCTGCCGCTCAAGGTGTTCGAGCACCGGTACATCGAGATGACGAAGACGTGCCTGCGCGAGGAGCGTCCGTTCGGCGTGTGCCTGATCCTCGAAGGCGACGAGGTCGCGCAGCCCGACGCGCAGGCGCCGAAGATCGCGAGCGTCGGCACGCTCGCGCGCATCACCGTCGTCGACATGCCGCAACTCGGCATCCTGCACGTCGCGACGGTCGGCGAAGGGCGCTTCGAAGTGCACCGCTACGCCCCGGATGCGCACGGCCTGGTCGTCGGCGACGTCACGCCGATTCCCGACGAGCCGCGCATGCCGCTCGCCGAATCGCAGGCGCGCCTTTCGAAGCTGCTCGCATTGATCGCGACCAGGCTCGGCCCGGACAGCTTTCCTTCGGAAACGCATTACGACGATGCGACGTGGGTCGGCCATCGGCTCGCGGAATTGCTGCCCCTGCCACTCGAGGTCAAGCAGCGCATGCTCGAAGTGAGCGACGCGAACGTCCGGCTCGGCGCGCTCACCCGGTACCTCGAGCGCCAGGGACTGCTGCAAGCCTTATAATTTTCGATTTGCACGTGCAATCGGCGCGAACGCGATGGCGGGCCACAGCAAGTGGGCGAACATCAAGCACAAGAAGGCCGCGGCCGATGCGAAGCGCGGCAAGGTCTTCACGCGCCTCATCAAGGAAATCACCGTCGCGGCGCGCCTGGGCGGCGGTGACCCGTCCGCCAATCCACGCCTGCGCCTGGCGATGGACAAGGCGACGGACCAGAACATGCCGAAGGACACGATCGAGCGCGCGATCAAGCGCGGCGCCGGCGGCCTCGAAGGCGCGAGCTACGAGGAGGTGCGTTACGAAGGCTACGGCATCGGCGGCGCTGCGGTCATCGTCGACTGCATGACCGACAATCGCACGCGCACCGTCGCCGACGTTCGCCACGCGTTCGCGAAGTACGGCGGCAACCTCGGCACCGACGGCTCGGTCGCGTTCCTGTTTCGCCACGTCGGGCAGATCGTGTTCGCGCCGGGGAACGACGAGGACGAGGTGATGGAAGCGGCGATCGACGCGGGTGCCGACGACGTCGTGACCAACGAGGACGGCAGCATCGAGGTGCTCACGACGCCGAACGACTTCATGGCCGTCAAGGATGCGCTCGCGAAGGGAGGACTCGCCCCCGCGTTCGCCGAGGTGACGATGAAGCCGACGACCGAGGTCGAGATGCGCGGCGAGGACGCGCAGCGAATGCAAAAGCTCCTCGACGCCCTCGAATCGATCGACGACGTGCAGGACGTCTACACGTCCGCCGTCATCGACGAGAGTTAGCACCGTTCGCGGCGCGCCGCCCCCGCTCCCGTGCGCCGCATTCTCGGCATCGATCCCGGCCTCCGGGCCACCGGCTTCGGCATTCTCGACGCGCAGGCGAGCGCGCTCGCGTACGTTCGCAGCGGTTGCATCCGCACCGAGGGCCGCAGCTTGCCGGTGCGGCTCGGCGTCATCGTGCGCGACCTCGCCTACGTGATCGCCGAGGAGCGGCCGACCGAAGTGGCCGTCGAGAAGGTGTTCGTCAACGTGAATCCGAACTCGACGCTGCTGCTCGGCCAGGCGCGCGGCGCGGCCATCGCCGCGGCGGTGCTCGCCGGGTTGCCGGTGACGGAATACACGGCGGGACAGGTGAAGCAGGCGGTCGTCGGCGCCGGCCGCGCGCGGAAGCCGCAGGTGCAGGAGATGGTGCGGCGGCTCCTTCGCCTGCCGGGATTGCCGGGCGAGGATGCGGCCGACGCGCTCGCGGCGGCGATCTGCCACGCGCATGCGTCGAGCGGACTCGGCGCGTACGCGCAGCGCAGCTATCGCGTGCGTCGCGGCCGGATGTCGGCATGATCGCCGCGCCTTCGACGCGATACCCATGATCGGCCGCCTGACCGGCATCCTGCTCGAGAAGAATCCGCCGCAGCTCACGCTCGACGTGCAGGGCGTCGCGTACGAGGTCGACGTGCCGATGAGCACGTTCTACAACCTGCCGGGGAACGGCGAGCGCGTCACGCTCTACACGCACCTCGTCGTGCGCGAGGACGCGCATCTCCTCTATGGCTTCGGCACGCAGGGCGAGCGGCATGCGTTCCGCCAACTGCTGAAGGTCAACGGCATCGGCGCGAAGATCGCGCTCTCGGTGCTCTCCGGTCTGTCGGTCGACGAGCTCGCGCAGGCGATCACGCTTCAGGAGAGCGGGCGCTTGACGCGCGTGCCCGGCATCGGCAAGAAGACCGCCGAGCGGTTGCTGCTCGAGCTCAAGGACAAGCTCGGCGCCGCTTTCGGGCCGACGGCCAGCGTCAATCGCCCGGCGCCCGCGACGTCGGATATCATGCACGCGCTCGTCGCGCTCGGTTACAGCGAGCGCGAGGCGACGACCGCGATCCGGCAATTGCCGGACGACGTCGGCGTCGCCGAGGGCATCAAGCAGGCGCTCAAGCTGCTCGCGAAACCATGACTTCCACGCCGACACGCAACCTGCGAGCGCGCGCCCTTCGATGGCGATCGAGCACGACGAGCTGACGCGCATCGTCGGCGCGAAGTGCGCGGGCGTCACCGAGGACGTCGTCGAGCGCGCGCTGCGCCCGCGCCGCCTCGACGAGTACATCGGGCAGCCGAAGATCCGCGACCAGCTCGGGATCTTCATCGAGGCCGCGCGTGCGCGCGGCGAAGCGCTCGACCACGTGCTGCTGTTCGGACCGCCCGGCCTCGGCAAGACGACGCTGTCGCACATCCTCGCGCACGAGCTCGGCGTCAACCTGAAGCAGACGTCGGGCCCCGTGCTCGAGCGTCCCGGCGATCTCGCGGCGCTGCTCACGAACCTCGAGCCGCGCGACGTGCTCTTCATCGACGAGATCCACCGCCTCTCGCCGATCGTCGAGGAGATCCTCTATCCGGCGCTCGAGGACTTCCAGATCGACATCATGATCGGCGAAGGGCCCGCGGCGCGCAGCGTGAAGATCGACCTGCAGCCGTTCACGCTGGTCGGTGCGACGACCCGCGCGGGGATGCTCACCAATCCGCTGCGCGACCGTTTCGGGATCGTCGCGCGGCTCGAGTTCTACACGCCCGAGGAGCTCACGAAGATCGTCACGCGCTCGGCGCGGCTGCTGTCGATCGACGTGGCGCCGGAAGGCTCGCTCGAGATTGCGCGGCGCTCGCGCGGCACGCCGCGGGTCGCGAACCGGCTGCTCCGGCGCGTACGCGACTACGCGCAGGTGCGCGCGAGCGGCGACGTCACGCGCGAGGTCGCCGACGCGGCGCTCTCGATGCTCGACGTCGACGGATCGGGCCTCGACGTGATGGATCGGAAACTGTTGTCGACGATGCTCGACAAGTTCGCCGGCGGGCCGGTCGGCGTCGACAACCTCGCCGCGGCGATCGGCGAGGAGCGCGACACGATCGAAGACGTGCTCGAGCCGTACCTGATCCAGCAGGGCTTCCTGCAACGCACGGCGCGCGGCCGCG
>Ga0157370_10004583_pt1 | contig 15823 bp, 12 predicted proteins | sample C35metaG_FD_113463 | JGI IMG/M metagenome (GOLD analysis project Ga0157370, IMG submission 113463) | Corn rhizosphere microbial communities from Kellogg Biological Station, Michigan, USA - C3-5 metaG | ecosystem: Host-associated > Plants > Roots > Rhizosphere > Soil | place: USA: Michigan...
AACCGTGCACGTGAAGCCACCGAAGCGGCCATCCGCAACCCGTTGCTCGAAGACGTGAACCTGCAAGGCGCGCGCGGCATTCTGGTGAACATCACCGCCGGTCCTGACCTGTCTCTGGGTGAGTACTCCGACGTGGGTAACATCATCGAGCAGTTCGCTTCCGAGCACGCCACCGTTAAGGTCGGCACCGTAATCGACCCGGACATGCGCGACGAATTGCACGTGACTGTTGTGGCCACCGGCCTGGGCGCGAAAATCGAGAAGCCGGTCAAGGTTATCGACAACACCGTGCAAGCTGCTGCCGTTCCATCGGCCGCCGCACCGCGCAACGAGCAGCCTTCGGTTAACTACCGCGACCTGGATCGTCCAACCGTAATGCGCAACCAAGCCCACGCTGGCGCGGCTGCTGCAGCCAAGTTGAACGCTCAGGACGACCTGGATTACCTGGATATTCCAGCGTTCCTGCGTCGTCAGGCTGATTGATGAAATTTATCAGGAGTATTGGGGTGATTGGTGTTCAGCACGGGTCGGGTCTGGTATTATCCCCGGCCATTGTTGAAAACAATTCGCAACTAGTGTTATAGCGGCCAAGCCATGATCAGACAACGCACCCTGAAGAACATCATTCGCGCCACTGGCGTCGGCCTGCATTCCGGGGAAAAGGTTTACCTGACCCTCAAGCCGGCACCGGTCGATACCGGTATCGTGTTTCGCCGTACCGACTTGGACCCCGTCGTGGAAATTCGCGCCCGGGCCGAGAATGTCGGTGAAACCACCATGTCGACCACCTTGGTCAATGGTGATGTGAAAGTGGACACCGTGGAGCACCTGCTTTCGGCCATGGCTGGCCTGGGCATCGATAACGCCTACGTCGAGCTCTCCGCGTCCGAAGTGCCGATCATGGATGGCAGTGCTGGTCCCTTCGTATTCCTGATTCAATCCGCAGGCCTGCAAGAGCAGGAATCGGCGAAGAAATTCATCCGCATCACCCGCGAAGTAACGGTTACAGAGGGCGACAAGCGCGCCACCTTCGTTCCTTTCGATGGTTTCAAGGTGAGTTTCGAGATCGACTTCGATCACCCGGTTTTCCGCAATCGCACCCAAAGCGCGAGCGTGGACTTCTCTAGCACCTCCTTCGTAAAAGAAGTGAGCCGTGCGCGCACCTTCGGCTTTATGAGTGACATCGAGTTCCTGCGTTCGCAGAACCTGGCGCTCGGCGGCAGCGTAGAAAACGCCATCGTGGTTGACGAGTTTCGCGTACTGAACGAAGACGGCCTGCGTTACGAGGACGAATTCGTTAAGCACAAAATCCTCGACGCCATCGGCGACCTCTACCTGCTGGGTAACAGCCTGATTGGCGAGTTCCGCGGCTTCAAGTCGGGACATGCGCTGAACAACCGTCTGTTGCGCACCTTGATTGAGCAACGTGACGCTTGGGAAGTGGTGACTTTCGACGACGTGAAGAGCGCGCCGATTTCGTACATGCGACCAGTTGCGGCTGGTTGAGTAAACCCTCCTTAGTTTTTGCTGTTTTTAAAGCCACCCTCGGGTGGCTTTTTTTATGGGCGTCTGGAAAGGCCTGGTTGCAGAAGAGCGCCGTAGGAGCCAGCTTGCTGGCGAACCCTGCAAACGTACTAGCTGGGGCATAGACCGCTTCGCGACCAAGGTCGCTCCTACAGAGTTAGCCGCCGAAAGTGACGTCAGCCCTTGCCATGCCGCGCGAGTCGTTCCAAGGCCGCACGCAGGCCCGGATCGCTAATCCCTTCCGCCACTTCCTGAATGCCTTCCGCCGTTTCCGTGGAAAGCTGCATGGTGTGACCGCGAAGCTTTGCGACGCCCACGCGCGGCTGCACTTTGAAGAGAATACGGTTGAGGTTGCGGAACGGTTCCAGCGCTTGCAGTTGGCGTTCCAGGCGGCGCTGTTGGTAGCGCAGGCGGGTGGCCCAATGACCATCGGTGACGATCAATAACAGGCAACCTTCGCGCCACGAGGCGACGTGACAATGTTCGCGCGCAGCGGGTTGTAATTGGCTTTCCACCAGGCGCTGCAGATGATCCAGGCGGTGCGCCTGATTGATCAGCGCCTGCAAAGGTTTGGCGTCGCGCAGGAGCGCGGTGTGACCTTTTGCGGGTAGGGGACGAAATGCCATGGCGAAGTGCCTGAAATAACCGGGCGCCAATGGTAGCAGAGCGACGATTTGTCAGCAGAATCATAGGGGTTGATTGGCGGGCGTTTGCCCCCATATAGGGGCTTCGGGGAAAGCAATAGTGCCGCTCACCGATTCGTCACACTCGTTGTGCAAGCGGACCGTATAGTCATTTCCGCAAGCTGCCGAGCGTGCTGGCACCGTGCAACAACGCTACTTTCCTCGCTAACGATTCCGGGTAGAATGCCCGCTTCGCAAGCAGCCATGAAGGCTGCGCGGGCGACTCACGGGGCCGCCCTCCATCCCTATGTGTGGAAGATCCTGCCGATATGTTTGCGCCTTTGTTAAAGAAACTCTTTGGAAGCAAGAACGAGCGCGAAGTTAAGCGCATGCAAAAGACGGTGGTAGCCGTCAATTCGTTCGAAGAGCAAATGCTGGCTCTGTCCGACGAGCAACTGCGCGGCAAAACCGAAGAGTTCAAGGCCCGTCTGGCCAAAGGCGAAACCCTCGACCAACTGTTGCCGGAAGCCTTCGCTGTAGCCCGTGAAGCGGGCAAGCGCGTAATGGGCATGCGTCACTTCGACGTGCAGCTCATTGGTGGCGCCACCTTGCACGAAGGCAAGATTGCCGAGATGCGTACCGGTGAAGGTAAAACCCTCGTGGGTACTTTGGCCGTTTACCTCAACGCGCTGTCCGGCAAAGGCGTGCATGTGGTCACCGTGAACGACTACCTGGCTCGCCGCGACGCCAACTGGATGCGTCCGCTTTATGAGTTCCTCGGTCTGTCGGTCGGCATCGTCAGCCCGTTCCAGCCGCCGGAAGAAAAGCGTGCTGCTTACGCCGCCGACATCACCTACGGCACCAACAACGAATTCGGCTTTGATTACCTGCGCGACAACATGGCGTTCAGCGTGGAAGAGAAATTCCAGCGCGAACTCAACTTTGCCGTAATCGACGAAGTCGACTCGATCCTCATCGACGAAGCCCGTACCCCGCTCATCATTTCGGGCCAAGCCGAAGACAGCTCCAAGCTGTACATGCAGATCAACCTGCTGATTCCACGCCTCAAGCAACATATCGAAGAAGTGGAAGGCGTCGTTACCCAGGAAGGCCACTTCACCGTTGACGAGAAGACTCGTCAGGTCGAGCTCAACGAAGCCGGTCACCAGTTCATCGAAGACATGCTCACCCACGCCGGCCTGCTGGCTGAGGGCGAGAGCCTGTACTCGGCGCACAACCTGGGTCTGCTGACCCACGTGTACGCCGGCCTGCGCGCCCATAAGCTGTTCCATCGCAACGTCGAATACATCGTGCAGAACGATCAGGTGCTGCTGGTCGACGAACACACCGGTCGCACCATGCCGGGCCGTCGTTTGTCCGAGGGCTTGCACCAGGCCATCGAAGCGAAGGAAGGCTTGCCGATTCAGGCTGAGAGCCAGACCCTGGCCTCGACCACGTTCCAGAACTACTTCCGTCTCTACAACAAGCTGTCCGGCATGACCGGTACGGCTGACACCGAAGCGTTCGAGTTCCATCAAATCTACGGTCTGCCGGTGGTTGTGATTCCGCCGAACAAGCCGCTGGCACGTAAGGACTACAACGACCTGGTCTACCTGACCCAGGAAGAAAAGTACGCCGCCATCGTTGCCGACATCAAAGAAAGCCAGGCCGTTGGCCGCCCGATTCTGGTGGGTACCGCGTCCATCGATAGCTCGGAATACGTGTCCCAGTTGCTGACTAAAGAAGGCATTGAGCACAAAGTGCTCAACGCCAAGTTCCACGAAAAAGAAGCCGAAATCATTGCTCAGGCTGGTCGCCCCGGCGCGCTGACCATCGCCACCAACATGGCCGGTCGTGGTACCGACATTCTGTTGGGCGGTAACTGGGAAGTTGAAGTCGCTGCCCTGGAAAACCCGACCGAAGAGCAGATCGCGCAAATCAAGGCCGACTGGCACAAGCGTCACCAGCTGGTGATCGAGTCCGGTGGTCTGCACGTAATCGCTTCCGAGCGTCACGAATCGCGCCGTATCGACAACCAGTTGCGCGGCCGTTCGGGCCGTCAGGGTGACCCGGGTTCCAGCCGTTTCTACCTGTCGCTGGAAGACAACCTGATGCGCATCTTCGCCTCTGATCGGGTGAAGAATTTCATGAAGGCGCTGGGCATGCAGTCCGGCGAAGCCATCGAACACCGCATGGTCAGCAATGCCATCGAGAAGGCTCAGCGCAAGGTTGAAGGCCGCAACTTCGACATGCGTAAGCAACTGCTCGAGTTCGACGACGTCGCCAACGAGCAGCGCAAAGTGATCTACCACATGCGCAACAGCTTGCTGGCTGCCAGCGATGTGGGCGACACCATCGCCGAGTTCCGCCAGGAAGTGCTGGATAGCACCATCAACTCGCACATCCCGCCGCAATCGTTGCCAGAGCAGTGGGATATCGCGGGCCTGGAAGCGGCGCTTCTCAACGATTTCAGCATCAAGTTGCCGATTCAGCAGTGGCTCGACGAAGACGCTCAGCTTTACGAAGAGCCGCTGCGCGCGAAAATTCTGGAAGCGCTGTTGGCTGCCTACAACGAGAAAGAAGACCAAGCCAGTGCCGAAGCGCTGCGCACCTTCGAGAAGCAGATTCTGCTGCGCGTGTTGGACGATCTGTGGAAAGACCACTTGTCCACCATGGACCACCTGCGTCACGGTATTCACCTGCGCGGTTACGCCCAGAAGAACCCGAAGCAGGAATACAAGCGCGAGTCCTTCACGCTGTTCCAGGAACTGTTGGATTCGATCAAGCGCGACACCATTCGCGTGCTGTCCCACGTTCAGGTTCGTCGCGAAGACCCGGTCGAGGAAGAGGCGCGTCTGCGCCAGGAAGCCGAGGCGCTGGCGGCCCGTATGCAGTTCGAACACGCCGAAGCGTCGGCGCTGGACGAGCCCGAGCTGGAGCCAGTGGGCGAGGTTGCAGTGCCGACGTATTCGCCGGCGCGTAATGATCAGAAGATTGGTCGCAACGAGCTGTGCTACTGCGGCAGTGGCAAGAAGTACAAACACTGCCACGGCCAAATTTCTTAGGCGGCCGATCTCCTGGTCGTCGGCCATACTGCGTTGAAACCGCGCTTTAAATGCTCACGTACTACAGTACGCTGCGCTTTAAACCGCGGTTTCGCCTTGTCTGGCCTTAGCCCAGTAGATCTCGAATGCGACGTCAGAAGCCGTGTTTGCTCTAATATTTCCACGCCGTGACCGGTCTACCGTTCGCGGCGTTTTTGCCTGAATCGATGCTGCGCCGTGGTGGCGTGGTTTACCGTTTTTCTGCCAAGGAGCTCGCCCCATGCCTGTTGGTCTCGGTCCTCTGCCTACGCTGCACCCTGTTGCCGGTTTTGAATTGGGTATTTCGTCTGCCGGTATCAAGCGCGAGGGTCGCAAGGATGTGGTGGTGATGCGCTGTGCCGAAGGCTCCAGCGTGGCGGGCGTGTTTACGCTGAATGCGTTCTGCGCGGCGCCGGTGATTCTGGCGAAGAAGAATGTGGTCGGCCCGGTTCGTTATCTGCTGACCAACACCGGCAACGCCAACGCCGGCACTGGCGAGCCGGGACTGCAAGCCGCTGCTCGCACCTGCGCGAAGTTGGCCGAGCTGACCGGCGTGCCGGAAACCGCAGTGCTGCCGTTTTCCACTGGCGTGATCGGCGAGCCGCTGCCGGTCGAGAAAATTGAAGGCGCGCTGGCCGCTGCCCTGGCTGATCTTTCAGTCGATAACTGGGCCGCTGCGGCTGCCGGCATCATGACCACTGACACCCAGCCCAAAGGCGCCAGCCGCCAGTTTGTGCATGACGGCGTCACCGTGACCGTCACCGGTATCAGTAAAGGCGCCGGCATGATCAAACCGAACATGGCGACCATGCTTGGCTACATCGCCACCGACGCCAAAGTCTCCCAGGGTCTGCTGCAAGACCTGCTGCGCGACGCCGCCAACAAGTCGTTCAACCGTATCACCATCGACGGCGACACCTCGACCAACGACTGCTGCATCCTCGTGGCGACCGGTCAGGCGGCATTGCCTGAGGTCACGCAAGCCAGCGGCGCCTTGTTCGCCGAGCTCAAGCAAGCGGTGCTGGATGTGTCGATGGAATTAGCGCAGGCCATCGTCCGTGACGGCGAAGGCGCCACCAAGTTCGTTACCGTGCAGGCCAACGGTGGCGCGACCCACCAGGAATGCCTGGACGTCGCTTATGCCGTAGCGCATTCGCCGCTGATCAAAACCGCCTTGTTTGCATCCGACCCGAACTGGGGCCGCATCCTGGCCGCCGTTGGTCGCGCCGGTGTGGCGCAGTTGGATGTGAGCAAAATCGACGTGTTCCTCGGCGACGTGTGCATCGCCAGCCGTGGCTGCCGCGCTGCCAGTTACACCGAAGAGCAGGGCGCTGCGGTGATGGCCCAGGAAGAAATCGGCATTCGTATCGAGCTTGGCCGCGGTACATGCAGTGAAACGATCTGGACCACCGACCTGTCCCACGAATACGTGCGCATCAACGCCGAATACCGCTCCTGATCGGTGCTGGCCGCCGCATTCAGCGGCGGCCATTCCTGCGGTTTATCCGCACATGAACAATCGGAATTTGCCCTCGGCCGACGCGCTGCCTATTGTCGCAGTTCGATAAATGGACGCTTAAACGGGTGACTCAAATGGCTTTGAATCTGGTAATCGGCGACAAGACGTACTCGTCCTGGTCGCTGCGCGCGGCCCTGGCGCTGGAGCTCAGCGGCGCGCCTTACACTGAGCAGCTCGTTCGCCTGAATCAGCCCGACAGCCGCGAGCGTATTCTCGAACATTCGCCCACCGGCAAAGTGCCATTGCTGAAAACGGACGAAGGCTCCATCTGGGATTCCCTGGCCATCAGCGAATACCTCGCCGAAACCTACCCCGAAGCCCACCTGTGGCCGCGCGGCGCGTTTGCCCGCGCCATCGCCCGCAGCGTTTGTGCGGAAATGCACAGCAGCTTCGTGCCGCTTCGTGTGGCCATGCCGATGGATTTGTCGCGCGACGAAGCGTTGCCCGAAGTGCCGGCCGACGTGCTCGCCGACATCGAACGCATCAGCGCCATCTGGGCGCATTGCCGCAGCGAGTTCGGGCAGGACGGGCCGTTTCTGTTTGGTCGCGTCAGCCTCGCCGATGCGTTTTTCGCCCCGGTGGCCGTGCGTTTTCGCGGCTACCGCGTGGCACTTTCGGCGCAGGCGCTGGCCTATGTTGAAACCATTTACCAGTGGCCAGCCTTCCAGCGCTGGCAACAGGCAGCACGAGAGGAACAGCAGGCGTGAAACGAGTGCATGTGGCAGCAGCGGTTATCCGAGGCGAGGACGGGCGCATTTTGCTGGCCCGTCGCGCAGACGATAAACACCAGGGTGGCCTGTGGGAATTTCCCGGCGGCAAGGTCGAGGAGGGCGAGTCGGTACGTGCCGCGCTCGACCGCGAGCTAGCCGAAGAATTGGGCATTCAGGTGACGGCGGCGCGCCCGCTGATTCAGGTGCGCCACGACTACGCCGACAAGCACGTGTTGCTGGACGTGTGGGAAGTCAGCGCGTTTACCGGCGAGGCCCACGGTGCCGAAGGGCAGCCGTTGGCGTGGGTTAGCAATCGGGAACTCAGCGACTACGAATTCCCGGCCGCCAACCGCCCCATCGTCGCTGCCGCACGCTTACCTGAGCACTACCTGATCACGCCCGACAATCTTGAGCCGAAGGCGCTGCTGCTCGGCCTCAAAGCGGCGTTGGAAAGTGGTATTCGATTGGTGCAATTGCGCGCACCGAATATGTACGACCCGCAATACCGCGACCTCGCCGTAGACGCCGTCGGTCTGTGCGCCGGCCGGGCGCAATTGATGCTCAAAGGCCCGCTGGAATGGCTCGGTGATTTCCCAGCGGCCGGTTGGCATTTGACCTCCACGCAGCTGCGCAAGTTGGTCACTGGCGGGCGCCCGTTCCCCACAAACCGGTGGTTAGCGGCGTCTTGTCACAACGCAGAAGAGTTGGCGCTGGCGGCGGAAATGGGCGTGGATTTCGTCACGCTGTCACCGGTCCAAGCCACGCAAACTCACCCTGACGCGCAGCCGCTTGGCTGGGACGCGGCGCAGGAAATGATTGCAGGCTTCAACCAGCCGGTGTTTCTGCTCGGTGGCGTTGGGGCTGGGGATACCGAGAAGGCGTGGCAGGTGGGCGCGCAAGGTGTGGCGGGGATCAGAGCGTTCTGGCCTCAGCCTGCTGACTGACGAGATTTTTGTAGGAGCGGCTTTAGCCGCGATGCTTTTGTTTGTTAAAAGCTCGCGGCTAAAGCCGCTCCTACAGACTGCGACATAACTCACTCCGGCTTCGCCGCCGCCTCCCACAGCACTTCATTAATCTGCATCCGCCGCCCAATCAATCGCGCGGCCACAAACAGCAAGTCCGACAGCCGATTCACATACGCCAAGCCCACCCCAGCCAACGGTTCCAACGCATTCAATTGCTGGCACCGCCGCTCCGCGCTGCGTGCCTGCGCCCGGCATACGTGAGCTTGAGCCACTAGCAACGAGCCGCCCGGCAAGATGAAATTTTCGAGCGGCCCCAGCTCCTCATTCCACAGGTCGATGGCCGCTTCGAGGCGCTCCACTTCGGCTTGGTTCAGCGCTTGGTATTGCGGCATTGCCAGCTCGCCACCGAGGTCGAACAAGCGGTGCTGACAAGGGCTGAGCACGTCAATTACTTCGCTCAATCCCGGCCACATCACTTCATGCTCGGCCAACCCGGCCAGCAACAAACCGAGCTGGCTGTTCAGGCTGTCCAGCTCGCCCATGGCTTCCACGCGCGGGTGGTCTTTGGGTACGCGGCGGCCGTCGGCCAGGCCAGTCTCGCCGGCGTCGCCGGTGCGGGTGTAAATCTTTGACAGGCGAAAGCCCATGACTCAGCTCACTTCAGGGTTGTCGGAAGGCGTTGCCAGGGGCAAGCGCAGGGTGAAGCAGGTGCCTTGGTCCAGCGCGGACTGCACCTCCATCTGCCCTTTGTGGTTGTTGGTGATGATGAAGTACGAAACCGACAGGCCCAAACCCGTGCCTTGGCCGACTTCTTTGGTGGTGAAGAACGGCTCGAAGATGCGCTTGCGCACTAGCTCCGGCATACCGATGCCGTTGTCTTCCACTTGAATTTCCGCCCACGGCTCGACCAGTCGCGTACGCAATATGATGCGGCCCGGTTCCAGCAAGGAACCGGGTTTGGCTTCGCGCTGGTGGATGGCTTGGGCGGCGTTCTTCAGCAAGTTCAGCAGCACCTGTTCCAGCTCGTTGGCGATGCCCGGCACCAGGCCCACGTTCGGGTCGAAGTCGCGTTCGATGTTCAGACCTTTGAAGTCGAAGCCTTCGGTCAGGTCAAAGTCGTTACCGGCGATTTCCACTGCCTGGTCCAGCAATGCTGGCAGCTGGCACGGCGCCAATTGGCGGTTGCTCATGCGGCTGAAGCTGAGCATGTGCGACACAATTTTCGCCGCGCGCGAGCCGGCTTGTTGAATGCCGTCGAGCAGTTGCGGCACTTCTCGGCCGTGCAGGTAGCGATTGACCGTTTCCAGCGGCACGCCAACAGCCTCTGCCACTTCCTGGTTGCGAGGTAATTCGCTGGAAAGTCGGCGGCGAATGTTCTGCACGTTGTGCAAAATCGCGCCCAGCGGGTTGTTGATTTCATGGGCCATTCCGGCCGCCAAGCCGCCTACTGAAAGCATCTTTTCCGACTGCACCATCATTTCTTCCAGCGACAAGCGCTGGCTGATGTCATCGATACGGATCACCACGCCTCGGCCCGCGCCGCCCATTAGCGGGTAGAACGTCAGCGCGTAATGGCATTTGGTGTCGCCCCGCGTCCATGTCACCCGCTCGATTTTTTCCACCGTGTGGCGCTCGGCGGTGCGCTTGAGTTGTTGCAGGTAAGGCTTGAGGGGCGGAAAGGCGAGAAACACCGGCTGGTTCAGCGCTTCGTCCAGACGTGTGCCGGAAAGTACGCTGGCTTCCTGATTCCACTGGCTGACATACAGCTGCTCATCCAGGGCGATCAGCGCTGATGGCATGGAGTCGATGATGCTGTTGAGGTAGTTCTGAAAACCGGTGAGTTTCTTCTCGATTTTGCTGCGAACCTGAACCTCCAGTTCCAACTTGCGGTTGGAGTGGCGGGTTTCTTCGGCCAGGCGCTGGGCTTGGTCGAAAGCCATTTGCGCGTCGTCGCGGGCGCGCTTGAGCTGCTGCTCGCGGGCTTCGATGCGCGACAACATGGTGTTGAAGGCTTCGGCCAGGCTGCCGATTTCGTCCTGATTACCACGGGCGGCGCGAAGGGCGTAGTTCTCCTCGCGCGTTACTTGCCGGGAGAGTTCTTCCAGACGGCGAATCGGCCGTGTGACCAGGCGACGGATTTGCCGCGCCACCAGCGACCACAGCAACACGCTGCAGGCCAGAATCACCAGGCTGGCCGTTAACGTGCCGGTGTAGAAAGCGCCGGGCAATTCGCTGGAGGCCACCAACAACAGATGGCCGGGCGGCTTGCCTTCTTGCGGCAATTCGAACAGTTGGTTGGTGCGGAATTCGCCGTAGCGCCAAGTCGACAGCTGCTCGATGCGGCGCGGCAGATGCAATTTGTCGCCATGTTCCAACTGCGCCAGGCGGCGCCCGTCGCTGCCATACAGCGCGGCTGCGCGCAGCGGGCTGTAGCTGTCCAGGCGCTGCAGCAGGTCTTCGGCGGTGGCGCGTGAGCTCAACGCTTCGTTGCTCAGGGCCGGGGTGGAGAGCAGCCGGCCCAACGTCTGCAACGCCTGCGGCGCCATGTTTTCCTGGGAGATCCAATACGCCGCACTGATAAACGCGAGGTTGGCGACCAGCAGCACCGTGGTCAGCAACGCCAATAACGCCGCCAATAATTTGCGGCCGACCGAGAGGTTTTCCAGGCGCTTGCGCAGGGTCATAAGCCAAGGGTGCCTTCAGAAAGAGAGGTACGCAGGGTAGCGCCTGGCCGGTGACGGCTCAACGACTTCGACGGCTTGCCTTGGCGGCAGGGGGGTTATTCGCGAGTCAGTGGGCACGCGGCGTGGCCATCGCGGCTAAAGTTGCTCCTACGAGAGGCCGCGGGTTAATCGATGGGCAGGCCTTTGTTGTGCAGTTCGTTCTGCAGACGCTCAAGCAACATGTGCAGATGCGGCGCCGGGCAGTTGTGGCGCTGCGCCACGGCGCACACATGGCCAAGCAGGTAACTGATTTCCGTGCGGCGCTGCTGGGCGACGTCCTGGTGCATGGAGGAGTAATTGGCGGCGGTGGCTTGGATCACGCGCTGAACTTCTTCGCCAAGATGCTCTGCGGCGGCGGGTTGGCCGCATACGTCGAGCACCTGGGTGAGTTCCGCGCAGAGTGTCGCCACCTCGGCCGGGTGTTCAAGCAAACCGCCGTTGCGGCGGTCATGCAGCACCGTTAGCGGGTTGATGGCGCAGTTCAGCGCCAGCTTGCGCCACAGTCGACTCAGGATGTCCGGCGTCCATTCATAGGAGATTTCGGCGTTTTGCACATCGGTCAGCCAGCTTGGCGGCGTGGGATTGAGCGGGTCGCCCAGCCAGGTGTGACCATGGCCGGCGAATACCACGCGGAAGTCTGCGTCGCGAAAGGCGCCCTCGGTGCTCGACGCCACGATGCAGCGCGCGCGGGGCAGGCGAGCCGCCACGGCGTCCTGGCTGCCCATGCCGTTTTGCAGCAGCACCACCTCGGCGTCGGCGGTCAAACGATGCGCCACGCTGGCCACAGCGGCTTCGGCGTCATAGGCCTTGCAGGCGAGCAACAAGAGGCGGATCGGGTTGGCGTCGTCGACGCTCTGCGCCGGCACCGGGTACAGGCTGCTGAGACCTTGCTCAACCAGCGTCAAACCGCCCGCCTGGCGGTAACTGGCCAGGCGTTGGCGGTTGCGCAGCAGGAGCGTGACCGGCACGTTGGCCCGGGCGAGGCGGGCGGCCCACAAGGTGCCCAGGCTGCCTGCGCCGAGAACGTGCCAGTGCATTTATTTGTACAGCGGCAAACGTAGCGCCGCGACACGGCCGCTGCCGTAGGCTTCGGGAAGCAAGCCGGCGGCGCGGTCGATGAGTTCTTGTGGCTGGATGGGCAATGCTTTGGCGTCCATGCCGACCAGGCTGATGCCGGCCTTGAGCGTGATAAACCCTTCGCTGGTCTTGAACGCTTTGAGGTTCAGCCCTTCGTGCAGGCGCTTGAAGCTGCTGGGCGAGCATTCCTGCAAATCTTCCAGCAGGGTTAGCAGGCCAAAGTGGTGGTCGTCCAGGCGCACCAGCACATCCAGCGGCCGCACCAGCTGTTGCAGGCGACGGGCGACGCCGTGCAGCAACTCGTTGTAGAAGGCTTCGCCGTACTGCTGGCGCAGGTTGGGCGCGTCTTGCAGGCCGATCAGCAAGTAACACACGGCTCCGCCGCGCGACTCCACCTGACGGATGCTGTCCACCAGCATTTGTTGCAGGTAGCGCGGATTGCCCAGCCCGGTCAGCGGGTCGACCAGGTTGCGTTCTTCAAGGCTGGAAATGTTCTGCGTGAGCATGCGGTTTTCCTGCAACAGACGCTGCAGGGTGTTGCACAAACGGTCGGCAGCGTACACGCGCGGCACCAACTGCTCGCTCATGGCCGACTTGCTGACGAAGTCGTCGACGCCCCGGTCGAAGGCCTCGCTCAACACGTTTTCGCCTTCTTTGCCGGTGAGCAGCATCACGTAGGTGTAGTGATCGGCCATTTCGTCGAGCTGGCGCACGCGGCCGGTGAGTTCAAGGCCGTCAATTTCCGGCATCAGCCAGTCGGCGAGCAGCACGCTGGCGGGACGTTCTTCCAACAGCGTCAAGGCCTCGAGCGCGCTGCTGGCGAAGCGCACATCAAGGTAACCGGCTTGGCTCAGGGCACGGCCGATCATGGCGCTGGAGAACTTGGCGTCGTCCACCACCAGGATGCTGAGATGGGGGTTGGGCATTGGCGAACTCGAGAGAAATAATAGAGGCGCCGGCTCATCGCCGGGCGGTGTTTGTATCGGCAGATATATAATGATCCGGCATTTTAACCGTCAAGCTTGGCGTGCACTGTCTGTAAGACTTATCGCGCCGTCTATCTGGAGATTTCCCATGCCCTCGTTCGACGTGGTGTCCGAACTGGACAAACACGAAGTAACCAACGCTGTCGACAACGCCGTGAAAGAGCTGGAACGTCGCTATGACTTGCGTGGCAAAGGCACCTTTGAATTCAAAGAACTGACCATCAACATCACCGCTGACGCCGAGTTTCAGCTGGAGCAGATGGTCGAGATTCTCAGACTCAGCCTAGTCAAGCGCAAGATCGATGTGCAGTGTCTCGAGTTGAAAGACGCTTACCCGTCGGGCAAGAGTGTGAAGCAGGAAGCGGTTCTGCGCGAGGGCATCGATAAAGAGCTGGCGAAGAAAATTGTCGCCCACATCAAAGAAGCCAAACTCAAAGTGCAGGCCGCCATCCAGGGCGAGCAAGTGCGCGTGACCGGCAAAAAGCGTGATGACCTGCAAGAGGCCATCGCGGCGCTGCGGGCTAAAGAGTTCGGGATGCCGCTGCAATTCAACAACTTTAGAGATTAGTGCTCCAGACCCTGTGAAAACTACTGCGCTCGGCTAGGCCGCGTTGAGAACAGACTCAAAATGCTCATTGGCTACAGCCAACTCCGCTTTTTCGCCTGTTCTCGCCTTGCCTAGCCTTCGCTCGCTACGTTTTCACAGCGTCTGACCGGGGTTGTTATGGAACCATCGCGCCCCCTGCGGCGTCGCAAAAGACGCAGCCGCTGTTTTTTATGACTGGCATCTGGGCGGTCAGGCAGCGAAGGAGGCGCTATGGATTTCGATGCACAACTGGATCACTTGGTCGATGCCTCGCAGGCATGGCTACCTATCATCATGGCCTACAGCGGCCGCGTGCTGCTGGCGTTGGTGGTTTTGGCGATTGGCTGGTGGCTGATCAATCGGGTCACCGGCAACCTCAGCGCGCTGATCGGCAAGCGCCTCGGCGACCCGGCCTTGCAGAGCTTCATTGGCACCCTGGCCAATATCATTCTCAAAGTGCTGCTGGTGATCAGCGCCGCGTCGATGATCGGCGTGGAGACCACCTCGTTTATTGCCGCCATCGGTGCCGCCGGCCTGGCGATTGGCTTGGCGCTGCAAGGCAGCCTGGCCAACTTCGCCGGCGGTGTGCTGATTCTGCTGTTTCGCCCGTTCCGCATCGGGGACTGGATTGAAGCGCAGGGCGTAGCGGGCACGGTGGATAACATTCAAATCTTTCACACCGTACTGCGCACCGGCGACAACAAAACCGTCATCGTGCCCAACGGCAGCCTGTCCAACGGCATCATCACCAACTACAACCGCCAGGCCACGCGCCAAATCATTTATGACATCGGCATCAACTATGACGCTGACCTGCAAGCTGCCAAGCGCGTGCTGACCGAGATGGCCGAAGACGAACGCGTGCTTAAAGATCCGGCGCCTGCCGTGGTGGTTGCGGGGTTAGGTGACAGCGCGATCAAGATGTCATTGCGCGTGTGGGTGAAAACCGCCGACTACTGGAGCCTGACGTTTAAATACAACGAAGAGATTCGTGATCGGTTGCAGGCGGCCGGTATCGAGATTCCGTTCCCGCAGCGGGTGATTCGCATGGTTCAAGAGAACGCTTAGCGTTCGGCAACGATTTCCGGGTCGTCGTCCATGCTGCGTTGCGTCCTCGCTTTTAATGCTCACGTACTGCAGTACGCTGCGCTTAAAAGCTCCGGGGCGCCTTGCCTGGCCTTAGCCCCGAAAATCTTAATCTGCGGAAAAGAAAAAGCCGGCAATTGCCGGCTTTTCTGGGCTAAACCTGTTCCGGTCTGGCCTTGTCCTCTGCCGTCGGCGGTGCTTCTTCCACTTCCGGCACTTTCTGGCTCGCCATGCGCTGCCATTGCCAGCAAATCAAAATCAAGGTCGGAATGCCGAGCAGGGCGGTGATGAGGAAGAACTTGTGGTAGCCAACGTTCTCGACCATCACGCCCGAGTAGCCGCCGATCAAGCGCGGCAGCAGCAGCATGATCGAGCTGAGCAGGGCGTATTGGGTGGCGGAGAATTTGAGGTTGGTCAGACTCGACAGGTAGGCCACGAACGCTGAAGTGGCCAGGCCGGCGCTGAAGTTGTCGGCGGAAATGGTCAGGATCAGCATGTCCAGATTCGCGCCCATGTCGCTTAGCAGCATGAACAGCAAGTTGGTGCTGGCTGACAGCACGCCGCCAATCAGCAGAATCGGCATGATGCCGAACCGCACGATCAACAACCCTCCGGCGCCGGCGCCCAGCAGCGTCATCACCAGGCCGAACAGCTTGCTGACGCTGGCGATCTGCTCCTTGCTAAACCCTTGGTCGATGTAGAACACGTTGGCCATCACGCCCATCACCGTGTCGGACATCCGGTATGTCGCGATCAGCCCCAGCAACAGCAAGGCCTGCCAGCGATAGCGCTGCACGAATTCGCTAATCGGCGTGACCACCGGCGCCATCAACAGGCGGCCCGGGGCCGACAAACAGGCCATGGCGATCAGCACATACATGGTGCCGCGCGGCCAGGCGCCGCTGTTGAACGCTTTGGCGGCAGCGGCGGCGGTGACCAGG
>Ga0157370_10004584_pt1 | contig 15821 bp, 20 predicted proteins | sample C35metaG_FD_113463 | JGI IMG/M metagenome (GOLD analysis project Ga0157370, IMG submission 113463) | Corn rhizosphere microbial communities from Kellogg Biological Station, Michigan, USA - C3-5 metaG | ecosystem: Host-associated > Plants > Roots > Rhizosphere > Soil | place: USA: Michigan...
CCCGATCAACGACATCGCGCAGGCCTTCGACGATGCGCAGGTCAAGGCGCGGGGCCTGGCAGTCACGCTGCCGCGCGATGCGGGCGACGGCATCGCCAGCATCACCGGCGTGGCGAGCCCGCTGCGCCTGTCGGCGACGCCACCCGTGCTGCGCCATGCGCCGCCGGCGCTCGGGCAGCACACGCGCGAGGTGCTGGCCGAGTTCGGCATCGACGCCGCGCGATTCGATGCACTGCGCTCGGCGGGCGTGGTGTAAACCGCATGTAGAAAGGACGCACGCGATGACCGACAGCACGACGCACAGCCTTCCGTTCTCGGTCCTGCGCATCGACCATGTCGTCTTGCGCGTGAAAGATGCCGAGCGCGCGATCGCCTTCTACCGCGACGTGCTGGGCTGTACGGTCGAGAAGCGCCGCGACGACCTGGGGCTCGTGCACCTGCGTGCCGGCACGAACCTCATCGACCTCGTAACGCACGATGGCCCGCTCGGCAGGCAAGGCGGTGCGCTCGCCGGCAAGGAAGGCCGCAACGTCGATCACCTGTGCCTGCGCATCGAGCCCTTCGATGAAGCGGCGATTCGCGCCTTGATGGCGCAGCACGGCGTGCCGGTGCACGGCGACGTGCAGAACAACTTCGGCGCCGAGGGCAACGGCCCGTCGATCTACATCTCCGATCCCGACGGCAACGGCGTCGAGCTCAAGGGCGCCGCCGGCTGAGAAGGTGTGAATAAACCTACTACGCGGTCCGATCTCGCACCTGCGGTCCTCACCGTACAGAGTACGGCTCCGGTCCTCGATGCAAGCTCGAACCGCTCGCTACGGTTTCTTCACACCTTCTGAGCGCCGGCCCTTCGTCCATCCCTTTTCCGAATCGCAGCGCGGCCCGCGAGGGCCGATTTGTACGCCACTGTGTCCAGCCGGCGAAGCGCACACACGCGCATGCAAAACGGCCCGGATCTCGACACATCGCAGATACAGCCCGCCGATGTAATTCATTCATCGCCACACGGCACCCCGACGTAGCGATGAATGTCCCGATAGATCACTGACTCAATCAACTTATTTTTGAAAGATACCGCCATGAAGACCACCAAGCTCCTCCTCGCCGCCGCTGTTCTCTCCGCTTTCGCCGCTGGCGCCAGCGCCGAGGAATACCAGGGCGTGCTGCAGTTCCAGTCGACCGCCAGCCGCGCCGCCGTGCGTGCCGATGCAGTCGTTGCAGCCCACAGCGCCGACCCGTACGCCGAAGGCGCATCGAGCGGCGTGCCCGTCGCCATCGCGAGCGCCACCGATCGCGCCACGGTGCGCACGCAGGCCGTGGCTGCCGCCCGTGCCGGCGACCTGTACGCCGAAGCCGCATCGGCCGGCACCGTGCCCCGCCTGTCGAGCCCGCTGGACCGCGCCACTGTTCGCGCCCAGGCCGTGGCCGTGGCGCACGGCATCGACACGCTCGGGCTGTAAGTCAATTGGCAACGTTGTGTCTCCGTGCAGAATCGGACGCGCGTCCCCAGAGGCGCGTCCGATTCACGAGGGAGATCACCGATGACCAGACACCTGTTCGCCGCGCGCATTGCCGCGCGGCTTTCCTTTGCAGCGGGCACTGCCGCACTGCTCGCCGCCTGCGGCACGCGCCAGCCAGCGCCTCCCGAGCCCCCACCGCCTGAAGCCACTGCGCGCAACAGCGTGGTCATGCCCGCCGTCACCTATGGCGCCACCGCCAAGGGCATCCAGCTGAAAAAGGAAGACGACGCGTGCGACGTCCCTGCTTCGCTCAAGCAGGCCGTGCAGGACCAGTTGCTCGAACCTTACGAATACCTTCTTGCGCCACCGATGGCCGCAAGCGCCGAGGGCGCGCCGGTTCTCAAGGTCGAGATCACCGACCTGCTGGCCAACGCAGGCGGCCTCTACGGCGGCCCGAAGATCGTGCAGCTGCGCGGCACGCTCGAGCGCAAGGGCGAGGCGCCCGCGCGCTTCACCGCCGAGCGCCAGATGTTCATCTACTTCGGCATGCCGCGCAGCACCTGCAGCATGGTCGGCGTCGTGACCTATGCGCTGGGCGAAGACATCGCCAAGTGGCTGCAGAAGCCGGTCGACGGTGCCCTGCTCGGCGAATTGGCCAGCGCTTCCAGCAAGCGCTGACAGGCGCTAGCCCGCGCGCCCGATGGTCGCAACGGCGAACACCACCACGCCAAGCGCAAGATTCAGGCTCACCAGCTTGCGCACCGTGTTCAGCCGCGCGGCCGCCACCGGCCACGCGCTCTCGTCGACCGCACGGCGCAGCGCCTTGAACACCGAGGCGCGGATGTACACATAGATGCCGGCCATCACGATGGCGATGCTCATCATCGCCTCGATGCGCCAGTGCACGCCGCGAAAACCGCCCGCCAGCAGGATCATCGACACGCCGCTCACGAACAGCAGCGTCACCGACGCGTCCACGCCAATGAAGAAGCGCCGCAGCGCCGCGGCCATCGTGCGCAAGCGCAGCGGAGGCTCCAGCGTGGCGACGGCGGCGGGGCGCACCGCGAAATGCATCGTGGCCATGCCGCCGACCCAGAAGGCGGCAGCGAGGAGGTGAAGGAAAAGCAGGATGGCGTAGGGCATGGGGGCCGATCAGAACACCGAAGGGCGCAGGCGCGCAACATCCGCGCGGTTGCGTTAAAACCCATCCTCCGCACAAAGCAGGAAAGACGAGGCCCCATGACCCGCACCATCGCCCAGAAACGCGCCGACTTCCGCACGCTCCACGAACAAGGCTGCTTCGTCATCCCCAACCCCTGGGACACGGGCAGCGCGCGCTACCTGCAGGGCCTGGGCTTCAAGGCGCTGGCCACCACGAGCTCGGGCCATGCGTGGTCGCAGGGCTTTGCCGACGGGGCGCAATCGCGCGATGCCGTGCTCGCGCACCTGCGCGACATCGTGGCGGCGACCGACCTGCCGGTGAACGCCGACTTCGAGAACGGTTTCGCATCCGACGCGCAAGGCGTGGCCGAGAGCGTGCGGCTCGCGGTCGAGACCGGCGTGGCGGGCCTGTCGATCGAGGACTCGACGGGCGATGCGGCGCATCCGCTCTTTCCCATCGATGTTGCGGTCGAGCGTCTTCGCGCCGCACGGAAGGCCATCGATGCTGCGGGCGGCGACACCTTGCTCGTGGGCCGCGCCGAGAATTTCTTCGCGGGCCGGCCCGATCTGGACGACGCCATCGCGCGGCTCAGGGCCTATGCGGAGGCTGGGGCCGACTGCCTCTATGCGCCCGGCATCAAGACGCGCGAGCAGATCGCCGCCGTGGTCGCGGCCGTGGCGCCGAAGCCTGTCAACCTCCTGGTCGGCGGAGTGAGCGAACTCACGATGAAGGACATCGCCGATCTCGGCGTGCGCCGCGTCAGCGTGGGCGGCGCGCTGGCACGCGCGGCGTGGGGCGGCTTCGATCGTGCCGCGCGCGCGCTCGCCGAACACGGACGCTTCGACGGCTTCGAGGGGGCCGCCGCGGGTGCGGATCTCAATGGGTTCTTCGGCCGTTTCTCCAGTTAGCGGGCCGCGCGGCGCCATGGACGTGCTGCTGGCGGAAGTCCGCGATTGCCGTGCCTGCGCCGCGCACCTGCCGCTCGGGCCGCATCCCGTCGTGCAGGCCAGCGCCACGGCGCGCCTGCTGCTCGTCGGCCAGGCGCCGAGCATGACGGTGCACACCACCGGCGTGCCGTGGAACGACAAGAGCGGCGAGCAATTGCGCCGCTGGCTCGGCATCGACCGCGAGGTGTTCTACGACGCCACGCGCGTCGCGCTCATGCCGATGGGTTTCTGCTATCCCGGTCGCGGCACGAGCGGCGACCTGCCGCCACGCAGGGAGTGCGCCGAACTCTGGCAAGCGCGCCTGCTCGCGGAGATGAAGCAGGTCGAGCTCACGCTGCTGATCGGCCAGTACGCGCAGCGCCACTTTCTGGGCGCGGCGCGCAAGGCCGGCGTGACCGAAACCGTCGAGGCCTTTGCGGCGTACGCGCCGCGCTTCATCCCGCTGCCGCATCCGTCGCCGCGCAACACCGGCTGGTTCAAGCATCACCCGTGGTTCGAGAGCGATGTGCTGCCGGTGCTGCGCGAGCGTGTGCGGCGGGCGCTCACGCCATCCTTCGTTCCATAGCGAAGCGAGGCGGTGCCCGGGCCGGCATCATCGAACGCATCCTTTGCAGAAAGCCGCGTTCATGAAGAAAGAAGTCATCCGTGTCGAGCCCCTGTCGACCTACCTGGAATACCTGAAGGCGCCCGCCTCGGTCGTTACGCGGCATGGCGATACGGTCTACGTGTCGGGCCTGCCGCCGCTCGACCCCGCCACCGGCCGGCCGGTCGACGCGCCGATCGAGCGGCAGACCGAGATCGTGCTCGACCAGTTGAAGCTCTGTCTGGAGACGGCCGGCTCTTCGCTCGACAACGTGCTCAAGTGCAACGTCTATTGCACATCGGTCGAGAAGTTCACAGCGGTCAATGCGATCTATGCGCGCTACTTTCCGAAGGACCCGCCCGCGCGCATCTTCGTCTGCGTGCCCGCGTGGTTCGGGCCGTTCGACATCGAGATCGACTGCATCGCTGCCTGCTGATCAGCGGGCAGGGTGCGCGGCCTTCTTGCGGGCGCCAGGCCGCCGCGGCGGTTTCGCCTCGAGCACCAGCTCGGCGGGCAGCGTGTCGTTCCACGATTCGGTGAAGTAGGCGCGGTCGCTCGGCACCAGTTGCGGCAGCGCCTCTCGCAGAAACCCCAGCGATTGTTCGGCGGCTTGCAGCTCGCCCGCATGCGCGGCATACCAGGCGTGCTCGAACAGCAGGCTGCAGTGCTGCAGGCCCGGGTAGCGTCGTCGCCCGGCCTGGTGATCGGTCAGCCGCGCCTGCGCCACGTCGACCCAGCGCGCGGGCCAGTGCGTGGCATCGAAGGCATCGGCCAGCGGCCCCGCGAGCGTGGAGATCGCTGCCGGGTCCAGCGGTTTCTGCGCGCGGAACTGCGCGAGGGTGGGTTGCTTGTCGGGCCGGCAATGGCCGCGCGCGATGCGCATCAGGTAGATCGCATTCCATGCCGAGCGCCCTTGGCCGTCGGTGTGGCCGCAGAGCCATTCGCTGAAGGCGATCCACTGCACCGCGCGGCGCGTGGTGTCGGCGTGGCCGTCGTGCGCGAGCGCGGGAAGGTCGGAGAGCCCGACGCGGTCGAACAGCCACGCGGCCATGCCCATGTTGGCGGCCACGTGCTGCGCGGCGTCGAACGAATGCGACTCGAAGGCGGCGGCCAGCGCCTCGCCGAAGCGCTGGAGCGACTCTTCGGCAAGTGCAGCGGCAGCCGGCTTGTCGTCGGCGGAAAGACCGAGTGCGCGCGAGCGGCACACCAGCGCCCAGAGGTTGCACCACTCGAAGCGCACATCGGGGTGATGCCGCAGCACCAGCCCGCGCGCGGCGTCCTCGGCCATGCCGCTCAAGAGCGACTGCGCAAGCGGCAGGTCGCGCGCGGTGTAGGCGCACCACGCCGAGACGATGCATTCCATCGAGCCCAGGTAGTCGTTGCCCGCCACGTGATGGGCAAGGCGCTGCTTCTTGAGCGCCTGCAGCCGCCGGCGCGCCTGCTCGTTGTCGCCGAGCCGGCGCCACAGCATCGCCTCGTTGAGCGTGACCAGCGCGCGCTGGAAGTCGGTGGCGGCCAGCGTGCCGGCCAGGCGGATCGACTCCAGCGCGCTGGTCGGCAGCCCGGTCGCGTTGCCCCCAACCACGGACGCCACGGACGCCACGGGCGTCATGAGCCGGCCCTGCCGCGCGGCCTGTCGCGACGCGACCAGCTGCTTCCAGAAGGCCGCGTCCTGCAGGTGCACCGCATCGGGCGGCGGGGCGCCGGGTTCCGCCGCGCGGCGCTTGCGCGCGCGCAGGCCGAGGAAGGAGGCCACTTCAGCGGCCGTGGCCGCGCGCCCGCCCACCAGCATGCGCACGCGCTTCGCCTCGGCGGCCGGCAGCCAGAACGGCCCCTGGCTGCGCCGCTCGGCGTTCAGGAAGCGGGGCTCGCGCTGCGTGTCTTCGCCCCAGCCGACCTCGATGTTCCAGGCCTTGAAGTCGCGAAACGCGCGGCTCACGACCATGCGCAGCGTGCTCGCATCGGAGACTTCGCCGCGCAGGTCGGCCAGCCGCACCAGGCCGCTTTCGGCATCGTGCGCATGCTGCATGCGCACCAGCAGCCAGAGCGACTGGAAGGCCGCGCGCTTGCCGTTGACCGACTGCGGCGAGGTGAGTTCGAGGGAGAGCGGGGCGGGCGTCTTGAGTTGGGGCACGCCCCGGATTGAACCTCAAATTCCGGGGCGAAGGCTGAAGGCCAATGTCGCTTCTTCGCTTCCTTCAGTACCTGTCGCGGTCGATCAGTTGCGGCACCTCGCTGCGCCCGATGCCCAGGTCGCGCAGGTCGTGGTCGCTCATGCCGGCCAGGTGCTGCGAATCGGCGCGACTGCGGCGGCGCTGTGCGGCGCGGCGGCGCCAGTCGTGCAGGGCATGCAACAGGCGTTGATGAAAGGTCGAGGGCTTCGGCGCTGTCACGGTGGGCTCCTTGGTGTGGAGCAGTCATCTTCCGGCGCTGCGTGCTATTGTGGAAGTTGAGATTCCTGAACCCCACAATCAGCATTCCTGATGCGACAGCTCAACCTCGACCAACTTCGAACGCTCATCGCCATCGCGGACCTCGGCACCTTTTCCGCGGCGGCCAAGGCGCTGCACCTGGCGCAACCCACGGTGAGCCTGCACATCAGCGAGCTCGAATCGCGCCTCGGTGCGCAGCTGGTGGTGCGAGGCAGCCGCACCGTCACGCCCACGGCTGCCGGCGTGGCGCTGGTGGAGCGCGGACGCAGGCTGCTGCGCGACACCGACGAGGCCATCGACGCCGTCAAGCGTCAGACCGAAGGCCGCACCGGCCGCGTGCGGCTGGGCACGTCGACCGGCGTGGTGGTCGACCTGTTGCCGCAGGTGTTCGAGGCACTGGGCACGGTGCATGCGGGCATCGACGTGGAAGTGAGCATCCTCGGCTCGACCGAGGCGATGGCGCGGCTGGCCGCCGGCACGCTGGACATCGGGCTGGTCGCGATGCCGCAGCCTCCGGTGCGCGATCTGGTCGTCACGCCATGGCGCGACCAGCCGATGATGGCCTTCGTGCCGCAGCGCTGGAAGGCGCCGAAGCGCGTGACGCCCGCATGGCTCGCGGCGCAGCCGCTGATCTTCAACGACGCCACCACCCACATGTACCGGCTCACGATGGAGTGGTTCGCCGAGGCCGGCTTCGCGCCGCGCGCGCGCATCGAGCTCAACTACGACGCGGCGATCCAGAGCCTCGTCGCCGCTGGCTATGGCGCGGCACTGCTGCCGCTGCAGCACACGGCCGACGATGCACCCGGCAAGCGCATGCAGGTGCTGCCGATCACCCCGAAGCTCACGCGCCGCCTGGGCATCGCGCACCGCTTGCCCGGCGTGATCGATGGCGCGACGCAGAGCGTGCTGAAGGTGCTGACGACGTTCCGTCAGCTCTGATTGCCGGTTTCGTTCGGAAGGCCCTCGATCGGACACTCGGCCGTGCCGATCGTGCGGCGGGTGAACGACTCCACCTGCTCGCGCGCGCCTTCGGGGTCGTTGATCCACTGCTTGTAGAAATCGAAGGGGCAAGCCGCCACGCCCTTGTCGCCGTCGCCCGAGTTGATGACGCCGGTGTAGCCGCGGTGCATGAGCTTGAAGAGGTGGTTCTGCGACTGGCCGTTCCTGCGCGCATCGCGGATGAGCCCCATCGACAGCTCGGCGTAGTTGATGCCCATCTCCTCCTCGCCGCATTCGCCCAGCGTGCGGCCGTCGAAGCCGATGAGCGCGGAGTGGCCGAAGTACGAATACACCCCGTCGAAGCCCGCCGCGTTGGCCACCGCCACGTAAGTGTTGTTCATGAAGGCAATGGCCTTGGACACCAGGATCTGCTGCTCCTTGGCCGGGTACATGTAGCCCTGGCAGCGGATGACGAGCTCGGCGCCGCGCATCGTGCAGTCGCGCCAGATCTCGGGGTAGTTGCCGTCGTCGCAGACGATGAGGCTCACCTTCATGCCCTTGGGGCCGTCGCTCACGTAGGTGCGGTCGCCCGGGTACCAGCCCTCGATGGGCACCCACGGCATGATCTTTCGGTACTTCTGGACGATCTCGCCCTCGTTGTTCATGAGGATCAGCGTGTTGTAGGGCGCCTTGTCCGGGTGCTGCTCGTGGCGCTCGCCGGTGAGCGAGAACACGCCCCACACGTTGGCGCGGCGACAGGCGTCCGCGAAGATCGCGGTCTCCTCGCCGGGCACGGTGGCGGCGGTGTCGTACATCTCCTTGGCGTCGTACATGATCCCGTGCGTGGAGTACTCGGGAAAGATCACCAGGTCCATGCCCGGCAGGCCGCGCTTCATGCCGACCAGCATTTCGCCGATCTTGCGGGCGTTGTCCAGCACCTCGGCCTTGGTGTGAAGGCGGGGCATCTTGTAGTTGACGACCGCGACGCCGACGCAATCGCTGCTGCTCGAAATATCACCATGACGCATGACGCTGCTCCTGAAGTCCTGAAGGGATGGTTGAGAAAAACAAAAAGGCCCGAGCCGGTGTTCAACCGGTTCGGGCCCTGTCTGTCTTGCGTCTTGAAATAGGTTCGTGTCGTCGGAGCCGATTGTTCTCAACTCACCGCGGGCTGCCCATACGTCATTTCGCTGATTGCGGGTTGCGGCAGGCGCGCGTTCAGCGCGGGCGGGCGAAGTCGGCCTCGATCCAGCTGGTGGCGCTGCCCGAGGTGAGCTTGAAGGCCGGCGAGACATTCACGCTCGCCAACTCGCTGTCGTCTTCGTCGTCGTGCGCGCTCAGCGTGGCCGAGGGGTTGTCCTCGTCGGGCACGATGGCCAGCGCCACGCGAATGCGCCGGCCGTCGCGCGCCGTCACGGTCACGCTCTTGTTGAGCGTGGCGTGCAGCTGCTGCTCGTGGCGGCGGATCACTTCGGCGGCGGTCTTCACCAGCGTGGAAAAGGCGGGGCCGTCGAGCGGCTTGGGGTTCTTCTTGTCGCGGCCCATGGTCCAGGGGCCGACGAGCGCGGGTTCGGGGTCGCCCTGGCGGGTCATCTCGACGGCCCAGCCGTCGTCTTCCTCGTTCTTGATCACGCGGGCGGTCCAGAGGTCGTCGCGCCAGAGGCGGGCTTCCTGGAGGGGGAGGTTGTCTGTGTCGGTGGGTTCGGTCATTCGGAGGCTTGTGTTCGTGCGCGGCCTATTTTCCCCTGTGTCCCTCGCACGGGTGGACCGATGTATGCCAGCAGTCCGTCGACCAGCGCATCGAAGGCGGCGCGGCAGCGCGGGCTGTTGCGCAGGTCCTCGTGCATCGTGATCCAGGTCTCCAGCTTCATCGAGAAGGCGCGCGGCATCAGGCGCACCAGCGCGGCGTCGCGCCGGGCGAGGCCGGCCTGGCAGATGCCGATGCCCGCACCGGCGCGGATCAGCGCCAGTTGCGCGAGGTCGCTGTCGGTGCGCAGCGAGAAGGCGTCGCGGCCGTAGCCCGGGAGCGCCTTGCCTGCGTTGCGCACGAACGCCGAGGGCTGGTCGTAGCCGATGACGGCGTGCGCCGCGAGGTCGTCCAGCTTGCGCGGCGTGCCGTGGCGGGCCAGGTAGTCCTTGCGCGCGTGAAAACCCAGCTCGATCTGCCCGACGCGGCGCGCGACCAGTTGCTCCTGCTTCGGACGGACCATGCGCACGGCGATGTCGGCCTCGCGGCGCAGCAGGTCCTGCACGCGATTGGTCAGCACCAGCTCGACCTTCAGGGCCGGATGCGCCTCGCGCAGCCGCGCGACGATGGGCGGCAGCACCTCGACGCCGATCACCTCGCTGGCGGAGATGCGCACGACGCCGCGCACGCCTTCGCCCTGGCTGGTCGCGGCGCGCTCCAGAGAGGCGGCGGTGCTCTCCATCGCCTCGGCATGGCCCTCCAATGCGAGCGCCACCTCGGTGGGCATCAACCCCACCTGCGAACGCGTGAACAGCACCACGCCGAGCGCCGATTCGAGCGCGGCGACATGGCGGCCGACCGTCGGCTGGGTGATGCCCAGCGCACGCGCCGCGCCGGAGAGCGAGCCCTCCCGCAAGACGCCGAGGAACGAGCGGTAGAGCTCCCAGCCGATGTTCGAAGTCATACGCAAATGTATAGCTGCTGGCTCATGTTCGGCAATTCCAATGGAGCGAGCATCGACCCAGAATCGAGCCATCGACAACGTTCCTGGAGCATTTCATGGCACACGACAACACGGTTCTGGTTCTCGGCGCGACGGGCGGCATCGGCGGCGAAGTGGCGCGGCAGCTCCGCCTGGCGGGATGGACGGTGCGGGCGCTCCGGCGCGGCATGACGCAACCCGTGCTGCAAGAAGACGGCATCACCTGGCTCAGCGGCGATGCGATGGACCGGCAGGCCGTCATGGACGCCGCGAAGGGCTGTTCGGTCATCGTGCATGCGGTCAACCCGCCCGGCTACCGCAACTGGGCGCAGCTGGTGCTGCCGATGCTCGACAACACCATCGCCGCCGCAAAGGCCGAAGGCGCGACCATCGTGCTGCCCGGCACGGTCTACAACTACGGCCCCGACGCGTTTTCCCGCACGATCGGCGAAGACGCACCGCAGCACCCCGCCACCCGCAAGGGCGCCATCCGCGTCGAACTGGAGCAGCGCCTCGAAGCAGCCAGCCGCAACGGTGCCCGCGTGCTGATCGTGCGTGCCGGCGACTTCTTCGGCCCGAAGGCCGGCAACAACTGGTTCTCGCAGGGGCTCGTGAAGGCTGGGCTGCCGGTCAAGGCGGTGAGCTATCCCGGCCGCGTTGGCGTGGGCCACCAGTGGTCCTACCTGCCGGACGTCGCCCGCACCATGGTCGCCTTGCTGGCGCGGCGCGACAGGCTCGAACCCTTTGCGCGCTTCCACATGGCCGGGCATCGCGACACCGACGGCACGCAGATGAGCGGTGCCATCCGCCACGTGGTGGCGCGCCGCACGGGCAGCACGCCGCGCGTGACGGCCTTCCCGTGGTGGCTGCTGATGCTGGCTTCGCCCTTCGTCACCACCTTGCGCGAAATGCGCGAGATGCGCTACCTGTGGCAGACCCCGGTGCTCATGGACAACGCGAAGCTGGTGGCCTTCCTCGGGCACGAACCGCACACGCCGCTGGAAGAAGCGGTCGAGGCCTCGCTGGAAGGCATGGGGTGCCTGGGCACCGCGCCGGCAGCAGTGGCCGCCTGACCAACCGTTCGGGCTGAGCCTGTCGAAGCGCTTGCGCGGCGCTTCGACAGGCTCAGCGTGAACGGGCTTGCTGCTTCTGGAACGCGGCTTCGGTCAGAAGACCGAGAGCCCCGTGCGCGTCACGAACAGCTCCAGTGCCTTCATGCCGAGCAGCGAGTTGCCGGTGCTGTCCAGTGCCGGCGACCAGACGCAGAGCGTGAGCTTGTCGGGCACGACCGCCACGATGCCGCCGCCCACGCCGCTCTTGCAGGGCAGGCCGATGGAGAACGCGACGTCGCCCGCGGCGTCGTAGGTGCCGCAGGTCAGCATCAGCGCGTTGATGCGCCGCGTCTGGCGCTCGCCGGTGATCTCGGGTTCGCCATCGATCGGATGCGCGCCGTCGCGGCACAGGAACGCCGCGGCGCGTGCGAGCTGGCGGCAACTCATCCGCAGCGAGCATTGGTGAAAGTAGGTGTCGAGCACCGTGCCGACGTTGTTGTCGATCTTGCCGAAGCTCTTCATGAAGTTCGCGAGCGCGACATTCCGGAAGCCCGTGTCTGCTTCGGACTTCGCCACCTCTTCGTCGAACGCAATCGGCTCCCCGCACAGGCCGCTCATCAGCGAGAGGATGTCCGCTTTCGCACTGCCGCCATTGGCTGCCGCCTGGCTCACCAGCCGGTCCGCCACTGCAATTGCGCCCGCATTGATGAACGGATTGCGCGGCTTGCCCTGTTCGTTTTCCAGCTGCACCAGCGAGTTGAACGGGTTGCCCGAGGGCTCGCGTCCGATGCGCTCCCACAGCGTGTCGCCCATGCGCTGCATCGCGAGCGTCAGCGTGAAGAGCTTGGAGACGCTCTGGATCGAGAACGGCACTTCGCCGTCGCCCGCGTACGCTTCTTCGCCACCGCAGGTGCGCAACGCGATGCCGAACTGCCGCGCATCGACACGGGCGAGCGCGGGGATGTAGCTGGCCACGGTGCCGCCCTGGCCGAGTTGCGGGCGCAGGGTGGCGACGATGTCGTCCAGGACGTGCTGGAAATTCATGACGGCCGCGCTCATGCGGTGCGCTGCGCCGCGGGGCGCCGGTTCACCAGCACGATGCCGAGTGCGACGCCCGCGAGCGCCACCATCAGCTGCAGCGTCAGCGGCTCCTTCAGCAGCACCACGCCGAACACCAGTGCGAAGAGCGGCGTGAGAAAGGTGAAGGACGACATCTGCGTCGCCGGGTAGTGCCGCAGCAGCCACATCCAGGTGAGGTAGCTCGCGAACGCGCCGATCACCGTTTGCAGGCCGATCGAGGTCCAGGCCCAGGTCGAGTACGAGAAACGCCAGGTCTCGCCGAGCGCGAGCGACAGCAGCGGGCACACCGCCGCGGTTACCGCCACCTGGTAGAAGAGCGTTTTTTCCGCGCTGGCCGTGGCGAGCTTGGTGGTGCGCAGCGTCAGCGTGGTCAGGCCAGAGCATGCCGGCCGCGAGGCCCATCGCATCGCCGATGAGTTGCGATGAGCTCATGTGGCTGAAGCCTTCGCTGAACGCAAGCACCACGCCCGAGAACGCGATGAAGAGCCCGAGCCACTGGAAGCCGCGCAGGCGTTCCGCGGGCACCCAGCGCGGCAGCAGCAACGAGACCCAGAACGGCGCGGTGTACAGGAACACGGTGAGCCGCGAGGCGCTGGTGTGCTGCAGGCCGAGGTAGATGCCGGCGAACTCGCCCGCGAAGAGCGCCCCGGCGAGCAGGCCGGGCCACAGCGTGCCGTCGCGGTTGAACAGCGGCACGCCGCGCGAGGCGCACCACAGCCACAGCAGCACGGTGGCGCCGATCATGCGGATCGAGGCCTGCCACATCGGCGGCACTTCGGTCACGGTCGTCTTGATGAGGATCTGCTGGAGGCCCCAGAACGCGCAGCACGCGATGAGAAGGCCGATGGCGAGGGAGTCGAGATGGGTCTTGCGCTGGATCATTCGGGGTCAGTCACATTCGATCACGGTCGGTAAGGGCGGAACTGCCGCCGAATTCATCCGATGATCGTACTGCGCCAACTTCCTGGCCCTTGTGGGGTCACTGCGCGAAGGCGTCCAGCGCCGGCAGCGGCGCCTGCCGCTCGAAGCGCCGCTCGATCGCCAGCAGCGCGGTCTCCAGGAACTGCAGGAACATGCCCATGGCCACCGCCGTGGTCTGGCCCGCGCGCTGGTAGAGGCAGCTGAACGAGCGCGCGCCCGCGTCGGCCAGCCCGGTCCACACGAGCGTGCCGCGTTCCACGTCCTCGGCCACGTTCTCCGGAATGAGAAAGCCGATGCCCGTGCCACCGGCCACCAGGCGGCGCACCATCGCGACCGAGCTGGTCTCCACCAGCGGGCGCACCTTGCGGTGCTCGCGGTGATCGATCTGGTCGACCATCGCGCGCAGCTCGGTGTCGGGCGTCATGAGGATCAGCGGATGGTCCAGGCAGTCGCGCAGCCGCGGCAGCTTGCCCAGCGCCGCCAGCGGATGGCCCGGCGGCGTGACCAGGCCCAGGTGCTGCGGGAACGCGCGGATTTCCTCCACGCCGGGCGGCGGCTTGCGGCGCAGGCAGAAGCCGATGTCCGATTCGCCGTTGGCCACCCACTTCAGGATGTTCTCGCCGCTGCCCGACCGCACGCTGTAGGTCACGCCGGGGTAGTTCTTCATGGCCGCCTCGATGACCTCGGGCACCAGCTGCTCGGCCGACGAATGCGACACCGCGAGGTTGATGTGCCCGCGGCGCAGCGAGCGCAGGTCTTCTACCTGGGCCATGGCGTTGTCGAAGTCGCGCTGCCCGCGCCGCACGGCCGCCACCATGATCTCGCCCGCCGTGGTCAGCTGCATGCCGCGCGGTAGCCGGTCGAACAGCGGCGTGCCCACCTGCTCCTCGAGGTTGAGCACCTGCTGGTGCACGGCGGCGGCCGTGAGGTGCAGCGCCTCGGCGGCCTTGCGCACCGAGCCGCGGCGGGCCACTTCGTCGAAACAGCGGAAGGTCTGGGAGATGGCGCGCATGGTGCCGCGAAGTGTACGAATTTTCTATACGCACCGTACGAAACAAACAGATTTTCCGGACGGGAGATGCGGCCTACATTCGCGCCATTCTTCAATCTCCCGAGGTTCGTTCCGTGAGCACCACCACCACCGTCGACCAGATCACCCAGCGCCGCCGCGGCACCGGTTTGATCGCCCACGACCCGGCGCGGAGCGCCGGCGGCTACACCCTGATCGCGCCGCAGACCGACGACGGCAACGTCTACCTGATCGACATCGAGGGCCGCGTCGCGCACCAATGGAAGATGCCGGTGCGCCCGGGCCGCGCGGCCGTGATCCTTCCGAACGGCAACCTCGGCTACAACGGCAACCACGCGGATTCGCCCGAGATCTATGGCGCCTGGTCGCTGTGGCACGGCGGCGATTTCTACGAGGCCACGCCCGAAGGCGAGATCGTCTGGCGCTTCCAGGACCCGACGCACCACCACGACGCCCGCTGGCTCGACAACGGCCACCTGCTGTACGCCGGCTGCGCGCCGGTGCCGCCCGGTTTTGCCGAGCGAGTACCGGGTGGCACGGCCCACGGCCCCGGTGAGCCGATGTATGGCGACGTGATCCGCGAGGTCGACCGCGACGGAAAACTCGTGTGGGAATGGAAGGCCTGGGAACACCTGGCGCCGGAAGACTTCCCCATCCACCCCGGCTTCGGCCGCACCCACTGGCCGCTGGTGAACGGCCTGGACGTGACGCGCGAGGGGCTGGTGCTGATGAGCCTGCGCACCACCTCGGGCATCGTGGGCATCGACAAGGCGACGGGCGCCGTGAAGCTGCACATTCCGCCATCGGTGCTGTCGCACCAGCACGCGCCGGTCGCGCTGGCCAACGGCCATATTCTTGCTTTCGACAACGGCAACTTCCGCACCGGCAAGCATGTGGCGTTCTCGCGCGTTCTCGAAATCGATCCGGCCTCCAACGAGGTCGTGTGGCAGTACGCGGACGAGCTGGTCAACGCCTTCTACACCGCCTACATGGGCAGCGCGCAGCGCCTGCCCAACGGCAACACGCACGTCACCGAGTCGGCCACGGGGCGTCTGTTCGAGGTCACGCCGGCCGGCGAGGTGGTGTGGGAGTACGTGATTCCCTGGTTTGCCGAATACCCCGACGAGGCCGCGCGCAAGTACGTGCCCGGCCGGCAGAACAGCGTGTTCCAGACCTTCCGCTACAGCGCGGCGCAACTTCCCTGGCTCAAGGTGTCCGCATCATGATTTCTTCCGTTCTTCGCCGTCTGGCGCTTCCGCTGGCCATGGCGCTGCCGTTCGCGGCACAGGCCGCCGATGCGCCCCAACCCGTGCGCATCCTCAGCAACTGGTTCGCCCAGCCCGACCAGGCTGGCTACTGGCAGGCGCAACAAGACAAGCTCGGCAAGGAGGCCGGCATCGAGATCAGCGTGCTGCAGGGTGGCCCGAAGATCCAGACCATTCCGCAGGTGGCCTCGGGCCAGGCCGAGTTCGGCATCGGCAACGCCGACGACGTGCTGCTGGCCCGCCTGCGCGGCGCGCCGGTGCGCGCGGTGTTCGCGCAC
>Ga0157370_10004585_pt1 | contig 15815 bp, 12 predicted proteins | sample C35metaG_FD_113463 | JGI IMG/M metagenome (GOLD analysis project Ga0157370, IMG submission 113463) | Corn rhizosphere microbial communities from Kellogg Biological Station, Michigan, USA - C3-5 metaG | ecosystem: Host-associated > Plants > Roots > Rhizosphere > Soil | place: USA: Michigan...
ACGATGAAATAAAAGAATATTGGAATAGGCAATGGAAAGAAATAAATCCGAATGTTGAACCAGTTGGATTTAAAGAAAGGAAGAATGGAAGTTTGGAAGTTGAAGTTCACCAAAAAGTGAAGGACATACAAGGTAATTCAATATTTGATGGAATGGTAAAGCATATTTACACTTTTGAGGATGGCTTAATAAAAACTATGGACATTGAACAGGTACAGGAAAACAAAGAATGATAAACACTGGTGAAATAATACTACGACCGACAGAAATTACCGATTTGGAACTCTTCTTTACGTTTCAGCTTGACAAAGAAGCATGCTATTTAGCCGCTTTCACACCCAAAGACCCGGCAGACAAAACAGCGTATATTGAGAAATATACAAAATTGCTGAAAGACCCGGTAATAAATATGCGGACAATAATAGTGGGCAATACTATTATAGGAAGCATAGCTAAATTTGAAATGGAAGGTGATGCGGAAATTACTTATTGGATTGACAAAAAATTTTGGGGTAAGGGAGTTGCAACGGCCTCACTTAAGGAATTTCTTATTATTGAAAGCACTAGGCCCATTTTCGGACGTGTTGCATTCGACAATATAGGTTCACAAAGGGTTTTAGAGAAATGCAGGTTTGTGAGAGTTGGCATCGACAAAGGTTTTGCAAATGCCAGGCAGAGAGAAATAGAAGAATTTATTTACAAACTGACATAGCAATAATATTATTGACAGGGCAACAGTAGCTAATAAAAACGCTATCACTATGTCAATACTATACATTGCACCAGCTACATTACTTTTACAATATTATGCAAATGACTAAAAGAAACTTGGTTTCTATTAAACAAAAAAATAGTGATAAAATAAAAGTCGAAATTTTATTTCTAACTTTGAAATTCGTCCTTGCAATTGTTATGGTTATTTCAATTGAATCCATAAAAAATGATTCAGTTAAGCTTAATTGAGATTAAGGCTCTCTGCCCGTAGCTTGCTGATGGGCAGCCATTTTTTTAAATTTTACGATACCGCTGTTGTAGATTTTGGCAACAAAACTTTGGCTATATAGGCTCGCTGAAGGAATAATAGTAAGCTATGTTGTTCGCTATTAGTCCCGCCCATGCAGGATTCGGTAGACAAATAAATATAACTTTTTGAATTTATCTTTATCTTTTAACTCAAACCTGGTAAACTTATGGAACGTGATGATCAGTTAATTCTTGTCTATCACTTTGTGGTTGGGGCCGGAAATTGTTTTTGATGCGTGGGCAAAATCTGAATTGATGAAAACATGGCTATTTAAGAGTTCCGATAACGAAATCCTTTCTATAAAAACAGATTTGAAAGCAGGAGGTAAATTTTCAATTTTAGAATTGAAAAATAATGAAAAGATTGATCATTTCGGGAAATATTTAGAAATCAAAACGCCCCATTAATTGGTTTTTACACTGGAAGTTCCGTGGCATTTTTCGGGAATAAGCCTTGTTTCGATTGAGATTACAGATAAATCGAAAGGCTGTGAAATGATATTCTCACAATCTGGAATTGATACAAGAATCACAAAGGACAGTTGGAAAAAAATGTTTGAAACATTGAAGTGTGATATTGAACATGAATATGCATCAGGATTGCGGGGTTTCATAAGCGTTTCCGGGTTGCTTCCAAACCTGTACGGTTTTATTGAATGTTACCAGTTGGCAGTATCCATTTTTCAAAAATAAAAAAATCTTATCTTCCCACCATGAACCGCAGAAAATTTATTACCAACACTTCCTTGCTGGCTATGGGAAGCGCTATCATATCTTCCAAATCAAGTGCAGCACCTCAGGCTAAAAACGATTCATTAAAGGTCGCGTTTCTTTCTGATATACACGTAAAAGCAACACTGACCTCGGAAACAGGTATGCGTAAAGCATTTCAACACGTAAACTCACTGAAGCAAAAACCAGATTTTATCATTAATGGCGGCGATGCTATTATGGATGCGATGGCGTCAGGAAAAGCGAAAACACAGGAGCAATGGGACGTATGGAGCCGGGTGCTCAATGCAGAAAACCGCTTGCCGGTTTATCATGTTATAGGCAATCATGATGCCTGGGGCTGGCAGGTAAAAGATGAGTCTGTTAAAACCGATCCATTATACGATAAAGGCTGGGTACTGCAACAACATAGAATGCCAGGCAGGTATTATTCTTTTGTTCAAAAAAACTGGAAGTTCATTGTGCTTGACAGCGCTCATGAAAATAATGGCGGCTACATCTCAAAGATTGATGATGAACAATACAATTGGTTGGAAAAGGAATTGCAAAATACCGGTAACAGCTTGCATATTTGCCTGGTGTCGCATATTCCTATTGTATCGTTTTGCGCCGCCATGTTTCAGGATGAGAATCAACCCAACGGCGACTGGCGGATTTCACGGGCATTGCTTCATACTGATGCAAGAAAGCTTACGCAATTGTTTGAGAATTATAAAAATATCCGATGTTGTCTGAGCGGGCATATGCACATGCAGGATGCAGTAGAGTACAGAGGCATTCAATATTATTGCAACGGCGCTGTATGTGGCAATTGGTGGGGAGGCGCCTTTAAAGGCTTTGAGCCAGCCTATGCCATTTTCCAATTTCTCAGAAATGGAAACGTGGAAAGGGAGATGGTGCAGTATGGGCAGTCGTGAGTAGTGAACTTGGATGGTGAAAGGGGATTGTGAATGGGGCTTATTAGTTATCTTTTGTTCCATCCGGCGCTATTCTTGGAATTCTTTTAAAATATTACCATTATATATTACCTGCCAATACCATGGCAACTAATCGTTCTTCAACCTAAGTAACAATCTAAAACTCTACTTAACCAACCTTATTCATTTTGATTTAGAAATATTTCATTTCTATGGAAAGATAAGTAAGAAGCCAATAAAGTATTTGAACTAGGGAAGAAAGTTTATTCATCTAATTTGTGGATACCTCATCCGCAACTATAAGGTTTCTGAAGCCTTATAGTTACAAAATGGAAATCCCAATTATTTGTTGACCTGCTGTAATTGATTTAAAATAAAGAAGTTCAAAAAATTTTAACTTCACGGGGAACATATCTCAATTCAGAATAAATATTTTTGCCCATCTTTGTAAGGATGCATTCAAAGATTTTTTTTTAAAAAACTTGTAAATTTCAGATTATGTATAAATGGTTAATGATTATTCTTTTTACATTTATTACAAGTAATTTTTTATTTGCACAGCAAAATAATTTAGAAATAAAAGGCCGGGGAAACGATTTATACGTTGAACACCTTGTTTCGCCAAAAGAAAATTTCTACAGTATCGGACGAATGTATAATGTGAATCCCAAAGAACTGGCTTCCTTTAATCATTTGAAATTTACAAGTGGCCTGAATGTTGGTGATAATTTAAAAATCCCTTTGGATAAAAATAATTTTTTACAAGCCGGAAAAGCAACAAGCCATGAAGCGTTAATTCCCGTTTATCACACAGTAGAATCCGGTGAAACGCTTTACAGGCTTGGAGTTAATTACAATAAAGTCTCTCTGGCTTCTTTAAAAAAATGGAATCATCTTCAATCAGATGACGTGAGTGTTGGCGTGCCATTGATTGTCGGTTATCTCAAAGTCGATAAGACTCAATCTTCTCTTGCAAATGCCAGCACCAATGTTGTAAATGAAGTAGCTGCTGCACAAAAAATGGAAGAAAAACCAACAGCAAAGATTCCGGAACCGGTTGCGCAAAGTAATCCTGCTCCGAAAGAGCCTGAACCTGTACAAACACAAAAAAATGAAACACCTTCTTCTCAAACTGAGGAAACGAAAACAACCGTAAATACCAAAAGCAATATTAATTTTTCCGGCGGTTATTTTAAAGATTTATACAACCAGCAAACTGCTAATAAACCTTCCACAGCCGATGCAGGAAGTGCGGGGATTTTCAAATCTACCAGTGGATGGCAGGATGGGAAATATTATTGTTTTAATAACGCGGCCGCGCCCGGAACCATTGTAAAAGTAATCAGCAATGCTACGGGAAAAAGTATTTATGCCAAAGTGCTGGATGCTATTCCGGATATCAAACAAAACGCAGGTTTAGTTATTATAATCAGCAATGCCGCTGCTCAAGAATTGGGCGCCGGAGAAAATAAATTTGATTGTTCAATCAGTTATGCAAAATAAAATTTGTCCTGAAACTTTTCAAATGGTCCGGTAAAATTTTTCAGGATTTATTGTGTTAATCTTTATCAGAAATCTATTCATAATTATTTCTTATTTCTCAATTCAATATTTCATTTTTCATCAAAAGAATGATAATTTTACGAAAAATTTAAACCATGGATTTAACGAATAAAAATTCTAACATTACTAACATCTCTTATGTTCCTACGGGCGAAGCAAGCCGCACCCGTTCTTTTATTGCAAATGTTTTTTTGCTGATGTTTTTAGCGCTCGGTGTTTCAGCATTATTTGCATGGCAGTTTTCAGCAAATGAACAATTACTGGCATACCTTATTTCTCCAACAGGTTTAACCGGCCTGGGAAAAATAACTTTGTTTGCTCCTTTGGGGTTTGTACTCATCATGTCTTTTGCATTCCAAAGGCTTTCATCAACAGCGCTGATGGCTTTGTTTATGGCTTATGCAACAATTAATGGAATCAGTTTTAGCTTTATTTTACTTGCATTTACGCCCGGTTCTGTTTTGGGATGTTTTCTTTCAGCCTCTGCCATGTTTGGTGTGATGGCTGTAATGGGATATACAACCCAGCAGGATCTTACCAAATTCGGACGCATCCTGATGATGGGCGTAATCGGAGTATTGATAGCGATGGTTATCAACTTCTTTTTGCACAGCAGCCAGTTGGATTATATCATCAGCATTATTGGTGTAATGGTGTTTACAGCATTGACCGCTTATGATGTACAGAAATTGAAAAGAATTGGCGAAGGCATCGAATATGAAGGCGGTGTAGCTTCAAACGATGTAAAGAAAATGTCCATACTTGGCGCATTGACTTTGTATCTTGACTTTATCAATATTTTCCTTTTCTTACTCCGTATGTTTGGCAACAGGAGAGGATAAAATTTTAATTTTTTTTTAAAATAAAAAGGCGGTTTTCATAACCGCCTTTTTATTGGATTTGTATAAAAAATTTTGCCGGCCTTGTTAATAGATAAAAAAACAGAATCAATTCTTATTTTGGAATTACTTTTTATGATCTAATTCTTTCCAATCTTTTTCATTCATGCGAATGCCATAATGCTTTGCTGCTTTTTTGATATTTTCAAATGCCACTTTTCTTTCCTCATCCGAAACATCTTTTACCTGGTCAAAGCGCGCCATTGCATCACGCACGTGCGAAGCGTCGGTCAAAGGTTCTTTTCTTTCTTTAGGAAATGCATACACACTATCCGGAAGTTTATTTTTTTCAGCTGCATTTAATTTTCCGGTGTGTTCTGTATGTGGTTCCCATGTTGCTTTTGCTGCCAATTTTTTATTTTTTTTATAAATGATTGAATACATTTTCAGCAACATATTCCATGCCAGCATTATGGTTTTATCAACGGCAATTTTATGTTAATGAATGAGAAAAAGTATTTAAATTTAACAGATTGAATGCTTTTTAATTAAAAAAGAGAAAGAAATCACTTTTATTTCCCGTTGCCGTTACAAAAATCAATTCTGCAAATAGAAAATATAAATGAAAGCCATGGAAAAGAATAACTTCAAAAATGTCGAGGAATATATTTCAGGTTTTCCGCGAAATGTAAGGACTCTTTTAGAACAAATGCGCACGACAATTAAAAAAGCAGCGCCCGAAGCCCAAGAAGTAATCAGTTATCAAATGCCGGCATATAAATGTTTTGGAGCGCTGGCATATTTTGCCGGCTATAAAAGTCACATCGGATTTTATCCGACGGCTTCTGGAATTAAAGCATTTAAAAAAGAACTTTCAATTTATAAAGGTGCAAAAGGTTCTGTTCAATTTCCATTAGATAAACCACTTCCGGTATCACTCATTACAAAGATTGTAAAATTTAAAGTAAAGCAGAACGTGGAGAAAGCAGAAAGCAAAAATCTTGACACAAAAGGTTCAGCAACAATGCCTAATGCGAAGTGCGAGGCTAAAAAAGGGAGGTGAAAGAATGAAGAAATGCAACATAAATTATTTAAATAAAATTTAAATGGAAAGTAATTGAGGTTGCTGAAAAGCTGATTGCCAGGATCTAGCTTTTCTTTGTTGAATCATCAAATTGTTCCCTATCACAATTCAAGCCATTCAATTAAGCCAGCTCCTTTCTTTTTATCTCCTTCCTCTTCTTTTTTTTTCATTGGTAAAAAATTCCGCAAACGTGTCAAAATCTTTTCTGTATGAAAGCTGAATTCCTGTGCGGTTTCTCCTGGTAACTCCTATGAGATCGCCAATATCCGCATCACTTCTGTTGAAGCCGATTACGCGTAATCTCCCATCAGGAGTTATTAAATATTCAAACGAAACATCCGGTGTAAAGAGGAAATTGGAATTGGAAGTAGTAACTGTCTGGCCAAGCCTGTAATCTACATTTCCTGCCACTGTTACCAATAATTTATTGTTTAAAAAAGCAGTCTTTAAACCAAAATTTCCAATATTCTGAAGTTCTTTTTGTGTGGCTCCTTTTTCAAAGTTAAAATCTGCGGTATTGATCGTTGTTATCAGGTTTATCGCATTTGTATTAAGCACTCTTTGCAGCCACGAATTCAACGATGTGGAGAGCGTTGATGATAATAACTGGCCTACGCTTCGTGTTACAAAATTGCCGGTATTATTTCCGGTTAGCAGTCCCTGGTCGGTATTCATAAATTGATTGAATAATAACAGGGAAGCTACCTGGTTCATCAATGCGGTTTTATCTTCCTGGTATCTGGTCTTTAAAAATTCATTTGCAATCGGATCTGATTTTAAAGGATTATCAAATGGAAATTGAAATTCAAATTCAGGTTGCGGATTTTTTAGTGTACCCCTTAATTTAAAAATAATATCCACATCACCATTAATATTCCTGTATCCCGAAGTTGTTGGAATGTTATTGAGATTTACATTTTCTGCCCTGTAAATCGCGTCAATATTCATGTTGGCCAGATATGGATCGCCAGCCCATTCAATGAATCCCTGTTGAAGGGTAAATGGTGTTTTTAAAAAAGTTTGAAAATTAAAAGTGTATTGCCCTTGTTCAATATCATACCTTCCGCGGATGGTAAGCGGATCTTTTGTTCCGGCGGTAATATTTAATTTACCACTTCCCTGCGCTTTAATTACATCCCCGGTTGTTTCATCCAGAATTACATCAATTTTTGCCAATGGATTTGCGGTAAGTTCCATGTTCACCTTTATGTTTGCCGAGTTTTCTCTTGTACGCAAATCAGCTTTCATTTCACGCCCGAATTTTATAAACTCAAGGTAATCCATTGATCCGGTTTCTGCTGTTTCACCGGTAGGCAAATAAATATGGCTGCTGTCTGTTGGTTCTCCCGAGATGTTCATCGTCATATCATTCACAAAACCATTAAGAGATAATTCCGCACGGCCTATAACATGCCCGTAAAACTCTTTATTGTCACGGGCTGTAGTGTTTAGTAAAATAAATTTGGGGGGATTATTTCCAATCGGGTCAGTCTTGAGATGAAGCTCATTGAAGAAGAAATTATCAAAAAAACTGTGATAAATTTTGCCGGTTAATGTGGCTGTGTGTTTCAGGGTGTCTATGATTTTTATTGTTCCAAAATCAATTTCATCCGGATTAAAAGTAATGATGGAACTATCGGCCAAAGTGTATTTACATTTTGTATAATCCACTATCATATTGGTTTTATCAAGTCGTACACTCCCTGTTAGTTTTGGTGCAGAGGCCTTTCCTGAAATGTTTAATTTGCCCGTTGCCCTGCCATAAATATTGGTAAAAATATTATTCAGATAATTTTCAAGAATATGAATTCCCGAATTATTGAAAACAACAGAGCCTCTCAATTGATTTGTGGTAGTGTCGTGGATGCGGTAATTCAAATCTGCTGTAAAATTATATAAGTTGTTGTTTGAGATGAGATTAACAGTTAAGTTTCCAGGCACTGAAAGGTATTCGCCCTGGGCTGTAATGACGCCTACAGAATCATTTTCAAATTTGAACTGTTCAATTTTTGTATCAAACTCTACTCCTGATTTTCCAAATGGATCATTGATACGAAGATTGCCATTAAGCAATCCGGCAAGTTTGGGCGTTTTCAAAAACATTGGCGTCACGTCTTCTATGATCAGATTTTGAACCGCAACAATCACGTCATTGCTGTTACCAATTGCTGAAGGTTGAGTGGAAATATAAATCTCCTGGCCATTCTGAGAAAAGCGAATATTATTTGCCATCAGCATTTTATCATCCAGTTCGAGAACGCCATCTTTTGCAATATTCCATTGTTTTTGATTGATGATAAAAGTAGATGGATTGAAAGTTAATTTGAATCCGTTTTTCATTGTTTCAACCCTTGCTGAAATATCTGCATTGCTCAATGTTTTATTTCCGGTAACATGAATCTGAATGTCAGAAACATCATTTGCAGCTACAATACTCAGTTTTGTATCCGGCGAATGCAGACTGTCATTGATGATTACATCATCAATGTCGCCTTTAAAAACCAGTGTGTCTTTTGTGCCTGTTCCGCTCAGATCAATATTATTAAAACTGATATTACTGTAATTGAATCGAGGAACAGTGGCGCGAAGGTTTAAAGAATTTGCTGCAATGTTAATATCACCCGTGATAACAGAATTGTCAAAACCGGTAATTTTTGTATCAAATAAATTAATGTATTCACTGATGTTTTTGGTATTAATAGCAAAAGAAAAATTTTGATTCTCCAGGTTCTTTTTCGGCTTGTTGATATACGCCGGATAATATTTATTCAAAAATAATTGAAAGGCATCCGGAAGCTCCATTATCCTGAAATCACCGTTAATACTGGCAAACAGCTCGTTTGTTTCTATAGACAATAATTTTTTTCCCTCAATAAAAGTCGAATTAATCTTTAAAGAATCGAATGATAACCGTTTGCCATTGTCCGACAAAACTGCATCATATAATTTGGCAGAGCCTAAAAAATTATCAATGTTATTACCGGTAAAATTTAATTTGAATTTTCCTGCAACAGCAATACTGTCATTTGTAAAACGCAAATTTTTCAAATGAAGTTTGCTAACATTTGCTTCCAGGTCAAATTCGGGATTTGATTTGCTGAAATTAATAGAACCGGCTAAAGTATCAATTTTAATATGCGGATCATTGATGCTTCCTGTTCCTGTAAAAAGTTTATTTTTAAAATCTCCGTGGGCAATAATATTGGTGTAGGTATAACCGTTAAAATCTATTTTACTGATGTTTCCATCAATGCCGATATTCACGTCATTTGCATTAAAACCTTTGCCATTTATTTTGCCATCAAAAACAATATTTCCGATTTGGCTGTTGTCAATAAATTTCCCCAATTGAAAATTGTTTGTCGAAATTTTTCCTTGATACACTGCTTTCCCTTTTTGAGGAATGGTCATTTGCAGATCGGTTTGCAAAGTGCCGATATCGGTTGTAAGTGTTCCATAAGTAACAAAATCACGGATGTAGCCAGTATAGCTACCCGAAAACCTGATACTTCCAAAAGCGCTTAATCTGGGATTCGTTATTTCTTTCAATGATGGAATAAGCCGTGCCAATTCATTATAAGTTGTTCTCAATTCACGTGACCTGAAATCAATAAATGTTTTATCAATATCGGGCAATCCACGCAGGCTGATGTCCCCGTCTAAATAATTTTGTTCCCCTGCATTGATAATTATCTTTTGCCCGGTGATGTTATCTGTTTTTCCGTGAGCATTTCCCGTTACGGAAAAAACCGTGTTCCATGATCTTGTTTCCGGGGCAAAATAAGCAAGATCTTCACTGCTCACTTCGCTGTTTTTCAAATGCGCATCTAAAATTACCGAATGTATAAAATCCTGCATGTCGTCATTAAAATGATTGTAATGCATTGCAAAATAATCTCTCAGCCGGCTTTTATTCGTGCGAATATCCAGGTTTTTAAACTCCATTAATTTTGGTGTGAATTTAAAATCGGCATCTAATTTTTTTACCATAAAACCACCGCGATCTTTTACAGAAACAGACACGACAGAGCGCAAAGTATCCTTGATTAAGCTGAAATTTTTAAAGGTTCCTTTTATTTCAGACAATATAATATGCCTTTCATCAAATTCGTTTATTGGAGCACGATAAGTTCCTTCTCTTTCAATCGCTGCAAGTCCGTCATTTAGCGTAAGTTTATTTACAGACAGCTGCCATTCATCTGTATTCCATTGCAATCCATTCGTTTCAGTATCAATAATTTGTGGTGAAGAGGTGGTATCCACAGGCCTTTTGCCGGTATAATCATACATAGAAAATGAAGGATGATCTAAAGTAACGGCGCTGATTTTAATGACACGGTTTTTTGTGTCAAACTGGTCTGCATGAATATTTAATTTGCTTACAGAAGCCAGCATATTTTCACCGCGCCATTCATCTTTTTGCCAGAGGCGGACATTTTTTAAATTAATTACTTTCAGATCCAGGTTGATTACACTTGAAGATGTATCGGCTTTTTGCTTTCGCGGTCCTGAAAAATAGTCTATTAAGAATTGATAATTCCAAACTGAATCGCTGCGATGAAGATTGATAAGCGCATCATCGAGCCCGACATATTTTAAAACAATTTTATCCTTAAAAAAGAACCAATCGGTGATATTTACTTTCGCAGCACCTGCATACAACAACGTATCTTTTTTGCGATCTAAAACCAGCAAACCCTCCATAGACATTTTATCAAAAAGCTCCAGGTCAATTTTTTTAATAGAAACAGTTGTATTCAGATTTTTGGAAAGGCGATTGGCTACTTTATGAATGATGAAAGTTTGAAAAAAAGAAGTTTGCAGCAAAATCCATAATACCAGGATTAGCACAAGGATGCCCAACAAGACTTTGAGAGATATTTTTAAAACTTTTTTCAGTGCCAAAATTATTATGGGCAAAAATAAAGAAAGGACATGGTAAGGCAAATTTCATCATTGGCGAATGCGTTGGTGAATTGTTAATAACTATTAATAATTACAACTTTAAGTTTTATCAAAGTTTAATCTTGTTTTTGTGAATGAAAGATGTATTTGTAAACAAACAAATATTCAATAATGTGTTTTCCCGTTTTATTTTAAATAAAGTCGTTTTATTAGAAGAAAACAAAATAAACAAACGTATTCTTTCACCTCAATAAGTAAAATCCCCATTTAAAAAAAGTCATTTTCGCTTAACATTTGAAAAAGTAAACAGTTATGGCAATTAATTAATCATTTCAACGTTGATAATAAGAGGTGATAGAAATATTGAGGAGGTTTATTTAACTGATACAATTAGCGGATTTTGAATGTTACGTTAACCTTAAGGGTCAAAAGATGAAGCAGAAAAAAGAAAAAACCACCATCCTTTTTGTGAACAAAAATGCGCAGCCATTAAAACCGTTGCAGGTTTCAAATGAATTGATCCTGAACTGGAAAAAATATCTTGCAGGAGTGGCAATAATCTTTTGGGGACTGGCAGGCATGGTGGTTTACCTTGCTTTAATGAATAAAAAAGAGAAAATGACCGCAGAAATTCTTTCACAAAAAATACATTCTTTACACACAGTATTTAAAGAAGTGGATACATCACAGATGCGTTTAAAGTTTATGAAAATTGATAAACAATTATCGGCAATAAATGGTTTTTTAAAAGCAAGAGGAATTCAGCCGGCCTTTAAAGGAGTAGGCGGCGAAGCAGACAGCGATGTTTTATCAGCAGATGAAATCACTAATTTTTATGAAAAATATTTAGGGCGTGTTGCTTATAATATTTCTTATACGCCATTAGGGTTACCTTTTCACGGAACGATCACTTCTACATTTGGTCATCGTGAAAATCCGTTTGGCGGCGAAAATGTGGAAACACATAAAGGACTTGATATCAGCGGGCCTTTTGGAGCGCCTGTAAAAGCGATGGCAAAAGGTGAAGTAGAATTTGCGGGTGTGAGAGGCGGATTTGGTAATTGCATTATTTTAAAACACGGTAATGGATTTGAAACACTTTATGGGCATTTATCAAAAATATTGGTAACGCCGGGGCAGGAAGTTAATATTGGCCAGGAAATCGGAAAAATAGGTTCTACGGGCCGTTCTACGGGGCCACATCTGCATTATGAAGTGCACAAAAACGGACAAAAAATTAATCCTCAATCATTTTTAACCCTCAATTAATTATGTTTAAAAAAAACAAAGAGCAACAGCCATTAGAGATCAGCCAGCAGGAAATTTCCACTATCATTGGCGAGGGATATATTTTTACCGGCGAATTGCGTGGCGCTTCTGTTATCCGAATCGAAGGAAAAATTATTGGCAATGTAAATGTAGAAGGAGGTGTTGTATTAGGGGAAAAAGGGAAAATTGAAGGCGATATCAACACCCGGTCTGCGATCATTTACGGAACCATTCATGGTAATGTAAAAGCAACCCAACTTGAAATAAAAAAGACCGGTTGCGTAAAAGGAGATATTACAACAGATACGCTGGAAATAGAACTGGGCGCGCAATACAATGGAAAATTGAACATGCAGCGTAAACAGGTAGCTGAAGAAGAACCGGCGAAAAAAGCCTCTTAGAAAATATTGGAATAAATAATCGTTGCCAACTTCACGAATTATTTTCATGAAGAATAAATCGTTTTATCTTTCAAAAAATTATTGCAATAGACGAAGGAATAAATAAATTCCTGTTTTACTTTTTAGAAAATATTTTCTTCTTTTCTCTCGCTTCAACTTTTTTTACAGAAGAAAACTGGCATATCTTTTATTGTTAGAAAAATATGTCTTTAGGAAAATATAAACAAAAGCGCCACTTTGATAGAACACCGGAACCTGTTGGTGGTAAGCCTTCCGGCAATCAATTACATTTTGTGGTTCAGAAACATCACGCTTCTCATTTGCATTATGATTTCAGATTAGAGATGGAAGGAGTTTTAAAAAGCTGGGCTATTCCCAAAGGGCCTTCAATGAATCCAGAAGATAAAAGACTGGCAATGATGGTAGAAGATCATCCGTGGGATTACCGCAATTTTGAAGGAATAATTCCGGAAGGATATGGCGCCGGAACTGTGATTGTTTGGGATGAAGGAACCTATGAACCTGAAGATAAAAAGAAAACAAAAAAGGAAGATGAAAAATTCCTGATGCATCATTTATATCTTGGTGCTATTTCGTTTGTGTTACATGGACATAAATTAAAAGGTGCGTTTTCTTTGGTAAAAACAAAAGAGCGTGGGGATAATGCGTGGCTATTAATCAAGAAGAAAGACAAGTATGCATCAACAGAAGATATTACGAAAAAGGACAAATCGGTTTTGTCAAATAAAACGCTTGAGCAGGTAAAAGCAAATCCTGAAAAAGAATGGAAAAGCAACCGGGCAAAAAAAGCAGAACCTAAGAAAGAAGCTACAGTGAATGAAACTGAAACTCCCGATGAAAGCGATATTTCCATCTTAATAAAAAAAGGAAAGAAATCAAAATTTTTATCAGGAATAAAACCGATGTTGTGTACGCTAATTAAAGAACCGTTTGATGATCCGGATTTTTTATTTGAAGTAAAATTAGATGGTTTTCGCATTATTGCTTATGTGCAAAAAGGAAAAGTAATCCTAAGTTCCAGAAGCGGTTTGGATTACACCAAAAAATATCCATTGATTGCAGAAGCCTTATCAGCGCTGGGTCCTGATGCGATTCTTGATGGCGAACTGGTTGCATTGAATGACGAAGGCAAGCCTGATTTTGATGCTTTGCAAAAGAATAATGGTGCAAATCCCCTAGTCTTTTATACGTTTGATATTCTGTGGTATAAAGGATATAATTTGATGAATCTGCAGTTAACTGAACGAAAAGAAATTCTTTCCAACGCAATCGATTTTAATGAATTAATAAAATATAGTGATGATTTTGATCAGGGAATTCCGTTGTTTGAATTAATGAAAAAACAGGAAATGGAAGGCATTATTGCAAAAAGAAAAAACAGCAGGTATGAACCAGGAAAACGAGGTAAAGACTGGTTGAAAATACCTACAGAAAAAAGGCAGGAATTTGTAATTGGTGGATGGACAGAATCTGACAGCGCTGCCCCGTTTGCTTCATTGCTTTTTGGTTATTATGAGGGCAGAAAATTAATTTACCAGGGAAATGCAGGAGGCGGCTACAAAGCAAACGAAAGGGAAAAAATAAAAGAAAAATTAGAAAAGATTGAAATAAAAAAAAGCCCGTTTTCCAACAAGGTGGATACAGATCGGAAAGTTCATTTTGTAAAGCCGGAATTGGTAGCCAACATCAAATTTGCCACTTATACCGGTTCAGGAAAAATCCGTAAGCCTGCTATATTCATGGGTTTCAGGGAAGATAAAAAACCGCAGCAGGTTGTTGAAGAAAAACCCGTACCTCTTGCTGAAGTTGAAAATAACACGAATGAAACAAAAAAAGAAGATAAAACACGCGAAGAAAGGATAAAAGATTTTGAAGAAAGCAATTGGAAATTAATAAAAAATGAAAAAATAACCAGCAAGGATTCTGTCATCATTAATGGGAAAAAGTTAGCGCTTACCAATGTAGAAAAAGAACTTTGGAAAGGAATTACAAAGGCTGATTTAATAGAATACTACCATTCTGTGGCGGCATATATTTTGCCTTATTTAAAAGATCGTCCTGAATCGTTGCATATTAAAAATAGCAAAGCAACAGCGCCCGGATTTTATATTAAAGATATTGAAGGAAATCAGCCGGAATGGGCTGAAACCTTTGCTACACCAAGAAAACATCCAAAAACTGGGAAAAGAAATACAATAGATTATCTCGTGTGTAATGATGAAGCTACCTTGCTTTATATGGTGAATCTGGGTTGCATTGATATTAATCCGTGGACATCGAGGATTGAAAATTATCAGAAGCCTGATTTTATTATTATTGATTTGGATCCAAGTGATAATGATTTTAAAAAAGCGATTAAAACTTCGTTGGCTGCAAAAAGGATTTTTGATAAACTAAAATTAAAGGCGTTTCCAAAAACGTCTGGCAAAACAGGAATGCATCTTTTTATTCCCTGCGAAAATTTTTCTTTTCCTGAAGCAAGAAAAATTGCCGAAGAGATTTGTAAACAAATAAATCTTTTAGTGCCTGAGATTAGTACAACAGAAGTAACCGTTTCCAACCGTGGCGATAAATTGTACATTGATCCCAATCAAAATGATGAATCGGACACTGTTGCAGCAGTCTATAGTGCAAGGCCGGCGGTAACTCCCACAGTTTCTACGCCTTTGAAATGGAAAGAAATAAATGAAAAACTGGATCCGAAAAAATTCAATATTTATACTATTTTAAAAAGAATAGAAAAAAAAGGTGATATTTTTAAAGGTGTGATGGATGAAAAAATAAGAATGGCAAACAGTAAGATACTAAAAAGGCTTTTGTAGGTGGTTTAGATGGTTAGATTGTTTAGATAAGGCTGAATTATAATAAGGTATAAAATGTAATAAGGTTGAAGAATTATGCAATTTTTTTACTGAAAGCATTAGCAATTGCAACTATTATATTATTTTATTTATTGAGGCAAAACAATAAATACCACCAATTGTTTTTCTTTAATCAGCCGCTGACTGATACTTAACTCTTTTTTGATTTGGAAATGATCCTTTGATGTCTTTCCTTTTTG